>Ga0163144_10006932_pt1 | contig 24938 bp, 31 predicted proteins | sample OliLak19BULKMAT1_FD_123175 | JGI IMG/M metagenome (GOLD analysis project Ga0163144, IMG submission 123175) | Freshwater microbial mat bacterial communities from Lake Vanda, McMurdo Dry Valleys, Antarctica - Oligotrophic Lake LV.19.BULKMAT1 | ecosystem: Environmental > Aquatic > Freshwater >... | reverse complement strand
GCGATTCAGGTCGCTTGCGAACAGCTCCGTGTTCGGATTGAACTTGGCTGGGCTACCCACCAGCGACTCGTACGCCCATCAGGTCCTCGAAGTCAACTTCCTTGTGCTTACTGATCTTCTTGTACCCCATCTCAGCAACGAGGCCAGTCGGCGGCTTGCCCGTGCGGGCGTCCTCGAAGTAGACCGTGGTGTCCCACGTGTCCGGGTTGTGCTGGAACTCGAACATCATCTTGTATCTCCCAGCACCTACAGCAAGGCCGCTCGCGATGTCGAAGGGAGTATACTCGACCTTGGTGCACATCCACATGCGCGCGACTTCGCCGTACCAAGGCTTGTTGTTCAGCGCTCCAACCATCTTCAGAGCCATCATGTCAGGGTAGGCAGTGGTCCTGAGGCCCGTGAATGACAGCGTTCGCTGGGCCTGGAAGAACTTGAACGTGCCGCCCTGGACATGCGTCTGCTGCGGTGGGCCTCCGAAGTCTACGTCAGTGGTTGGCCACTGGTGCGAGACTGTGATCGGCTTGCCGTCGCCATCGATGTTTGTTTCGATCTCTTGAATCGTGGTGCTGACGGTGCCAACGATGGCACCATAGAACGCCGTCTCTTCGAGGCTCTGCCCGTCGTTCAGGGCGTGCTCGTAAGTCAGCTTGACATCGACCGTGGTGTTGTCGACGAGGCTGATTTGACGCTCCGTCAGGACGAGGTTCTTGTCCTTCGTCGTCCCATCGCCCATGGTGCCATAGGCGACGGGGATCGGCTGGCTGAAGACATCGAGCGCCTCGAGTGCCGTCATAAGCACAGTATAGTCCGTGGCCACGACGTTGATGACACGGACGCTGCGCACGAAGTGAATGAGCGTCCCATAGCGCTCAGTCGCTTCGAGTGTGTCGATGCGGTCGATTGCTGCCTTCATCGGATTGTTGGACTCCTGTTGTACTTCTTGATCGTGTCGATCACTTCATCAAGCTTATCCACGACCGCTTCGTCACGGACTTCCTGCTTCTGAGTGCCTTCGCTAGCGAGGGCATCGAGGTTCATGCGACGAAGGCTGGTCTCTTTGAACATCCCCTTAGCTCCATAGAAACCATCGGACTCGTCGTTGTCCAACTCGCCGGGGCGGCGAATCGAGTGCTGCTGGATGGGGTTGTCCGTGGACTTCACGTCACCGTTCTTCGGCTTGTCGTTGTAGAGGAGCATGTGGATCTCTTCGCCCCTGGCGATGATTTCCTCGTTCAGCTTCTTCTGAGTCTCAGCGTGACGTATGCCACGCATACCTTCGAGCTTCTCGATGCCGTCAGCTGCGGCCCAACCGAACACGCCACCTGGGATCAACGCCATTGCTCGCAGGATCGCTTCGACAGTAGTCAGGGTGGTATGCAGCATCCCATCGAGGGACTTGTTGAAGGCGTACTCCATCTCCAACGCCATCATGTCCCACCGCAGCAGCGTGGTCAAGATGGTGATCTTGAGCGTGTGGCCAAATAGCCGCAAGTTCAGGATCATGTCCACCATGGCATAAGTGAAGGACTTCTTGCCGTCGATGGCAAGGTCGCTGAGCGCCCACCCAAGGATGAAGGAAGCTGCCGCTCCAGCAAGCAACGCTGAAACCAGCAGCACGAGCGGGTTGGCATAGACAAACACTGCCGCGGCTCCGACGGCCAACAGCGAGGCCGCCAGCATCCCGAGGGCGATGGAGGTCGGGCCGATGACAGCTGCCACGACAAGCAGGGTGACGATGAAGTTCTTGTGATCTTCGCTGAGATTACGCCACTGCTTGGTCAGGCTAGCCAGGAACTCGTTCAGCCATGTGATGGCAGGCGACAGCCGCTCGCCGATGTCGATGGCGACGTTGACGATCCTGTTCCACATGATCTGGAGCTGTGCGATGAGCGGCTTCATGCGTGCCTGGTTCATGATCTCCAGAGCATTGCCAGCATGGGTGGCAGTGGTCTCGAAGTCGTACATCGCCTCCGACATGCCCATGAGCATCTCAGTGGTGTAGAACGAGCGCTGCGTGAAGCCAAGGAGGTTACGGGTTGCAACACGCTCCTTGTCCGAGAGGCTAGCAAACGCAATCTCAAGCTGGCCCAGGACCTGCCAGAGGGGCAGCATCTTGTGGTCGTCGTCGTAGAGGCTGATTCCCTTGGCCTTCCACTCCTTGGCAGCCTTCAGCTGCGCATTGCCGATGTCACGGAGGAACATGGTCGCAGCTTCGCCAGCTCCCCTACCACGGATGCCCTTCGACGCCAGGGCCATCAGGAGGCCCATGCCCTCTTCGAGGCTCTTGCGGGCAGTGCCCAGCGCACCAGAGAAGCGCAGGCTGAGGGCCTCGGAGAACTCTTCGACCGTACCGAGTGCGGCTTGGTCAGCGCGGACGAGGGCGTTGGCCACTCGGGTCAATCCAGCCAGGTCATCTGCGGCGTTCGTAGACCTGAGTCCCATTGCCTGCTGCGCAGACATGAGGAGTCGCGTCGACTTCACCATGTCGAGGTTCGACACGTTGGCGAACTTCATGACCGTCGGCAGGTTCGCCATCGAGTGCTCGGCATCGAGGCCGGCCGATGCGAGGGCGCCATAGGCGGCGGCAAGTGCAGTCGCCGAATGCACGCTGTCGTCTGACAGCGTGATGGCGAGCTCCGTCATCGCCTTCTTGTTTTCGTCCGTGAGCCCACGGATGTTCGACATCGAACGCTGCATCGCGTAGTCGAACTGTGCGAACGCGTAGATCGCACCTGCACCCATGGCAGCGAGCGGGAGCGTGACCGTCTGCGTGAGGGTGTTGCCGAACGTGCTGAGCCCGTTGGCGATGGACGCGATCCCGCGCTGGATCTTCGCTATCCTGACGTTCACGCCGAAGATAGACGCCTGGTGGGCAGAGACCTTGTAGCGCCACCCCATGACGGCGCGCTCAGACGCCTTCAGCATACGAATGAACCCCTCGGCACTGCCCGTCAGGTTGACGTGCAGGTTGCCGAGGGGGATGCCGTAGCGTACACCAGTCATTGGTTCTCCTTGACTCCCAAAGCCTGAAGCCAGAACGCCTTGGACTTTGCAGCCTTCTCTTCAGGCGTCAGTTGCACAGGAGCCTCATTGGATGCGGTCTTGAACTTCAACAAGAAGTCCTCGATCTTGAGCTCCTCGGGCTTCTTGACTTGGCCAGTCATGATCGCCTTGGCGATGTTGGCCAAGAAGTAATCCTCTCGATGAAAGGCATTCGCATCGAGGTCAAGGTAGTGTTGCCACTCCAGGAACTCAGTGGAAGTTGTCTTCTCCTGAAGCTCCTGGAGCGGCATGTGCAGCGCGTGGGCAAGCCGGAACCACTGGAGGCGTTCCGGCGTTAGTCGTTTCCCGCCTTCGTCTCCGACTCCTTCGTCAGACCGGAGAGGCGCTGGGAGACTTCGAACAGTTCCTGCTGCATCTCCGCAGGGAAGAGCTCACAAACCTTGAAGTCGACGAGCACGTCCTTCTCGTCGAAGAGGCTCATCGAGAGCAGCTCCGGGAAGAGTCCGGTGGTGTCCACGATGCCGATGGCCTTGCCCGACGAGTCGTACTTTGTCTTGCTCGCCAGCTTGGTCGTGAACTTGTCGCGATCTCGACCAGTGATCTCGCGCAGGGTGTAGTTGCGATCGTTGCCGTCCTCACCCTCGATGACGAGCTTGATTTCCTTGCGCTTGAGGCTGAACTTCATCTTGGCTCCTAAGCCGTGTAGGTCGGACCAGCCTCGGCGAAGCTGGTGCTCTGGAAGTTGGTGGGACGTATGACCATCTCGGCGGTCGGCTGAGCGCCTTCAACGTTCTTGTTCGGCTTGAAGGACTCAAGGTAGCCGTAGAAGGTGACTTGGGACATGTCAGGGAACCGAACTCGAAACCCAGTGGGGTAGTTCTTCATCGTCGCGACGCAACGATTATAGAACACCGGGTCGTAAGCAACCGTGACGGTCACCTCCGTCAACGTAATCAACTTCTTCGGAGCAAACGTCCGCCATGCCGTGTTGCGCATGGTAGTGATGTCGTTTGCGCCGCCGCCATCCATGCCAGGCGGTCCGATTTCCTTCTCGAACATCACGATGCCCATGATGTCGGGGTCCTCGGAGAAGGCCAAGGTCGTTGAGTGGCCGTCGTTGACGATGGCCACGACTTAGGCCGCCGCGTAGACCGGCGCGATCTCAGCACCAGCAGCGTCCAGGTTGCTCGGGATGACGGTGATCTCAGCCGTCGGCTGACCGCCTTCGACGTTCTTGTTCGGCTTGAACGAGTCGAGCCAGCCGTAGAACGTGAGCTTGAACGCGTTCGGGAAGCGCAGCTCGATGGCACCGTTCTTGTTGATCAGGGCAGGGATGTTCGCGGTGTCGAACGCAATCGGGTCGTACGCGACGGTCAGCGTGACCTCGGACAGCGTGATGAGCTTCTTCGGAGCGAACGTGCGCCACGTGGTGTTGTGCATCGTGGTAATGTCGTTCGCGCCGCCGCCATCCATGCCAGGAGGAGCAACTTCCTTCTCGAAGAGGATGGCGAGCGTCAACCCAGGGTTGAGCGCGAAGCTGATTCGGGTTGAATGGCCGTCATTGATAATGCTCACGGCGTCTCCTTCAGTGTGAGTTGGAAGTTGGCCACGAACAGGCTACGTCGCCTGGTCCCGTCAACTCCTATGAACATCTTGGTTCCCTGAAGCGAAACGTTCGCCAGCAGGAGGTTGTTTGTGTAGGTGATCGTAGCCAGTGCATCGCACGCGGCACTCAGCTTGGACCAGCCAGCTGAATACTCCTTGCTACGCACGCGCAGCATGACGCCTGGATGCACGATGTGCTTGCCGGACATCAAGCGACCATCCTCGAGCCCCAGCGTATCGTAGACCGTTGCAACGTCATCGACGCCAGCATCGGGCTCGTAGCTGAGGAAGATGGGCCACGCGGTGCCTGAGGCAGCGAAAGTGCCTACGCTGACTAGGTGCGCTGCCATCGTCTCAGCAGGCGTCACGTGCCCTTCCAGAAGCCCATGATGCGGGCATAGGTCTTGGCGAAGAGGCCAGCTGTGACTTCGTGCTTCATGATCGCCAGCATCTGCGGACGCAGCGACTTGGCAGGGTCCGAGAGGAAATGGTACTGTGTTGGAGACGCGTGGCGTTGACGTTCAGGTGGGTTCTCATGGACGAAGATGGCGTAATCCAGGCCGCTCGTCTTGCTGAGGACGGGCCCGTAGGTCACCGTCGCTTGCATCTTGGCAACGTGGACCGCGCCGGACTTCTTGAGTTCGCCAGTGTCCACCGGCACGAGGCGCTGCGACTCTTCGTAGAGCAGCTTCGCGGCCTTCTCCGTGCCACGCTGGACAGCCTTCTCACCCTCACGCTTGATGGTGTGGATGTTCTTAAGGAGGTGTTCCACTCCATCGATCACAGGAACACCTTTCTCAAGAACTCTGTGGCGTTGACATCACAGGTCTTGTTGACGCGCTGCACTTCCCAGGCGTTGACGTTCGCCTTCGGGTCGGGCAGGTTTGTGATATCGGTCAAGCGGCCCAGCATCATGACACCAGTCGTCGCAACATCTCGGGCCAAATAGACGATCGCGACGGAAGTGGCAGCTTGGCCGGTCTTGGCGATGACGAAGTCGACCTGGTCGTCCTGCCAACGGCAACGCATCTCGACGGGCGCAGACAAAGTGGGACGCCCCGTCGCATCTGGTGCGCCGGGGGCCCAATAGACTGCCCACTGGTTGAGCTTGTCGAGGATCAGGTTACCCGACTCTTCTCTTCTTCGTCAGATTCACGAAGGACCTGGCGCACGATGGAAGGGAGGTGCTTCTCTAGTTCCTCGCCTACAGCCTGCTTGATCTCAATGCGTAGCATCCGAGCGATCTCAGCCTTGCGGCTCTCTTCACGAGCTTCCCTGCGATCCAAGGCTGTCTCTACGATCTCTCGTACAATGTCCGTTGTGAGGCGGTCCTTTTTGCTCTCTGCGATGTTAGCTTCAGCAGATGACATCTTTTGTTCCTGCACGAGGACCCTCTCTCGAGTTGAGAGCACCATGGAACTGATCCAGGCTATCACTGGAGCCATGACGCCCAACAGGATGCCCATGACAACCGTGATGATGTCGCCAGTTACCACTACTTCACCTCGCGTCGATCATCGTGTGCCATCGTGATCGCCTTCGCGACGATGTTTTCCGTGTGGAGCAACATGATGTTTGGATCGAGGGTCGCAACGAACTTGAGGGCTTCGTCCAGCCTACGAGTCGCCACGTCCTGGGACCCGTCCGGGATCTGCTTCTCAGCCCAGCGAACGGCATCGAAGAAGATGGGACGTGCAGCAGAGTTGAAGAGCTTCTCAGCAGCAGGAACGCGCTTGAACAGCCACGTGCAGAACGTAGCAAAGAGTCCGCTGACGAGGGCGATTCCCAGTGGCGAGTTCATGAGTAGCCAAAGGTGATCCATAGTGATGCCCTCCTTAGTTTGTTAGAGCCAACGGGGCACCTATAGGGTGCCCCGTTGGTGTTTGGGTTAGCCGAGCAGGACGGCACCCTGGTTCGTGTCGATGGTCTTGATGCCCATGAGGTTGTCGATCGTGACCGCGTGACCCTGCTTCTTGTAGTCGTACGCGATGACGATGCGGAACGGATACCCGGCGTGCGTCAGCGTCGCCGCGAGCGCACCCGAGCCCTCGCGGGGCGGCTCGAGCGTGCGGCAGACGAGCGCGATGGCGTCACGACGGAACGCCATGTTGTACTCGCCAGGAGGCAGGAGGTTGATGTTGTCGTCGTCCGCGATGGCCGTCTCCAGACCACGGTCCAGCCAGATCTTCGTGGCGTTGACCTGCACGATGGTGTACAGCGTCGCCGTCGTGCCGAACGTCAGCGCCTGGCCGACCTTCGGGAGGATCGTGGCCCCGTCATAGACGATGGCCTTCGACCAACCAGCAGCGTAGCCGGCAGCCAGGTTGACCTCGCAGAAGTCGTAGGCCGTCAGCGCCGTGTTGTTCGCGACGACATCACGCAGACCAGGCGTCACCGTAATCTCGGTCGTGGCACCGAGGGTCTCGGTGTGCGCCGTGATACGATACGGCTTGCCGAGGAGCTTGATCCACGTCCCGGTGACGAGGGCCGCCGAACCCGTGTCGACCGCGATGACGGTGTCACCAGCCTGGAGGGACGAGGTGTTGACGAGGAAGTCCGACGCTGCCACGTCCGCCGCCGCAACCGAGTGCATCGACTGCGTCATGTAGTGCTGGAAGCCATAGATCATGCCGAGGTCGGCCTTCTCCAGGGCCGTCAGCTTGCCGCGCTGGTCCGCACCGACCAGGGTCTGGTTCTGCAGGAAGAGGGCCTTGACCTGCGGGGTCACCAGCAGATTACGGCCATCGACCGGGCAGTTCGCATTGTCGAGCGCCAGGCCGACCTCGGTGAGATACTGCTGGTAGTTCGTGGTCGTCAGACCGCCGAGGCGGCCACCGCACCCAGCCGTCGCCAGGAACTGCGCGTACTGACCAGTCACGCAGCTGTCGATGCCCTCGGCCATCGCCTTGACCGCGCCATCGAGGTGACGCTCGACGAGCTTCTCCATCGAGAGGCTGGCCTCGCCGTCCTTGATGATGAACGAGCAGTAGGGGTGCATGTTCAGGACGACCGGGATGTTGGTCGCGCTGACATCCTGGGTCACGATGTCGTCGTCATCGTCCTTGCGGTCCCAGGTGAACGACGACGGACGCCGCGTGTTCACGGTGTCGCCGAACTGCTTGATCTCGTTCTCGAAGTCGCGGTGGACGAGCTTGCCCGCCACCATGTACTTCTCGAGGATGGCGACCGTGTAACGCGCCCAGATCTCAGGGATGAAGGCCGCGTTGTCGTTACCGAACACACGGCGCGCCCGACGACGGGACGCCCGCTCCATGATTGCATTGCTCATTTGAAACTTCTCCTTCGTTAGTGACTGAAGCGGGGTCCCGAACATCGGAACCCTACCTACCTCGCCTTGTTCGGCAGAGCCTCGCCCTTGAGGAACCGCCGGGTGAACTCATCCTGAGTGATTCCCAGGACCGTGTCGTTGCCGCTGTGCTGAGGGCTGTTACCCGTTCCACCGGCCTTGCCAGAGTTGAACAGGTTGCCCCACCGCTTGACATCGCCCTTCATCTGCTTGATCGCCTCAGCAGGCGTCAGGTCCAGGACGAGGGCCTTTCCGTCCTTGGTCGTGTGAAAGTTGATCCGCGTCTCGAACTCGCCAGTGGACTTGCCTTCGACGATGCGCTCGACAACTCGCGAGTTCGGTCGAAGCAGCATCGCGATCTGTTCGGCGCTCTGCGCGTCAGCATCCTTGGACGACGCAGCATCGAGCAGCTCCCGCTCGCGGAGGTTGTCCTCGTACTTGGAGCGCCACGTCTTCGATGCGTTCTCAGACTCCTGCTGCCGCTTCTCCCAGCTGGCCTTCTCCTTCTTGAAGGCATCCGCCGCAAGCTCTTCCTTGGTCTTGTAGCGGTTGTTGAGCTCTTCGAGCTGCTTCTCCAGGTCCGCCTTGGCGGCGGAGTCGGTCTCGAGCGACTGCATCCGCTGTAGGTCGGACTGGCGCTGGGTGGTGAACTTCTTCTCAGCTTCGGCCATGCGCTTCTGCACGATGCCATCGACGTCGGCCTGCTTGAAGACCTTCTCCGGCGTCCCACCTGCGGTGGGAGGCGGCGTGATCGGCGGCTCATCGCCGTAGTAGAGACGCTGACGCTTGATGTTCTTCATGTTATCTCCCTCGCATCTCTGGCTTATTTCTGAGCACGAGTCTCTCAGAGCCACCCCGCTGCGATGCCACGGGTCTGCAGTGAACTACGAGCGGTCGAGATCCAAGATGTTCGGATCTCTCAAGAAAGGCTGGAGGAGTCTCCAAGCCTGGTGGGAGATGAGACCAACAGATGCCGTGGGAGAGGAATACGAAGTGTCGTATTCGTCCTCAGCATCGCCGATCTTGCGGCGCTTGAGCCGGCCCATGGCGTAGGGGTCCTCCACATCAGCGCCGCGAGCCAAGAGAGCCAAGGCTTCTTCGGCGCACGCGTACTTGACGTCATCGGGGATCTCTGTGTCTGCACCACGTGGGAACTGAAGCTCCTGTGTTTCGACAGCCTTGTCGCCTGCGTAGTTCAGCGACTCCATCGTGCGAGTGGCTGTCTTGAGCGACTTCAGCTTGTCGTCGGCACTGGCCGAGTCCCAAGCAGCCGTGTAGAGACGCTCAGAGAAATAAGTCGCGGCTTCTGAAACCGTGGCATAGGGCGTCATTAGATGAGCTCCAGGCGGGTTTCAGAGCCGACTTCTTCTTGCGTGTAGACGGAAATCATCTTCACGCTATGCAGATTCTCAGGTCCGATGATCGCGAAACCTACGGCAACTGCGGTTGGCGAAATGGACGCGTAGGCGGTCTGAGACCGGCCGCCGCTCCCACTAACCAGCGCAGTCGCAGCTGCAGTGGCTACCACGGGTACGTTGCGTGCCGCAACACCACTCGATGTAGCCGAGGCAGTCAGTGCAGCAACGCCAGGGCGTGCCACGTGGCCCGTCGCAACGGGAGTAGCAGATGCAGTCAGCAGACCAGCTGCACCACGAATGACGCCAGCAGACGCAACAGCTACTGTGGTACCAATCGCCGCACCGGCTGCACCAGTCATGTCGCCAGTCGTCCCGACGGCGACGGCCGTACCAGTGAGGCTACTGTAACCGCGCTTCGTCGTTGACGCAGCAGCATCTGCGACCGTCGCTGAGGTCGTGACTGCTGCGTGTCCCGGGCGACGAATGTAGCTCGCGCCAGCTACAGTCGTGTTCGATGTCAGGCTACTCGCAGCGGCCTTCAGACATCGCGCTGTGGCCGTTGCCAGAGCAGTGGCAGCACTGCTGCCCGCAGCATCGCGAGTCGCAGCTGCCGTGCCCACAGTTGCCGCTGAGGCGGTGACTGCTGAATAGCCGCGCCTAGTCGAGGTAGCGCCTACTGCGTCAACCGTCGTGGTAGCGTCAGATGTTCCGTAGGACCCGCGCTTCACGAAGGTAGTTGCAAAAACCGTGGTCGATGAAGTCAGTGCGCCAGTACCGCTCTTGAGACAGCGTGCTGAGCTAACGCTGATGGCATTGGCAGCGCTGCTGCCCACGGCGTCCCTGGTGGCGTAGGCCGTGGCCACGACGGTGGCCGATGCAGTGAGCGCGCCAGTTGCCCGGCGCGTTGCCACTGCACCGACCCCGTCGACAGCCGTCGTCGACGCAGACGAACCGACTGCGTTGCGCCGTGGCGCACCGATACCCACGACCGTGGTCGTGGCGTCACTCGTTCCGTATGCGTTGACTGTAGGCATCAGTCGAACGTCACGTCGATGGCACCGACGGGGATGACCAGCTGGTCACCCACACCGAGGACACCGATGGCCGAGGTGTCGCTGCGCTTCAGCGTGCCCCAGAACAGGACGTTACCGGCACCGTGCGTGGTGCTGGTCACGATGGCAAAGTGCGTGATCGCAACCCACGCGACCGTCACAGCCGGGAAGGTGATCGCCGACACGTTGTCAGTCAGTCCGTCGGTGGCGCTGGCAGCCGACCAGTTCGTATCGAGCGGGTTGAGGGCCTGGCGAGCGTAGCCGCCCGCGTCCGCCAGCTCCGGCAGCGTCGCACCCGTCGACGCATCGGTCGGGGCACTGCTGCACAGAGCAATCGCGAGCACGGTCGGCTTCGTGAAGGTTGCAGTTCGGAAGATGTGCGCACGGATCTGGCCTTCAAGATAGTCACTCATGGACGACATGTCGTTACCTCCTCAGAGCCTGAAAATCTTGGAGTCCTCGCGGTTGCTCCAAGTCAGGCGCACGTTATGACCATCCATGGTGAGGGGAAGTCCCTCGGCCACGTTGTCGATGTATGCGATCAGGCGATCAGCCGTCACGCTGTAGATGATGACTGCAACTCCGACACCCTCAGCTTGGTATGTGAGGGTGATGTCGTCGGCGTCGGCGATGCGGTTGTTGAACGTCTTGCCCGTCAGGTAGGACACCGCATTCGCCAAGATGCCAGTCACGTCTGCGAAGACCGCGTGGTCTGCATCGTAGACGTAGGCGGCAGAAACCAGGATGGCAGCGATGTCATCAGCCACCCAGTCGATGGATCCGTCGCCGAATCCATCGACACCGTTGGGGTAGAGCGCGTTGCTCACTGTGCCTCCCCACGGGTGTTGTCCTTCGGAGTCCCAGTGGCATTGGCATCGAGCTTCTTCTCGTTAGAGCTGCCCTTGTCGCCAACAGCACCCGGCACGCCTCGTGCCGACCCGGCTCCCTGTGACTGCGAGATGGCGATGATGGCAAGCTGCTCAGCCTGCTCAGCAAGCGCCTTCTTGTGTTCACCCGCAGGGTAACCACGGTTGCGAGAAGCTGTTTCACCGCTCACGATGCGCAACTCGACCTCCGTCTTGAGGTCGTCGATGTTCGTCGTGAGGCATTGAGCAGCATCGATCTCCGAAAGTCCCTTGTCGAGGACCTCCGGCGCAACCTTATGGCCAATGAGCTTACATGCAGCCTGCTTCAGGATTTCCTTCTGCACGGTGCGGCTTGGGATCTGGTCCTTCAGGTTACAGAGGGCCTGCGCATCGGCGCGGCGACCCGCATCCGACTGCATCGTCCACTCTTCAGGGTAGCGGATCGTGGAAGGCTGGCTGCGTTCGTAGGCAGCCCAGAGGCGTGCAACCTCACGGTCGCCCTGCTCAAGTGCTGCACCGATGGCAAGCAGCCCATTCTGCAGCCCGGCGTTGTCCATCTCCTTGGACGCAGCCGACGCCATGTTCGGGTCGAGCATCGCGACGCTTAGGTGGATCGAGCGCCTAATGTCCTCCTTGATCTTCTGCTCCTTCTGCATCGAAGCCATGATCGGCTCCGACGACGGATGGATGAAGCCAGGGCGCTCAAGCTCCTTGCCGTAACGGCGGCCTGAAGTGATGCCGAGCGTCACTTCCTGGTCCTTGCCTTCAGATGCTTCCTTTGCTTGGCCAGCCGGGATGCTGCTGCCTTCGGCAGCAAACGGCGGATTGGGCACAGTAAGCTTCGGTCCCTGCTGTGCAGGGCGTGTGCCGCTGGCACCCGGGCGGGGATCGAACTGCTCAGTGTAGATGGGGAAGTTCGCCTTCACGCACCAGTACACATCGCTCGACTCCATGTTGAGCAGCGCCTTCTGCATGTCGGCGCAGTCCTGGAGGAGGCTGTGGTCGATCTCATAGATGACGAAGGGCAGGAACGGGATGTCGATGACCAGCGGGTCACCGACTGCGTTACCGTCATTGTCCTCAACACGGATGTAGACCTTGCCGTCCTTGAGGGAAGCAAAGCGGTAGACATCCTGCTTCTCGCCCGTCGGGAGGCCTGTCATCGGGTCGTCTACGTAGACGCACTCCTTCAGCAAGACGCTCGTCAGGTGCCCTTCGTCATCGTGCTTCCAGGAGCGGATGTCCTCGACGCGGTAGTAGCACAAGTAAGGGTGCTTGCCGTCAGCATCGAGGAGGGTTGCTCCCTCTGGGAGCAACGGCATGTCGACCCAAACACCGACTTCACGCATCGTCAGCAACTCAGCCAGGAGGGTGCGTCCGATGAACGACGCCATCGTCGAACCCTTGCGGTCAACGCCACCGTTCTGGCCCTTGCAAGCATCGACGTAGCTCTGGCTGCCACCGCTGCGGGTCACGTCGTTCAGCCGCTGGAACACGGCGTTCTTGACTTCGTTGACGCCCTCCTTGGCGAAGGGCGGAACGTAAGTCAAGGCACGCCGCTCGTTCCAGTCGTTCTGCTTCTCGCGCTTGAACTTGCGGAGGTAGTAGTCGATGTACGTGTCGCCGCCCTCGTAAGTGAGACGCCACTTCATCCACTCGACCTGGCAGGCCATCGCCTCCGGGTGGATAATGTCGCAGAGCTTAATCATCCATTGGGCTCCCGATGTCCTCGTTCGTCCCGACGCTCAGCGCCAGGGGGAGGGCAATCTCTGCGTAAGTGCGTGCGTGTGCGTGATGGTCATGCTTATTATCCGGCGTCTTCCATGAAGCCACCGGATTGCCGTCTTTGTTGCGTGTCCAGATGCGAGAGGGAGTCTTGATGTGCTCCACGTACTCGAACGGAACATCCATCGGCAGGAGGATCTTCTTGACCTTGAAGCGACCAAGGGCCTGGTCCATCCACGACGTGCGGTTGACGTTGATGATCGGCTCGCCGTTGCCCCACTTGGTCTCGTTCAACATCTTGCCGGTGACGCCCTGTGCGTAGTAGCACATGCGAACCCAGCCCCAGAACTGCTGCGAGAACTCGAAGGCTTTGCGCGTCTCTGGCATCGCGTCCACGACGCACATCAAGATGCCGAACTCGACCATGAACGTCCCAAGCTCTTCGAAGCTCCTGACCTTGCCGGTCTTGAGGACTCGCGGAGTGCTGTTGGAGTTCACGTCGTTACCAACCGTGTCGCCGATGTGCCACTCGTCGATCTCATAGTGCAGCCAGGCACCAACGTCGACACCCATCGTGACGACATCGTGTGTCCTGCGTGTCGCACCATTGAGGTGGCTCGACTTGCAGGCGTTCACGGCATCTTCCGTGATCCTGCTTCCGGCACTGGCGTAAGCCTGTCCCATCTTCGAGTTCAGGAACTCCTGCTTCTCCAGGTCGCTGAACTCAGCACGCGTCGCAGATGCGGCGACTTCGCCCGGCGTCACGGTGGTGCTGTACAGCTGATTGATGTGGAAGCCGCGCTTCTCCTTGCCGTCGACGCCTGCGATGAATCGTGCAGGGACAAACAGGTCGGGCTTGGACTTGTGTTCGATCTTCACGTGGCAGAGGGGACACCGGAGGTAGCTCTCGGTGAGGAGCTTCGTCGAGTCAGGGTCATCGCCCACGATGACGAGGCAGTCAGGGTAAGTGAGGTGTATCCAGCGCGACTTACCATTCAGCGTGCAGCTGGGACAGGGGAACCAGAAGTGTTCCTGGGTCGACTCCTGCCAGAGCTTGTCGATGCCGTGATCAGGAATAGTGGGAGTGGAGATGTCCCATTCCTGCTTGTAGTCCTGGCCGGAGAGTCGCTCACGGACGAGGACGATGAAGTCGCGCGGGATCTCGTCGATCTCGTCCTGCACGAGCAGGCCAGCGGGAACCGACTTGCCACCCGTGCGGGACTGACCGCCACGGATGTAGAAGTTGTTGGTACTCGTACTCTTGTGTCCGACGTTGGACTTATCGTAGATGCTCTTGAGGTGAGGGGATGCGTTGACCAGCGTGTCGAAGCGGGCGGAGGAGAAGTCGCTGCCGTGCGGGTGCATCGAAGGCAGCACGTACAATACATCGCGCTTCTCGAGGTCGTTGGCACACATGCCCCTGCAGAGGACAGCGTGTGAGATCCCCAGCTGCGCGCCCTTGGCTGCGACATTGTGGGGAGCCGTGCTGTCAATCATCTCCTTCTGCCAAGGGAAACGCTTGAAGGACATCGGCGTTCCATCGACGTTGCGGATGTACTCCTGCACCCATCGTGCAGGAGTAGTGATCGCCTTCTTCTGGAGGCCAGCGATCATCCGGTCGGCGAAGTCAGTCAGGAGCTTAGACACGTGTTACCTCCGGCCACCACGAAGGAGCGGCGGCTGCGGGGCCTTGTCGCTGCTCGTCGTGGTCGTGGACCTGTTGGCGACCATGTCGACCTCGTTCGTCGTGTCGCCCTCGCAGGGCGAGTAGTAGACGAGCGCGTCCGGCCGCACCGTGTAGGGATGCCTGCCTGCGGCCAGGTTGGCGACCTCCGTCGCGGTCAGCGCGACATTCCAGACCGCCGCGTGCGCGACCGACTGCCCGTTGCCGGTGTTCGTGGAGACGAGCGCTGCGTTCCCGACCATGAACCTGTTCTGCGCTCCAGGCGCACGTAGGGTGCTGCTCAAGCTGCTTGACACCCCGTTGAGATAGACTCGGCGGTTGGTGGTGGACGTCCCGACGGCGCAGGCGTGCTGCCACGTCACGTTGTCGGTGTTGTAGTTTGTGACCGTCACCGCGGTGTTGCTCGTATCGGCGGCGTAGAAGGTGAGCGGGTTGCCAGACACGTTACCGCTGGCAGTGAGCCAGCAGTGATACTGGAAGTTGCTACCGGCAGTCCCAAGAAACATGAGCGAATGCTCGACGGCGTTGTCCGGTGCCTTGAACCAGCAGGCCATGGTGAACGGAGGTCCCGTCACCGGAAGGTTCGCGGAGATGAGCGCGGTGACGTCCGTCGTCGCGTCCTGGCTCCGTGCCGCGAGCGCGTTGAACGGCAGTACGAACGTCGCAGCCAGCACAGCGATCAGGAACGCTCGAAGGAGGCTCACTGCTTCAGCCGAACCGCGAGCACGTTCGCGTCCGCTGCCATGGTGTCGCCCGCCGCGTCGATGTCCCGTCGCAGGCGCAGGATCACGAGGTCGCCCGCCGTCACGTCGTCGGCCTCGGCCTGCGTCAGCGTGAGGGAGGACGTGACCACGATGCCGGCGGTGCCTGACGTCGTCGTGGCGCTCGTGGCCTTGGCCGTGTCGAAGCCGGTCGAGTCGAGGTCCAGCGCGCCGTCGGTCATGCGCTCGACGGCCACGTCCCAGATCACATCACCCGTGGTCACGCCGCCCGTGCCGATGTCAGCGGTGCGCGAGATCCAGTCGATTTCGACCGTGATCGTATTCACGGAGTTGTAGGACTCGGAGATCGACGTCTCGAAGTCGAGAGCCTCCTGCGTCGACGGGGCCGTGGCGAATCCGGCCGTCATGCGCCCCTGGACCGAGATCATGCCCGGCGGCGCAGGCACCGCCGACCCGATAGGGCTGATCCCGTAACTAGCGTGCAGGGCCTTGGACCAGCCCGTCGAGGAGGCCGCACCGACCGCGACCCAACCCGTGTTGGTCGCCGTGCCGCTCTCCTTGATGTAGAGCGTGGTCGACGTCGACCCGTCCGTGCGCTGGTAGACGTCCCCGATGCTCCCCGTGATCGCACTCTCCGGGGTGCCGGTCCCGCGCTTGACGTTGGACGAAGTCATCAAGTCCGTAATGATAGCGTCATCGGCAACCGTCAGGTCATCGCCAGAGACCAGGTCACCGGCACCAGTCGTGGTGTACGACTTACCCGACGCACCCGTCCAACTGCCGGTGCCGGTCCGGTCGGCAGTCACGTCGAACGCGGCAGCAGCAGCACTGGAAGTACGGCTCATCGCGACTCCGATGGCCGTGCGGACCTCTTCCACGATGATCTCAGCGACCGTGGTCGTCGTGGCACAGGCCAGGCGGTAAGTCCGCCCATTGGATGCCGCGAAGGACAGCACGTAACGGCGACCAGCAACGAGCGCCTCGCCATCCTCACGCAGATTCTGCGTGAAGGACGTGCTGCCTTGTGCTGTGATGAGGTTGACGACGCTGTTTGTGCCGCTCAGGGCAATGGAGACCCTGTAGACGACTGAGTCAGGGACGGGCGTCAGCGTCGAGATGAAGGCGACGTTGGACGTCGCCGAGATGTTGAAGTCGTCCACGATGCGGATGGGCTGCTGTGCGAATGCGACGCTGCACGACAGCAGGAACATTGCGACGATTTGCTTCACGTTAAGCCGCCTTTGCAGCGTATTCGAGCCATACGCCGTAGATGTTGACCTCGTCCCCATCGTTCACGCCTCCGAGCAGGAGGATGGCGGTCAGGGTGGAGGGGAGCGTGAGGAGGCTTGCAGCGAGGACGGTGAAGGTCAGCACGGACGGCGTAGCCGTGATCGTCATCGCTGCAGTCGACTGCGCATCGGCGTTCTGCACGTCGCCGGCAGCGCACAGGTAGGCCTCGGCATCGAGGGTGAGAGCGTCAAGATCCGTGGCCTTGCCTATGAGCACCTTGAGGGAGATGTCCTTGCTGGTGTCCAGGTCCCGTGGAAGCGGGGCACTGAATCCGAGCTGCTCACCAGCGCTGCAGTCCACGGGGATCAGGATGACTTGTTCCTTGTTGGACAGCTGTGCGAAGCCAGCCACGTCCGTGGCCTGCTTCGTCAACGCAGTGCCATCTTCGCGGGTGATCGCAGCCAGCGGGATGGGGAGGCTCCGAGGCTGATTGAGCAAGAAAGACTGCGTGGCAATCAGCTCGTCGCGGATCTCCTCGAAGTCGAACGCGTCGGCTCCAGCGACGGTGTCAACACGCGGTCGGTTGCGGGTGAACCCGTCCCAGATGTTTGTGGGGAACGTCATTGTTACCTCCTCAGGCTCGGGTTCGGGCGCAGATGCAACACGTTGATGACTGCAGTGGACTCGATGCTCAACACGTTGATGACAGTAGCCGGCTTTGGCACACCAAGCGTTGCGCTTGAAGCGATGCCGACTGGATTGCATACCGTGTCGCCACTGTCGATCGTGGGCGACCCGAGCGTTGAAGTCGATGCGACGGCTGCTGGCTTCAGCGTGTTGACGGTAGCCGCGGTACCGATGCTAGACGTCGATGAGACGCTACCCGGCAACACAGGTAGGCGCAGCGTGGCTGCACCAAGGACGGTCGTCGGTGCAATAGCCGCAGGGAGCAGGGCCAGGAACCGCTCGACAGTGCCGAGCGTGCTGCTCGGAGCGATGGAAGTCACCGGCGTGATGAGGTTCGGGCCAGACGCCCCGACCGCGGACGCCGAAGTGATCGAAGCTAGCAACGCCCGCAGCGCAAGAGACGGCGCACCAAACGTGACGGTCGGCGCGATGCTGCTTGGCAGCATCGCGTTGAGGACAGTTGTTGTACCAAGCGTACTGCTTGGCGCGATGCTGCTCGGCAGCACTCGAATCGTCGTAGTGACCGCACCGAGCGTAGACGTTGGGGCGATGCTGCTCGGCAGCATCGCGTTGAGGACAGTTGTTGTGCCGAGCGTTGCCGTGGACGCGATGCCGTTCGGGTGCACGAACATCGTGTCTTCGATGACCGGCGTGCCAAGTGTCGTCGTTGACGCGACGGACGCAGGCAGCAGCGTGTTGAGAATGGCAGGCGTGCCAACGCTGGCGCTTGGTGTGATACTGAGTGCGACGCTGCGTGCGACGATCGACACGGTGCCAAGCGTGGCGGTCGTAGCGATGCTGCTCGGTGTCGCACGTAGCTGGACAGTGGATGAACCAAACGTGGTCTGGGAAGGCATCCCAGGCGTGAAAATGACCAGCTTGGTTGCTGACGTACCGATGCTTGCTGCAGCTGTAATGCCAGTTGGCGTCGGAGTCAGACCCAGCAGCGTCGTGCCGACGGAGGCAGTCGATGCAATGGAGGTCGGGGAAACCGTCTCACCTGTAGTGAGCACCGTCGGTGTGCCGACGCTGAAACCTGCAGCGATGCTTGCTGGCGTCGACCTGATACGGAGAGACACGGTGCCGAAGGCAGCAGTCGCAGCGACAGACGCGGGCTTGGTTGCAAGCTTGGTGACAGCCGCGCCAAGTGCTGCAGTGGAGGCGATGCTCGCGGGCTTTGGGTTTGCTAGCTCAGTCAGGACGATGTAGCTGAGGATCACGTCCGAGGACGTGCCGAGAGTCGGGTTGTAGGTCTGGGTTGCGGTAGAGGTGACTACCTTGCGTTGGGATGAGATGGACTGGCCAGCTGCTGTCGATCCGCTCTCGGTCGTCTGCTGAGTGGACCAGCTGCCATTCGTGGCATCCGCATCTCCGGTCACCGTCTGCGCGGTGCCGTATTCGTTGTGCAGGCAGCCGATGACCATGTTGCCGGACGTGATTGAACCAGTAGTGACGGTCGGAGCTGTTGCAGCTGCACCAGTGTTCACGCCGCTAGTTACAAAAGAGATGGCATAGTTAGTAGAGGTCGGGATGACCTCCATCAACGTCCAGACCTTCTGGGCACAGGTCGCGTCAAAGGTAACGGTGATCACCGTGCCGGTGGCGAGGGTCCCTCCGTTCATCGGAGTCGTGAAGATGGCACCCTCGACGCCAGCGCTGGCTGCACCAGGGTCGTAGAGAGGAGACACGCGGCGCGTCCACGTGTTCCCGAGCGTGTCGGTGACCGTGAACGTGGAGTGCGCTGCGCCTGACGCGTCAGAGTTGTCAACCGAGAGACACAGGACGGCCATGGACCCGGCGGCAAAGTTGCTCGCCGGGCTCAAGGTGAAGGTCAGGGCACTCGTGATGTTAGTGCCCGTGCCTCGGTCCGTCCCGGTGATCATTAGCGTTTCCTGGTTAGCGTTTCCTGGTTAGAGGGCGAAGATCTTCGAGGCCCCGGCATCCCACTGGATCGTGACTTGCCCGGCCGTCACGGAGAACGAGATTCCGTCGATGTAAGCGATCAGCGGGCTGGTGCCGTCAACACCAGTGTCCTTGTAGAGGATGATCGCGTTCGCACTGGTGATGGACACGGACGCGAACACGGTGTCGTCCGCATCGAGGACGCCGTTCGTCAGCGTCGGAGTGATCAGCTGCTCACCGTTGGCGCGCCCGGTGCCGCCGTCGCCCTGGGTGCTGGTCAGGTCGGCGAAGAAGTCGTGTGCCGTGCTGTAGGTGTACGACGAGGTGACGAAGATGCAGCGGATCGTGTCCGCGTCGAAGTCGATCGCGTCGACTTGGCTGAGGAGCTTCTGCTTGAAGAGCGGGTAGAGAGCGGATGCCATGTTAATCTCCCATGCGGTTGGCGACTGCGGTCGCGATGGCCTCAGCCACGGAAGCGGAGACGAGGTCCAGCTTGTCCGTCGGGACATACTTGGACATGACCAGCAACAGCTGATCACACAGGCGGTTCATCGTGCCGCGATCGAGCAGCTCGCCCATCGCAGACTTGAGCTTCTTGTTCGCGACGAGGGTGTCCCTGATGTCGCGGATGATAGCGGTCACTTGACCAGACTGCGTGATGAGCTCGATGTCACTGTACTTGTTGAGGACTTCCTCCAGCATCATGCGGAGGATCCCGAGCTCTTCATCGAGGTTGGTCCCGGTCTCAGGGTCACTGAGTCGGTCGATCCTAGCACGATACTTGTCGACGAAGTAGAGCTTCTTTGCTTCCTTTTTGAGCCTGGCGGCAGCGAAGTGACCATGCAGGTGGCACTTCTCCGTGAACCGCGTGTCGTCACGTGGGTCTTTTGCGGCCTGGAAAACACACTGATCGCCGTTGATGGCGATGGAGGTGCAGCGATTGGGGTCGCTGGGCTCAACGCGGATGTACTTGCGACCTTCGATGACTTCATCCATGTGTGGCACACCTTTTGGGCAACTAATGTGCCAGGGGTTCTTCACATACAACGGTGCGGAACCCCTTTTGGGCATCTTTTGGGCCAAAACGTGTGCCAAACTCGGCTGCGCATCGGCGTGAAGCTTCTTTGCTTTGAACGGTTAAGACGCTTGCTTCGCAAGCGTCGTGAAAAATATTTTTTTTGCTTTGGCGACAAAGTGGCGTGGCCCTTTGGCGTGAAGCTTCTTTGCTTTGGCGACAAAGTGGCGTGGCCCTTTGGCGTGAAGCTTCTTTGCTTTGAACGGTTAAGTGGCGTGGCGTTACAATTGGCGTGAAGCTTCTTTGCTTTGGCGACAAAGTGGCGTGGCCCTTTGGCGACACACTCCCCGCCCCGCCGCCAAAGGACTTACGACGTTCGACGTAACATCTGACCCTGCCAGGGGTTACGTCCCTAACGTGTCCCTAACGAGCGAATCCGCCCGTTAGGGGCACGTTAGGGTGTCAAGATGACACCCGAACGAGCCCGTTAGGGGCACGTTAGGGTGTCAAGATGACACCCTACCGCCCAGGGACACATACGTATGTATACACGTTGTTCACACCCGCCGTGCGTCACGTCGAACGTCGTAAGTCCTTGTGGCGCAACGCTCAAGACCCCCAGGGTAGAAAGAGTGGATTTTGCCCTTGACGGCTCGACCTAGGACCGCTATACTCTCTACACAAGCGCAGCGTGCTCGGCGAGGGCCGACACGGTGTGCCTCGCCTGACGCCACGTGGCGTCAAGAAAAAGCCCTTGACAACGCGACCACACACTGATAGAATATGAGCGCAACGAGGAGCCGAGCACGTTGCGACTGCGCCAAGAAAAAGCCCTTGACACGGACACCACACACTGATAGACTATGAGCGCAACGTGCTCGGCAAAGAGCCGACACGGTGCGCCTCAGGAGGATCCGCCATGACCGCTCACATCGTCAGCCTCTCACAGGTCTCGATCCGGCTCTACGAGCACGCTCGGGCCAGGGTCGAGGGCAACCCCGACGTCTACGTCGACGCTCACGGGTGGGACCACGCCACGGGCGACCAGGTCGACGTCGACGGCGTGGCGCACACGCTGACCGAGGTTGGGAGCCACGTCCACACGGGCGACGTGCGCGGCGACTACGTGGTCGCGACGGCCGAGGTGCGCTCGTGACCGCGGCCTGGCGCGGCGTGCCCGGCCACCTGGTCGTGCTCGCGTGGCCCGCAGCGCTCGGATCGCGCTGCGACCTGACGGGGGCCGTCGAGGCGCGGCCCCCGGGCCCGCACGTCGTCCGCTTCTGCGAGCCGGGCGAGCTCACGCGAGCGCGTGAGCTCATGCTCGACGCGATCGGTGACTACGAGGCTAGCGCCGTCTATCGCTACGACGGGGAGGGCTACGCTCGGGTGCTGGACGACGAGGCGGGGCCATGACCCGGCCAGCCTGCGCGCTCTGCGGCCACGCTCTGCGGCCGCTCGCCGGTGCGTGCCCGGACGCGCTGTGCGCGCGCCTGGGCCGCCTGCTCGTGCTCGCGCGCCTTGAGCTCGCCCTTCACGAGCCGCCCGCCGATGCGGCGACGCAAAAAAGCCCTTGAAATCGCCAACACTACTCTCCTACATGAGCCTAGGTCAAATCTTGTTGGGAGGACTTATGAACGACACTGTGAAAATCGGAGACACCTGCATCATCTGGGTGCACGAAACACACAACCGATGGGACCACGTGCTGCGAGCCCAAGCCCAAGGCCGTCCGTGACTGTAGAGGACAGACGTAGCGGCGTGCCGCTGCTAGCGGCGTGGCTTGGCAAAGGCCGCACCCCCGGGGTGCGTCCTAGTGCCTTGGCGAGTGCGACCCTCGTCAAGCCCATATTTTGCCTAGTGCCTTGGACTTAAAAAAAAATTCAGTCATATAGGGCCTTGGAGATGCGATGCCGGGCGCGCAATGACGCAGTGCGTCATAGGATGGCGACGGCAATCGCACGCCGCTACGGAACACGGAGCACGCTACGTGCTGCCAAGGAGCCGACAAGCGTGCAGCACGCTGCCAGATGGCAGCCAACAGGAGGATTCAATGAAGCCGAAGATTCTCACGCTCGAGTTTCCACAAGAGTGCATCTGTCCCTTCTGTCTCGACGTGCGGGCTGCCGCCTGCCGCCTGGCAGACATGTCCAGCGACACTCAGGCACGCAGCGACACTCAGGCACGCAGCGACACTCAGGCTGTCATGGCACGCGTGTCCGACGCGATCTCAAACGGTGAGCGCTGCATGAAGGCTCGGTAGCGGCGGACCGTGCTACGGAGCACGTTGCAACGGAACCACCGTATTTTCCAGCTGTGGCACACATAGTGGGCAACATCCAGCCCACGTGCTGAGTGCCTGGTTCTACTCTTTTTCCTTTGAAGAAGAAGAAGAAGAAGAGAACATGAAAGAGTATAGGGGACAGCACTGGCACGGGTCAACCGGCACGGTGCCAGGGGTTACGTCCTGGCACGCGCATTGCTGAAACCAAGTGTCACCAAAGTGTCAGACAGAAACATTGGAGTTATGTTGTTCTGACACTTTGGTGACACTTGGCACGCCGGCCACGTAGCGGCGTGCCGCTGCTAGAGCACACCGTGCCAAACGTCGCCCCGCGGTCCAACGTTCGACGCAGCACCCACCCCGTGGACAACGTGCCGGGTCGGACCCCGAAGCAACCACGGGCAGCTAACGCAGTTCAAGCAATGCACGCCCGACAAGCAATGCGCGTGCCATTCGTTACAGGAAGTTCAAGATCGGCACGGAGTTTGCCCAAAACCTGTGCCACACATCCCCCCAGGAGCACGTGCTCCTAACAGGCGCCACTCTCGTGGCAGAAGGTGACGAAGATGAGTTCCAAGAACGTGCCGACCGGTCAGCTGTCCGGCGGCGTCCACATCCCGACCCCGAAGGTCATCGACCTGAAGGCCTCCGATCTCGTCGCGACGTTCTCCAGCCTCGGGCAGGAGAACGTTGCACGTGCCGCCGGTAAGAACTGGTTCGTCAACTCCATCAGGGAGGAGATGATCCACCGTGGCTTCGTCCCGGACGCCGGTCCGCTGCCCAGCGCCGAGGAGGGGGCTTCCTCCCTCCTCGACGGTAACGGTCGACTGACCGTCCTGGCGCAGCTGGCGAAGGAGATGCCCGAGCTCTGGGGCAAGGTCAGGGTGAAGGTGGCCATCTACCCCACCCTCACCGACGACCAGCGCCAGGAGATCCTCAACCGAGCGTCTCGGAGCACCGCGCCGTTCACGGAGGCTGACTACTACAAGCAGTCGATGCTCCGGTGGATCGCTCGGCCCGACGAGTCTTACGTGGAGCACCTCGCCGGGATGGGGCTGGAGCGCGCGCTCCAGTTCTTCACCGCCGCGCCCGAGACGGCGATCATCCGTGACAAGGATGGCATCCGTCTCAAGCCGGGCGTGAAGGACGACGATCTCTGGGGCAAGTCCAAGGGGGGTCAGAAGCAGGGGCCCGTGCAGGTGGGCAAGGAGCTATCGATGGCTCACCCGCGTGCGCGCCAGGCGTTCTTCGACGGCTTCGGCCCCGACAAGGGTCACTCGATCTCGTACCGTGAACTCATCGACACGGTGAAGCACTGGAAGTCGGACAAGCGGCGTCGGCCCGACCTGGCCAACCCGCCGGCCGACTTCGCGGTCCTGGCCACCGAGCTCCCCGACTCGGAACTGGTCACGGGTGTCCTGGGCAATCGGATCGCCCACGGCAAGGATATCCAGGGCGGACGTGAGGCTGGCAAGGGCCGGATGAACGCCAAGGAGCTGGAGCAGCTGGGTGGCGTCACCCTCAACTTCTCCAAGAGCGCTCCGATCCTCCTCAACGTGACGGAGCGTGTCGCTGGTTACGTCGGCGGCGATATCATCCTGCGCGTCGAGCGCATGTTCAAGGCCATCGAACTGGCGATGAGCGTCGACGTCGACGCTTCCTCGGCCATCGGTGTCCTCAAGGCTGCCCAGGCGTCTTACGCCACCGAGGTTAAGGCCATCCACAACGCGGCCGCGGCCGAGGCGGAAGCCAACAGGCAGAAGATCCTTGCTGCCGAAGGCAGCAGCAGCAGCAAGAAGTAACGCTACGTAGCACGGAGCACGCTACGTGCTGCCAAAGGGATCAAATCCCCGCGCCTCGCCGTCGCGTAATACGGCAGAAACAACAACACGCTGCGTGCGACACGCTGCGTGCGACACGCTGCGTGCGACACGCTGCGTGCGCTGCGTGCGACACGCTGCGTGCGACACGCTGCGTGCGACACGCTGCGTGCGCTGCGTGCGACACGCTGCGTGCGCTGCGTGCGACACGCTGCGTACGCCACGCTGCGTGCGCTGCGTGCGCCACGCTGCGTGCGCTGCGTGCGACACGCTGCGTGCGCTGCGTGCGACACGCTGCGTGCGCTGCGTGCGACACGTTGCGTGCGACACGTTGCGTGCGCTGCGTGCGACACGTTGCGTGCGCTGCGTGCGCCACGCTGCGTGCGCCACGCTGCGTGCGCTGCGTGCGACACGCTGCGTGCGACACGTTGCGTGCGCTGCGTGCGCTGCGTGCGACACGTTGCGTGCGACACGCTGCGTGCGCTGCGTGCGCCACGCTGCGTGCGCTGCGTGCGCCACGCTGCGTGCGCCACGCTGCGTGCGCTGCGTGCGACACGCTGCGTGCGACACGTTGCGTGCGCTGCGTGCGACACGCTGCGTGCGCTGCGTGCGACACGCTGCGTGCGCTGCGTGCGCTGCGTGCGACACGCTGCGTGCGCTGCGTGCGACACGCTGCGTGCG
>Ga0163144_10006929_pt1 | contig 24941 bp, 23 predicted proteins | sample OliLak19BULKMAT1_FD_123175 | JGI IMG/M metagenome (GOLD analysis project Ga0163144, IMG submission 123175) | Freshwater microbial mat bacterial communities from Lake Vanda, McMurdo Dry Valleys, Antarctica - Oligotrophic Lake LV.19.BULKMAT1 | ecosystem: Environmental > Aquatic > Freshwater >... | reverse complement strand
GTGCGCGAGCGGTTTGCGCTCGATCAGACGGTGGCGCGCTTTGTGGAGCTTTACGCTAGTTCATCCGGCCCAGCGCCAGCCGGTACGCCTGCCGCGCCTGATCGTAGTCGGGGTTGAGCTGCAGGGCGGTGGCGAAACACTCGGCCGCGCGCTGCGATTGGCCCAGGTGCGTATAGACCCGGCCCAGGTTGAAATGCGCGAACTCGCGATTTTCGTACCTGGGGGCAGCGATGGCCTGCTCGAACCACGGGACGGCCTGCCGCCACCAGCCTAGCTCGATGAAGTACGCGCCGATGTCGTTATACGGGTTGCCGAACGTGGCGTCGAGCGCCAGGGCGTGGTGGCACTGCTCAATGGCGGCCTCGTAGCGGTGTAACATGCCGTAGATCCAGCCGAGGAAGGTGTGCGCTTCGGCCGTCGGGTAGTGCGCCAGGGACTCTTTGTACAACCGCATGGCCTCGGCCAGCGCGCCGCGCTGCTGCAATTGGTAGGCGCGCTTGAACAGGTGGCGGGCCGTTTTAGCTGGGGCTGACTCGTCTTCCATGCTGGCTGCAATGTACCACAAATTGCGGCTCCACTCAGGCTGCTAAAGAAAGTACGCTGACTTTGCCCGTATGAATCTCTGTGTGGTGTCGCCCTTTCCGCCCGAGCTAACGGGCGTCGGCCAGTATGGCTGGAACATCGTCCAGGGCCTGGCGCAGACCGGCGCCTTTAGCGCCATCACCGTGCTGGCCCAGACCACGGTTGAGCCTGACCACCTGGCCGCGCCGTCCGGCATCATTGAGGTCCGGCGCAGTTGGTCGCGCGACGACCTGCTGGCGGGGGCGCGCCTGGCGCGGCAGGTGCGCGCGGCCAAGCCGGAGGTGGTCTGGTTCAACCTGGGTTACACCGTCTTCGGAGCGTCGCGGCCGGTCAACTTTCTGGGGCTGCTGACGCCCTACGTCACGCGCCGGCTCGGCCTGCCGCTCGTGACGACCCTGCACCAAATCTTCGAGGTCACGCCGCCCAGCAGCATCGGGGCCCGCAACGGCCACCTGACGGCCTTTGGCGCGCACACGGCCACGCGCCTGCTGCTGCAGGCCGGCACAGTGTGCGTGACGCTCAGCCGCTATCAGCGCGTGCTGCAAGCGCACTATGGCGGCGGCCACGTTCACCACATTCCGCTGGGCGCCTACGTTTCGCCCGAGGCGCTGCCTTACCCCGACCCACCGCGCGAGGACATTCTGTTTTTTGGATCAGTGGCCCCGTTCAAGGGGCTGCCGGTGCTGCTGGAGGCGTTCGAGCGGCTGCAGCGCCACCGCCCACAAGTTACCCTGACCATCGCGGGCGGCGATCACCCGCGCTTTCCGGGTTATAGCGCGTCGTTGCAGCGCGCGACCGGCGCCGGGCTGAGCGGCGTGCGCTGGCTGGGGGCCAGGCCCGAAAGCGAATTGCGCGCGCTCTTCGCCCAGGCGCGGGTGGTGGCGCTGCCCTACCTGGCGACAACCGGCGCCTCGTCGGTGCTCTATCGGGCCGCCACGTATGGGCGGGCCGTGGTCGCCAGCGACCTGGTTGACTTGCGGGCCGCCGCCGAGGAGGCGCAGTTGGCCGTTGATTACGTGCCGCCCGGCGACCCGGCCGCCCTGGCCGAGGCGCTGGCCGCGCTGCTGGCCGACCCCGCCCGCCAGGCCGCCCAGGCCCAGCACAACCTGCGCGCCATGCAGACCATGACGGTCGAGCAGACCTGCGCCCGCTACCTCGAGCTGTTCGAGCAGTCCCGCGACCGCGTCCGCGCCGGGCGCGCCTGAGTCCGGCCGCTGTGCCTGGGGGCTTCACTCGTATGTCTCGCCTCTCGCAGCGCGCGCTGGCCGGCCTGGCCCTGCTGTTTAACCTACCCTTCGCTTTCTTCCAACTCCAGCGCACCGCCTACGACACTTACACCCATATTTTTTTCGCCGACCACTACCGCCACGCCTGGTTTAGCCTGTGGGAGCCGCGCTGGTATCTGGGCTTCTCGGTCGCCTCGTATCCGCCGCTGGTCCACCAACTCATCGCGCTGCTGTCGTGGCCGCTCGAAGCCGTCATCCGCTTCTTTGCGCCGGGGCCGGAGGCCTACGCCGGCGCGTTCGTCGGGCTGAGCGAGGAGGCCGCCTTCGCGCTGCTGCTGCTGGCGGTGCTGGCGCTGTTCCCGCTGGCGGTGCGCGCGTTCGCGGGCGTGTTCGTCGGGCCGCGCGCCGCCGCGTTGGCCGGGCTGTTCGCGGTGGCCGTGCCGGCGGTGAGCCTGGCGGCCTGGTCGTTTGGGCAACTGCCCACATTATTTGCCACGGCCACGGTGCTGCTGGCGCTGGCGCGCGGCGCGGCCTGGGCGCGCACCGGCCGGCGGCTGTGGCTGGCGCAGGCCGTGCTGCTGGCCGGCGTCGCGGGCGCGGCGCATCATGGCGTGTTCTTGTTCGTGCCGTTTGCGGGCGCGGCCGTCGCCTGGCGCGTGCTGGCCGGGCCGCTAGCGTGGCCGGAGCGCCGGGCGCGAGTGGCGCGGCTGGCGCTGTGGGCGCCGCTGGCGGGCGGGTGCGTGGTGGCGGTGCTCTGGCCGTTCCTGGCGTGGAGCCGGGGCCAGGCGCTGCAAACCGCCATCGAGCACGCCTCGCGTGACAACTTCTTCGCCAGCGGCCTGGCCGCCTGGTTTTTTTTCTGGCCGGTGTATGGCCCGCTGCTCCTGCTGCTGCCGGCGGCGGCTTGGTTGGGGCTGCGGGGGCGCGGGCACAAGCGCCTGCCCCTGGCGGCGCTGATCGCCGTGTTGTTCACCCTGGGGCTGGGCGGCACCACGCCGCTGCCGGCGGTCCTGTTCGGCTCGAGTTGGGTCTGGCTGACGTATGACCGCTTCGCGCTATGGGCGGCGCTGTGTCTATTGCCGGTGGCGGGCGCAGTAGCGCTTAGGCTCTGGCGCCGGCGGCGGCGCGGCTGGGTGGTGGGCCTGTTCGGCGCGCTGCTGGCCTGGTCGTCTGTCGCGGGCTGGCACTCGGTGCTGGCGCGCGCCCAGCCGCCCGCGCTCGACCTGGCCCCGCTGGTGAACTTCCTCAATGCGCCCGCGCAGCAGCCCTATCGCTACTTCACGTTCGGCTTTGGCGATCAGATGGCGCGCCTGGCCGCCCTGACCACCAACGGCACGCCCGACGGCGACTATCACACGGCCCGCCAGTTGCCCGAGTTGCGTTCCAGCGGGCTGGGCGCGCTGGATGGCGCGGTGTGGAACAGCCAGGGGCTGGCGGCGCTGCGGCCCTTTGTGGAGCAGCCGCAGCGCTACGGCGTGCGCTGGGCGTTCGTGGCGCACCCGCAGTATCGCGCCCTGCTGGCGGCCAGCGGTTGGCGCTATCGCTTTATGGTGGGCGCAGTGGAAGCCTGGGAGTTTCCGGGCGTGACGCCGCTCCCCATCCCCACGCCCGCCGGGGCCACCGGGCCGGCGGCCGTGTGGTGGGGCAGCGCGCCGCTGGTCATGCTGGCCCTGGCCCTGGCCCTGGCGGCGACCTGCCCTAGTTTTTTTGGGATGGCGGCCGAGCGACGTTGGCCCGCGCTGACCCGCGCCCACTGGCTCACGGCGCTGGCCGGGGCGCGGCAGGCGGCCTGGGCGCTGGCGGTGGGGCTGCTGCTGTTCTGGTGGTATCACCTGTTCTGGCAGGGGCCGGCGCCCGAGGTCTACTTCCTCTATCAAAGCGTGGTGGTGTTCGCCAGCGACCTGGCGGCGCTGGCGGCGCTGGGCTTGTGGTTGATTGAACTGCGGCTGCAGGGCGTTCGGCCGCGCCTCGGGCCGCGCGCGCTGCTGCTGGCGGGGTTGGCGCTGCTGGCGTTTGCGGCGCTCTCGGTGCCGTTCTCAAGTGGGCCGCAAGCGGGGGCGGCCGTCGTCGCGCAACTGCTGCTGCTGCTGGGCTGGTATCTGCTGTGCGTCAACGCCGCGCCGCCGGCCGCCACGCTCGGCCGGGTCTTGGGGGCGCTGCTGCTGCTGCAAGCCATCGTGGTCGTGGGGCAGGCCATCGCCCAGCAGAACGATTGGCTGGCGGCGCTCGGGCTGGCGTGGCCGCCGCGCGTGCGCCCGGAGTATGGCGGCGCGCCAGTGATTGAGAACGCCGCCGGGGCGCTGTGGATGCGCGTGTACGGAACGCTGCCGCACCCCAACGTGCTGGCCGGGGCGCTGTTAGTGCTGGCGGCCGGCGTGAGCGAACGCTATCTCGTCACCGGCCGGCGGCGCTGGCTGACCGTGGCGGCGCTGGCGGGCGCGGCCCTGCTGCTGGCCTTCTCGCGGGCGGCGTGGGTGGGGGCCGGCGTGATGGCCGTGATTGGGCTGCTGTGGAGTGGGCGTTACCATCCGGCGGTCGGGCCGCGCTTTCGGCGGCTGGTGTTGGCGCTGGGGTTGGCGGCGGCGGCGGCGGCGCTGCCGCTGCTGCCCTGGCTGCTGGCGCGCGTGACCGTGGGCGACACGGCCACGACGATCGAGACGCGCTCGGTCTATGAACGGGTGACGCTTACCGCCGACAGCCTGGCGCTGATCTGGTCCCATCCACTGGTGGGCGTGGGCGCGGGCCACTTTGCCGTCGCCAACATGGCGACCGGCAGCCAGTCGGCGGCCGAGCCGGTGCATAATCTGCTGCTGCTGATTACGGCCGAGACCGGGCTGGGGGGCGGCGCAGCGGCCTTAGCGCTGGCCGGGGCGGTTGGGCGGCGGCTGTGGCAGCGCCGACGGCGGGCGGAGGTGGCGGAGGCGATGTGGGGGCTGGCCCTGCTGGGGGTGCTGGTGACGGGCCTGTTCGATCACTATTGGTGGAGCCTGGCCCCGGCCCGGATGTTGTTTGTGACCGCGCTCGGGCTGTGGGTCGGGGCGGGCGAGCGCGCTTCAGGCCTGCAGGTAGCCCTGGGCGGTGAGGTAGCGCTCGATGCGCGAGGTGAAGCGCTGGGCGGCTTCCAGCCCGACGCGCACGTAGTCGGCGTTGAGCAGCGTGTTTAGGTCGTAGTCGCTCAGGTGGCGGCGGCGCATCGCCTCTTCGTAGTCGCGGATGTAGCTGGCCTCGATGTCGCCCTGCATCACAAACTTCTCGCGGAAGATGGCGAGCACGCCGGGGTGTTTGCTGCGCTGCAAGCCCTGGGTCGCCAGCACCGCGTTGGCCGCGTAAAAAATGGCGTAGTAGGCGCGGTTCGCCACCACCTGCAAGTCTTTGCCCTGCCCAAACTCCGACTCGGCCGTGCGCAGGGCCTGCCAGGCGCTGGTCATGTAGGCCGTCAGTTCCGGGCGGTGGTCGGCCGGCAGCGCCTCGGCTTCAGGGCGCGGGTTCACCAGGTGCTCCGGCAGGCGCGGCGAGCGCAGCATCAACATGCCGTCGCGCTGGGCGTTTTGCCAGAAGGCGGCTCGGCGGTGGGCAAAATCGGCCCAGCGCTCGCGGCTGAACAGCAGCGGGTTGATCAGGACGTTGTGCTCGATGTCCACGACGGAGGTCAGCGTGCTCAGGCGCTTGTCCAGGTCGCGCGGCTCGCCCTCGGTGACGACCAGGAAGTCAATGTCGGCGTCGGGCATGTCGTCGCCGCGCGCTTTGGAGCCAAACAGCACCAGCAGCAGCAGGCGGCTGTCTAGGTCGCGTCGCAGCGCTTCGACAAACGCTTCTACGGCGCGGCGTTCAAACGGTTTGAGGCGTCCGAGATCAGGGGACTGCATAGCTGAGGCGGGAGTATAACCCCGCTGGTACAAAAGTACCAAATCCAGGCGGCGCGCGCCGGGCCTGCGAATCAAAAGCGGGGCGCAACGGATCAGTCCGCTGCGCCTCGCGGTGTGTGGGTAGACCGCCTAGGGGTTGAGCTGCGGGTCAAGCGCATGGCGGATGAGGCGGCCGTGGTCGGCCTCCAACTGGCGCGCCAGCTTCTCGACCCAGACGTGCTCGATCAGCACCACCAGCGCCGAGCTGTTGTTCGGCAGGCTGGTCTGAAAGTCCTTGAGTTGGTCGTTGCTGAAGCCCATATCCAACAGGGCGGCGGTCACGCCCCCCGTGGCCGCCCCAGCCACCGCGCCCACCACGGCGGTCGCCGGGCCGCCCACCAGGCCCAGCAGCGCCCCCGTCACCGCGCCGAACAGCGCGCCTTCACCCGCGCCGACGTCCTGCTTGTCGTCCAGGTGGGCGTGACCTTTGGCGTCCTTGACGATCACGGCGGCGTCCTTGATCTTGAACGCGCCTTCTTTGGTCACGCGCTTGACTTCGGTTAAGGCGTGCTCGGCTTGCTCGTGCGTGTCAAACACCGAGATGATGAGTTCGAGGGGAGTGTCCATAAGTGCTCCTGTTAGGGGTCAACGCGACCCAGTACCATTGATCTCACTGACGCGCTAACCATAGCACGCGGGGTGGGGGCCGGTTATCGGGCGGGGGCTGATTCTGGTGTAGGACGGGCGCGGCCGGGCTGTCGGCCGGCGTCCTACGTCCGCTTAACAAGCCTGCTTAAAGACCACCGGCCCGCTCAATTGACCGGGCCGGCAGCAGGGGTTAGGGAGAGTGCCCTCGCGGTGACTTGAACACCGGCATCTACCTTCGGAGGGTAGCGCTCTATCCACTGAGCTACGAGGGCGTTAAGGCGGATTATACCATCGAACCTCGGGCCGGCGCGCGAAATTTCAGGCCGCTTGGGCCCCGCCGAGCTGGTCGAGCTGGGCGCGCAGGCGCTCGATCTTGGCCAGGGCGTCGCGCTCGCGGGTGGGGCCGAGGCGCGCCAGTTGATATTTCTTGAAGGCCAGCTCGCCGCACGCGTCATACAGTTCGGCCGTCTGCCGCCACCGGCCGCCGGCCAGGGCCGCCCAGCGCCGCCGCAGTTGGCCGGTGAGCGAGCATGTGATTTGGTATTGTTCATCCGACAGGTGGCCGAGCCTGACCTCCTCCAGCAGCTGCTCGCGCATGATCTTGCCCTCGCGCCAGACCAGAAACAGGATGAAGATGAACATGCCCAGGAAGCCCAGCCAGTCGAGCGCGCTGCCCAGCAGGCAGATGAGTTCGCTGCCGGTGCTGGCCAGCAGGTTGTGCGTGAAGTGCAGGAAGATCGCGGCCAGGTAGCCCAGCCCCGGCCCGGCGAAACGCCAGAAGCCGTTGTTGAGCCGCCCGATGGCCAGGCCAATGCCGGTGAACGCGGTCAGCGTGGCGTGCAAGAACGGGATCATGACGACCCGGATGAAGATCAGCAGCACCAGCCCCTGCGGCCCCGCTTGCTGGAAGCCGCTGAAGATGTAGTTGATGTTCTCGGCCGCCGCGAAGCCAAACCCCACCAGGCTACCGTACAGCACGCCGTCGAGGACCGAGTCGAACTCATGCCGGAAGTAGATGAAGACGATCAGGACGGCCAGGCCCTTGACGCTCTCCTCCACCAGCGGGGCCGAGAGCACCGCCGTGCCGATGTTGGCGAGGTTTTCGTCGCCGGTGAAGGCGAACAGGCTGATGCCGAAGATGGTGTTGAAGATGATGGCGACGCCGGCCGAGATGAAGAAGCCCCACAGGAACACGCCCAGCATCAGCAGGGGTGGCTCGCGCTCGTAGCGGTCGAACAGGGTGAGCAGCCCGGCCAGGATGGCCATCGGGATCAGGCCGAACAGTACGGAGAGCGCGATGCCGACACCGAGGTTCATGTGGGCGGTTCCTCTGCGGCAGCGCGGCCGGTCAGGCGCACCAGCCGCTTCCAGGTCTTGGCGAAACGCGAGGTCAGATGTATGGCGGGCGACGACAACCGTGTGCGCCGCTGCCCGGCCGCAAACCCGGCCACCAATTCGGCGGCGCTGGCGGCGGCCTCCATCAATAGCACTGCCCGGCCAAGCTCGCGCTGTGAGTGCGCGTCTGAGCCAACGCTGCCGAGTTTACCATGCTCATGCGCGAAGGCCAGCGCGCGGGCGTTGTCTTCCGGGTAGATGCAGCGGGCGTTGAAGACCTCGATGGCGTCTACCAGCGGCAGGATGGCGGCCAGGTCGGCGGCCTGCCACGCGCCGTGCCGCAGCCGGTCAAACGGGTGTGAGACGCTGATGGCCGCGCCCTGCGCCCGCAGCCGCGCAATCGTCTCGACCGGCGACAGCCCGGCTGGGATCTCCTCGCGCAGAAAGTAGCCCAGCAGCTCGCCCTGCGTGGTCATGATCTCCTCGCCGATGATGACCAGGGCCGGGTCGAGCGCCGCCACCGCCCGCGCGCCGCTAATGCGGTTGTGATCAGTGACGGCCAGCCGGTCAATGCCCTTCGCCCGGCAAATGCGTACGATATCCGCCGGGCGCATCAGGCAGTCTTCCGAGACGATGGTGTGCGAGTGCAGTTCGACGGTGAGCATCCGGCACGTATTGTAGCTGGATTGGGAGAAAGCAGCGGCGAAGTTCAAGGAGAAGTGGGGCGGGTGAGCGCGCTTCGTCCATAAAAAACGGGCCGGTCAGCGTGTGGCTGACCGGCCCGTTCTGTTTTGGCAGCCGCTAATTCACCAGGAAGGCCGTGAAGTACATGATGGCGATGCCGGCCAGCAGCGCGCCGACGCCCATTCTGGGCTTCATCAAACTCGCCGAGACCGTTTTGGAATCATGTGGAAGGTGTGACATCGGCCACTAAATCCACTCAGCATTATCGCAGGAATCTTCTGCGTCATGTTAGTGCGGCGAGGTAAAACTCCCTTTGATGTTCATTAAATCCTATCTGTAGAGCTTCAAACACCCCAGCCCTTCCAACAAGTACAAATCCTTGCGGCAATGTCGGACAAAAATCCACAATGCACCGAACTGGCGTCGTTAGTGGAGCAATTTGAATGCCTATTTGATGCTCACGACAGGCAATGATGCCATTGATACCCATTAGGGTAGAAGGAGGCCCATCTTCCCACTTGATTCCCAAAGCCGTAGCATAACTAACGGACAGAACGCACCGATGCGCTCCCGAGTCCAAGAGCCCTATCGCTCGACATTGGGCGCCATTCGATGCGACTAACCGCAGCGTAATATGTGGTCCTAGACGACCCGCCAGAATTTTATAGGGACAACGCAACGAGTAATGAACGTCCATTACATTGCAAGTGGAATGCCCAAATCGTTCTGGTCTGGGACAAAATACATTACAGGGTCAAGATGGCCCGCTCGCGTTGCAAGCTCTTTGGCCTGCAACATAGTTTCGCCATGACCAACTATTCCAGTTGCAACAATCGCCAACCATTGACCCGCATACTTCGCTACGTTCTCCCAGTGCTGTTCAATCCAGTCTAGCTCCGGTTCAGTGGAAACTTCACGGTCCGGTTGCCTTGTTGGTTGTAGCGGTCGAATCGAAACCATTAGCTCATGTGTTTTATCGCCACCCATCCAATTCGACAACAAGGTTGGTTCATAGAGGCGCGTACCCAAATGCAATAACTCAAGGGCGCTGCGGAGATAGTCGGCCGCTTGCCGGAGGTTAGTGGCGCCTGATAGCCATGCGCCTACGAAATCTAACGGCTCAGGTTGAGCAGATCGGGAAACTTGTTCAAGCACCCCAAGCAAATTCTCTTGGAGGCGTGTCAGATTGGCGGCCATGTCCAATCGTCGAACACTTACGATTCCAGAGGGGAGGGTAGCCGCCGGGGCACTTGGCTGGACTGTTCCGTACCAACTCCCCGAATCATAGTCTGGACTTTTTGGGCCATACGGTGGGTTGGAAGCCAGTGCGGACCCTTCATATTCAGTGAAATCCGTGATGGTCCCATAATCTCCACCAACTTGCTCACTCAAGCTACTCCCACTTGAGAGCGATGGATAGTGAGTACGCCTCGAACTCCTTAGATATCGAAGAGGTTGGGTAGCGACTGAATCTCCAGTCATCTCTAGAGACTCCCAAGATCATCTGTGAGCTGCTTGAGGCCGGCCATCATTTGTTGATGCAACAGGTCTCTGCTCGGTAAGCTAGTGGTCGTATAGTGCACATTCAAGCGTGCATGAGCATTGCCTGGGATTTCTTCTTCTGGGCGTAGTGTCAATTCGTACTTTACGTCGCCACGCTGATACTTGAGAGTAGCTTGCATAGAAAGAATCTTTGCAGCTAGTGCAGCTTCCCGATCTGAGTAGTTAGCTAGCAATGAATTACGCAGATACTCACCCGAGTCCTGCGTGTCCTGGACTTGAATGATTGCCTCAAAATTGAAGCCGTACGCCACAATGGTCGGCTTAATATTCGAGACAAGATGACTAATTTTATTGGTGATAGTTTCTCCTTCTATTGTTGTAGAGCTTTGGTCGGTTACTATAAGCCGCCGAGGCTGTATCTCGCATATCATCTCAATTTCAGGATAAATAGCAACAATTTGATCTGGTGCACTAATGACTCGTGCCTGACTCGGCTCAACACCAGGCATTTTTCTTAGGAGGTCAAGCGAAACCGATTCAACTTGGAGGTTGGCAGTTACAACCACTAGATTCTTCAGGCCTGTGGCTTGGGTAATGAATTGCATAAACTCCTCTTTAGAGATTTGTTGACCCGGCCCAAAAAGGATTATAGCGCATCCCAATTCGGACTGTCTGCCTGATTCACGTACAGGTCGGATCATGGAACTGCCAACTCAGTTTACATAGTCTAGATTGAGTTACGATAGCGCGCAACCAATTGAATTTGCCTGAAGATTACCCGACAATTGTTGGTTTCACAAAGAGCATTCAGCCGACTGAAAATCTCGACTACATTCTTGTGCTGACAGTTCTTCAGTTGACCGCAACGCAGTATCGGATTTTAGGTGTAGCTACTCCTAAACAAAACGGCGGGGTGGAGGTCCAGCGACCTCCACCCCGCCGTTTTGCTCTCTTAGCCGCTAATTCACCAGGAAGGCCGTGAAGTACATGATGGCGATGCCGGCCAGCAGCGCGCCGACGTTCAGCCACGACACCACCGGCACGCCGTCTTTCTGCGCGTCGCGGCGCAGCATCTGGCCGACCTCCACCACCACCTGCCAGATGGCCCCGGCGCCCACGCCCAGGAAGAGCGTCGCCAGTAGCGGCGAGAACGCGAAGCCGCCGATCCACGCGCCCAAGATGGTGGGCGTGCCGGAGATCAAGGCCAGGATGGCGAAGGTCTTGAAGCTCGGCTGATCGCGCGTCACCGGCGCGGCGATGCCGATGCCCTCGGTCACGTTGTGCAGCGTGAAGCCGATCACCAGGAACGAGCCTAAGGCCGCCTCACCCAGCGCAAAGGCCGCGCCAATCGCCAGCCCCTCGCCCAAGTTGTGCAGGCCGATGCCCACCGCGATCAGCGTCGCCACGTACAGCCGCTGGCGGGCCGGGTCGGCGTATGGGTCCTTGCGGCGCGAGCCGATGGCGACCAGCGCCAGCCAGGTGAGCAGCGCCGCGAACAGCGCCAGCGGCACGCCCTGGAACACGCCCGGCAGTTGGCCCGCCAGTTCAATCGCCTCTAAGAGGGTGTCTACCAGCAGGAAGATCAGCAGGCCGAGGGTCAGCGCCAGCACCGCGCCCAGCCCGCGCCGCCCCAGCCGCTTCATGGCCGGGAACCACAACATGCCCAGCGCGATGGGGATGACGCCGACGTAGATGCCCAGCAGGGCGTACGTGCCAAACTCCTTGAGGCCCGGTTGGGGCGAGAGCGTGGCCGCTTCCACCACGCCCTCGAATAAAAGGCCGGTGCTGGTGACGACGACGATGATGTGCGGCTCGGCCGCCACCCAGGCATACGGGATGGTGATGATGGCCTGGCCCAGGCGCGGCAGCGTGGCGCTGGGCGCAATGGTGAAGTACCAGTAGGCGTCATCCACCAACACCTGCGCGATGGTGGTATCCACCGCGCCGCCGTTAAAGACGGTCACGCGGAAGCCCTCCGGCACGACGACGATGCGCTGCACCGACAGGTCTTCGACCGGCGGCACCGACGAGACGAAGATGGCCGCCGGGTTGGTGACGGCGAAGACCCACACCAGCGCCACCAGGGCGACGGCGGGCATTACGATCCAAAACCATAGCGGCAGACCGGCGAGTTGCTTGCGGGGCACGGAGGTCTCAGTCATGGCCTAGGCCTCCGCCTCGAACATGCCCAGCCAGCCCAGCTCGGCGAACTCGCTTTGGTGGGCGTGGAACATGTATTGTCCCGGTCCCTCGAGCGCGAACTCGAGCACGTGCCGCTCGCCCTGGCACAGCATGACGTTGTCGGTGTAGTCGTCCACCTGGTCCAGCCGCGTACCGGTGCGGTAGACCTTGAACATCGAGGCGTGCAGGTGGAAGGAGTTGATCAGGTCGAACTCGGTGAGGTTGACCAGGTAGACCCGGATTAGCTCGCCCACCTTGACCTTGATGGGGTGCTTGCTGTAATGGAAGGCGACGGTGTTGACGGCGTAGACTTCATTGCCGCCGTCGAAGTTGGTGTCGAAGGCGTTCATGATCATGACCATCTCTTTGGCCGGCGCCCGGCCGCCCGGTGGGTCAATGATGAACGCGCCATACAGCCCCTTGTGAATGTGACGCTTGAGGGGCATGGTGTGGCAGTGATACAGGTGCAGCCCGTAGGGCTTGGCGTCGAACTCGTAGTCGAAATACTCGCCGGCGTACACCTGCGGCGCCAGCCCATCCATGTTCGCCGGATGAATGCCGTGGAAGTGGATGGTGTGCGGGTGCGACGAGCCGTTGCCGAAGCGGAAGCGCAGCCGGTCGCCTTCGGTGGCGCGGAAGGTGCGGCCGGGCACCTGGCCATCATAGGTCCAGGCCGGGAAGAACACGCCCGGCGCGATCTCGATATCTTTGTTGATGGCGTTGATGTCCCACTCGCGCAGCGTCTGACCGCTGTCGAGGGTGCTGACGCGGCCATAGTCAAAGTGGGTCAGGAAGGCGCTGGGGTCGAACTGCGTCAGGTCAACATCGCCCACCGCGCCGTCGCCGCCGCCGTGGTGGCCGTGGGGGTCGTCGCCGGTGCCGGTTTGGGGCGGGGGCAGCGCGGCCACGCTGGAGACTTTCGACAGGGCGGTCAGGCTGGCGATGCCGCTGGCCCCCCACAGGCCGGCGCGCAGGAAAGTTCGCCGTGAAACCTTTTTCTTTTCCATAGGACTGTGCTCCAACTTCTGGTGCTGATCCGCAGCCTGGCTAGGGCCAAACCGCGGCTAATTTATGCAATCGAAAACCTATATTTTGGCTCGACTAAATTACATATTAGCTGAAACATAGTCCGCTTGTCAAGGCAGAAGAAAAACGGCTTTTGCCTCCAATTTTCACGAGGGGGAGTCCTTGGGGATGAGTTGGGGCGGGCGAGCGACGAGGCTGTGGTGGACTGAGGGTGAGATTTCTCCTAAAGGATGCTTCGCGATCACCCGCCATCAGGCAGCGAGATGACCGACGACCTGAGGCGGGTTCGAAATGACATAGGAGTTACGCACTTGAGATGCGCCAACCGCACCTGTGGCGGGTACTTTGCCCTTCTACCCGCCAGATGTGGCGTCTCGGTACGCCTCATGCGCCAACTGCGTAAGTCCTATGACAGTGACAGCGAGGATGGGAAGGCCAGGTTGGTGAGAGCGCCTGTTCTCAGGCATCGGGCTGATTGGTCAATCTCTATGTCCTGTCATTCCGAACCCCCGCTCGCGGCCTGGTAGCAACGTGGCGAGGTGGCGGGGTGAGGAATCCCACCGCCTGACCTTAAAGCGCCCTGATTTCTGAATTACGGCGTTCGCTTGGTAGCAAGCGCGGGCGGTCAGTCCGAGGGTGAGATTTCTCACCCGCCCGGAGGTCGCTCTATGGCCAACGGCCTGAGGCGGGTTCGAAATGACAGGGACAGCGAGGAGGGGTGGGGCCGGGCGAGCACGTAGGCCGGCGCCTCCCCCTACAGCCGGCTGCGGTTGCGGCGGTTGGGCGGCGGCGGGGTGTCGGCCTGGTCGGCGGGCTTGGGCGGCGGCGCGTCGAGCGGCGCGCGGCCGTCTTCCAGCCGCGCCGGCTGTTCGATGACGTTGGGCGCGTCGGTCAGGCGCGGCTGTGAGGTGGGGGGCGACTTCTCGGCCGCGTAACTGTCGAGCATCTCCCCGAAGTTCAGGAACGACTCGGCCCCGCCGCTGCGCGCCAGGTGCTCGATCACCTCCGACACCAGCGCGCGGCGATACTCCACCGGGTGAAAGTCGCCGCCCGAGAGGATGTTGGCGCGGCGCTGGGCAATCGTCTCGTGCCGCTCGCTGAGCGTGACCGGCAACTGCACGCGCGTGATGCGCAGCTTGCCCATGATCTTGAGCCCCAGGAAGGCCAACTCCGCGTTGGCCCGGTCGCGCACGGCGTTCTCGATCTGGGCGCGCACATCGTGCCGGGTCAGCTCGGTGGCGGTGAACTCGTTGGCGGCGGCCAGCAGCCCCCAGCGCACATACGTCCCGGCGATGCCCACATACGCCTCGCGCGGGATACGGGTGAGCACCGAGGCCAATTCCTGGCCCATGGCCGGGTCATACGCCACCGTGGCCGAGACGCTCATGGTCACCGGCAGCACATCGCGCGAGATGATGTTGTCAAGCTCGTACTCGCGGATTTGGCCGCCGATGAACACCAGCGGCCCGAGCGTTTCGGTGAAGCGGTTGTAATACATCAGCCCCGGGCCTTTAACGCCCGCGTAGCGCCCCATGCGGTTGATCACCTGCACGTTGTGCTGCGGCACAAAGGTCAGCCCCATCGGCCGGCCCACAAACAGCAGCAGCTTCAGCAGCGGCGGGTAGTCGCGGTCGTAGTCTTCGGGTCGTTTCATCTCACGGCTCCCAACGGTAGCCCTCGCCCGCCGGCTGAATCCGCCGCCCGGCCGGGCCAAGCTTCGCCTTCAACTGGCGCAGAGTGTTGTCTAACCGGCGCAGTGGGTCACCGTGCAGCTTGCCGGCGCGCTCCTGCTGCTCGGCCAGCCGCATGGCCTCGATCAACGTCAGCATTTCGCATGGCTCGGGCGCGGCGGCGGCCAGGCAGCGCAGCACCTCGTACTCGGGCGCGAGCAGGTTGGTCACTAGCTGCCCGTCCACGCGCACCTGCCGGCCCAGTTCTAAGAATTCCACCTCGGCGGCGGGCGGCGGCGGGGCGGCTTGGCCCTCGCCGGCGTCGCCAATGATCGTCTTCAAGCAGCGCTCGAACACCGGCGAGAACAACTCCGGCGCGCGGTTGAAGTGCGCCCGCGCCAGCCCGCGCCGTTCCAGCCGCCGCAGCCCATCGGCCGAGGCCGGTTGCTGGCGCGCCAGCCGGCGCAGGTCAGCCTGCTCTTCCACCTCCAGGCTGTCCCAAATCTTGCGGCACTCGCCCTCCACATCGGCGTGGTCGGCCAGCCGCACCCACTCGCTGGGCGACATGACCACCGCCGCCAGTTCGGGCGCGGACTGCGTGGCGAAGAACAGCGCCCGCAGCAGCCCGGCGTGGCCGCCGCTCAGGTCGAACAGGCGGCGGGCCTCCGGCTCGCTCAACGGGCGCGGCGGCGTTTGGCGCGCGGCCAGCCGCCGCAGCATCAGCAGGCCGTCGCTCTCCACGTAGGGCGCGACCGGCAGCGTGTGACCGGGGGACGACAGCAGCTCGAACAGCTCCTCGTACTCGGGCGTGTCGTCGCGCAGGAAGCCCGGCTCGCGGCGCGTCAGCGTCAGGTAGACCACGCGCACCTTGTAGTTGTCGCGCAGCCCGCGCAGGTCTGAGAAGAAGAACGGCGGCGCGTGGGCCAGCAGGTCGTCGCAGTCGTCGAGCACCAGCAGGATGTGCAGCGCCCCGGCCTGCACCAGCGCGCCCAGCCCTAGATCGAGGTTGCGGCGGGCCAGCACGGCCGGGTCGGCCTGGGCCGCCTGCCACAACTCGGCCAGCGCCGGCCGCGCGGTGGCTAAGGCGCCCGCGTCGGCCTGCCCCAGCTCTGCCTGCCCCCGCTGGGGGTCGCGGGGGTGAAGGGTGGCCGCCTCCAGCGCGCGGCCCAATTGGTCGAGCACATGCAAATAAAACTCGGCCGGGGCGCGGTGAGCGAAGGGCTTGCAGTTTAGGTAAGCGACCACCGTGGCGGCGGCCTCCGCGCCGAAATATTCCTGGCGCACGTCGGCCCGCGCCAGGTGGCGGGCGATGTTGCTCTTGCCCGAGCTGCCCACGCCCACCAGCGCGCACGACTCGCCCGAGCGCAGCAGCCGCACCACCGGCTCCACCGTCTCGGCTCGAAAGCTGACAGGGATCGGCAACTCAGTCATTGCGTTTTACCCCGCCAGGTCGGCCAACTGCTGGGCCTGCGCCACGAGTTCCAGCAGCGCGGGCAGCGCCCCATCCAGCGCGCCCAACGCCACGCGGCTGCCCAGCCCCGGCGCGGCCACCGGCGTGTCTTCGGCCAGCAGTGGCGCGGCTAAATGCTGCGGGTCAATCAACTGGTCGGGCCGGGCAGCCAGGTAGAGCACCGGGGCGGCGGCCTGGGTGTGCACTCGGGCAATCAGCCGCTGGCCGGAGCGCGTGACGTAGTCGGTCAGGTACGGGCGCTCGGCCACGGCCCGGCGCTCGGCCCGGTCCCCCAGGCTCGCGCCCAGCGCGGTGATCAGCGCCGCCACCGGCGCGGGCGTGGCGGCGGCCGACGGCTGGTGCTCGCCGGGGAAGGGCAGGGCCGGCAGGGGCGTGGCCTTACGCACGCTCAGGTGCTCGGTCAGTTCGCGCAGCAGCCGCAGCGCCTCGGCGTAGGCCACCTGCACCAGCTTAGTGTCGTTAACATAGCGCGGCCCGCGCGAGCGCCGCTGCGGCTCGATGGTGTGGCTGGTCAGTTGGCGGCTGGCGAGCAGCAGCAGCCCGCGCGCAATCGCCAGCCACAAGCGGCGTTGCCAGCCCTCATCGCCCAGCGCCTCGGCGTAGGCCCGCAGCCCGCCCAGCAGTTCGGCCTGAAAGGCCAGCACCGCCTCCGAGCGTGGGAAGGGCGGGTAGGCGATGTAGTTGTCGAGCGTCTGGGCCGGGTTGCCGGGCCGCGTGGTCTGAATCTCATCCCACTCCATCCGGCCGCGCTCGCCGCCGTAGGGCAGCGATTGATACAGCGCCACGTCTTCTAGCAGCAGGCCGTAGTCCACCACGTAGTCTTCGGCGCTGGTGAGCGTCTCGATGTCCACGAAGCGGCAGGCCGCCAGGTCGCGGCTGAGCATCAGGTTGCGGCTGTGGCAGTCGCCGTGCACGTAGCCCAGCGACGGCGGGTTGAGCAGGGCCTCGTGCCGGCGCAGTTGGTGCAGGTACCAATCCAGCGGGCGATAGCGGCGGCGGTTGGCGGCCAGCGGGCCGTTGAGCCACTGCTTGAGCTCGGGGAAGGCCTGGGGCTGCGCCAGCCGCTCCAGCGCGTCGGCCATCGGCGCGAGGTAGACGACATCCAACTGGTGGCCCAGGATGCTCGGCCGCCGGTCGCTAGAGTGCAGCGTGTGCAGCACCGTGCTCACCGCCCCGGCCACCTGCGCGGCGATGCGGCCCTTCTCGTCCGCCAGGATCACCGGCCGGTCAAGCTGGCCCAGCACTTCCGACAGCGGCTGCATGTCGGCCAGGTCTTGCATGATCAGGTAGCCGGGGGCGTGGCCGTCGGGCAGTTGGGTGTGGCGCGCGAACAAATGCTGCAAGGGTTCGGGCAGCTCGCGGTAGCGCTGGATGGCGCGGGCCAGCACTTCCGGCGGCCCCTTCTTGACGATCAGCCGCAGCGTGTCGCGCGGGGTCGAGAGCGGCGTGCCGTGCTCGTCGGTGCTCTCGGTGGTCAGGCCAAAGCGCACGCGGTAGACCTCGCCGCGCGCGCTGGTGCCGGTCAGGCGCTGGGGCGCGGTGAGCTGCACCCGAATGGTCTGCCGGATCAAGCTGGCGAACTCGGCCTCCAACAGGGCTTGCTCCTGGCGTTGCTCGGCCTCGGCGCTCGCCAGGCTGTCCTGCCACAGCTTTTCCAGCAGGCCGGTGCGCAGCGCCTCGCCGTGGTGGGCAATCAGCAGCCGCAGCACCAGCGCGTGATACGAGATCGGCTCGCGCTGGCAGTCGTCGTCTTCGTAGCGCAGCCGGATTTCGGTCAGCAGGTTTTGCACCGCCTCGCGCACCTCGGCTTGCTGCGGGTAGCGCTGCTGCAAATGGATGCCGGTGTACAGCCGGTCGGAGCGGCGCAGGCTGCTGCCCGGCGCGCCGCGCAGCGCCGCCAGGAAGATCTGCCGGGCGGCCTCGGCCCGCTCGCTTTCGAGCTTCATCTGCCCGAAGCGGCCCAGCAGCTCGAAGGCATAGCTGGCATCGCCCACGTTGGTCAGGTCGCCGGGCCGCAAGCCGGATTGCTCGGGCACTGACTCGGTGGCCGTGGCCTGCGCCAGCCAGGCATCAAAAGCCGGATTGAGCGCCGCCAACGCCTGGTCGCAGCGGGCGCGGTACTCGGGCGGTAATAAGCTGTGGGCGTCGAGCTGGGCCAGCGTGTCGAGCCAGATCAGCGCGACGAGGGTGGGGTGCATGTCAATCGGGGCGTCGCGCAGCCAGCCGGTGGCCGGGTCGAAGTGCTGGTCGAGGCTGTCAAAGTCGGTCATCAGGCGGGCGGGGTCAAACTTGCCCACCTGGGCCAGCACCTTGAAGCGGCTGGGGTAGAGGCGATAGGGGCGCAGGTCTTCGGCCGGCACGTCGAGCGGCAGCGCGATCAGCCAGTTGGCGGCCGGCTCGGCCAGGTGGTTGGTGAGGCCGCGCAGGTTCAGCTCATACAGCGCTTCGAGCACCTGGCAGGCGTATTGCAGGGTACGCAAGCCGCGCTCGCCGCGCCAGATGCGTTCCTGCGGGTCGCGCTTGTGTTCCAGATACCGCAGCAGGTACACCGCGAGTTCGGTGTTTTTGTGCGCCTCCGTGCTGCCGGTCGCCACGAAGGGAAGGGGGTTCGGCATATAGCTGTCCTACGCCAGGTGGTCAAATGTCGCCGGGCGCTGCCGCCTGGTCGCCTACATAGATTATATTGCCTCGTGCGCTTTTCGGCATTGGGGCCGGTCTTGGCGGGTGTTTACGTAAACAGCTTGAGCTCTTCAGTGTCGCCCGGCAGCGTGATCATGCGCTCGTAGCGCAGGCCGGCCTTTTCCAGCACGTGGATCGAGCGCACGTTGCCGGGCGACACAATCGCCACGATGCGCGGCAGCCCCAGCGTCTCGCGCCCGTAGGCCAGCACGGCGGCGACGGCCTCCGAGGCATAGCCCTTGCCCCAATACTCCGGCAGGTAGGCGTAGCCCACGTCCGCGTCGTCTAGCCCCGGCCGCCGGATCAGCCCGGTCAGCCCCAGCGGCTCGCCGGTGGCCTTGAGCACGACCACGGACTGCCCGAAGCCGTGCTCCGTATACTTCTCAATGATCCGCGTTTGCAGCAGCGCCTCAGCCTCCGCCACCGTGCGCACGCCCCAATCGCGGATGAACTGGATATAAGCCGGGTCGTTCCACAAGCCCAGCAGCCACGCTGCGTCCGCCAGCGTCGCCCGCCGCAGCGCCAGCCGTTCCGTCTCAAGCACCGTTGCTTCTTGCACTCTCAGCCTCCGCCACTACCATTCCCCATGACCATCCTTTTTCTCTTTCTCTTTCTCTTTCTTTGCCTTTCCCCCCGCCGCCTACCACAACGGCGTTGCCGCCGGGTCCCTCAGCCGCAAGCCCACCCCTCCCGCCGCCCCGGCCGCCGGCTCCGGCAGTTTGTTCACAAACGCCTCGAACAAACTCGAGAACAGAAACGGCGGCCCGCCCACCACCAACCCGCGCAGCCGCAGCCGCGTCAGGTCCGCGTCGTCCATTGCACTTCTGGCCTCGCGCGCCAGCAGCCAGGCCGTGCGCTGCTCGGCCGCGTCCAGGTCGTTCCAGATCGCGTTGCATGGCGCGAGGATGGCCGGGTCGGCGATCAGCCCCGGCTCGATGGCGGCCCAGGCCAGCTTGCGGCGCGTGCTCAAGTAGATCAGGCTGGTGGTCAGCAGCCGCGCGTGCCCGCCGCTGACGCGGTAGAGCGTCTCGGCTTCTTCCGGGTCAATCGGCGGAACCCAGTCGAGCGTCTTGCGCGCCACCGCCACGCGCGCGTCGGCCGGCGAGTACGGCCGCACGGGGAAAGTATGCTGCTCGAACAGCTCCGCGAACTTGCCAGGGTCGGGGCCGGCTTCTTCCGGCGGGCGGGCGGCGGCCAACTGGCCCGGTTCGTGCCGCAGCGCCAGCACATAGCTCAATTGATACTTGTGGTCGTCGCGCAGGGCGCGCAACTCGCGCAGCAGCGCGGCCGGCAGGCGGGTGAGCGCGCCGTCAAACTCGTCGCACAGAAAGACGATGCGCCGGCCGCGCTCGGTGCAGGCGTAGTCCAGCACCTCCTTCAGTGGGGTGGCGGAGGCCGGCCAGGCAGTGGTCAGAGCCGCCTCCGCCACGCTGCGCAGCGCGGCCTGCTCGGCGCGCGGCCACTGCTGGTCGTGGGCCTCGGCCAGCACCGCCCGCACCAGCTCGCGCCAGATAGCGGCCGGCTCGCGCCACTGATCGGCCTCCACGAACACCGGCAGCGTCGCGGCGGCGTCCTCGCCCAGGTAGTGGGCGGCCACGCGCGGCTGGGCCATAAAGCGCAGTGCGTTCGACAGCCCGCCGCCCGCCACGCCCACCAGCGCCACCGACCAGCCGCCCTTAATCGCCGCGTAGACGTGCGGCGCCAGCTCCTCACGGAAGCTGAGCGGCAGGTCGGGCGGCTGAAAGTGCGGCGCGGCGGTCAACGGGCGGGAGGGGTTAGCTGGCCTTCTCGATCACGCGGTCGAGCAGGGCGCGGAATACATTTTCGCCCAGCATGGCCGTGCTCACCACGGTCATCACCAGCAGCAGGAACAGGTCGCCAAAGATGCCGCTCGTAACCGGGACCGGCGGCGAGGCGAACACGTAGCGGTAGACCACCAGCAGCAGGTGGAACAGCACAATCGCCAGCATGGGGATGGCCGCCAGCCCGAGGGTGCGGCCCGGCACCACCAGCCGCAGGCTGAGCACGGTGAGCATGACCACGGCCAGGAGGCCGACGACGAAGACGTATTGCAGGATGGAGTAGGTTTGGGCGTTGACGATCAGCGTGGCCCCCAGGTAGGTGAACCAGGCGACCACCAGGTAGAACCAGGCATACACTCGCGCAAAGAGCACGAAGGCCCCGCTGCCGAAGCGCCGCTGGCTGAGCGTGCCCAGCCCCAGCCCGATGACGAATACCAACGCCAGCACCACGACCTTGACCACCAGGTTGTCGGTCGCGCTGGCGACGAGCACATCGTACACCAGCCGCGTGACGCCCGCCAGGTTGATGAGCAGGCAGGCCGCCGCCAGCACCAAGAGCAGCGGCCCGGCGATCTGGCGTTGGTTGTTCGAGGGTAACATGGTCATCGGCACACCCTACTCCTGAGGCAGAATACCACGCGCCCTAGAGCTTGTCTAGCGAACGCGGCCTGATTTGTACCTAGACCTCTATCGGCCGCGGGGTGCATATCAACTTGAGGGCTTGCCCGAACAACCTCCTATGACCTGTCATTCCGAACCCCCGCTCGCGGGTTTTTGGCAACGCGGCGCGATTGGCGGGGTGAGGAATCCCACCACCGATATTGCCAATTCATATGTCCCCAGCCTGGCGCTTAGGCTAACCATCACCGCCCGACTGAAGGTTCGCCGCAGCCTGAAATACACGCTCATTCGGTCGCCGCCTCAAGCCGACAGGGTATTTATGCTAGAATAACCAGCGATGGCCGCTCAACCGCCCTCTATCAACCAGGTCTCACCCCCACCGCCGCCACGCCCGCGCGTGCGCAACCCGCGCACCCAGGCCCGCATCCGCCACGATGTGCTCTGGCAGATCGGCCTGCCGTTGGGGCTGGCCGTGGCGGTGGTCATCACGCTGGCGGTGCTGCTCATCCTGCCGGGGGGCGCGCCCGCCCGCTCGCCCTGGGCCGACGTGTCGTTGATCCTGCTCATCCTGCCGGCGACGGTGCTCGGCGCGCTCGTGCTGGTGCTGGTGGCTGCGCTGGTGGTCGGCCTATACTTTGTGCTGCGCGAGCTGCCGGGCTACTTCAAGCTAGCGCAGGATTTTATGGCCGTCGCCGCCTATCGTATTCAAACCGGGGCTGCGAAGGTTTCGGGCGTGTTCTTGTCCATCCGGTCGGCGGCGGCCGGGGCGCAGCGGGTGGCGCAAGACCTCCGCCGCGCCGTTCAGCGAGGAGGCTAGCACATGGAAGTCGGTTGGCGACAAAAAGCGTTTTTGATCGGCGGCGTGCTCGGCGCGCTGCTGGGCCTGGGGGCGGCCTATATCTTTATCAACGCGGCCGAGCGCAACGGCGAAGACCCCGAAGTCACGCCCGGCACGGCCGTCACCATCGGCCTGAGCCTGCTGGCGCTGCTGCGCCAGGTGGCCGCCATCGGCGAAGGCGACGGCAAACCCGCCAAGAAGAAGTAAGCGCGGGCACGACAATCGTTTGCAGAGAGGGCCGTCCCAATGCGGGGCGGCCTTTTCGTTTACCGGACCGTCCCGCGCGTGTTTGTGGCCGGGCTGGCGCTGCTGGTTCTCTATGTGCGCCAACACACACAGATTTCTTCACAATCTTAGGCCCGACAACTTGCGAACGAAACGCCCCGAGTCATTGCCTTCCGCGTTCAATTGAGCGTACAATACGCTTATTCAACCCAACCACTCACTCGCTTGCATTCGCCATTTCGGGAGGCTTGACAGTGTTAACCGTTGAACAGCAGGAGCAGTACCGGCGCAGTGGTTTCGTCAATGGCGGCCCCGTCATTGACGAGGCGGCTGTGGACATCTTGCAGGACGAAGTCCTGCGCGTGATTGATGACCGCAACAACCCCGCCGTGCTCCAGCCCGTGCGGCTGGTCAATCTCGGGCCGGACGACGCCAACCCCATCTGGCAGATCGTCAACATCTACGAAGCCAGCGCCGCCTTCCGCGCCCTGGTCACCAACCGGCAGCTAGCCGAGATGGCCGCGCAGCTAACCGGCGCGAAAGAACTGCGCATCTGGCACGACCAGGTGCAGTACAAGCCCAAGGCCCTCGGCGGCCGGCTGGGCTGGCACCAAGACTCGCCGCTGTGGGCCAACTTGCAGCCCAAGGATCAGCAGATCACCGCCTGGATCGCGCTTGACGACGCCGAAGCCGACAACGGCTGCATGTACATGGTGCCCGGCTCGCACACGTGGGGCGACAAAATGGCGGAGATTGCCAAACTGCCCCAGGGCTACCAATTGCCGGAGACCTTTGAGGGTAACCCGGTGCACTTCATGATGTGCCCGGTGCGCAAGGGCCACGTGCATTTTCATAGCTCGCTCACCTGGCACGGCTCCGGCCCCAACCACAGCAACCGCCCGCGCCGCGCCATCGGCGTGCACTACATGACCGAGCGCACCACCAACTACGCCCAGGGCGACCACCTGATGGCGAAGTGGATCACCGTCGGCGACGGCGAGAAGATGGCCGGCGAGCGCTTCCCACAAGTCTGGGGCTAACCACCCCCGCGCCGCCCAGCCGGGCAGGGGGCTTTAGTTTTCCACATACCGATGACCGGGTTGGCCGCGCCGCCGATCCGGTCTCGGTCTTTAAGGTTGTGTCTGTCGCCGCCGTGTGCAAGTGCCGCCCTGGGTCGCCTGGGCCGATCTCATCGGCGCAATCTGCGCTGAGGCGGTCTTGCGACGTTGAATAGTCGCCTCCCCCGCTCCTCGCCCGCCCCGCTCCCCCCTCGCGCGCATTAGACGCAAAAATAGCCCTCCCGCGCCTTGTGCGTTAACCCGCCGCTCTTTGCCGCTTGCCCGCCCCCGCTACCCACGCTGCGCCCTACCACCTGCGTCGGCGCTAGAACTCCTTAGGCCCCCTTGACCCTTTAGACCAGAGTCTCCACTCCCCGCTTGACTCTCATCCCTCGCTTGCTATAATATGAATGAACGTTCGTTCATATCACCAAACCATGACCACCGCGCCCGATTCTGCCGAGAAAACCACCACCGCCCGCGGCGAAGACACCCGCCGCCGCGTGGTAGACGCCGCCTACACCCTGTTCCTGCACAACGGCTACCACGGCACTTCAATGCGCCAAATCGCCCAGGCGGCCGGCATGGCCGTCGGCGGCATCTACAACCACTTCCCCAGCAAAGAAGACCTCTTTGCCGAAGTGCTCGACCAATACCATCCCTACCACGCCATCCTGCCGGCGCTGGCCGCCGCCCAGGGCGACAGCCTCGAAGCCTTCCTGCGCCAACTCGCCGGCCTGGTAGACCGCGCCGTGTCCGACCAGCGCGACAAGATTCTGCCGCTCGTCTACATTGAGTTGGTCGAGTTTCGTGGCCGGCACATACAGGCGTTGGCGGCCCGCATCCTGCCCGCCTTCGCGCCGTTTGTGCAGCAGCTGACCGCCGGCCGCGCCGAGTTGCGGCCGGTGCCGCTGGCCGTCATCATGCGCTCGTTTGTGGGGATGCTGATGGGCTATTACTTTACCGAATTTCTGCTCCGCAACTCACCGCTCATGGCGGCCACCGAGGTCAACTGGTTGGAGGGCATGTTGGATGTCTTCCTGCATGGCGTGCTGAAGGACCCGGCCTGATGCTCAATACCCGGCTGTTCTCACTCATTCGCAAAGAGTTTATCCAGATCATCCGTGACCCGCGCACGCTGATCCTCACGTTCCTGATGCCGGTCGTCCAGCTATTGCTGCTGGGCTTCGCCGCCACCAACGACGTGCGCAACGTGCCGCTGGCCGTCTACGACCAAGACCGCTCGGCCGCCTCGCGCGCCCTGCTCGACGCCTACCGCGCCGCCGACTACTTCCGCGTGGACTTCGACGTGGCCTCCGAAGACGAACTGCGCGCCCTGATAGACCGGGGCAACGCCCGCGCCGGCCTGATCATCCCGCCCGACTACGCCGAGAAGCTGGCCGGTGGGCAGACCGCCTCGGTCGCCTTCATCATTGACGGCTCTGACCCCACGCTGGCCGGCACCGCGCTGGCCTCGGCCACCCTCATCGGGCAGGCCCAGGCCACGGCTCTCACCGTCGAGCGGCTGGCGGCGCGCGGGCAGGCCG
>Ga0163144_10006928_pt1 | contig 24941 bp, 16 predicted proteins | sample OliLak19BULKMAT1_FD_123175 | JGI IMG/M metagenome (GOLD analysis project Ga0163144, IMG submission 123175) | Freshwater microbial mat bacterial communities from Lake Vanda, McMurdo Dry Valleys, Antarctica - Oligotrophic Lake LV.19.BULKMAT1 | ecosystem: Environmental > Aquatic > Freshwater >... | reverse complement strand
TCGATGGCATCCCGATCGGTTCTGGCGTCGGCGCTCCTCCTCCCGCTCCTGGTCGCCGGGTGCGGCGACCCGACGCCCCGTTTCCAGCAGCGCACGTCCGCCGAGTGGACCGCGTCGCTCTGGGACGTGGATCCCCAGAAGGTGACGGCGGCGATCGGCGCGCTCGTGGACCTCGCCGATCGGGACGCCGACGGCATCCTGGCGGCGCTCGACGCCGAGCTCGCCCGAACGCCCCCCCAGTCGTCGGCCTCGCCGTTCACGGTGATCTTCGACGTGGCGGGGGCCAAGCGGCTCGGGCTCCCGATGCCGTCGCAGGGCGAGGCGAACCTCCTGAACCTCCCCCTGCTCGACAAGCGCATCGCGGCGTTCGACTTCGCGCCGGTCTCCGTGCGCAGCGCCCACCAGTACGAGGTGGACGTCGTCGGCCTCAAGACCCAGAGCCGGCAGACCGTCGAACGCATGCAGGCGGCGCTGGTCCGACGCGGGGCCCTGGAGGTGCTCGTCGTGGTGCCGGACCCGGCGCAGCCCGCGCCGCCGGACGCGATGCGGCGCGGCGTCTACGACGACGAGCGCCCCTATGCGGAGCGACGGGCGGACGAGATCGCCCGCTTCACCGACGCCCGCAAGCGGGGCGACCTCTACACGCCCGCCACCCGCCGGTGGCGGGTCGCCCCACGGGCCGACCGACCGCTCGGCGACCCCGAGACCTACCTGCTCCTCGAGAGCCCCGCCATCGACGACGAGGCGGTGGACGAACGCGTCGTCGCGAAGGCGTCGGCGTCGCTCGCCGACGACGGACTGCGGCTCGGCATCGCCGTGCGGCCCGAGCGCCGAGAGGTCGTGCGCCGGTTCTGTGCGCGGAACACCGGGCTCACGCTCGCCGTCGTCCTGGACGGCGAGGTGGTCGCGACGGGCGCCGTCCCCGGCTTCGACGGGACGGTCGTCCGCCTGCCGGTGGGCGCGGCGCCGAAGGACGTCGACGCGCTGACCTGGGGCAACGACCTCGGCCTCGTGCTGGCGACGGGCCGGATGCCGCTGCCGTTCAAGGCGCTCCCGCTGCCGGAGCGGTTCGGCACCGACCCCACGCCCGACAACGGGTTCTCGCGCGTCCTGGCCCTGCTGGGGCCGCGCGCGAAGCCGCTGATCGACAAGGTGGTGGCAGGCGCCTATCCGCCGTGGGCCAAGGCCTCCGCCGTCTGGGCCCGCGAGCACGCCGTCGACAACCCCTGACGCGCGTCCGGTCGCCGTCCGGTCGCCGTCAGGTCTCGACCGACGACATCAGCACCGTGCCGAGCGCCGCGAACACGACGTGGGCGGCCCAGGCCGCGACGACGGGGTTCAGCGCGCCCCGGGACCCCATGTCGGTGAGGACCGCGTCGGCCAGGTAGTACGCCGCGACGAGCCCGTTCGTCGCACCGAACGTGCGGAAGACGTTGGCCCGCCCCAGCCGGTAGACCATCGGCAGGCCCAGGAGCAGCAGCACGAACGTCCCCACGGGCGCCGCCCACTGCTGGTGGAGCAGCAGCCGAAAGCGCGGATTGTCCGGGTAGCCGTCGGCCAGCGTCGAGATCTCGTCCGACGAGAACCCGAGGGCCGTGCCCTGGCGCAGCGTGAGTTCGAGCAGCGAGGGGCGCATGGCGACGGGGGCGCGCGCGCCGGCCGGCAGCGCGGTCGCGTCCGCCCCGCTCTCGCGCGGGTCGAGGACGCAGCGCGTCCCGCCGTTCGCCGCGAGCCACGCCCCCGTGGCGTCGTCCCAGTCAAGGAACGGGAACTGGTAGGCGACGTCGCGCGGCCCGGCGGGCGTCGGCTGGCCGCGGAACGTCACCCACGCGCCCTCCATGCGCCGTCGCGCCGGGAGGTAGGCGGCCATGGACACGCGGCCGCCGTCGCGGTCGAACAGGTGCTTCACGTCGGTCAGCCGGTCGCCGCGCCCGCTGCGCTTGAACACGCGGTGCAGGTCGTCGTGCCGACGTGAGAGGCCGGGCACGACGGTCTCGCGGGCCACGGTCATGCCCACGACGAGCAGGACGCCGACCCCGAGGATGGGCGCCAGGAGGCGGATCGACGGGACGCCCGCGGTCACGATCGGCGACAACTCGTTCGCCCGCGCAAGCCAGGTGAACACGAGCCCCGCGGCGATCAGGGCCGAGAACGGGATCAGCTTCATCCACAGGAACGGCAGCAGCGTGCCGTAGTACTCGAGCAGGAGCCCGGTGGGCGTGCGCCCGGCGGCCAGGATCTGCTTCGCGGCCCTCGGCAGGTCGTCGATCCGGTCCGCCAAGTCGAACACGATCACGAGCGCCGAGAGGAAGGCGAGCGACGCGCACAGCGACGTGAGGTACTGCCGGACGTAGTAGCGGTCGTGGCGGCGGAAGATCATCGGCGGTACGCGCGCAGGAGGAGGACGGAGCCGGCGGCGAGGAGGACGGCGTCGGGCGCCCACATGCCGACCTCGGCCGGGATGCGCCCCGCGTCGGACAGCGAGCGCCCCGCGACCCAGAGCGGCAGGTGGACGAGCAGGATCGGGAGGAACGACAGGAGGAAACCCGTGAGCCGGCGGGCCCGCGGGGAGAGCTGGAACGCGATGCCCACCGACGCCAGCGCGAAAAGGAACGGCAGCAGCGCGGTCGCGAGGCGCCCGTGCAACTCGGTGGACGAGCGCCGGTACGGCACCTTCGGCGTGTCGCCCCGGGCCATGAGGTACAGCAGGTCGGGGAGCGCGAGCCCGGGCGCCTTCACCTCGACGCGCGAGGCGCCGAGCAGCTCGTTGAAGCCCGTCGCAGCGCCCAGCCGTTCCACGTAGCCCACGTCCATCGTCCGGGGCCCGACGTCGCGCAGCGGCGAGCCGGCGGCGGCCCCCGGATCGCTCGAGAGCGCGTAGGCGCGCGGGGTGCCGATGAGGAGCTGGCCGTCCTCGCCCTGGGTCAGCCGCAGCTCCTGCCCCATCAGCTTCAGCGGCCGGCCGCTGTCGCCGACGCGCACGTCCATCTCGAAATCGCGGAAGACGCCCGTGCCGCCGCCGGTGCCCGGCTCGTAGTGGTCGAACGACAGGCGCATCCTCGAGGTGGAGACCGACCGGTTGCTGCTCGCGAGCTGGCCGAGGAACTGCTCGGCGACGTCGCCCGTCCGGACAAGGCTCGCCAGCGCGCCCTCGGGCAGCACCCAGCCGAGGAGGACGAGGCTCGCGAGCGAGAGCACGCCGCCGACGGCGAGGGCCGGGGCGGCCGCCACGCGGGGGTGGACCCCGGCGATCCGGAGTGCGACCAACTCGCGGTCGCTGACGAGGCGCCCGTACACGAGGGCGACGGCCAGGAGGTATGCGAACGGGAGGCTGAAGCTGAGCGCCAGGGGGAGGAGGGGGGGCAGCAGCGTCAGCAGGAACGCGAAGTTGAGCCCCTCCATGCGCCCCATGGTCCCGAGGGCGAGGGCCGTGAAGAGGACCGTCGTCACGACGAAGAGCGTCAGGACGAGCGTCACGACGAGTTCGAGGAGGATGAGGCGCTGCACCCGCAGCATCGGGGAGGAACCCTCCGGGCCGACGGGGAGGGGCCCGCGCGGCAGGGACCGCCTACCATAGCCCGCCGTGCCGGCCCCCCTGCCCTTCCGCTGGTTCCGCGACGGGTACGCCGACGCCCTCGCCGGCGCCGAGGCGCTCGCGGCCGCCGCCGCCGACGGTCGGGGCTGGCCCCCGGACGCGCGGGTCGTGAAGGACCGCCCCATGCGGGTGACCGCGGCCGTGACGCTGCCCGGGCCCGACGGCCCCGCGCCGACGTTCGTGAAGGTGCGCCGCCTGCGCTCGACGCGCGACCGTCTGCGTTGCGCGCGCCGCCCGCGTGGCGCGGCGGAGGGGCGCGTCCTCGAGGGGCTCGCGGGCGCGGGCGTCGCCGTGCCGACGGTGCTCGGGTGGAGCGCGCGCCCCGAGGCGGGATACGACGTGCTCGTCCTCGCGGCGGTCCCCGAGGGCGTCGATCTTGTCCGCCACCTCGCGACCGGCCTCGCGCCCCAGGCGCGGCGCGCGCTGGCCGCCGCGACGGGCGCGCTCCTGCGCCGCGCCCACGACGCGGGCTGGGCCGACCCCGACGTCCACCGCGGCAACCTGCTCGTGACGCCCGCCGGGCCGGTGCTCCTCGACCCCGGGACCCGCGACCTCGCCCCGCCGCTGTCGCCCCCCCGCCGCCTCGCCGCGCTCGCGGCCGCGGCGCACGGCCTCGCGCCCGACCCGCGCGCCGGGCTCGCGGCCCTGCGCGCGTACGAGGACGGCGACGCGGCGGCCGCGCGCCGGTGGTTCCCGCTGGTGGCGGCCGCGGCGCGCCGCGTGGCGCGGGCGTACCGTCGTGGCCGCAGTCGCCGTCCCACGCGGACGGGACGGCACTTCGAGGTATTCGAGCCGACGCCCGCGGGCGGCCGAGGCGTGCGGTCCCTCGACGCGACCGACGCGGCGTGGCGCGACGCGGCGGCCGCGTGGCTCGCCGCCGACCCCGTCGGCGCCCGCCCGCTCAAGGCCGACGGGCGTGTCCTCGCCGTCCCGGCGCCGTCCGGCGACCGCGCGGTCGTGCTGAAGCGCTACGCCGCGACGTGGCGCGACCGCTTCCGCACGCCGCGCGCGCTCCGCGCCTTCCGCCGCGCGTACGCCCTCCGGGTCCGCGGCGTCGCGTGCCCGGAGCCGCTCCTCGCCGCGACCGACCCTTCCGGCGGCGGCGTCTACGTCGCGGCCCGCGCGGGCGGCACGCACGCGGCGGTGGACCTCCACGTCGCCGTCGTCGGCGGCCCGGACGGTCGCGCGCCGTTCGCCGCGTTGTCCCCGGCGGCGCGCCACGCCGCGCTGCATCGCCTCGGACGCTTCCTGCGCCGCCTGCACGACGCCGAGGTGACCCACCGCGACCTCAAGGCCCCGAACCTCGTGGCCTTCCCGACGCCGCGCGGCGTCGCGTACGCCGTGGTCGATCTCGACGGCGCCCGAGCGACGGGACGGCCCGTGCCGTGGCGGCGGCGGGCGCGCGACCTCGCGCGGCTCGACGCCTCCGTCGGATCCGCGGTGTCCCGGACCGACCGGTGGCGCGTGCTCTGCGGCTACGACGCGTCGTTCGCGCGCCCTGGGCTCCCGCGGCGGGTCCTCGCCCGCCTCGTCGCCCGCGCGTCGGCCCGCAAGCGGGGCCCCACGGGGCGACCGCGATGAACCCCTACCTCCGCCTCGTCCGGTACGTCCTGCGCCACCGCGCCCGGCTCCTCGCCGCGATGGCCGCGGCCCTCGCCGTCGGCGTCCTCAACACCCTCACGTTCGCGACGGGCCTCCCGTTCTTCCGCGTGCTGTTCGGCGAGGAGAGCGCCGGGACCGGCGCCATCGACGTCTGGTCGAGGAACCTCATCGACGCGCTCCGCCGCATCGCCGGGCGCGACAAGGCGTCGCTCCTCGCGGCGTTCCTCGCGCTCGGGGTCGTCCTGACCGCGCTCAAGTCGTTCGCCCGGTTCCTCCAGGACGCGTGGACCGCAGCGCTGACCCGCCGCGCCGTGCTCGACGTGGCCGAGGAGGTCTTCGCCCACGCGCTGAAGCAACCCGTGGGCTTCTACGAGGCGCAGGGCCTGCAGGACTCCATCTCCCGCTTCACCACCGACGTCGACTACCTGTCGGCGGGCCTCGGGGCGGCGCTCGCCAAGGTGGTCCGCGAGCCGGTGAAGGTGGTCGGCATGGTGGCGGTCGCGGCGGCCATCGACGTGGAACTCACCCTCCTGACGCTGGGCGTGTTCCCGATCGTGTTCGGCACGACCGCGCTGCTCGCGCGCAAGATCCGGCGGCGCGCGCGCGGCGTGCTCGAGGCCCGCAGCGGCATGATGTCGGTGGCGGCGGAGGCGCTCGGCGGCCTGCGCACCGTGCAGGCGTTCGGCGGCGAGGCGGCGGAGATCACGCGCTTCGCCGCACGGTCCGCGCGTCTCTACGACGAGGACCGCCGCATGACGCGGACCGACGCCATGACGAGCCCCGTGCTCGAGACGATGTCGGCCCTCGGGGTCGCGGCCATGCTGGGCGTCGGCCTCTCGCGCATCGTGGCCATGGACGCCGCCTCGTTCCTCGCGCTCTACACGTCGCTCCTCGGGACCCTCGACCCGTTCCGCAAGCTCGGGGACCTGGGCAACCGCATCGGGATCTCGTCGGCCGCCGCCGAGCGGCTGTTCGCGCTGCGCGACCGCGTGCCCACCATCGCCGACGCGCCGCACGCCGCGGCCCTGCCCGACGGCGGCGGGGCGGTCCGCTTCGACGACGTCGCGTACGTCTACCCCGACGGCCGCGCGGCACTCGACGGCGTGTCGTTCGCCGTGCCGGCGGGGGCGCGCGTGGCGGTGGTCGGGCCGAGCGGCGCGGGCAAGTCCACGCTCCTCGACCTCGTGCCCCGCCTGCGCGACGCGACGCGCGGCACCGTGCGGGTCGACGGCGCGGACGTGCGCGACGCGACGCTGGCGTCGGTGCGCGGGCGCTGCGCCATCGTGCACCAGCACCCGGACCTCTTCGACGGCACCGTCGCCGAGAACGTGGCACGCGGCCGCCCGGACGCCTCCGCGGCGGCCGTCGAGGCCGCGTGCCGCCGCGCCCACGCCCACGACTTCGTCGCCGCCATGCCCGACGGCTACGCGACGCGACTCGGCGCGGGCGGCGCGGGCCTCTCGGGCGGGCAGCGACAGCGGCTCGCGCTGGCGCGGGCCGTGCTGCGCGACCCGCGCATCCTCCTGCTCGACGAGCCGACGAGCGCGCTGGACCGCGACAGCGAGGAGGCGCTGCGGGCCGCCCTCGCCGACTTCCTGCCGGGCCGCACGGTGTTCGTGATCGCGCACCGCCCGGAGACGGTGGACGGGGCCGACCTTGTGCTCGTGCTGCGCGAGGGTCGCGTGGAGGCGTTCGGGACGCCCGAGGACGTCGCCGCGCGGAGCGAGACCTACCGCCGCCTCCGCGCGCGCGGCCTCGACACGCCGGAACCCGAGGCGACCGCGCCCGACGCGGCCGCCGACCTCCCGGACCCCGGCCGAGCCGGCGACTGAGGCGCTGGGAAGGCTTCGAAGCTTCCGTCCCCGCCGCGAAGCGCGGGGACGCGAGGCCCGCACCGCCGCGATCCCGGTGGCCCGCGGTTCCCGTGGTGGAATGGCGACCGTCCCGGAGGCCCGTCGCCCATGCCCGCCCCCACCGCCACCCGGTCCGTCACCATCACCGCGGTACACATGGACCTCGGCGCCGGACGCCGCGGCGTCGACATGGGCCCCAGCGCGATCCGCGTCGCGGGGCTCGCGGCGCGACTGAGCCGCCTGGGCTACGACGTGCGCGAGGCCGGCTCGGTGTCCGTCCGCGAGCCGGAGGTGTGCCCGGTGGGCGAGGCCCACGTGAAGTACCTCGAGGAGGTGCGCGCGTGCTGCACCACCCTGCGGGACCGCACGCTCGAGGCCCTCAAGGCGGGCGCGACGCCCCTCGCGCTCGGCGGCGACCACTCCATCGCCATCGGCAGCCTCGCCGCGCAGGCCCTGTTCCACCGTCGCCGCGGGCTCCCCGTCGGGCTCGTGTGGATCGACGCACACGCCGACATGAACACGCCGGAGACGTCCCCCACCGGGAACATCCACGGGATGCCGCTGGCCGTCAGCCTCGGCGAGGGCGTGCGCGAGTTGGTGGGGCTCGCCGGCGACCGGCCCGCGCTCGACCCTCGGCACGTGTCGATCGTCGGCGCGCGCGACGTGGACCCGGGCGAGCGCGAGCGCATCCGCCGCCTCGGGGTCCGCGTCTACACGATGTCCGAGGTGGACGAGCGGGGCATAGCCGCGTGCATGGACGAGGCGGTCGCGCGGGCGCTCGACGGGACCGCCGGCGTGCACCTCTCCTTCGACCTCGACGGCGTGGACCCGCAGTTCGCGCCGGGCGTCGGGACGCCCGTGGCGGGCGGGCTCACCTACCGCGAGGCGCACCTCGCGTGCGAGAAGGTGGCGCAGACGGGCCGACTGCTCGGCATGGACCTCGTCGAGCTGAACCCGGTGCTCGACACGAACAACCGCACGGCGAAGCTCGCCGTCGAGCTCATCCTGTCCGCCTTCGGCAAGTCCATCCTCTGAACCGGGTCGGGGACCTGGCCGGGGAACCTGGCTGGGGACTCCTGGGGCCGGGGCGGGCCTCGCGTCCCGCGGCCGGGGGTCCGTTCGCGCCTATTTCGGCGCGGCCTTCGCCTTCTCCATCAGCGCACGCAGCTTCGGGTGGTCGCCATAGGGCGAGTTCTCGAGCTGCATCGCCGTGGTCGTGCCCTTGTAGTCCTCGACGAGTTGCAGCGCACGCTTGCCGAGGGCCTCGTCGGAGAGGCCGTTCATGTGTTGCTCGATGCGGTCGCGGATCAACTTGTTCAGGACCTTCTTGGCGTCGTCCTCGAGCTTGTCCACGTCCTGATGGGCGAGCATGCTCTCCCACTCGCGGATCTGGGCCGCAACGGAGACGTAGCCGTCGACGTCGCCCGGGTCGCTGTTGGCCTTCAGGTAGGCGAGCGCCTGGTCGGGCCCGCCGTCGCGCGCGTAGATCTGTTTGGCCGATCGGAGCGCCAGCGCGTTCTTGCCCGCCCCGCTCGACGAGACCAGCAGGAGGAGGATCACGATGAGGCCGATGACGCCGGCGCCAACCATCATCGCGACGGCGGCGTTGTTATTCGAGCGGCGGGCCACCCCGCGCGGCCGCTCCTCGCGGTCGTCGTCGTCGTCGCGGTCGCGGTCGCGGACGCGGTCGCGCTCGCGGCGCGCGGGGCGGGTCGCCGCGGGGGCCGCCGCGGGCGCCGCGGTCAACGCGGGGCCGCTCACCACGGGGACGGCAGCGTAGGCGGCGGCCACCGGCGCCGCGGCGGCCGCGACGTCGCTGCCGTCGTACGTCATCGTCATGGCGCCGATCGCCACGACGTCGCCGTGGGCGAGCCAGCGCTGGTTCTTGAACTCCCCGTTCACGCGCGTGCCGTTCTTGCTCTCGAGGTCCACGAGCTTGACGCGTCCACCGAGGCGGCGGATCACCGCGTGGAGCTTGCTCGCGTGGCCGTCGGCGACCTGCACGGTGTTCGCGGCGCCGCGACCGAGCGTGACCTCGTCGTCGAACAGTTCGAAGACGCTCTGCTGGCCGCCTTCCTGGATCAACAGCTTCGGCACGGGGAGGAGCTCCGTCGGGGCCCGGGCGTCCGGGGCGGGGATCGACCGGGGAAGGGCATCCTAGCGCCGCGGCGGCGATTCCGCAGCGGGGGCCCGGGGACCCGCGCGTGCGGTCGTCGGCCCCAGGGTCAGCGTTCGGCGTCGTCCTCGACGGGCGGCAGGGCGCGGGCCGCGCCCGGGACCTCCGTCGGGGCGCCGCCCCCGATGCCGAAGTTCTGGGTCCACGGACCGGCGAAGCCGACCCCCAGGTCGGCCCAGTCCGAGACGATGTTGCGGTGATGGCCGCTCGAACGCAGCCACATCAGGTGCGCGTCCATGGGGCCGCCGGCCCCCGCGATGTTCTCCGACATCCCGCCGCCCATGTAGCCCGCCTTCTGCATGCGGTCGAACGGCGACGTCGAGGGCTCGCCGGTGGCGGGGTTCGGCGGCGCCTGGTGCGCGAAGAAGCCGCGGGTCGCCATGTCGCGGCTGTGGGCGCGCGCGCTGGCGACGAGCCGGTCGTCGAGGCGGACGGCCCGGAGGGGGACGCGGGCGGTCTCGGTGGCCTTGCCGAGGATCGTCTCGAGCGTCTTCGGCTCGATGGAGGCGTAGGGGTCCGGCCCCGGCTGCACGCGGAAGGCCCAGCCCATCATGGTTCGGTAGTCGTTCGTGATGCGGACCTGCTCGCGCTCCGCGTCGGTCGCGACGGCGAGGCGGCTCGGGTTGTAGACCTCCGTCACCCACCGGTTGTACGCGAAGAGGTCGCGTTCGTCGGCGGTGCGGAAGTACGACCGGACGGTGAGGGCCCCCGCTCCGACGTACAGGCCGTAGGGGTTCATGGCGGAGCGCAGGGCCGACGTGTCGAGGCCCTTCTCCTGGAGCTCCGTGACGATGGCGGCGTGGCGGGCCACGGCCTTCTCGAGGGCCCCGCCCTTCGGCGCGACGACCTTCAGCGTCTCGTTCCAGACCTCCTGCACCGCGCGCCACCGCCGCATGACCTCCTCGGTCACGAGGTCGTAGGCGCGCGCCGTGGCGCGGTCGTCGTGCGGATAGGGCCAGTGGGTCTCGTTGAAGATCGCGAGGAGCGCGAACGCGCGCCGCCGGTCGAGTTCGTCGCGGCGGGCGCGGAGCTTCTCGAGGAGCTTGAAGGCCGGGTCCTTGGCGACGAGCTCCACGAGCCGGCCGGCCTCCTCACGGATCGACGCGAGGCGCTTCGCCTCGGAGCGCCGCCCGAACTCGCCGCGGTCGAGCAACTCGCCGTCGAGCGCGAAGTAGCCGCCGTCGGGGACCGACGTGCGGCCGTCGAGACGCTGCGCCATCACGCGGAACGCGAGGTCGCGGTGGCTCGGGAGGTCCACCAGGGAAAGGAGGTGCGCGACGGCGGACGGACGGTCGGCGAGCTCCGCCGCGACGAGCGCGAGCGCGAGGTGTTTGTCGGGCGACAGCTTGCCGGACGCGAGGAGCGCCTGCAGGTCCGCGGGCGGGACCGCGGCCCACGCGAGGGGCGTCTCCGTGTCGCCGCGGCGGAGCCGGACGCCGGTCGCGTCGGCCGCGACGACCTCGAAGACCCCGCCGTCGAGCTTCACGCGCGGCGGCGGCCCGGCGGTGACGGCGGCGGCGAGGTCGTCGAGGAGCTTCGTGACCCGGGCGAGGTCGGCCGCGCGCTCGGCCCACTCCGCCTTGCGGCGGGCGGGCGCGTCCGGGGCCTCGGCGAGGGCGCGGTAGGCGTCGAGGGCCGCGGGCCACCGGCGCTCGCGGGCGGCCGTCTCGGCGTCGGCGGCCTTCCCGGCGAGGGCGGCGAGCAGCGGCGTCGGCGGAGGCTCCACGGGGGGACGCTGCGGGGCGGTGGGCGCCGGGCCACCCGGACCCGGGGCCGTCGGCGTCGGTCGGGTCGGAACCGCCGGCATCCCGGTGGGCCCGGGGACCGGCAGCGACGGCGCCGCGCCCCGGGCCGACGCGAGCAGCGCGCCGCGGAGCCGCTCGTGCTCGGGCGTGCCCGCGAGCCCGTTCAACGCCGCGAGGAGCACGGCGCGCTGGGCGTCGCCGTCGGGGGTCTTGCCGACGGCGTCGATCGCGGCCGTGGCGAGCGCGTTCGCGGCGGCCAGGACGGACGCGCGCTTCGCGGCCACGCGGGCGGCCTCGTCGGGCAGGAGCGCGGGGCGGGCGGCCTGAAAGGCCGCGAGGCGGCGCAGCGCGGTGGACGCGTCGCCGCGGGAGAGCGCGCGGTCGATGTCGGCCTCGGCGCCCGCCCACGCACGGGCGACCTCGTCCGCGCGCCGGAGGGCCGCGCCCTCGAGGGCGACGCGGAGGCTACGGTCGAGCGGCGTCCCCTCGCCGACGCGGTTCTTCAGCTCGAGCAGCCGACCGAGGATCTCGCTCTCGCTGCGGCCCACGGCGTTGCGGTGAATCGCGAGCAGTTCCTCCTCGGCGGCGCGGAGGCGCTTGCCGACCGCCTGCTTCGCGTCCGCGACGGCCTGGAGGTCGTGGAGGTAGCGCGACCGGGGGAAGGCGACCTGGAAGTCCGCGAAACGCGGGCCCCACCGATCCCACGGCTCGTCGTGCGTCGCGACCAGCGTCTCGTAGGCGTCGGACTCGGCGCGACGCATCGCGCGGCCGTCGGCGACGCGGGAGACGAGCATCTCCACGGCCACGAGCGCGAGCACGGCGAACCCGAAGATCGTCGCGCCGCGCACGACCGCCCGGCGGCCGGCGAGCGCGGCGCGGAGGGCGTCGGCGGAGGCGACGACGTCGCGGGCGTCCTGGGCGTCCTGGGCGTCCTGGGCGTCCTGGAGGTTCCCGTCGGCGTCGGCCGGAAGGGCGACCGCGGCGGGCTCCCCCGGCGCGACGGGGACCATGGTCGCTTCCTCGACGAGCGCGCCAGAGAGGACGACGGCCGGGGGCGGACCGGACGCCGGCGTCGCGACGGGCGCGGCGTTCTCCCACGCGAGTTCCACCTCGCCGATGCGCAGAACGTCGCCGGGGGCGAGCGCCCGGCGAAGGACCTTCAGGTCCCCGCTCGCCGTGCGGACGGTCGTCCCGTTCGACGACTGCAGGTCGACGGCGACCCAGGTCGCGCCGGTCCCGTCTGCCGCCACGACGGGCTCGAACCGGAGGTGCCGCTTCGACGCGCGCCTGTCCGCGATCTGGACGTCGCAGTCGTCGGCTCGGCCGACGACGAGGGGGCGGTCGGTGAGGACGACGACCCGTTCCGGCTCACCGGGGACGCGGACACGCAATTCGGCCATGGGGCAGCGCTCTCGTGAGGAGGGACGCCCTTCCTTCTCAAAGCCCGGGCCGAACCCCCGCCGACGCCGCGCGCCGGCCACCCACCCAACTCGTTCTGCCCCAAGGACTTAGATCCGTCCCGAATCGTCACCGGCCCGGGGCGCGCCGCGCGCCTGTAAAACGTAAGGGCGACCGGCCCCGCGATTCCGCCGCTGCGCGCCGGTGGACGGAGCCGTTCGCCCCGGCTCCGTTGGCTCCGGCTCCGTTGGCTCCGGCTCCGACGCCGGCCGAGCCCGGGGCGGTCGTCGAGGACGCCGCGACGCCGGGGGCGACGATGGCGGCCCCCGGGCCTCGGGTCAGTCCTCGCCGCGCTCGACGACGATCCCGAGCGCCTCGAGTTTCGCGTCGAGCGTCGGCCGGCTGACGCCGAGCAGTCGGGCGGCCTGCGCCTTGCGGTTGCGACTGCGCCGGAGGGCCTCCACGATCGCCCGCCGTTCGAGGTCGTCCGACACCTCGCGCACCATCTCCTTCAGCGACTTCGTCCCCAGGTCGGTCACGGGGGCCGTGGCGGGGACGGCCTTGCGGATCACGTCCGACAGGACCATGGGCAGGATCACCCGGTCCGAGAGCGCGTGGGCCCGCTGGATCTCGTTCTTCAGCTCGCGGACGTTGCCCGGCCAGGCATGGCGCTGGAGCGAGGCCATCGCCTCGTCGGTGATCGACTTCCGCGGGGTGCCCGTGGACGCCGCGATGTCGTCGAGGAACCGCTCGACGAGCATCGGGATGTCCTCGAGCCGCTCGCGCAGCGGCGGCAGGTCGACCGTGATGACGTTCAGGCGGTAGAAGAGGTCCTCGCGGAACCGGCCGTCGGCCACGGCCTTGCGCAGGTCCTGGTTGCTCGCCGAGAGCACGCGCACGTCCACCTGGATGGAGCGCTTGCCGCCCACCGGTCGGACCTCCTTCTCCTGGAGGACGCGCAACAGCTTCTTCTGCATCTCGAGCGGCATGTCCCCGATCTCGTCGAGGAAGATCGTGCCGCCGGCCGCCATCTCGAACAGCCCCTTCTTGTCGGCGTGCGCGCCCGTGAAGGCGCCGCGCGCGTACCCGAAGAGCTCGCTCTCGAGCAGCGTCTCGGGGATCGCCGCGCAGTTCTCGCTCACGAACGGGCGCTCCTTGCGGGGCCCGTTGAAGTGGATCGCGCGGGCCACCAGCTCCTTGCCCGTGCCGCTCTCGCCCTGGACGAGCACCGGGACCTCGCTGTCGGTCACCTTGTCGAGCAGATGGAACAGATCGAGCATCCGGCACGACTGGCCGACGATGTTCGCGTACGAATACTTGAGCGGCGCCTCGGCGCGCTCGCGCAGCACGTGCTCCTTCACCTCCTGGAGCTCGACGGTCTGCTTGGCGATGCGGTCCGAGAGGATCCGGTTGAGTTCCTCGACCTCCGCCTTCGCCTTTTCGAGCTCCTGGAGCCGGTGGCCGTTCTCGACGTGCAGGCGGGCGTTCTCGACCGCCAGGGCCGCCTGGTCGCTGAACGCGCGGATCAGCGGGAGGTGGCGCTCCTCGAAGACCGCCCGCTCGAAGCGGTTGTCGAGGTAGATCGTGCCGATGGGCCCGGCGCGCCCGCGCACGGGCACGCAGAGGATCGAGCGCAGGCGCAGCGCGACCACGCTCTCGGTGCCCGAGAACCGCGCGTCCTCCGACGCGTCCGTGACGATCACCGGGTCGCCCGTCTCGAACGTGCGACGCTCGACGGTCTTGCTCACCTTGGCCAGCGCGTCGCGCACGGCCTCGCGGTCGAAGTTGCGGGCCGCGACGACCCGCCGCTCCGTGCCGCCGCCCTCGTCCTCGAGGAGGATGAACCCGCGTTCCGCGCCGGTGAGGTCGATGAGCGCGTCCACGATCTGGTCGAAGATCACCCGCTCGCTGCGCTCGCTCACGAGCGCGGCCACGACGGCCTGTAGGCGCGCGCTGGCGGCCACCTCCTCCGCGCCGGCGAGCAGGCCCGGCATCCCGCGGCGCTCGGCGGCGTCCGCGAACGAGCGCGCGGCCGTCCGCACCGAGGCCGCGCCGCCGCGCCGGTGGAGCCGGTCCACGAGCGCGTCGATCCCGACGTCGTCCTCGGGCGCGGTCGCCTCCTCCGCCAGGAACCGCAGGACGACGCGGCCCGCGCGCACGCGGTCGCCGTCCTCGAGGCGCTTCTGCGCGACGAGCACGTCGTTGACGAACGTCCCGTTGCGGGAGGCGAGATCGACGATCTTCCAGCCGCCGGGCACGGCGTCGAACCGGCAGTGGCTGGCGGAGAGGCTGCGGTCGTCGATCCGCACGGCCACGTCGGCCGCGCGCCCGAGCGTGGCGGACTCGCCCGTCAGCGGGAAGCGCTTGGTCCCCTCGGGGCCCTCGAGCACGAGCACGGCGGTCACGAACGCCCCCCCCCGCCGGCGTCCGGCAGTCGTGTCAGGTTCGCGAGCGTCCAGAGCATGGTCCGCGTGCCAGCCTCCTCGAAGGCGACCGTGACGCGCGACGACGGGCCGCTGCCGGTGGCCGCGACGACCTCGCCGGTCCCGAAGTAGGGGTGGCTCACGCGCTCGCCCACCCGCACCCCCGCCGCGACGCCGCGGACCACGACGGGCTCGCCGGACGCGTCGTCGTGGGGCGCGAACGCGCCGCCGGGCCGCGTCGCCACCGGCAGGTCGTCGGGCGCCGCGTCGACGACGTCGCCATCCGCCCCGCCGTCCGCCCCGCCGGACCGGTCGCCGGACGGGCCGCCGCGGCGATCCCCGAACCCGGCGCCGCCGGGCCGCGCCCGCGCCTTCGCCGACACCTCGGCCCGCGCGCGGCCGCGGGCGTAGGTGCCCGTCGGGTCGCGCACCGTCACCAGTTCGTCGGGCACGTCGAGCAGGAACCGGCTCGGCAGGCGGCGCTCGAGCCCGTTCCACGACTCGCGCTGCTGCGCGTGCGTCAACGCGAGGCGCCGCCGCGCGCGCGTCATCGCCACGTAGAAGAGCCGCCGCTCCTCCTCGACTTCCTCGTCGCGGTCGGCGCTGCGGGCGTGCGGGAACCAGCCCTCCTCCGCCCCCACCACCACGACGCCGTCGAACTCGAGGCCCTTCGCCGCGTGCACGGTCATCAGGCTCACCCGCGGCGCGCCCTGTTCGAGGCCATCCTGCTCCGCGACCAGGGCGGTGCGCTCGAGAAACGCCTCCAGCGTCGTCGTCGGGTCGAGGCGGTCCGCCTCGTGGGCCGCGGCGACGAGTTCGTCCACGTTCTCGACGCGCGAGCGCTCCACCTCGTCCTCGAGGAGCGAGAGCTCGCGGCGGTACCCCGAGTCCGTGACGATCGCCTGCAGGAGCGGCCCCACGGGCGCGTGGGGCTTGGTCCGCAGCCGCAGCAGCACCTCGAAGAACGCGTCGAGCGAGGCCCGGGCGCGCTTGCTCAGCCCCTCCACCTTCCCCATGGCGGCCTCGGGCACGCTCACGCCCCGCGCCGTCGCCGCGGCGCGCAGGCGCGCCACCGTCGTCGCGCCGATCCCCCGTCGCGGCGCCTGGATCGCGCGGTTGAACGCCGCCTCGTCGCGCACGTTCTGGACGAGGCGGGCCCACGCGAGCACGTCCTTCACCTCGCGCCGGTGGAAGAACTCGACGCCCGACACGACGGCGTACGGGATCCCCGCGTTGCGCAGCGCGATCTCGACCGCGCGCGACGCGTGGTTCACCCGCACGAACACCGCCATCTCGCTCCACGGGAGCCCGTCCTCACGCCACGACGTGAGCAGGCGCACGACGCGCTGCCCCTCCTCCGAGGGGTCGCGGGCGCGCACCTCGAGCACCGGCTCGCCGAGGTCGTTGCTCGTGCGCAGCCGCTTCTCGAACCGCTGCGCGTTCTTCGCGATCACGGCCTCGGCGGCGCCGACGATCCGCTGCGTCGAACGGTAGTTCTCCTCGAGCTTCACGACCTTGGCGCCGGGGAAGTCATCGGCGAAGTTGAGGATGTTGCGGATGGACGCGCCGCGCCACCGGTAGATGCTCTGGTCGGGGTCGCCGACCACCGTCAGGTCGGGCTCGTCGCCGACGAGCGCCTTCAGGAGCGCGGTCTGCGTCGCGTTCGTGTCCTGGTACTCGTCGACGAGCACGTGACGCCACCGGTCGCGGCACGCGAGCCGCACGTCCTCGACCTCCGTCAGGAGGCGCACCGCCTCGAGCAGCAGGTCGTCGAAGTCGTACAGGCCCGACGCCCGCAGCCGCGCCGCGTACGCCTTCACGACCCGGTCGAAGTTCGCGACGAACGACGGGTCGCGCAGCGTCGCGGGGGCACGCCCCGCCGACCCGTTCTTGCGGTGCGAGATCGCGGACGCGAACGCCTCCGGTCGGTGCGCGGTCGTCGAGACGCCGAGGTCGTCGAGCAGGTCCCGCAGGAGGCGCGTCTGGTCGTCCGTGTCGAGGATCGTGAACTCGCGGGTGCCGCCGATCCGGTCGGCGTACCGCCGCAGCAACTGGGCGCAGTACCCGTGGAACGTGCCCGCGGTCACGGTGCGGCCGCCCGGGATGGCCGCGAGGCGCTCCTTGAGCACGTCGGCGGCCTTGTTCGTGAACGTGATCGCGAGCACGGCGCGCGGCGACGCCCCGCGCAGCACCTTCCACGCGACGCGCCGGGTCAGGACGCGCGTCTTGCCGGTCCCGGCCCCGGCGACGACGAGGAGCGGGCCCGCCGGCGCGGTCACGGCCTCGCGTTGGGCGTCGTTGAGATCGCCGACGAGGGCCTCCGCCCCGAACCCGGGGGCCTCCCCCGGTTCCCCTCCCTGCCCCGCGCCCCCGTCCGGCCCAACAGGCTCCGAAGGGGTGTAAAGCGGGCGCTCCATCGCACGTCGGATTGTAAAACCCATCGGCGGGGGACGCGACCGCGATCCGAGCCGGTCGGGGGGAAGGTTGCAGCCGCGCCGCCTGCCCCTACCCTTGCCTCCTTCGCCCTGGTTCCGCCGGAGGTTTCGTCATGGCTCGGGTCTGTGCGCTCAGCGGCAAGAAGACGGTTCGCGGTCGTCAGTACACCCGGCGCGGTCTCGCGAAGGCGAAGGGCGGCGTCGGCCGGAAGATCACGGGCAACAACCTGCGCGTGTTCAAGCCGAACGTGCAGCGCGTGCGCGCGATCGTCAACGGGACGCCCGTCCGCCTCAAGGTCACGGCCAAGCTTTTGTCCCGCGGGCTCGTCACGAAGCCGCTGAAGCGGACGTGGAAGCCGGCGGAGGCCGCCGCGGCGGCCCCGACGACGAAGGCGAAGTAGCGCCGGCGGCGTCGCCGCGACGCCCGCGGCCGTACGTCGGTCCGGTCGGCCTCGCGATCCGGGGTGCCGGGACGCGAGGCCCGTGGCGTCCCGCGAGCGGCTTGAGCCCCGCCCGGACGTTTCTCTCTCGCCCGGGTGTTTCCCGCGCGGACGTTTCCCGGCCGAACGGCGAGACCCTCGGCCGGTGAGGCTCCGAGTCGGCGCGCACCCGCCCGGCGTTCGGCCCGGCGCCCGGCCGCCAGCGTGGGTGCGAAGCGCGCCCGCCATCCGCCGCGCGAACGTCCGCCACGTGAACGTCCGCCGCGTGAACGTCCGCCGCGTGAACGTCAGCCGCGTGAACGTCGCCGCGGCGTCACGATCGGCTGCCGCTTCGTCCCCGTGGCCGCCGCCGCCACCCGACCTGCGCCGGACGACGCCGGAGCCGACGGTGCGGGCGCCGCCGGGGCGACGACACCGCGGACCGCCTGCAGCGTCTTGATCGCCTCGTCGAGTTTCGCGAGCACCTCGGCCGGCGTCTGGAACCGGTCCTCCCGGCGCTTCTGGACCAGACGCAGCACGATCACGTCCGTGAGCGGGCTGATGGTCGGGTCGAGCCGGCGGACGGGCGAGGGCATCTCGGTCATGTGCTTCGCCATGACCGCGGCCGGCGTCGCGGCCTCGAACGGAGGCCGGCCGACGAGCATGTGGTAGAGCGTCGCGCCGAGGCTGTACAGGTCGGAGCGGACGTCCACGCCGGCCTCGCCGCGCGCCTGCTCGGGGCTGATGTAGTCCGGCGTGCCCATGCGGCGCGCCTCGCCGCTCGACTGCGGCAGGTCCTCGAGCTTTGCGAGCCCGAGGTCGCAGACCTTGGCGATCCCGTCGCGCGTGATGAGCACGTTCTCGGGCTTGAGGTCGCGGTGGACGAGGTTGTTCTTGTAGGCGTGGTCGAGCGCGCGGGCGATCTGCTGGCCGATGAGGAGCGCGCGCTCCTCGTCGAGCGCGCCGCCGCGCCGCAGGAGCGACGCGACGGTGCTGCCGTCGACGTACTCCATGACGAAGTACTTCACACCGTCGGCGTCGCCGACGTCGATCCCCGAGATGATGTTCGCGTGGTTGAGCCGGGCGACGGCCTTCGCTTCGCGCAGGAACCGCTCGACGAACGTGGGGTCGTCGGCCAGCTCCGGGGCGAGGATCTTGATGGCGACGTCGCGGTCGAGCGACAGTTGCCGGGCCTTGTAGACCGTGCCCATGGCGCCGCCGCCGAGGCGTTCGAGCAGCCGGTAGCCCGCGATCTGCTCGCGCCCCTCGAACTTACGGTCTTCGCGGCGGAGCGCCTCGAGCTGCTCCTCCTCGATGTAGCCCTTCTCGTAGAGAATCTGCCCGAGGGACCTCGGCTTCAGCCCCATCTCGAGCATCTTCGTGCGGACGGCCCTCGCCTCCTCCACGTGCTCGCGGGTGGTCATCCCCAGATCGAGGATCCGCTCGGCCTCCGAATCGACGTCCTGGCTCACCGGGCCTCCGAAGTACGGGTCGTGCCTTCGCTGTGGCGGGACCGGCCACCCCGGCGACCGGGGGCCGCCCCGAAGACGTGGGGCCGTCCGAGCGCCGCCAGCACGTCCGCCTCGGCCCGACGCATCCGGGCCCGCGCGCGCGGAGCCTGGTCGTCGTGTCCGAGGAGGTGCAGCGTTCCGTGGACCACGTACAGCATCCACTCATCGTACGGGGAGTGACCTCGCCGCGCAGCCTCCCGACACGCCGTGTCCCGGCTGACGGCCAGCGACCCGACGAGGCACGGGGCCTCCGGGGGGGAGAGCGGGAACGAGACCACGTCCGTCGCCCAGTCGTGACCGAGGAACTGCCGGTTCACGCGCCGGATCTCCGCGTCGGAGAGCGCCTGCACCTCGATCTCCACCGGTCCGCCCCGCAGGCCCTCGACCACGCGCGCCAGCCGTGCGAGGTCGCGGCGGTACCGAGCCGCGGACCCGATCGCCGCGAACGCCCCCAGCGGCAGGAACCCGGAGCCCCCCCCGGTACGCGAGGCCCGGCGACCCGCAGGACCTCCGCCCGCAGCCTGCCGCGCCGGCCTCGACGCGGCCCGCCGCACGCCGGTCGTAGGGCGGGGCGACGACGCGGAGGTCGAGCGGCCCGCCCGCGGCGCGCGCGGGTCCGACACCGTCGCGCGCGTGCGCCGCGTCGGGGCCGGCGTCACGGGGGCGCGAGGCCCATGGGCCCCGTCCGCTCGCGCGCCTCGCGGGCCGCGTCGGCGCGCTCGTACGCGTCGACGATCCGCTGCACCATCGGGTGGCGGATGATGTCCACCCCGGTGAACTCCACGATGCGCAGGCCCGGCACGTTCGGGAGCACGCGGACCGCGTCGACGAGGCCCGACGTCGCCCCGTCCGGCAGGTCCACCTGCGTGATGTCGCCCGTGACGACGATCTTGCTCCCCTCGCCCATGCGCGTGAGGAACATCTTCATCTGCGCGGCAGTCGTGTTCTGGCCCTCGTCGAGCAGGATGTACGCGTGCTTCAGGGTCCGGCCGCGCATGTACGCGAGCGGCAGGATCTCGATGACGTCGTGCTGGATGGAGCGCTGCAACTCGCCGAAGCGGAGCATCTCCTCGAGCGCGTCGTAGAGCGGGCGCAGGTAGGGGTTGATCTTCGCCTGGAAGTCGCCGGGCAGGTACCCGAGCTTCTCGCCGGCCTCGACCGCGGGCCGCGTGAGGATCAGCTTCTTGTGGGTGCCCGCGCGCAGGGAGGCCACCGCCTCCGCGACGGCGAGGTAGGTCTTCCCGGTGCCGGCGGGCCCGACGCAGAGGACCACGTCGTGGGCGCGGATCGCGGCGACGTACTCGGCCTGCTTGTCGGTGAGCGGGCGGACCTCGGGCGCAGCGTGCGGCTGGAGCTGGAAGCGGCCCTTGCCGGTCCGTCCCTGGCCGTGGGCGTCGCCCCGCCCGTGCGCGTCGCCGCGCCGGTCCGGCGCGTCGGCCGCCCCGCGCTCCGGCTCGTCGTCCAGGAGCATCGCCGCCATCTCGCGTTCGTTCGGCGGGTCGTCGCCGTCGCGCACGCGGGCCAGCGCGACCGCGATCCGCCGGGTCACCTCGCGGACGTTCGCCTCGTCCTCGCCAACGATGCGCAACGACCCGCGCCGGGCGCTCACGACGACCCCAAACCGCTCGCGCAGCGCGCGCACGTTGCGGTCCATGGACCCGAAGAGGAGGCGCTGCTCGTCGGCGTCGTCGAGCGGTACGAAGCGTTCGGTCATCCGGGCTCCGGGGCGTGCGCCCAGTCTAGCGGAAGAGGGTCCACAGCAGGGCGACCGGAGCCGCCAGCACGAGCGAATCGATCATGTCGAGGATCCCCCCCATCTCGGGGAGGAGCGACGACGAGTCCTTGACGGCGCACCGGCGCTTGAACGCGCTGTGGCAGAGGCCCGCCAGGATCGAGGCGGCGCCCAGCAGCACGCCGAGTGCCGCGGCCTCGCCCCACGTCGTCGCGAGGCGCGGGAGCGGGCCGGTCGCTGCGAGCACCGCCGCGCCGGCGCCCGCGGCGAAGAGAAGGCCCCCGACCGTGCCTTCCCACGTCTTCCCCGGCGAGACCGACGGGAGCATCTTGTGGCGGCCCAACGTCTTCCCGACGACCCAGCCGCCGATGTCGCTGGCCTTCGACGCCACGATCACGAGGGCGAGCGACCGCGCGCCCAGCGGCCCGTCCCCCACCTCGCGCACCAGGCCGAAGAGGTAGCCGACGAACACGACCGGAAAGAACGCGGAGAGCAGGCGCTCGAGGTCGCCCTCCCGCACGGGCCGCAGGTGCCCCGCGAAGATCGCGACGACGGCGCCCGCGAGCGCCAGCGAGCGCAGGCTCCCGCGCAGCGCGGGATCGTGCGGCGCGACCAGCCCGAGGCCCGCCAGCGCCGCGCACGCGACGACGACGGTCGCGACGGGCAGCCGGCGTCCGGCCCGCGCCAGCGTCGCGCAGACCTCGTACCCGGCCGCGCCGCCCATGAGCGCGAGCACGACGTCGGTGGGCGCGCTCGAGCCGGAGGCCTCGTGCCACCACAGCAATCCGAGGACGACCGCGAGGACCGCGGGCGCCACGGTGAGGCGGATGACGAGCCCCTTGCGCTTCGCGCGCGGGTCCGGGGCTCGCGTCGCGCCGCTGGGGGCCCCGTCGAGCCGGGTCGGCTCCGTCGGCGCCCCCACTACTTCCGCACCAGGCCGCCGAAGCGGCGCTCGCGGGTGCCGTACTCGGCGAGCACGGCGTCGAGTTCGTCCTCCCGGAAGTCGGGCCAGGCGGTCTCGACGGTGCAGAGCTCCGCGTAGGACAGCTGCCAGAGGAGGAAATTGCTCACGCGCTGCTCGCCGGCCGTCCGGACGAGGAGGTCGAGGGGCGGCGCGCCCGGCTGGTAGAGCCGCTGCTCGATCGCGGCCTCGTCGATCGCGCCGGGCGCGAGCCGGCCCGCGGCCACGTCGGCCACGAGGGCGCGCGCGGCGTCCACCAGTTCGAGTCGGCCGCCGTAGTTGAGGGCGAGGCAGAGGTTCATCTTCCGGTTGCCGGCCGTCAGGGCCTTTGTCTCGGCCAGCGCGTCCTGGACGAACCGCGGGATCTCGTCGATCCGCCCGATCGCGGTGAGGCGGATGCCGTTGTCCATCATCTCGCCGCGCTCCTCGATCAGGTACCGGCGCAGCAGGCGCCACAGGTAGGTGACCTCGCGGGCGGGGCGCTTCCAGTTCTCCGTGGAGAACGCGAAGAGGGTGAGCTGTTCGAGGCCCCGGCGCGCGGCGTGGCGCGTGACGGCCCGGACGCTCTCGGCGCCCGACCGGTGACCCTTGATGCGCGGGAGGCCGCGGGCCTCCGCCCACCGCCCGTTCCCGTCCATGATGATGGCGACGTGACGGGGCAGGGCGGGCATGGACGTCGGCGGGCTTCCGGGGAGAGCGATACCCTACCGCCGCGGCCAAGGACCGACAATCGCTTCCGGCCGGCGTCGATCCGTCGCCCGCGGGCGCGGCGTCGCCGCCCGAGATCGCCTGGGAGGGAATCGAAGATTCCCTCGCCGCCGCGAAGCGCGGACCCGCAGGGGCCGCGCGCCGAGCGGGTTTCCGGGGGGCTCGGCCCGCCGGAAACCGAGCGAAGGCGACTGCTTCACGAATTCTGAGCGCACCGACGCGAGGCCCGGCGGCCGCCGCTGGGCCCGGCGCCAGCCGGGCCTCGCGTCCCCGGCGACCGGCTGCGACCCCGCCGTCGCGCCGCCGAATCCGTGGAGCCAGGCGATGCGTCCAGCCATGGCGTCCAGCCATGGCGTCCAGCCATGGCGTCCAGCCATGGCGTCCAGCCATGGCGTCCAGCCATGGCGTCCAGCGATGCGTCCAGCGATGCGTCAGGCGGTCGCGGGCGAGGGCCGGAGGTCGATGAAGCGGGCGCGCTCGGCGCCGACGCTGATCGTCTCCACCGGCACGCCCATCTGGGCCTCGACGAAGCGGACGTAGGCCCGCGCCTCCTTGGGGAGGTCGTCGAAGCGCCGGATGCCGGAGAGGTCCTCGCGCCAGCCGGGCAGCGACTCGTAGACCGGGCGGCACATGCGCCAGTGCGCGGCCGAGGCGGGGGGCACGTCGATGCGGCGCCCGTCGATCTCGTACGCGACGCAGACCTTGAGGCGGTCGAGGCCCGAGAGGATGTCGAGCTTCATGAGGGCGGTCGCGTCCACGCCCTGCGTGCGGACGGCGTGACGGGCGACGACGGCGTCGAACCAACCGCAGCGGCGCTTGCGGCCCGTGGTCGCGCCGACCTCCTTGCCGCGGAGGCCCATGTGCTCGCCCGCTGGCCCCACGTCCTCCGTGGGGAAGGGGCCCGCGCCCACGCGGGTGGTGTAGGCCTTGACGATGCCGAGCACGCGCTGGACGGCCTTCGGCGGCAGCCCGGTGCCGGGGCCGACGCCGTTGACGCCGCACGAACTGGACGTGACGTAGGGGTACGAGCCCTGGTCGACGTCGAGGGCGAAGCCCTGGGCGCCCTCGAGGAGGATGCGCTTGCCGGCGCGCCACAGCTCGTTGAGCTTCGTGACGGTGTCGGCGATGTAGGGCTCGAGGCGGCGACCCACGGCGAGGGCGTCGTCGAGGGTCTGCTGGGGGTCGATGGGCTCGAGGCCGGCCTTGCGGAGGATCTCGTTGCGCGACGTCAGGTTGCGGAGGAGGGTCGGGCGGAGTTCCTCGGCGCGGAGCAGGTCGGCGACGCGGAGGCCGTCGCGGGTGTACTTGTCGGCGTAGGCCGGGCCGATGCCGCGCGACGTCGTGCCGAGGGAGGCGTCGCCGCGGAGGGCCTCGAGCGCCCGGTCCATGAGCTTGTGGTAGGGGAAGATGACGTGGGCGCGGTCGCTGACGAGGAGGCGGCCGGTGACGTCGATGCCGCGGCGCTTGAGTTCCTCGATCTCGTCGAGGAGGGTCCACGGGTCGACGACGACGCCGTTGCCGATCACGTTGAGCACGCCCGGGCGGATCGCGCCCGAGGGGAGCAGGTGGAGGACGTACGTCTGGTCCCCGACGATCACGGTGTGGCCAGCGTTGGCGCCGCCCTGGTAGCGGACGACGACGTCGCTCTCGGCGGCGATCAGGTCGACGATCCGCCCCTTGCCCTCGTCGCCCCACTGCATCCCGAACACGCACGTCACAGCCATGGCCAACACGACCTCCGATGGACGCCGGAGGATACCCCGGGGCCGGCGGTCCGCCGCACGGCGGGCGGGTCCGCCGGGGACCCGGCACGAGCGGGGGGCGGCGCCCCGCGCGGGCGCACCCGAACGCCCTTTGGGGGGCCGCGGCCGCGCGCCGGACGCGCCCGGACGGCAGCCCCCGCGCACCCACGCGGCCCGCGCGTCGCGCCCGCCGCTCACCTCCGCCGCGACGGCGGGTCCATCAACTCGCCGCCGAAGGCCGCGCGCCCCTCGCCCGGCGGCTCATAGAGCACGTGCACGTTCGCAGCGGGCCGCCCCACCGCCTTCGCCACCGCCTCCGTCAGCGCCCGGGCCTCGCGTCGGCGGACCGCGACCGCCGGCCACGCCCGCCGCAGCAGGCGCACGAACACGGGCCGCCCGCCGGGCGGAGGCCCCCCGCCGTCCTCGGCGTAGGCCGTCCGCGCCAACGACCGCACCCGCACCCACATCCGCCCCGGCGGCGTGGCGAGGGCGAGGGCCGCGACGTCGGCGAGCCGTGCCGCGAGTCCCGCGCGGCGACGCGCGGAGAGCGGACCCACGACCTCGACGTCGACAATCGGCACGCTGCCCCCCGTCCCGGCACCCAGGGTCGGCGACGCGCGCCGCCGCCGCGTGACGCCGCC
>Ga0163144_10006927_pt1 | contig 24942 bp, 20 predicted proteins | sample OliLak19BULKMAT1_FD_123175 | JGI IMG/M metagenome (GOLD analysis project Ga0163144, IMG submission 123175) | Freshwater microbial mat bacterial communities from Lake Vanda, McMurdo Dry Valleys, Antarctica - Oligotrophic Lake LV.19.BULKMAT1 | ecosystem: Environmental > Aquatic > Freshwater >... | reverse complement strand
GGGCCGGGCCTCACATCGGGCGGTTGACCACGAAATCCGCCATCAGGTCGAGCGTCTTTTTCGCTTCTGTGTGGGGGAGGATCGCGATGGCGGTGCGGGCCTTGTCGACGAGTTGTTTGGCGCGGTCCTGGGCGAACGTGATGGAGCCGCTGGGGAGGATGAGGTTGCGGATTTGTTCGCCCTTGTCGGGGTCGTTGCCGGTGAGCAGGGAGCGCAGGAGGGTGCGGTGCTCGGCGGGGGCGCTGCGCATGAAGTGGATGAGTGGGAGCGTCATCTTGCCCTTGGCGACGTCGAGGCCGAGGGTTTTGCCGACCGTGTTGATGTCGCCGACGATGTCGAGGACGTCGTCCTGGATTTGGAACGCGATGCCGAGGGACAGGCCGTAGGTTTCCAGCGCGGCGACCTGTTCGGGACCCGCATTGTTGAGCGTTGCGCCGAGGTTGCAGCAGGCGGCGCAGAGGCTGGCGGTCTTGCGGCTGATGATCTTGAGGTACGTCTGTTCGTCGAGATCGTAGTTGCCACGGTTGTCGATCTGCAGCAGTTCACCTTCGCAGACCTGGTTGGTCGTGTGACCGATGAGCCGGCTGGCGTATTGGCTTTCGAGGCTGCTGCAGAGGTGATAGCTGTGACTGATGAGGAAGTCACCGAGCAACACGGCGGCTTCGTTGCCTTTGAGGTGGTTGATGGTCGCGCCCTTGCGGCGGAGCTCGGCTTCGTCGAGCACGTCGTCGTGGACGAGTGTGGCCATGTGGACCATCTCGACGACGGTCGCGATCGTCACGTGGCTATCCTTCACGTCACCGGTGGCTTTGGCGGCCAGCAGGACGAGCGAGGGGCGGAGCATCTTGCCACGGAAGCGACTGACGTGTTTGACGAGCGTGTTGACGCAACGCAGGTCACTGGAGAGTTCGTCGTGGAACCGCCGCTCGACAGCGAGCAGGTGCATACCGATGGAATCGGTGAGACTGGCCAAAGCGTTGATCATCGATCCTCCCGCCGCCCAATATAGGCTAAGGCAGTATAAAGGCGTCATCGGCAGGTTTCGATCATCGAGAGTAACTTTTGAAAGCACTGAAAGTTGCTGCCCGCGTCGTGGATGACAGGACGGGGTCGTTCCCTACAATCGATTGATGCAGTCCGTATACCTCGACAACAACGCGACGACCCGCCCGTCACCGGAGGTGATCGCTGCGATGCTGCCGTTGCTGGAAGAGGGGTATGGGAACCCGTCGAGCGTGCACCGGTTTGGCCAGCTGGCCAGGCAAGCGGTCGACGAGGCGCGACACCGGGTGGCGGGGCTGATCGGGTGCGGTGATGGGGAACTGCTGTTCACGGGCGGGGGGACCGAATCGATTAACACCGCGATCCGGGGTGTGCTGGCGGCGCGGGCACCTCGCAGGCGCATCGTGACGAGCACCGTCGAACACTCCGCCAACCGCGAGCTTTGCGTGCAGTTGGCCAAAGAGGGTTGCGAGGTCATCCAGATCGCAGTCGGGCGGGAAGGATCGCTGGACATGGACACACTGACGACGGCGGTGACCGAGGAGACGGCGATTGTCTCGATCATGTGGGCCAACAACGAGACAGGCGTGATCTTCCCGGTCGGCCAGATCGCGGCGATCTGCAAAGCCAAGCGAGTGCCTTTCCACTGTGATGCGACGCAGGCGATCGGGAAGGTGCCGGTGAACGTGGTCGAGGCGGGCGTAGACCTGATGAGCTTTGCGTCGCACAAATTCCATGGCCCTAAGGGGGTGGGTGGGTTGTACGTGCGCAAGGGGATGCGCTTCGCGCCGCTGCTGATCGGTGGGCCACAGGAACGCGGCCGGCGCGGGGGGACGGAAAATGTGCCGGGACTGGTCGGCCTGGGGATGGCGGCGCAATTGGCTGTGAACTCGTTGACCGCCGACATGCCGCGCGTCGCGAGCTTGCGGGATCGACTGGAACAACAGATTCTCGCGACGGTCCCGGAATCGAAAGTGAACGGAAGGACGGACCAGCGCATCCCAAACACGACCAACATCGCGTTCCACCGACTCGAGGCCGAGGCCATCCTGCTACTGCTTAGCGAGCAGGGCGTCTACGCCAGCGCCGGGTCGGCGTGCAGTAGTGGGAGTTTAGAGCCATCACCGGTGCTGCTGGCGATGGGGATCGAGCCGAAATGGGCTCATGGCGCGGTGCGGTTCAGTTTGTCCAAGTACACGACCGACGCAGACATCGACCGCGCGCTGGCGGTCGTTCCCACGGTCATCGAACGGCTGCGCAAGGTGCTGCCGGTCGGTTGAGCGTTCCTTGCACTTTGGGTCGCTCGGCTTCACACTCGTCACGACATGCCGACGGCCCTGGAGCGACTCAGTCACGATGGAACCCTGCTGATCCTGTCGGCCGCGATCCTCATTTACATCGTGGCGAGGACGGCGCTGGACGTGATCTCCGGTGGACGCGGTATCACCGCAGGTCAACTGGCGATCGCCAACGCGTTTCCCGTGCTGACCGTCGCGTGCGTAGCAGCGTGGAATCGGCAGGCCGACCTGGCGCTGGCGATCGTGCTCGGTTCGACCGTGGCGGCGCTAACGCTCGTGCTCGGGCTTACATTGACCGGCGAGGCGCTGGGGGATGACGACATTGCGCCGAGCAGCCGGGCATGGCAGTTCCTGCTTCCGACGACGCTGATGTTGATGCTCGTCGGGTTCGGCGGACGACTGACGCTGACACACGCTGCGATGTTGCTGGCCATGGGCGTGCTGGTCAGTGGCATCTGGCGCGAGGGTGAACGTACGGTTCCGACGATTGCTCCGGACGCGACCGAAGAGGAACCACGCCGGGTCGACACCACACGATGGCTGCGCGGCATCCTTGCCGTGCTGCTGGGCGTCCTCGCCGGTTGGCTGGCGATGCGCGGCGGGCTCGACATCGCGGCCTCCCGACGCGGTTTATCACCCGGTGTGGTCGGTGTCACCGTCATCAGCGCCATGCTCGCGCTGCCCGCGACCGGTTACGCAACGTTAATGGCTCGAACCGGTCGAACCGGCATGGCGCTGGCGAGCCAGGTTGGGACGGCGATGCTCTTGTTGACGCTCGTCTTGCCGGCGACCATCACAGTATGGTACGCACGAGGTGCGATTGTCGTTCGTGATACGTCGACCACGACAACAGCCCCGACTCCGATGTTGAAATTCATGTCCGCAGAGCTGAGCCTTGAAACCGCCAAGCCGTTGCCGTTTTCGATCGGCCTGTGGCGCATTGAAGCTGTTCTCCTCGTTGCGCTGGCTCTTCCTGTCATTCCCGTCGCGCTGGGGCGTTGGAAGCCCACGCGAGCCGAAGGAGCGGTATTGATCGTCGGCTATGTTCTCTATCTTGGCCTCATCACCGCGATGGGGACGCGCTGGCATTAGGACGGCATCATTTCCTATCGACACTGTCATCCCGAGGCGGGCGGTAGCGACCCGAGGGATCACGAGTAGTCTAACCGTTCTGCCAAGTAGGGATCCCTCAGATCGCTACCGCTACTATCGGGATGACAAGTGGTAGTTATGATGCGAACACGTGCCCAGTTCACGGGGTTGCGGCTTTCCTTAGCGACCAAAATCGACTATCAATTCCGACTTCCAGTAACAAACAGGAGCAAAACGTGTCAAAAGTAGCATTGGTCGTGTGGGGCGGTTGGGATGGTCACCAACCCCGTGAGGTCGCGGGCATCTTTGAACGCGTGCTGAAGCAGGACGGGTTTGAAGTTGAAGTCTCTGACACGCTCGACTCGTTCAAGACGGTTGAAAGCATTGCTGGCCTGAGTCTCATTGTCCCCGTCTGGACAATGGGCAAGCTGACCGACGAGCAGGCCAAGCCGGTCTTCAAGGTCGTCCGCGAGAACGGTGTGGGCGTCGCGGGTTGCCATGGTGGGATGTGCGACGCATTTCGCGAGAATACCGAATGGCAATTCATGACCGGCGGGCAATGGGTCAGCCATCCGGGAAATGACGGCACGAAGTATCGAGTGAAAGTGCTCAAGACCGGCAGCCAACTGACCGCAGGGTTGGAAGACTTTGACGTGTCGAGTGAGCAGTATTACATGCACGTCGACCCTGCGGTGAAGGTCCACGCTACAACCGAAATCCCGGTCGCTGATGGACCACACGTGCCGAACGGGAAGTTCGACATGCCGGTCGTCTGGACGAAGTATTACGGCAAGGGCAAGGTCTTCTACAACTCGCTGGGCCACCAAGCGAACATCGTCGAATCCGAACCCTGCCTGACGCTCATGCGGCGCGGGTTTGCCTGGGCCGCCAAGTAGTGCGCGTCCGAGGCGCACCGCATGGATGACGTTCCCGTCAAACCGCATCGCCGATTGAAGCGACTCAAACGGTTTGCCGCGGCCGTTGGCGTCGTTTACGTGGGCGTCGTCAGTTGCGGACGCCCGGCCGATCGGTTGCTGCTCATTCCCCAGAAGTCGGCCGAGCACGTGTACGGCGCGACGACCCGCACCGTGCCGTTTGACGGTGGAACACTTGAGGTCTTCGTTGCCCGTTCACCCGGCGCTAAGGACGCCGATCCGGCCGCGTTTATGCTCGAGTTCACGGGCAACGGCACGCGTGCCGATGACATCGCGGCGTGGGTCGCGGACCGGTGGGGCGATCGACCTGTCGAAGCATGGGTGATGAACTATCCCGGTTACGGCCAGAGCACGGGTGAGGCCCGCTTGAAGGTGCTGGGGCCGGCTGGTCTGACGGTGTTCGATGAGCTGAAGAAGATCGCCGGCGATCGGCCGATCTTCCTCGCTGGCAATAGTATGGGGACGACGGTCGCGATCCACGTTGCGACCCAGCGACCGGTTGCTGGTCTGATCCTGCAAAGCCCACCACCGTTGCGCCAGATCGTCCTGCGCGATCACGGTTGGTGGAACCTGTGGCTGCTGGCCGTGCCGGTGGCACTGGGCGTGCCCAGCACGCTGGACTCAGTTACGCAGGCCGCCCGCATCCACGCGCCGGCGGTGTTCATCACGGGCGACAAGGACACGCTCGTAAGGCCGGAAATGCAGCAGCGGGTCATCGACGCCTATGCCGGTCCGAAACGACGCATTATCCTCGTCAATAAGGGCCACAACGATTCCCTCGACAAGCGAGACGAACTGCAGGAGTTTGGCGGAGCGCTCGACTGGTTGATGTCGAATGCCACCCCGTTCACCTCACAACCATGAAGTTGGACAACACAAAGCTCGTTATCTTCGACCTCGGCCGGGTGCTCGTGCGCATCTGCGATAGTTGGCAACACGCCTGCGAGGTGGCTGGGATCGAAGTGCCCACCGGCGAGTTCAATTCGACGCGCAACGCGCGCCTGTTGGACGTTGTCAGCCGCAGTGAGATCGGCGCGATCGACCTGGCGACATTCTGCAACGAAGCTGCCCCGTTCCTGCGGCTAACCCCCGACGAGGTCCGCGCGATTTCCGATTCCTACCTGCTCGGCTGTTACCCCGGTGTGAACGACTTGCTCGATGACATCCATGCAGTGGGTTTGAAGACAGCCTGCCTAAGCAACACCAACGCCAACCATTGGCGGATGATGACCGATCCGACCCACGCCAACGCCATCCCGACCAACAAGCTCGATTACCTCTTCGCAAGCCAGTTGATGGGTGCCCGCAAGCCAGACGATGCGATCTACGAACATGTCGAGCGCGTCACGGAACTGCATGGCGACGCGATTGCGTTCTTCGATGACCTGCAACCCAACATAGACGCAGCGCTGAAGCGAGGTTGGAATGCGATCCTCATCGAAATGAATGGCGATCCCGTCCAGCAAGTCCGCAAACAGCTACTCAGCCGAGTTTAAGAAAGCGCCAGCGCCGACTCGGCGTGGCGGACAATCTCGCGGTAGAGCGTGTCACGCTCCACTGGTGTTCGGCCGGCTTCGCGGATGAGGCGTTGGATGTCGGTCACGTGCAGTTCCTGATGCGTTGTCCCCCGGTCGCCTTCCCGCTTGGTGATGTCGTACCAGACGACGGTGCCGTCCAGGTCGTCACAGCCCCAGTCGAGCGCGACTTGGGAAAGGCCGATGCCCTGCATGATCCAGAACGCCTTGATGTGCGGGATGTTGTTCAACATCAGCCGAGCAATCGCGAGTGTTTTCAGATCTGTCAGACCGGTCGGACCAGGAAGGTGGCCGAGTTCACTCTGATCGGGGATGAAACTCAACGGCACCATGCAATTGAACGCCGCCGGCGCCGTTGCGAGGGAGTGGGCCTGCAACTCGCGCAGCTTGATGAGGTGGCCAACGCGTTCGGGGACCGTTTCGACGTGGCCATAGAGCATGGTCGCGTTGCTGTAGATGCCGAGGGAATGGGCAGTGCGATGGACTTCAAACCACTTGTCGCTGCGTACTTTGCCTTTGAAGACTTCATCGTGCACGCGATCGTCGAAGATCTCGGCGCCACCACCAGGCAGGCTGCCAAGACCGGCGTCACGCAACGCTGTCAGCACGCCTTCGATGGAGAGTCGAGCGATACGAGAGAAATGGATGATCTCAATCGCCGTGAACGCCTTGATGTGCAGGTCGGGGCAAGCGGCACGAATGCCACTGAGCATGTCCGTGTAATAGTCGAACTTCAACCACGGGTGCAGCCCACCCACGACGTGCACCTCGGTTGCGCCAGCGTCGCGGGCTTTAAGGGCTGTCTCGACGACCTGCTCGACGGGCATCTCGTAGGCACCGTCCTCGCCGCGCTTGCGATAGAAGCTGCAGAATTTGCAGGAGAGCGCGCAGACGTTCGTGTAGTTAATATGGCGATTGCGATTAAAAAACGCCTTGTTCCCGTGCAGCGTCTCGCGCACGTGGTTCGCCAACCGGCCGATGCCATGCAGGTCGCGGGACGCGTACAACGTTACGCCATCCGCTAACGACAACGGTTCACCGGCGACGACTTTGTCTGCGATCGGCGCGAGCAGGGGGTCAGTAAACGTTGGAACGCAAAGGCTCATGGCTGGACTTAGTATAGGGCCAGCGGCACGCGCATTCGATAGATGCTGACTTTTGAAAGTAGCTGCAGTTACCGTGCGTGGCGCGCGTTCTGGCCTTACATGTAGACGTCGATGATGCCCAGCGTGCCCAGGAGGAGGCTGATAATTCCGTTGATCGTGAAAAAGGCGAGGTTCAGCTTCGACAGGTCTCCGCCGCGCACGAGCCAGTGTTCCAACGCGAGCAGACCGATCGCGATCGTCGCGCCCATGATGTACAGGGTGCCGAACTCGGGAGTCATCCAGCCGAGCGTGATGAACATGATCGCCGAGAACAAGTGCGTCAACCGAGCGACCCACAGTGCGCCGGGAATGCCGAATTTGGCCGGTACCGAGTAGAGCCCCTGCGCCACGTCGACGTCGTAGTCCTGACAAGCGTAGATGATATCGAACCCGGCCGTCCATGCCATGATCGCGGCGGCCATCCAGAGGGGTGGGGCGTCGATTGTTCCTTTCGCGGCCAGCCACGCACAGATCGGCGCCAGCGCCAGCGCGACGCCGAGGTAATAGTGGCACAACTTCGTGAACCGCTTCATGAACGGATATCCGCAGACGTAAAGTAGCACCGGCACCGACAGCGCCAACGGCCACGGGTTGCGAAAAAGCCACCAGAATCCACCGCAGCAAGTGATGAACGCTGCCGCGCAGATCAGGAGCGTGATGAGGACGAAATGTTTCGACAGGACCCCACTCGGGATGGCGCGACTGGAAGTGCGCGGGTTGGCAGCATCGAACCGCGCGTCGAGCAACCGGTTGGCTGCCATCGCAACCGTGCGCGCGAACACCATGCAGAAAACGATGAGTACGACATGGGCCACACGCAACCCACCGGCGGTTCGATGGGCGGCCAGCGTCATCGACAGCAACGCGAACGGCATCGCGAAAAGCGTGTGCGACAGCTTGATGTCGCGCGAGAATGCCGTCAGCCGATCGGTGAAAGAGTATGTGGGTGGAACGAGGGTCGAATGATCCATGTGCACCCGCTATTCTAGTACATGACCGATCCGGCATCACGAAGTTGGGCGACGCGCATGATCAGAATTCGTGAGATCTCCGACCCCAATCTCCGCGAACGCATCCGTGCTGCGCTCGCCGACCGGCGCGGCATGGCGGTGGCGGCGATTCCCGACTGGTACGAGCTGGACGACATGGACTACGTCGATCTGCTGAATGACCTGCATTTTGGAACCGAAAACGACGACGACCTGCAGGATTGATCGCCGGTCGATAGTCACTTGCACACTCGATGCAAGTAGACCCAGGCCGGGCATCAAATTGCACGCTAAAAACGGGAGGTGGACGTGGGCGCGATCATCCAGTCGTTGTCGCGGACATGCTCGATGCGGAGCGCACCCGCTTGGCGATGTAGAATGATCTCCGATTCGCCGTTGAACTCGACGACCGTTTCACCGGACTCCATTTGCGTCACGATCCCGCGGTTGACGCTGATCGCGCCCTGGTAGGTCAGATAGGCCCGCCGATGGTCCGGCAGGCGAATCGCGGCTGTCGGCTCGACGATCGGCCATTCGGCGATCCGCCAGGTCGTCAGTTGGCCGACGGGTGACGATTCGATCATGACGTCAAAATGCGGCTCGTCGACGCCGGTGTGATGGAGAATGACGTAGTGGAGAAGGGGCATGACCACTGATCTACTTTCCTACGGTTTTGGCGAGTTACCGTTGTGTCGGGCAGCCGAGGGTTTTGTCGACCGCAATACACCGGTCCAGAAGGTCTGGTCGCGAAACCAGAGGCGGACCGTCACACCGTTCGTCGGATCGGTGTACCACGCGTCACCGACCGGGTCGAACGTCAACGGTTCGGTCAGGCCAAGCAGTTCGCGCGTTTGCTCGACGTCAGGCTCTTGGCCACCGTGTTGCTGCGACCACGCCGAAAGGATGGACTGCAACCGCCCGATCGTCGCGAGCGTTGCCTGCTCGTGGGCGGCTTGCACTTCCTGCCAAACCTTCATTTTGGAAGCCTGATAACGCTCATATCCAACCAACATAACGAGCGTTACTACCCAAAGGATGGCCAAGACGATTCCCATCATCCACACCCGTCGTCGATGACGATTATCGATCACGCTTGCCGTCCAGTCCTGCGGGCCACCCGTTTGACACCGTTTCCCCGCCGAATAAGCTGTCGGGCTCGTTACAGTTTCGCATGACATTCGTCCGATAACAAAGAGGCAGGACCCATGAGCGTCAACATTGAATTCATCCAAGGTCGTCAGGTCATTGATTCCCGCGGCAATCCCACGGTTGAGGTCGACGTGGTGTTGGAAGACGGCACGATCGGCCGGGCTGCGGTTCCGTCTGGGGCGTCGACCGGTGAGCATGAGGCGGTCGAACTGCGTGACGACGACAAGAAAAAGTGGGTCGGCAAGGGCGTTTCCAAGGCCGTCGACAACGTCAACACCAAGATCGCTCCTGAATTGATCGGGCTCGACCCTCGCGATCAGGAAGCCATCGACCAGTTGATGATCGAGCTGGACGGCACACCGAATAAGGCCAAGCTCGGCGCCAACGCCATCCTCGGTGTGTCACTGGCGGTCGCCAAGGCAGCGGCTGAGGCGTCAGGCCTGCCACTGTACCGCTACCTGGGTGGGCCGGGTGCCCGCACGTTGCCGGTGCCGATGATGAACATCATCAACGGTGGCAAGCATGCCGACAACAACGTCGACTTCCAGGAATTCATGATCCAGCCGTGGGGCTTCGATTCGTTCAGCGAAGGTTTCCGCGCTGGTGTCGAAATTTACCACGCGCTTAAGAAGGTCCTCCACAAAGCCGGTCTGAGCACGGCTGTGGGTGACGAGGGTGGATTCGCGCCGAACCTGAAGGACAACGAGGACGCTCTGAAGGTGATCGGTGAAGCCGTGACTGCCGCCGGTTACGAGTTTGGCAAACAGGTCTTCGTCGCGCTCGACCCCGCCGCCAGCGAACTGTGGGACAACGAGAAGAAGGGCTACAAGTTCTTTAAAAGCGCCCCGGACAAGATCATGTCCAGCGAGCAGATGGCGGACTATTGGCAGAAATGGGTCGAGAAGTACCCGATCCGCAGCATCGAGGACGGCTTTGCAGAGAACGATTGGGCCGGCTGGAAGCTCTTCACGGACCGCGTCGGGAAGAAAGTCCAACTGGTCGGTGATGATCTGTTCGTCACGAACTCCAAGTTCCTGGAAAAGGGCATCGCCAGTGGCACGGCCAACAGCATTCTCGTGAAGGTCAACCAGATCGGCACGCTGAGCGAGACGCTGGCGGCGGTCAACCTGGCGATCCGCAATGGTTACAGCGCGGTCCTGTCGCACCGTTCGGGTGAAACTGAAGATGCGACGATCGCCGACATCGCCGTCGCAACGAACTGCGGCCAGATCAAGACGGGCGCGCCTGCGCGCAGCGATCGTGTCGCGAAGTACAACCAGTTGCTCCGCATCGAGGAACAACTGGGCGAGCAAGCCGTGTACGGCGGCTCGTTCTGGCGCAAAGGCTAATTAGCTCCGGGCTTGCCCGGGGCATTAAAAAGGATTCACCGCGAAGGCGCGACGACGCGAAGGAAGGCAGGCTCAATGCATTTGTTTTCCTTCGCGTCTTCGCGCCTTCGTGGTTGATAAACGGTGAGCAAAATGGCCACGGATGGCCCGGTCAACCACGACGCGAGGAGGATGAGGAACGCCGTCGTCGAAGTGACGGCAGAATCGTTGCTCGATGATTCAGACGCCGACACGTCGACATTCGCCGACGAATCCACCGACGGCACCACCCCCTGGACATCAATGGCGGACGAAGACGAAAGCGCCGCGGAGATTGAACCGCCATCTGAACTCGCCAAACCGATCATCGCCACCCCGCAGGGAGTCCTTCAACCCGCAATCACCGCGGTGGAAGCAGCACACGTGGAACTCGCAGCACAATCACCGCCGATCGCACCGGTCATGGCCGTCAGCAGCGCTTCGGTCACGCCGACGGAAGACGATCTGCAGGTCGTTTCAGATTTAGCTGAGGATGCCGGAGTCCTCAGTATTGGCAAAGCCAAGGCCATCGACATCACGTCGACGTTACCCACGACCTCGCGTGGCGGGTGGTGGACCATTCCAACGCTCTGCGCAGGCCTGGCGATCGTCGCGTGCAGCCTGATCATCCCTCAGACCGACGCCAACCGCCGACTGGCCTGGGAGCGCGAAGGCCTCGAGCGCGACTTGAAGTCCATCCAGAAACAGGTCGACGTCAACGGCCAGTTCCTCGAACGCGTCGCCGACGACGCCAACCTCGCTGAGCGCCTCGCCCAGCGGCAGATGAAGGTCTACCGCGCCGGAACGGCCGTGCTCGAACTAAAACGGCAGGGCAACGACGAAATGAGCCCCTTCCTGTTGACGGCCGTCGTGCCACCGGACCCATTGCCCGCCTATGCCCCCAAAAGCGGTATGTTGGCTGAACTGTTTCTCCATCCCAAGCACACGCTCTACTTAAGCGGCCTGGGGCTGCTGTTGATTGCAGTTGGCCTTGTGATGGGTGGTGAGAAGATCGAGCCGAAGACTCAGGATTGAATTGTGGCTACACGCTTGCCGACGTCATAGGACGAGTTATCATAAACGTCTCGTCCCGTCGTCGCATTAGTTCATCAGCGTGTTCGCCATGTCCTACACAGCCACGCTCGATCCTGCACCGCCGCTTCCTGGTTATCGGGTCGTGCGCTTGACGAGTGAGACGTCCTACCTGTGTCTTGCGCCTGGGGACCGATACGTCATCCTGAAGCCGGTCGATGAAGACTGCCTGCTGACAGGTGGATTGCATCCATCGATCAAGGAACGTCTGGCTCGGGTTCGCGAGTTGGCCCATGCGGGCGTGGCAAACCTGTACAGCGTGGAGCGCAACGCCGCCGGTGGGGCGTGGCTGGTCTGGGAATACGTCGGTGGCAATACGCTGGACGACGTGCTGGCGGCCCGACCGACGCCGCGTGATCTCTGGATCATCGTCCGAGAATTGATCCTCGCAATCGAAGCGCTCCATGCCTGCGGCATCGTCCATGGTGCACTGCACGAGCGGAACGTGCTGGCCGAGGGGACACGGCACGTTCGCCTGACCCACGTCAGCCCGCTGCTGTATACCGAGATAGGCGATGATGAGTCGGCGCTGCTCGACATGCTCGAACGCATCGCCGTTGCGCCGCATGAGCGATTAGGAGAAATCGCCGGCGACGCACGATCGCAGCCGCAACCCTTGCGTTGGGTACGCTCGCGACTTGCCGGGCTGATTGAATCGCGCGACGTGCCGACCACATCCCCGGTGCCCGAGATCGAACCAACGTCCCGCCGAACGACTCTGGTCGCAGCGGTGTGCGTCGCGATCGGGGGATTGGCGATCGCGTACGGCGTGAAACTCTACACGTCGACACCATCCGTCGACGCGACGCCACCACCGCAGGCGGTCCAGCGATAGATTGCGGCCCATTTTATGGTCTCGATGCATCGTGCCGTCTGTCTTCTCTGCTGGTAAACTGCTCGCGCGATGTCATACGTATCCCGCTTCCTCGAACCCACGCTTGTCGAGCGGCTGAATCACCTTCAATTGTCGGCCAGGCGGGTCGTCGAGGGGAGCACGATCGGGCAGCACAAGAGCCCCGTGAAAGGCGCTAGCGTCGAGTTCCGGCAGCATCGCTTCTACGTGCCTGGCGACGAACCCAAACGGCTCGACTGGCGCGTGTTGGGGCGGACCGATCGGCCGTACATCAAAGAGTATGACGAAGAAACGAACCTCCGCTGTGTGCTTATGCTCGATGGCAGTGGATCGATGGCGTACGGCGGGCGGGCGGGAACAAAGTTCGACTACGCTGCCAAACTCATCGCGTCGCTGGCGTACCTCATGCTCGGGCAGACGGAAAGCGTGGGGATGGGCGTCTTTAAGAAGCGCGTCGAAAACTGGCTGGGGCCGCACTCCGGGCAGGCGCAACTGTCGCGCGTGATCGACGTCCTCGAACGCTCCGCCGCTGCCGGTCAGTCGTCCTTGAAGACGGCGGTGCATGAAGTGGCCAACCGGCTCGATCGGCGGGCGCTGGTCATCATCGTGTCGGACCTTTTTTACCCCATCACCGAAGTCCGCGAGTGCCTTGCCCGGCTAAGGCATGACCGCCACGAAGCCATTCTGCTGCGCGTGAATGACGCCGATGAGCTCGAGTTCCCGTTCCGCAGGTGGTCGCGTTTTCGTGGCCTGGAAGGCGAGCGCGCCATGGTGGTCGAGCCGGCGATGGTTCGCCAAGCCTATCTCGATCGGTTTCGCGCGCATCAGCAGGAACTGGAAGACGGCGTTCGCGCGCTCGGTGGCGAGTTTCACACACTGACGACGGACAAACCGCTCATCGACTCGCTTACCTATTTCATTCATCGCCGTGAAGGAGGACAGTGACGACTGCAATGTCAGTCTAAATCTCTGATACTTCGCATTCCGAATTCCCCATTCCGCATTCGCGTATGTTCCTCAACCCCCTCATGCTCGCAGGCCTCGGTGGCGCATTGTTACCGCTGGTGTTGCACCTGTTGAGCCGGTCGCGCTATCGCAGCGTCGACTGGGGCGCGATGATGTTCCTGGACGCCGCCGACCCGCGCGACCGCCAGAGCACGCGTATCAAGCAATATGTTCTGCTTGCCTTGCGCATGCTGATCGTGGCGCTGCTGGCGGTCACACTCGCGCGACCGGTCGCCAGCCGCACCTGGGCCACTACGCTTGCGCCAAGCGGTCCGACGACCGCGGTTTTTATTCTGGATTGCTCTGCCAGCATGTCGGTCGTGGAAGGCGGGCGCAGCCGGATGGACGCGGCCCGCGATGTCGCATCACGCCTGCTGGCGGTCATGAAAAACGGTGACCGCGTGTCGTTGATCACCGCGGGCCTCCCGCAGGAAGACGGCGACCTCGCCCCCTCGTCCGACCTGCGCACGATCGCTGCCCGCGTTGCTGCGACACGCGCCGGGGTGGGCCGGGCCGACATGGCCCAGGCGCTCGATCGCGCCGCACAACTGATCAAACGGTACGGCCAAGGCCAGGACGCCCGCATCTTTGTTGTCGCCGACCGACAGGCCAGCAGTTGGTCCGACGTGGATGCGTCCTTCGCAACAACCTTCCGCACCGGATGGGGCTCTCCGGACGTTTCGGGCCGGCTGACCATATTCCCTGTGGGTGGTGATTTGTCGGATAACGTGCTGGTCGAGTCGGTGCACATCGTCGATCCGCCAGCCATTAAAGGGGAATTGGTGGACATCGACGTGCGCGTGCGCGCGACCGGAAAGTCAGCGCAGCCGTCTATTCCCGTCACGCTCGCGCGCGATGGACGACCCATCAGCACGCAAACGCTATCCCTTGCAGCCGGTGATGCTGCGACGGCGCGGTTCATCGCTCGCTTCGAACAACTGCGGTCCTACGTCCTTACCGCTAGTACCTCCGGCGTCGGCATGCCAACGGACGACGTCCGCCAGACCGCTGTCGATGTCGGTGAACCGATTCGCGTGCTGCTGGTCAGTGGAGACGAACCAGACGCTGTCAGTCCAGCCAGCAACGCATTGGCCGAGTCAACCTTCTTTCGCGCGGCCGTTGCACCCTACACTGCTGCTGGCGTGAAACGCGGTGTAGACCCGGCGACGGTCACGGTCGTTCGCGCTGAAGCCCTCGATTCTGCGACGATCGCTAGACAGCAAGTTGTCGTTCTGGCGAACGTGCCGCAATTGTCCAGCGAAGGACTGAAGGCAATCGAGCAGTTTGTTTACGAAGGAGGTGGCCTGCTGGTCGCGCCGGGTGGGCTGGTCGACGTCAATGCATATAACTCAACCATGTGGCGCGACGGCGGCGGTTTCCTGCCAGCCCAATTGTTTCCGGCGACGCCCGCGGGTAGCGCAGGACCCACAACGTTGCTCGGCATCGATCTGACTTATCCAGCCTTCGCGTTTTTGAAAGGCCGGCCCGACCCGATCCCCAATGCGACCATCGGTCGATATTTTCCCGTCACTCCCCGTCAACCGGATGCCGTGGTGCCGGCGACGTACACGTCCGGTCACCCCTTTCTCGTCGAAGCGGGTTGGGGCCGCGGCCGGGTTGCGCTGTTGACGACCCCGCTTGATACCGACTGGTCGACGTTGCCGCTGTCAGGCTTTTACGTGCCGTTTGTTCAGTCCCTCGTCCGTCATCTCAGTGGGTCGGCGGATCGCGATCTCGCACCGGGTCAACCGATTATCACCATGATCGACAACGCGATTGCAGGGGAACCGATCGTCGCGATGCCCGATGGGCGCAGACAAACACCGGCCGTCAGCAGGGCGGGCGGGCGCACGGAGATTCGTTTCGACGACACTATCACGCCCGGCCTTTACACGCTGCGTTACCGAGTGGGGAAAGACGATCAGCGAATCCACTTCGTCGTACAGTCGCCGACCGATGAATCCGACATTTCACCGATGACTACCGCGCAGTGGGACGAACTGGCGGCCACCCTCGGCGCGGCAAGGCTCGAACCAACCGATGATGCGATTGCCTCGGTCTTCACCGGCGCACGCCATGGCCGGGAACTCTGGGCACCGTTGCTGACGCTCGTGGCGGTGTTGTTGACCGTCGAAATGCTGCTCGGCCGACGCTGGTCGGCAGGGGTGTCGGCATGATCGCGGCGATCACATGGGATAATCTCGACTCACTGCCGTTCGCTTTCATCGCGATGGCGGTCGGCCTAGTGCTGCTGGTGTGGCTGTACCGTCCACAGGTGCGCTTGGCTGGTCCGCTCATTCGATGGATGCTGCCACTACTTCGTGGCGCTGCGATCGTGGCGCTGCTGGCCTCCATTCTAAAACCCGTGCTGGCAACGACGGCCAGCCAGGCGCAGCGGGGCGCGGTGGTGATGATCGTAGACGCGTCGCTCAGCATGGGCGTCACCGACCCGCGCACACCGGCCGACCGCGTCGCGTTGGCCAGGGCGCTGGGCCATTTGCCCACTGCGGTGACAGACGAAGCGTTAACGAATGCCGCGACGCGAATTGCGAACGTCACCGCGGCGCTCGATCGATGGCAGCGTGCACAGGACGAGGCGCGCTTCGCGGCGGCGGCCGGTCGCCAGACCGGGGATATGCAAGGCCGCGTCGACGCGGCTTTGGAAGAAGTCCGCGACACCACAGCAGCCTTGCCTAGTGTCGATGATCTTAAAGACTTTCCCGACGTCGCCACCGCCGTACGCAGAGTGGCTCAGGCGCAACCGAGCGAGATTCGCCAACGGGTGGTCCATGCCTTGGAAGAGGTATCGCGAGCTCGAGCCAAGCATGATGCTGCACTCTCACAGTCCGATTCAAACACCAAATTGGCGGCCGACAGCCTCGCGGGCCAATCACGTATAGAGTTAGCGGCCGCGTCGATGTCACAGGTCATCGCTGGTCTTCCACCCGATGTGCCAGTCTTTGCGTTCAGTGGATCCAACGATGTCACGTCATTGACGATGCGCGCCGGTGACCTACCGGTGATTAATGCCACTGGTCTGCGAAGCGACCTGCCGAACACGATCGACACAGTACTGGAACGTTTGAACGGAATCGACGTTCGGGCCGTGCTCGTATGGACTGACGGCCGACAAGCCGCGGCCGACACCGAGAAGTCCCGCCGGATCATGGTTCCGGTTTTGCCAATCGATGTGGCCCAACCGAGCGTTGCGCGCGATGTTGCGGTTTCAATCACATCTGTTCCCGAGCAAGTGTTCTTAGGCGAAACCGCCATGGTGCAGGTGTCCGTTCGCGCGCAAGGATTCGCTGTGGAAACAGTGCAGAATGTAGAATTACGGGCGGGTGCGGCAGTGCAGTCGCAATCCACCGTGCCTGATCGTGAGGGTCGCGCAACGGTCGAGTTCATCATCAAACTTGACCGAGCCGGTGTTGCTGATTTAACGGCCAGTGTGGCTCCGCAGCAGGGCGAATTAACGACAGAAAACAACGTTTCGATTCGCCGTTTGCGCGTCCTGACCGACAAGCTCAAGGTCGCGGCGTACGCCGGTTCACCGACGTGGGATTTTCAGTATCTCCGCAATGCCCTCCAGCGGAGTAAGTGGGTCGAGCTGAAGGAAGCAATCATCGGCGCAGAGGGCATCAAGTTTCCGGTCACGCCCAGCGAGATCCTGCAGCAGAACCTGATCGTTCTCAGCGACATTGATGCCAGTGTGCTTGACGCGGCGCAGTGGGACGCGATCAGCCAGCTGGTTACCGTGCGAGGTGGCAGCGTAATTGTGCTGGCCAACGATGAACGCACATTAGCGGGTTATGCACTGCAACCACAAGCCGCCAATCTGCTACCGCTGCGGTCGGGGCTGCGCTATGCGTGGCGAACCTGGTCCGGTGAGCGGCCAACCCTACGCGTCGTTCCGTCGCCGGACGCTGCCGCAAACGTGCTGCGCCTTGACGATGACGAAGCCGCGTCGCGGCGACGCTGGCAGGAACTGCCGGCGTTGTTTCGGGTCATGCCGTTAACAGGTCTGAAACCCAACGTTTCACCGCTGCTGATCGAGGCTGAATCGCGCGCGCCGGTCGTGACAGAATCTCGCCTCGGCGCCGGTCGGGCTATTTTCGTCGGTTTGAACGAAACGTGGCGCTGGCGCACCAAGGTCGGCGAGCGCGACCAGGATCGCTTCCTGTTGCAACTCGTCCGTCACGCCGCCGACGAACCGTATGCCGCGCGCGATGGAGGCTCTGCGCTCGACGCTGACCTCGTCACTACCAAGCCGGGTGGATCGGTCCGACTTCGCGCCTCGGTCACCACGACTGATGGCACGCCATCGTCCGCCGCAACGGTTGTAGTAACCGCTACGCGTGACGGCCAGGCTGCGCGTGAGGTTGTGCTCGGCGCGGTTGCACCTGTCGGGTCCGGTCGATTTGAAGGAACGGTGGATGATCTGGCTGCCGGCAATTATTCGTTCACGCTGGCTGACCCCGCGGCGTCTGGTAGGCCCGCCGTTTCAGTCGTCGTCGAGCCCGACCGCACCCCGGAACTGGCTGACGTTTCGGCTGATCCGAAGTTTCTGCAACGATGGGCCGACTCCACCGGTGGCAGCTATCGAACCATCCAGAACACGGCGGATCTCCCAGCAGTGTTGGCAACGATGGGCACCGGTGGTTCGTCCATCGTCGAGCGACCGCTGTGGGATAGTCCGCAACTATTTATCTTCGTCCTGGCGTGTCTTGGAACAGAATGGGCCTTGCGCAAACAAGCGGGCTTGGCGTGATGAACGCAACCGCCGTCGGGTGGGCACTGCCGGCCGTGGGCTTACGGCGGGCTAACGGTGGGCAATGCCCACCCGACGGCGACAGTCTCAATGATCTGTCGAGCAACAGACCCGGCCGTCGATCGTAGTTACATGAAGATGTCTGTCTTACCTGAACATCCTCTGCCTCCGGCCATCCGAACGTACCTTAGTGCGCTCGCGGCGCGGCGCGCGAAGCTGGCGTTGCTTCACGCGATGGGTCGATCGCTGGCAATGTCTCTGGCGTTGGTGTGGGTCGCATGTCTGCTGGATCGCCTTTTCCAGTTACCAGCCATGGTAAGGGCAAGCCTGTTGATCATTCACGTCGTTATGGTGGGGTCGATTCTGACCGGCCCCCTTTGGCGATGGCGCAATGGCCACGTTGACCTCGTGGCGACGAGCAACCTGGCCGAGCGGCTGGACCCCTCGCTGGATGGCCGACTGGCCACTGCGACGTCGCGCGTGCTCGGTCCGTCGTCGTATCGCGGTTCGACCACGCTGCTGGATGAAGTCGTTAACGACGCCAGTACGCGAGTGGATGCCGGCAGGGTCCTCCAGTTGCTGCCGAACAAACTGGTGATGGTGCCCTTTGTCGCCGCTGCGGTCATGCTCTTGCTGATGCTAGCCATGCTGCCGATAAGCTGGTTGGGATTGCCGAAGCTGATCGCGCGATATGCAGTTCCGATGAGCAACCTCGCTCCGGTTACAACGACACGGCTCGTGGTGACGCCCGGGTCCACAACGGTCGCGCAGGGTCAGCCCCTGATGGTGACCGTGAAAGTGGAACGGCTCGGCGACGCGCTGCCGGGCATTCACGTGTCAAACAGCGAAGCCAGCTGGTCGCGCGTCGCGATGACGCCTGCCTCTGATGGTTTCATTTACCGATTCGACCCCCTCAGTCGCGATGTGCAGTATTTCATTACCGGTGGTGACGCGCGCACGCAGACGTTTGACGTCGCTGTACTGCGTTCGCCACTCGTCAGTGAGTTCCGACTGCGGTATGTCTATCCGTCGTACACCGGTCGTCAACCCCTGACGGTGACAAACAAGACCGGGTTGATCGAAGCGCCCGCTGGCACCGAAGCAGTGCTCACCGTCGTCTCAACCGAACCATTGTCAGGCGGCGCGATTCTCGTGGGCGATCAGTCGATCGAACTGACACGCACGCTCGATGGTCACAGCCGACAGGCTACGATCAAGGTCGAGCGCGATGCGACGTATGGTATTTCCCTCACCAGCGAACGTGGCGCGAAGCTCGAGCCGACAGCAAAGTATGCGATTCGCGCGTTGCCCGATCGACCCCCACTGGTTCGTGTGCAGGATGCTGCAGGTGGCCAGCGGCCGGGGCCACGCGACCTGTTGCCAGTAGCCTACCAGGCAATGGACGACTACGGGCTCGATGAGCTGGCGGTGCTGGCCAAGGTGAACGGTGGCGCGCCGCTGCGCATCGGCCTCAAACTCCGTGGAGACCGCAGAGCACAGGAGGAAATCTATCCACTGGACCTGGCACCGCTGAACCTAAACGTCGGCGATGTGCTGTCGGTGACCATCGAGGCAAAGGACGGCCGTGGACAGAAAAGCGCCAGCAGCGCGATGACCGCGCTAGTCTCTCCACGGGCGATCGATTTGAATGCCCACCAGCGTGTCGTTGAACTGGAAGCCGCCCGCAGAATTGCCGATAGTCTCGTCAGCAAGTGGGAGGGCGCACAGAAGGCTTTCGAAGCCGCCACCGCGCAAACGCCTCGGGGCCTGCGTTACGTCGCCGAAGTCGCCGAGACGAATCGGAACATCGTCGGCGCGGGGGAGACAGCGGCCATTCTTCGACAGTCCCTGTTACGTACGACACTACGCAGCCGGTCGCACGAGATGTCACTGGCGCTGGCAGACTTGCTTGACGGTGCACAACAGCAGTTGAATCAAAGTGAAGGACTCGTCGGTGTGCGGTCGGGGAATGACGAGGCTCAAAAGCAAGTCACGGATTCGCTCGCAGCAGCCCGTCAGATGCGCGAGACATTGACCGTGCTAGCGACCGGTGAGCGGGCTGCCGCCATCGAAGCCGAGCGCGAGAACATCGCCGCAGCGAAGGCCCGCGCGGCCGACCCGGCCTATCCGGAGGTGCTGAAGCAGGGTGTTGCGCGCATGGAGGACGACTTTTCGAAGACGCTTCGTACGCTCGGCATCGACCCGGGCGCTGGAGACATCGCCGATCAGCTCAAACGCAAGGTCGACGCCGCCGATACCCTGATGCAGAAGGCGAAGATGGTCGACTTTGCCGCCGCGTCCAGCCCCTGGGCGCGCGAAATCGCCGTGCCGCACCGACCGACGAAGTTTGACGGCCGACTCTCAACCGCGGCGCAGGCCGAGGCAATCCGCCCGGATGCCGACTTACTCCGCGCCCGCGATCTACAGGTCTCCTCCGAGGCTGCGACTCGTATTGAAGCCGACAACGCGCCACCGACCACACAGGCTACCGACCCCTTACCTCGAGAACTGTATCCGGCGTCTCTGCTCGCTTTACAGCGTTATCACGAGACCAACCGACCGATGTTGGAACGACCTTCGTCCGACGAAGTAGAGTCGCGCAAGCGTGTAGCGGAAGAAGGGCGTCGTCGCATGACCTATTGGTCTGGTTTGGACGAGGTCGTTGGGCGGGTCGAGACAGATGCTTCTTACGTCGACGCGTCGATGGAAGTCGAGATGCTCGCGATGGAAGCCAGCGCCGCTGCGATGGTGGGGGACTACCGGACGGCATCGCGGCTTGATCGGCAGCTGGCGCAAATGACGAACTCTCGCCCGCACGAGCAATCCGCATCGGCGCAGTCTAGTTTACAAGCGCGCGCAGAGCGCACCATGGCCGTAGCTGAGAACCTCGACAAGCTGGCCGCCGAGCAACAGGCGCTAGCCGAGGAGACCAAGCTGTCTCAACCCGCGTCGGCGAACACCCTGGCCGACAAGCAATCCAAGCTGACCGACGCGATCGCACAAGTGCAGCGGGAAACGCAGCTCGATACGCGCACCGCCGACGACCCCGACTGGCGCGAGGAGGCCACAGCGGCCATGCAGGCCGCCCAGGTGGAACTTGCCGCAATGCCTCAGGCACTGTCAGCGACGATCCGTGCGGACTTGCTTCGCGTCGAAGCCGCCAACCAGGTAACGCGCATCCGCCAGTCCGCCACGACAGCGCCCGTCGAATTGCAACCGGCCATGGAAAGGTCGGCGATGCAGGGTGAGGAAGACCTCAAGACAGCCCGTATCGCCGTCACCACCGCCGCCGAGCGGGTGCAACCGGTTGTCGCCGAACGCATGGCGGCGCGCCTCGGGAAGTTCGCTCCGCCGACGAAGCGCAGCGTAACGGCGATCGAACATCAGCTGCTTCCCGCGCTGCGCAGTGTTTCCCAGGCCATCGGTGCATCGGACGCCGCCGGGCTCGAACGCGCAACGAAAGCAACACTTCGCGCGATCGAGGTCGTTCAAACGGAACTGGCGCGAGCGCAGGATGCATTGATCGAGCGCGATCCGCTCGTGGCAGCGAAGTGGTTTGCCAAAGCTGCGGTTCAGGCGTTGAAGGAAACACCCCCCGACCTGCCCGCCGCTGAAAGAAATCAGCGCGTGGCGTCGGTGGCGCTGGCGAAAGCGTGGGACCGGTCGATCCATCAGGCTGCCAACGAACGCCTTGCCGGCGTGCCGTCGATGATGTCCGTCTTCAGCTTCTTCCCGCTCAGCGCGGAGGCCGACGGCTTGGGGACCGGTTCCGAAGCTGCGCGTCGCATCATGTCGCTCGTCCCGGCTGTGCGTGAATGGGGCCGTGTGCGCGCCGAGGTCGGTGGGGGGCCGACGGGTGCCGTTCGCCGTGACATGGACCCACCGGGCTATGAAGAGCCGATCCGACTCTACTTCGAGGCGCTTGGGAAGATGAAGGAGCCAGCGAAGTGACCAAGTCTCTCAACATTAGTTTTCGCCGCACTGTTTTCGCGGTCGTTTCGGTGTGCGCGAGCGTGTTGCCAACCCATGCGCAATCCCCTGCCACTGAAGGCAACACGGCGCGCCTTGATGAGGGTGTCGCGCGTGGCCTGGTCTATCTCGCGAAACAACAGAACGCCGACGGCTCGTTCGACGGCGGGGGTCCGAAGATCGCCATGACGTCGCTAGCGATGATGTCGTTCCTCGCCGCCGGTCACACGCCGGATGTTGGGCTGCACGGCACCGTTGTGCGCAACGCGACCGACTTCCTCGTCGCCCAGGCGCCCACCGACGGCTATTTCGGCAAGCTGGACGGCAGCCGGATGTATGGTCACGGCATTACCACGCTCGCGCTGGCGGAAGTCGCCGGTGTCGAGCCCGATCCCGCGCGCCGCCAGCGCATCGTCGCCACCGTCGCGTCGGCGGTGAGCGTTATCCTCGCGGCGCAGAACGTCAAGAAGGCGCCGCACGAAACCGGTGGCTGGCGCTACGAGCCCCAGTCAGTCGACAGTGACCTCTCACTGTCCGGCTGGAACGCGCTGGCACTCCGGGCCGCTCAGAATATCGGCGTGCAAGTGCCCAAAGACCGCGCCGCCCGAGCCGTCGCGTTTGTCCTGCGATGCTATCAGAAAGACCAGAAGGGCTTCAGCTACCAACCCGGCCAGGTCGCCAGCATCGCGATGACAGGCGTAGCAATGCTCAATCTCTATCTGCTTGATGCGGCCGGGCAACCCGAACTGAAAGACGCCGGTGACTATCTCAGCAAGACGCTCGTCACCGAGAACACGCGTTTCCCCTATTACGCCGCTTACTACGCCACACAGGCTTCGTTCCAAGCCGGCGGATCGACGTGGCAGGCCGTCTGGCCACCCACAATGGATCGCCTGCTCGCCATCCAGATGGAAGACGGTGGCTGGCCCGCGAGCAAGACGGGTGAAGAGCCCGGCCGGGTGTACAGCACGAGCATGTCAGTGCTGACGCTCACCGTTCCTTACCGGTTGCTGCCGATCTATCAACGGTGACACCGACGCCCACATCGGCCCCTCCCACCCCGCCGCACGTGTCCCGCTCGCACTGCCCCCCCATCCACCCCCGACGCTGCCCTCCCCTGTCCGCCGTCCGTCCTCGCCCGCCATGGTCGCGTTGGTAGTGGTAAAGTTTGAATCCGCCCACCGTTGACACCCCGCGCCCGGAACGTCAGTCTTACAGCATGGCAAAGCAAACGAAGAAACACGCTGCAATAAAGAAATCAGCCCCGCGTAAGGATCAAAGCCAAATCGCCCTCTCGGTTGTCGAGAAGGCGATCGGGGGTAAGCTGGCGCCGGCTAAGTCGCAGGCAAACTAATCCGAACTTGGCACCGGTAGTTGCTTTGCTGTTTTCGACGGCAAGTCGTCAAAAAGCGGCATCGCCACTGGTTTGGGAAGCCGCTGGTTTACCTTCTCGCGGAACTGCTCCCACTGTCCCGGCTCGAAATCCTCCGCGATGCCTTCCAATCGCCCAATGTGATACAGCAGCTTCGGATCGCCGATCTTCGTGATCCACTGCGTGTGATTGTCCTTCCGTCTACCATTTTCCAAAGCTGGGTTTTTTCGCTTCAGCTCGTCTAGCAGCCCCGGTGCCAGTCTTGCCCAAACGAGATCATTGACGAAGTGCCCGAAGTAACGCGGCAACTTCATGTCGCTGCGGAACGGGATTTCCTTGAGGCGGCACAGGGCTTTGAAAAACGACAGCGGGAACGTGCCGACCCATTGGCGGAGTTCCTTCGCTACCCAATCCTCTAAAATTTCGGCAAGCGTGTTCTTGGTCCGAAGGTCTTCAAAGCCAGTTGCCTCATCAATCAACGCCACGATCGCGAGTTTCCCGAGGCCGCTTAGGATCGCCCTGGCAAGAACGCCAAAAGGCTTCTGGGGCTTTGTCAGCTTGTCCGCGTCGTCCGCTTTGACCCACACTTCGAGAATCTTCGGGATTAGTTCCGCCTTAATGCCATTGGCCTTTTGTCCGTTTTCCGTGAGGTAGACAATCGGATCAGAAAGCGCCGCGGCTAAGTCCATTGTGATGAAAGGACTTAGGTTATTTGCGGACAGGAATACGGGCAAGTTGGCGCCGTCCGGATTCTGCTTTTTTCGCAGCCAGTGAGATCCGCCGCGCTTGGCGCCGATTGCTCGGGAGAATGCGCGTTCGGAGATGACGCGAGACTTGTCCTTATCCAATTCTGCGTCGTCCAACACGGCGCATTCAAACTCAACGCCGCCGATCACCAGTGGTGCCTCGACCAACGCGCGTGAAGTCTTCTTCTTGCCCCATCGCGCGTCAGCGGCAGACCGGGCAATTGCCTTCCGCGCCTCCACGCTGAGCGACTTCGCCCGCGCTTTTCCGCCAAGTGCCGCCGCTTCGCTAGAGCCGAAGAGTTGTTGTTCCATGCCGTTATATTATCCATCCCTAGCAAGCAAGGCAAGCATTATAATAAAACTTCGCAATTTGCTTGCCTTGTGCTTGCAAGGTAAGCATAATATATCGCATGAGCAAGCTAAGCACCGCCGCCCGTGTCCGCGTGATTGCCGCTCTTGTCGAAGGCAACAGCATCAATTCAACGGTGCGGATGACCGGAATCGTAACTGTTTACCGTGCCGCGTTCGCCCAGTAGTCTGCGATCAGTTTCTTGGCCGCGTCCAGCACGCCGAGTTGGTTCTGGTCCGCGGTGCGGACCAGGCTCGCCAGTTTCGCCCACGCAGC
>Ga0163144_10006926_pt1 | contig 24942 bp, 24 predicted proteins | sample OliLak19BULKMAT1_FD_123175 | JGI IMG/M metagenome (GOLD analysis project Ga0163144, IMG submission 123175) | Freshwater microbial mat bacterial communities from Lake Vanda, McMurdo Dry Valleys, Antarctica - Oligotrophic Lake LV.19.BULKMAT1 | ecosystem: Environmental > Aquatic > Freshwater >... | reverse complement strand
GCCTGCTGCTGACGCATCCGCCAGACCTTGCGTATCTTACGAACTTCACGGGCGACGATTCCGTCGGGATCATCACCGAAAAGGATCTCTTCCTCGTCACCGATTTCCGCTACACCGAACAGGCCGAGATCGAGGCCTCGTGGGTGAAGACCCGGATGCGCGACGGGAAGATGTCGGACATGCTCGCCAAAACGCTTGCCGAGGCGAAGGTGAAGCGGGCAGGGTTTGAAGCGAACTTCACGACCGTGGGGCAGGTGAACGCGTTGGCCGATGCGATCAAGGGGGGCAAGTCTTCGATTGAGATACAACCGATCGAGGACGTGATGGTCAACATCCGCAAGATCAAGGATGATCACGAGATCGACCTCATCCGCAAATCGGTCGGAGTTGCCGAAGAGGCATTCGACTCGTTCCGCAGTGAGATTAAGGTTGGGCTCAGCGAGAACCACCTTGCCGGGCTGCTCGTACTGGAAATGCGAAGTCGTGGCGCGAGCAACAGCAGCTTCCCGGTCATCGTCGCTGCGGGCACCAATAGCTCGCTACCCCACTATCGGCCGGGCGAGACGCTCGTGCAGAAGGATCAGCCACTGTTGATCGACTGGGGCGCATTATATAAGGGATACTGTTCCGATTTAACGCGCACCTTCATGATCGGGCGCGTGTCACCGAAGATGAAACAGATTTACAAGATCGCACTGGAAGCGCAGCTGGCTGCCATTGCGTTCCTGCGGCCGGGTGTGACGACCACACAGGCGGATCGTGTCGCCCGCGAGGTGATCGACAAAGCCGGCTTTGGCAAGGAATTTGGTCACGGCTTAGGTCACGGCATCGGTCGCGACATCCACGAAAACCCGTCACTGCGTAAGAACGGTGGCGAGGAAGAGCTAAGGCCCGGCATGATCGTCACCGTCGAACCGGGCATCTACCTGCCGGGTGAAGGGGGTGTGCGCATCGAAGACGACGTGCTGATTACCCACAGCGGGTGCGAAGTGCTCTCGAGCCTCGACAAGAGCTTCGAGAATTACCATATCGAATAGCAGGACCGGCCTGACCACCGACGATGTTTGTCGGTGGACAGGTCGACGTGCAACTGAGGAAATTACATTGAGCGAAATGCGAAACGCAAAGAAGAAACCGGCATCGGGCGCGACGACGTCGTCGAAGTCATCGACGTCCCGGTCGACGCCGACCAGCCCGATGAACGTCGGCTTGCTTGAACAGCTCGTGAAGCTGATGAGCGCCAACGACCTGAACACCGTCGAAATCCGCGACGGCAACCAGCGCGTCGTCCTAAAGCGTGGTGCTGTCGCGCCGACCTACGCCTACGCGCCTGCCGCGCCGGCCCCCGCCGCCGCCCCGGTTGCTGCGTCGGCCGGGACAGGCGCTGCCGGCGCCCCTGCCACGGCCGCGGTCGCTTCCGACGATGCCAACCTCGTTGCGATCAAGAGTCCGATGGTCGGCACCTTCTACACCGCCGCCACGCCTGAGGCCAAACCGTTTGTTTCGGTTGGCACGCGTGTCGATGAAGACACCGACGTCTGCATCATTGAAGCGATGAAGGTCTTCAACAACATCAAGGCCGAGACGCGCGGCACGATCACTAAGGTGTTGGTGACGAACGGCCAGACGGTCGAGTTCGGGCAGACGCTTTACCTGGTGAAGCCGTGAGCCGGCCCTACCGCCCGAACCTCGGGTTCGACACGATCGACGACGCGATTGCCGACCTCCATCGGCTGCGCGACGGTTACGCCCAGGGGGGCAACTGGACACTCGCACAGGTCTGCTGGCACCTTAACGTCGCGACGCGTGCACGCATGCGGGTCGGTCCGTTTGAGCCGAACACGCCCGACCAGGACGCGCGGGCACCGGTTTTCGCCAAGATCTTGGCCGAGGGCCGACTGCCCGAGGGCCTCGTCGCAGCCGACACGATGGTACCACCGGCCGACGCCGATCCAACCAGCGTCGCGCAGTTCGTCGAGGCGCTCGAACGGTTAAAGGCCCACCCGGGTCCGTTCGCCCCGCACCGGTTGTTCGGCCACATGAATGACGACGACTCGCGCCGACAAATCCTGATTCACTCCGCCCATCACCTGAGGTACCTGTTGCCCGCCAAACCCGCGCCGCGTGAGAACCTTTCCTACGCTTCCCCCAGCGACGTGATCGCCGACGTGCAGCGGTTGCGTGACGGACACGTGCAGGCCGGCAACTGGACACTTATGCAAGCGGCGTGGCACGTCGGCTTGCCACTGCGCATGTGCCTGAAGCCGCTCGCGCCCGACGCCAAATCGTCTCCCGAGCAGCAGGCGTTGAAGACGAATCGCCTGGACGCCCTCCTCGCTGCCGGTGTCATGCCGGCGGGTGTGCCGATCGCGCCGGGCACCGACCCGATCACCGACTCGGGCGGCACGATTGACGGCGGCGAGATCGAACGGTTAATCACGGTCCTCCACCAGTGGGAGGCCTTCACGCAGGAACGCATCAACTTCGGTCCGTTCGGCATTGTCTCGAACGACGAGTTTCGCCAGTTCAACCTGATGCACGCAGCCAACCACCTGCGCAACTTCATTCCAACCACGTGACGCAAGAACCCAGGAGCCAGAATGAACGCGATAGAAGCCAAGAGCCAGAAGAAATGCGAAGACGCTTGGTCTCTCGGCGACGGCTCAAGTTCTGCCTTCTATCTTCTGCCTTCTGGCTCCTGAATTCTGGCTTCTTTTCTTGATTTTTCTCCCAAGAGCGCTTGCCCATGTTTTCAAAGATCCTCATTGCCAATCGCGGGGAAATCGCACTCCGCATCATCCGTGCCTGCCGCGAGCTGGGCATCCAGGTCGTCTGCGTCTACTCGACGGCTGACCGGGACGCGGCGTACCTGAAGCTGGCCGACCAGTCGATCTGCATCGGTGACGCCCCACCCGGCGAATCGTACCTCAACATCCCGCGCATCATCTCGGCGGCGGAAATATCCGACGTGCAGGCGATCCACCCGGGCTACGGCTTCCTCGCCGAGAATGCCCACTTCGCCGAGGTCTGCCGCAGTTGCAAGATCGAGTTCATCGGACCACCGGCCTCGGCCATGAAGGCCGTCGGTGACAAGGTCGAATGCAAACGCCTGGCGAAAAAGGCCAAGGTGCCGACGGTCCCCGGTAGTGACGGCGCAGTGGAAGACGAAAAGACCGCGCTCAAGATCGCCGGTCAGATCGGCTACCCCGTCATCATCAAGGCCGCCGCCGGTGGCGGTGGGCGCGGAATGCGCGTGGCGCACAACGACGTCAGCCTCCGCGCCGGCCTCAAGCAAGCCATGGCCGAGGCGGAGAACGCGTTCAAGAACGCAACGGTCTACATCGAAAAATACGTCGAATATGGTCGGCACGTCGAGGTGCAGATCCTCGCTGACAACCACGGCAACGTGGTCCACCTCTGGGAACGCGACTGCTCGATGCAGCGGCGCCATCAGAAGCTCGTCGAAGAGTCGCCGTCACCCGTGCTCAAGCAGTCCGTCCGCGAAAAGCTCTGCGAAGCCGCCGTGCGATTGGTGAAGGCCGCGGGGTACACGAACGCCGGCACGGTCGAGTTTCTCGTCGACAAGGAACAGAATTTCTACATTCTGGAAGTGAACGCCCGCATCCAGGTCGAGCACCCCGTGACGGAAATGGTCACCGGCATCGACCTGATTAAAGAACAGATCCGCATCGCCGCCGGTGAACCGCTGAGCTTCAAACAGAAGGACATTCCGCAGATCGGTCACGCGATCGAGGTGCGCATCAACGCCGAGGACCCGGCCCGCAACTTCGCGCCGTCCCCCGGCACCATCACCGAACTGCGCCTGCCCGGCGGTCCGGGCGTGCGCATGGACACCCACGCGTACGCGGGCTACCGCATTCCTCCCAACTACGACAGCATGATCGGGAAGCTGATCGTGCACCGGAAGACGCGCGCCGAAGCGATCGCCGTCATGAAGCGGGCGCTGAGCGAGTTCCACATCTCACCGATCAAGACGACGATTCCGCTGCATTTGCAGATCATGGACAATGAATACTTCAAGAGTGGGGAAGTGGACACGGGGTTCGTCGAGCGGGTGCTGTTGGGGAAATAGTGCTGCCATTGATTCAACACCAATGCTATAGTTTTATCTTATGACGCTGGCGTACCATCCCCCGAAGCGCGACGTCCGAGTTACGCCGGACCTCTATTTTCACCTTGGCGAAAACAACTTTTTGGGCGAAGCTCGTACTGAACTGATCAACGGGAAAATATTTCGCATGGCATCACAGTACGACGACCACGCGTTCTGCGTATCCATGGTCGCACGGTGGGCTTCTACGGCTTTCAACGATCGCTATTACTGGACTCGCGTGCAGATGACACTGCACTGCGGCGCACATGTACCTGAGCCGGATCTAGCCGTGATCAAGGGGCCGGCAAAGCCCTCAAAATCCTACATGACCGCCGACCGCGCGGTATTGGTTGTTGAAGTGGCCGGCAGCACGCTGCTGGCCGATACACGCGTCAAGCCGAAGATCTTTGCTGGATCGAGGGTTCCGGAATATTGGGTGGTCGACGTTGAAAATCGCCAGCTGATCGTCCACCGCAGTCCACAAGTCGGTACGAGTAGCCGCCGCAAGGCCGAGTACCTCAGCGTTGAAATTTTCAACGAAGATCGCAGCATCGCCCCGCTATCTGCCCCCAGGAAGCCACTGAAAGTCGCAACGCTCTTCGCGCCTTGATTTACCCTATGGCACTTGCATCCAACCCGTTCCGCCCTACCATCTTGCGCGAACAACGGAAGGAAGCTTTCATCATGGCAGGCAACGCAGTCATCGGTCAGTCAGGCGGCCCGACTTCGGTCATCAACCAATCCCTCGTCGGTGTGATCCAGGAAGTTCAGAAGGCTAAGCACATCAACGAGTTGCTCGGCGCTCGCCATGGTGTGCGCGGGATCGTTAACGGCGACTTCATCAAGCTTAAGGGCGCGCCGCAGGACCTGCTCGAGCGCATCGCTGCCACACCAGCTGCGGCGCTCGGTAGCACGCGCGATAAGCCGGACGCGGCGTACTGCGAAAAGATCTTCGACTCGTTCAAGAAGAACGATGTCCGCTACTTCTTCTACATCGGTGGCAACGATAGCGCTGACACCGCGCGCATCGTGCAGGAGCTGGCGGCTGCCAACAAGTACGAGCTGAGCGTTTTCCACGTCCCCAAGACGATCGACAACGACCTGCGCGTCCACGACCACACGCCCGGCTACGGCTCGGCGGCCAAGTTCGTCGCGGCGGCGATCATGGGCGACAACTATGACAACGCCAGCCTGCCCGGCATTAAGGTCGACGTGATCATGGGCCGCCACGCCGGCTTCCTGACGGCGGCGTCGGTCCTCGCCCGCCGCAACCCCCAAGACGGTCCGCACCTCATCTACTGCCCCGAGGCCCCACTTAGCGAAGACAAATTCCTCGCCGACGTGGATGCCGTCTACAAAAGAAAAGGCCGTTGCCTGATCGCGGTCAGTGAAGGTGTCAGCCAGCCCGGTGGCAAGACCTGGGCCGAGGCGATGAGCAGCAACATCGAGAAAGACTCTCACGGCAACATCCAGCTCTCCGGCACCGGCGCGCTGGGCGACTTTCTCGCCTCGCTTATCACCAAGAAGCTGCAAGCGCCCGGTGGAAAAAAACTACGCGTGCGCGCCGACACCTTTGGCTACCTGCAGCGGTCGTTCCCGGGCTTGGCCGTCAGTGAAGTCGACGCCAAGGAAGCCCGCCTCGTCGGTCAAAAGGCCGTGCAAATCTCGGCCAGCGGGCAGGTCGGTGAATACTCGATCGTCATGAAGCGCGTCAGCAACAGCCCCTACAAGATCGAGCTGGAAACGACGAGCATCAAAAATGTCGCCCGCGAAACCAAGCACATGGACCCGGCCCACATCGTTAACGGTAACGACATCTCGCAGGCCTTCATCGACTACGCCAAGCCGCTGGTAGGCACGCTGCCGACAGTCGGGTCGTTTGATGAGTTGAAGTAAGCGAAAATTGAACGAAGAATTATTGCCCACAAATGCGCACGAAGGAACACGAATGAGGATCAGAGTCTGATCTTGCTCTTCGTGACGATTCGTGCTCATTCGTGGGCAGATTGTTTTCGACCATGACTCGCCTGTGCGTCGCAATTTTCGTAGATTCCGAGGCACAGGCCCAACGCGACATCGCATTGGCCGCCGAAGCTGGCGCGGACACCGTTGAGCTTCGTCTCGATACTTTCGTCGGCGATGCGTCGAACCTAATTGATCATTCGACGTTGCCGACAGTCGTTACGGCTAGAGCACCCTGGGAAGGTGGACGGCCTTCCGAATCCACCGATGCCGAGCGCGTCGAATTGCTAGGCTTTCTCTCGCACCTTGCAACTTACACGGACGTCGAGGTGGAGACGTTCAAGAAACTTAACGTCGACCGCGGTGGCTTTAGTCGATTGATCCTTAGTTCCCACGACTTTACCGGTCGTCCCGACCGTCTCTACAACATTCTAGCCGAACTGAACGCCTCGTCGGCCGACGTCGCCAAGATCGTCTGGACGGCCCGCACCGTCCGCGACAACATCGAAGCGTTTGAGATCCTGCTGAACAAGCAGAAGCCGACGATCGCGCTCTGCATGGGCGAGGCAGGGCTGATCAGTCGTATTCTCGCCAAGAAGTTTGGGGCGTTTCTGTCCTTCGCGACGTTGCCGGGCGACAAGGGAACCGCCCCGGGGCAGATCAGCGTCACCGACATGAAGCGGCTGTACCGCTGGGACGAGATCAACGCCAACACCAAGGTGTACGGCGTGGTCGGCTCGCCAGTCGCCCACTCCATGTCGCCGGCGATTCACAACGCGTCGTTTGACGAGATGGGGCACGATGGCGTGTACGTGCCGCTGCTCGTGAACCCGGGGTACGAAAGCTTCAAGGCGTTCATGGAGACGTTCCTGGCGTTCGAACCGCTGCATCTGTCGGGGATGTCGGTGACGATTCCGCACAAGGAAAACTGCCTGAAATACTTGCAGGCGATGAACGCGGAAATTGAACCGTTAGCGATGGCGATCGGTGCGGTGAATACCGTCGTGGTGATGCGCCCGGGCCCAGGCGACGCGGCCCGTGGAGTTCGACTGATCGGGCGCAACACGGATTATGCTGCGATCCTGGACAGCATCACGAGTGCGCTGAACATCACGCGCGACGACTTGAAAAACTACCGTGTCGCCGTCCTCGGTGCCGGTGGCACCGGTCGCACTGCCGTTGCGGCGTTGGCACATTACGGCGCAACCGTGGTTGTCTACAACCGCACGCGCGACAAGGCCGATGCGCTCGCGGCCGAGTTTAATGGGCGGTCGGGCAAGGTCGTCGCTGCTGACTTTGGCAAGCTTTGCGATTCGTGCTGTCAGATATACATTAACACCACCAGCGTCGGCATGCATCCGAACGTCGATGCCAGTCCGTTCGGTGATTCGTTGCCGAAGTTCGACGCCGATACGCTCGTGTTCGACACGGTCTATAACCCGCTGAGCACCAAGCTTCTGCGACAGGCCGAGGCCGCTGGCGCAAAAACGGTGCACGGCATAGAGATGTTCGTCCGCCAGGCCGCAGCCCAGTTCGAGTTGTGGACCGATAAAACGGCCCCGGTCGCGACGATGCGGAAGGTCGTAGAATCGCGACTGTCCTCTTAATCCATCCGGTTTAGCACTCATCTTTGTGAGCCGATGACCTACACGGGGTCGGCGAGCGAGGACGTGAGTTGTGCTGACAGTCTCGACATACGAACTCAAGCCAGGCCAGGTCCTCGCTGCGCCCGTCGCCAACCCTGAGCAGCCCGATCAAACGCTGCTGAACCGTGGCTACGTCGTTCAACCGGCCGTGGTGAAGCGTTTGAAGGACCTCGGCATTGCGTTCGTCTTCGTTGACTTCCCCGGGCTCGACGATCTCGACAAACTGCTGGGCCCGCAACTGAGCCCCGAACGACAAAAGATCTACACCAACATCAAGAAAAGCATCGAGTCGGCCCAGCGGCACACGAAGCCGACGATCGCGTTCGCGGACTATTATTCGTCCACGCGTGACATGATCTGCACGCTCATGGGCAGTGGAACCCATCCCCTGTTCATGGAACAAATGGCTCGCCAGTCCAGTGACGCCGTCGGGCACGCGACGGCAGTCGCACATCTGGCGCTCGTGTTGGGCATCAAGCTCGAAGGCTACGTAATCGCCGAGCGCAGCCGACTGCCTGCGGCGCACGCGAAGGAGATTTCCAACCTGGGCGTCGCCGGCATGCTGCACGACATCGGCAAGAGCAAGCTGCCCAAGCCACTGCAGGCCCGCACGATCTCATCGAAAGAACCGCTGAGCGATCAACTTCGCGCCGAATGGGAACAACACCCACGGCACGGTTACGAGATGATCCAAGGTGGTGTGGAAGCGACGGCCGCGAGCGCGGTGCTGCATCATCACCAGCGGTACGACGGCACCGGTTTCCCCGTCACCGTCAACAGCGACGGCACGAAGACCATCATGCAGGAAAAGAAGATCCACATCTTTGCCCGCATCCTCGGTGCCGCCGACCTGTTCGATCGACTTTGCACGGATGAAAAAGGCCAGCGTCGCCCGAACCTGGAAGTGCTGCACCTGCTGCGGACCGCATACGTTGGCGCCGTCGACCCGATGGTGCTCAAGATGCTCACGTGCGTCGCCCCACCGTTCCTGCCCGGCGCGACGGTCGGTCTGTCCGACGGCACCAAGGCGATCGTAACAAACGTCAATGCCAACGCGCCCTACTTTCCCGACGTCCGCAGGTTGATCGATGAACAAAAGCTTGACGACAAGACATTGACGCTGTCAGCGACGGGCGGCCCTCAGATCGACTCGGTCTGCGGTGTAAGCATCGCCAGTATGCTGCCTGGTTGCGAAAAGCCCCTGGACATCAAAATGCCCGCAGCCGCTTAACCGACCCGGCTACGCGACAGACCGTGTCACGGTGATGCTTTTCGGCTCAGTCGGGCAACGATTTTGGCATACGCCGCACCCAATGCAGCCGGCTTCGATCACGTTCACCTTGCCCTCAACAAGCTCGATCGCGACATTGCCGATCGGGCACTCGTCCACGCAGATCGAGCAATCATCACCATGCGACCGCAGACACTTTTCTTCGTGCCACACTGCAGTGCCCATGTCGATGTCGGCTAACGAAGTGGGCACCAGCGCGCCGGTCGGGCAGGCGTGCATGCAGTAAAGCCCATCACAAACGACGCAGGGCATTGCATCCACATCAATGTGCGGCAGGCCCCCCGCAGTGGTCGGCTCTATTTTGATGCACTGGGCGGGACAGGCGCGAACGCATTCACCCGTGTGGTCGCAGGTCGTTGCCAGTTGCAGTTCAGGAATCGCGCCGGGGGGACGCAGCCATTTTTCATTGGCAGGATCTGGAGTGGCTGATCCGTAGCGACTTCTCCCACGGGCAGAGGTTTGACCGTCAGGCGGGCGGATGGTCGGTGCTGGCTGTGGTGGCTCAACGGGTGGTGGTTGGGCCGGGCTTTCGGGTGGGCCGTCCAGTGATTCGATCTTCGCGACCTGATTGGCGACGTCTGAAACGGTGTCAACCATCTGGGCTAACGGCTTCAGCAGTTCACGCAATCCAGCCCGAAAGAATCGCCGGCGGTTCATCGGAGGGTCGGGGGGCACACCTATCTTGTAACGCCGTCCGGGCCCCTGCGGAAGGATCGCAGTGTGTTCTCCTACGCTTTTCATCGGTTGCAGGCATCAGACCAATGGCTATGCTCGCCGATAAGATGAGCACCTGCCCTTTCGCTGCATTTTCAATGTTGCTTGTGTTGGTGGGACTGTTGGCCGGTTGCGCTAGCCACCGCAAACCGACGAGCACGACCCAAACGACCCTTGATGAAGATCGCATGCGTCACGACGCCCCGCCACGTCCACCGAGTTATTGAAAGGCAGCTTCGTACTTCAAAATCGTCTCGACGGGCGCGGGCGAGCGGCCGGTCAGAAGATCGGTGTATCGAACCTTCACGCGGATCGACTTGACGCCCGCCGGTGGGGTCGTCTCCCACGGGCATGGGAGTACAAACGAGTAGACAAACCACGTGCTGTACCAGAGTTTTTTGAGGTCTTGTGGGCCGAATTCCCATCGGCCGAGCAACGGCTCAGGAGATTGCGAGGGATCGGTCGCTTCAATAGTGAACGTGCCCGAGGCCTTGAGCTTGTCTCCGGTATCGTCCCGGGGCGCGACCTCGACCTTCAATCCGGGCTTGTTGTCAGACCCCAGCGTGGTAGCAGTCAGCCGGCCCAATTGAAGATCGACGACCGTAAACAGGTCCGGCAGACGCGATGGATCGGTGACCACTGGCCGGGTCGTCCCCTCTTTTCCGGCAGCGACTTCGAGCGAGGCTATGTCGGCCTGATGCTGCAATTGCAGTTTGGCAACCTCGTCCTTCAGCGACTGATTTTCCTTGCGCAGGACGATGTTGGCGGCGTTGGGCTTACCGCAACCGGTGAGAATGACGACCGCCGTCAAAATGACACATCCCAATAACCAGCGACCGCGGGATGCAAAGGGGTCAGTGGCCATTGGGATTTTGTGAGTCATCAGACTGACTTTACAGCAGATGCTTACTCTTTGTCATCCGTCTCAACGGTGCGCGCCGCGATCGCCGGGGCACGGTCAAGGACGCGATCGGCACAGCCGTACTCGACGGCCTCCTCGGCGAAGAGCCATTTGTTGCGGTCGAAGTCACGGTGGATCTGTTCGGTTGTCTTGCCAGTCCACTGGCTCATCAGCTTGTACATGCGGTCGCGCAACCGAAGCATGTGTGCGGCCTCGATCGCCAGGTCCGTCGCCGGTCCTTGCATCACGCCACCGATGAGCGGCTGATGCAGCATGACCTGGCTGTTCTGCAGCACGGAGCGCTTGCCCTTGGTGCCGGCGCTCAGCAGGATCGCGCCCATGCTCGCCGCCATGCCGATGCAGGTCGTGGCGACGTCACAGCGAAGAAATTTCATCGTGTCGACGATGCCGAAACCCGCACTCACACTGCCACCGGGGCTGTTGATATAGAACTGGATGTCGGTCTTGGGGTCGTCGTTCGACAGGAACAAAAACTGCGCGATGATCGCGTTGGCCGAGTCGTCGGTGACCGGGCCGTTGAGCATGACGATGCGGTCCTTGAGCAAGCGCGAATAGATGTCGTACGCCCGCTCACCGCGGCCGGACTTTTCGATGACGATGGGGATGAGGGAATTTTGGGTCATTGATATTCTCGTTTTCAAGCGGAACGGCGCGACGGAATTACGGGGTCAAGTGCCGTAATGTGTAGATACGACAAGACCGCATAGTCCTCGAACGGTGGGCTCGGCTTTTTTTGCTTGGGATCGACCTTGGCCACGATCACGCTGTGCTTCATGACCATCGCGACATCCGGATGCCGCACGCGATATCGATCACCGCTCGACATGACGATGTCGAAGGGCTCGAACGGCTGCTGACGCAGATTCTTTTCGATTTCGCTGTACCGCATACATCGATCTCCTTACTTCGGCTTCGTCCCATCCACCGCCGCCGCGGCGACTTCGGCGGGGGAGTCCTCACCGAGGATCTCGTCGGCCAAGCCGTACTTGACCGAGGCCTTGGCGTCGAAGAAGCGATCGCGCTCACTGTCTTCACGAATGCGGTCGGTCGACTGGCCCGTGCACTTGGCGAGGATGTTGATCAGGACTTCCTTGGTCTTGAGGATCTCTTCAGCCTGAATCTCGATGTCGGCGGCTTGACCGTACACGCCACCGAACGGTTGGTGGATCATGACCTTCGCGTTGGGCAGGATGTAACGCTTGCCCTTCTTGCCCGCTGCGAACACGATCGCCCCACCGCTTTCGGCCCGACCGATGCAGTAGGTAGCGATGTCACACGTCAGGAATCGCATAATGTCGTACATCGCCAGCGTGTCGTCGACGACGCCACCGGGGCTGTTGATGTAAAAGTTGATGTCTTGGTCTTTCTTGACACTCTGCAGGTAGAGCATCTGCATGATGACGCGCGACGCGGTCACATGGTTGATCTCACCAACGAGGAAGACGACACGGTTTTCGAGGAGCATTTCCTCGAGCGTCATCTCGCGATAGCGGTTGAGCCCGCCACCCGGGGGCCCGGGCATGGCAGCGGGCATCGAGATCGGCCCGCGACCGGGGATGAACTGATGCTCGCGCGCGCTGCTCTCGATCGCCGCTGCGGTCGCCGGCGACGTACGGGCGACAAAATCGGCCACGCGGCCGATCGATCGCGGATCGGTATTCTTCAAGTCCAGATTTGGCATTCGACTCCTCGTTTTGCTTCGGCCCACCCGCGTTGTTCCGCGCTGGTCCTTCAGCATCGGCCGATACTAGCCCTGCCTGTAGACAGCGTCAATCAACCCGAACGGCATGACTACGGCTGATAATGTGTGGGACGGGCCCGGCAGAGAACGTGAAGGTGCGATAGCGCGAAGGAAGCCACGAAGAATGCGGAATGACGGGGTGGAGTGGAATCGACCGTCCACTACCAACCGTGCGGATTCTAAGCGGCCGGTTGCCCCGGTTTTCAGATCAAATATTCTTCGCGTGTTCTTCGCGCCAACGCGCCTTAAAGTTCTCCCCTCCTCCTCCGCATTTGACGGACGGTCATTTCTAGCTATACTTCTAATTGCAATGACTTTCACCGCCACGACCACCCGGATTATTATTGCCCCCAGGAAAATCGGGTAAGGGCTTTCGTACGCGGATAGTGAGATACAGGAGCCCTGCCCATCCGGCAGGGTTTTTTCGTTTACGGGTTTTGCATATGGCCACCACACGACGCATCGAGATCTACGACACCACCTTGCGCGACGGCACACAAGGGGAAGGCTTCAACCTGTCGCTCGAAGACAAACTGCAGATAGCGCAGAAGCTCGACGAACTGGGCGTCGACTACATCGAAGGTGGCTTCCCGCTGTCCAACCCAAAGGACGCTGCATTTTTCCGCGATGTGCGGCAGTTGAAACTGAAGCACGCCCAGGTTTCAGCGTTCGGCATGACCCGGCGGCGCGGGATGAAGGCCAGCGAGGACCCGGGGATGAAGTCCTTGATCGAGGCCGAGACGCCCGTGGTCACCATCGTTGGCAAGACGAGCGATTTTCACGTCAAGACCGTCCTCGGTGTCACGCTCGACGAGAACGTCGCGATGATCGGTGACACCGTGGCGTTTCTGAAGTCGGCCGGGCGCAAGGTCGTCTACGATGCGGAACACTTCTTCGATACGTATCGCGTGAACCCCGACTATGCGATGCGCACACTACTGGCGGCGCTCGATGCCGGCGCGACCGTGCTCTGCCTGTGCGATACGAACGGTGGCTCGATGCCGGAATTCGTCGAATCGACCGTCGCGGTCGTTCGCGAGAAGACGGGCGCCGTCATCGGCATCCACACCCACAACGACTCTGCCCTTGCGGTCGCAAACGGTCTTGCAGGTGTGCGCGGTGGCGCAGACCATGGCCAAGGCACGATCAACGGGGTCGGTGAGCGCTGCGGCAACATGGACCTGTTGCCCTTCATCGCCAACCTGCGGTTGAAGTACAATCTCGACTGCTTGGACGGCGATTCGACCCGGCACCTGACCGAGGTCAGCCGTTTCGTCTACGAGACGGCCAACATGAACCTCAACCCCGGTCAACCCTACGTCGGCAGCAGCGCATTCGCGCACAAGGGTGGCATGCACGTTCACGCGGTGCAGAAGGACAGCAGCACCTACGAGCACGTCTCTCCCGAATCGGTCGGCAACACACGCAAGATCCTCATCAGCGAGATGAGCGGCGTGTCCAACATTGCCACGAAGGCAGGCAAGAAATTCAACCTCGAGGACGACAAGGTCACGCTTCGCAAGGTACTCGAGCGCGTGCAGAATCTTGAAAATGAGGGCTACCAGTTCGAGGCCGCCGAGGCGAGCTTCGAGCTCATGCTCCGCAAGGAGATCGGCCGGCATCAGGCGTTTTTCACGCTCGAGCACTACCGTGTAAGTGTGCAGAAAAACGGTGACAGCGACGGTATCTCGGAAGCCACAGTGAAGCTCAAAGTCGGCGCCGCCGTCGAACACCAGGTGGCCGAAGGGGATGGTCCGGTCAACGCGCTCGATGAAGCACTGCGTCGGGCGTTGCACCCCTACCTGCCACAGATCGCCGGTGTGCGGTTGACTGACTATAAAGTGCGCGTCATCAACTCCAAGGACGAGACGGCCGCCAAGGTGCGCGTCGTCATCGAGTGCAAGCGCGACAAGACCGACGGCACGAAGGAACTCTTCGGCACCATCGGCGTCAGCACCAACGTCATTGACGCCAGCTGGCAGGCACTGGTCGATGCGTACGAGTACCACCTCATCCACGCGGCGGAGGAACAGGGGGTGCATTGATTGTCCGGCCGATCTCCCTAGTACGCATGGGAGAGGGACCGCAGTACATTGACGACGCGAACGCTATCCGCTTCACTGGACGATCCGATGGACGCCCTTCGCAACATCCCCCGCGAGAAGTTCCCCCGACACATCGCCGTCATCATGGACGGTAACGGCCGCTGGGCGGTGCGCCAGGGGATGCAGCGGATGAACGGTCACGCCGAGGGGGCCAAGGTCGTCACGCGGACGGTGACCGAATGCGTGAACCTGCGCAACGCGTTTGGTGGGCCGGACTGGCTGACGCTTTACTCGTTCAGCCTGGAAAACTGGAAGCGACCCGTCGAAGAGGTTGCGTTCCTCATGCAGATGTACGTCGACTACCTGCGCGAGCAGCGGCCGATGATGATGCGGAACAACGTCCGCTTCCACCAGATCGGTCGCATGGACCAGCTTCCTGACCCGGTGGTCGAAGCGATGCATGAGGCGATCGAAGAGACAAAGCACAACGACGGTTTGAACCTGGTGCTCGCGCTCAACTATGGCAGCCGGGCCGAGATTACTGACGCAGTGCAGGCGATTGCGACCAAAGTCGCCAAAGGCGAGATCGACCCGCGCGACGTGTCAGAAAAGATGATAACCGAGCATCTTTACACCGCCGGCATGCCCGATCCGGACCTGCTTATCCGTACCGCGGGCGAGATGCGCGTCAGCAACTATCTCTTGTGGCAGATTAGCTACGCTGAGTTATACGTAAGCAATGTGCTCTGGCCTGACTTCAACGCGACGGAACTGCACAACGCGATAGAAGCATTCTCGAAACGGAACCGACGGTTCGGGGCGCTCGACCAATCGAACACGTTGGTAGGCAAGGCGTAGATCCACATTATCGATCGCACAAACAGAGTCGGCCTGCCCAGCTAAGCTGGGCGGGCCGACTGCAATTTGAAATGACGCGCGGGCGCGCTTAGTTCTTGTTTGGTGTCGCGCCAGTCGATCCGGACGACGTTTCGACCTTCTCGATCATGACGGGTGGGTTGCGCTTCCAGATGTACGATCCGTCAGCGACCTCCATCTCCTTGTTGCCTGCGACCGCGATGACCCTGCCAGTGCGACTGGCCTTGAAGCCGATCTGGTCACCAGCCTTCAGTTTGAACGTGCCGCGTGGGGTCGTTTCGAAGACGTTGTACAGCGCGTACTCACCGTCTTTCGTCGCTTCGATCATTACGGGGTCGCGACCACTCTTGTATTCCTGGATCGTGTCGCCTTTGATGAACATCGTGCAACCGGCGTTGCCAAGCAGCGCGGTCGACAATATCGCCAATGCGATTTGCTTCGTCAGAAAACGGAACATGCGAATCGTCCCTTTCATCGAGTTCAACGCGCCGCGACGCGTGCAGGTTCGCGAGCGGGCGTTACTTCTTGTCGGCAACCTTCAACCAGTAATAACCGACGCGGTCACCACCGGGGAGCGGAATTTCGATGTCTTCCAATACTGGCTTGCCAGACGAAGTATTCGATCGCTGCGCGAACGCCACAATCCGACCGCCATTGTTGCGGAAGCCGAACTGCGCCCGGCGATCGAGTGAGATGTAAAAAAGCGGGTTATCCGTGTTCACGGCGTACAGTTCGTACTTGGCGGGCTTGTTAGCCGAGGCGGCCAGTGGAAGGGGTCGATCGGGCTTGTACTCCGAGACTTTCCGGTCCTTGCTGGCGCAACCCGCCAAGATTAACGCCGCACCCAAAAGGACAGTGGTAAACAAGCTCGCAACACGCATAACGATCTCCTCAAAAATGGCTGTAAAGCGGACTCTAGCTAGACCATCACGTGGCCGCAAGGTTGTTGATAGCCGCCGACAGCGCAGTTTGCCTGCGCGCAATCATGTATCGGACGTTGGGTTAACGCCTCTTGCGACATTCGTGTGAATTTGCCGCCCACAGCGTTCGCCGGTATAGCTTCGTTCACGATGGAAGCTGCCCTCCGCAATCGACTGACCTATGGCCCGCTGATGCTGGGGGGCTTGTTCCTGCTGCTCTGGCTCGACCACGCCGCCCAAACCCGGCCGTCGTTCGCGTTGCCGACCTCGGGCGGTCCGGTCAACCTGCGCGGCATCGGGCTGCTGATTACCTTGATGATCATCCTGCCCATCGCGATCCGTGAGGTCGCGACACTGTTCGCTGCCGAACAGGTGCGACCGTACGGGTCGATCGCGATGCTCGGATCGTGTTCGCTGATCCTCCACGCATTCCTGACGCAGTTCGCCGCGTTTCGTGAGATCGCCACGAGCGCCCTGGCGTTTATTGTCGTCTTTGTCATGCTGCTGGCGGCCCTTCGCCGGGCTATGAATCGCGAGCCGAGCGAGGCCATTCACCACATGGCCGGCACCGTGCTGGCGACGCTTTACCTCGGGGGGCTCGCGTGGTTCCTCATCGCGCTGCGGGTGAAGCAATCCACTCACTTCACCGGCACGACGATGACGATCCTGATGATCCTCCTCGTCGTCAAATCGACCGACATCGGCGCGTATTTCGGTGGCCGAGCACTCGGCAAACACAAGCTCATCCCGTGGCTCAGCCCCGGCAAGACCTGGGAGGGCCTGTTCTGCGGCGTAATGACCGCGGGCGCGGTTGGCGCCGCGTGCGCGCCATTCATCAACGGTAATACCGGCTTCGAACTCCCCTGGTGGAAAGGCGTGATCTTCGGCGCCATCATCGGCGCGATCGGCCAACTCGGTGACTTGCTCGAAAGCCTCATGAAGCGCGACGCCGAGGTAAAGGACAGTGGCCGGCTCGTCCCAGGCTACGGTGGGGCGCTCGATATCATCGACAGCCCCCTGCTGGCGGCACCGTTCGCGTATTTGATGTTCAGCTTGTTCTAGAAATCCATTTGTGTGACCGGGTGACTGAACGGACCCGTCCAGCCCGGCGGTAGTGGACCGTCCGTGTGTTCGACCTGCGCCGTGATACGACCGGCATAAACCGAATAGCCGCTCGCAAACGGTTATCGGACCATGGATTAAAGTTGCGCACGTCACCAGAGGTTGTCGCAGTGCGCTTTCAATCTCGACAAACCCCTCGCGCGCCACGACAATACCGGACCGTGGTCGACCGTCGCATCGGTCGGCCCAGCGGGACGCGACCTTAGACGATTTTAGACGTACACCTGTGAACCTCAGCATTACCCTCGAACAACCTGATAAGAAGCTGGCCCTCTTTGGCTCGGCTGACAAGTACCTCCGCCTCATTCGCGATGCGTTTGGCGTGCAGGTCGTCAGCCGGAACGATGAGATCCGGCTGTCCGGTGAGCCCCACCAGGTCTCCAAGGCCGCTTCTGTGCTTGACCAGATGCAGCGGCGGTTGCGCAAACAGGACTGGTTGACGCCCGAAGACGTCGGTGGCGCGATCGGTAAAGCCAACGAGGCCGAGCGCGAGCGGACCGCCGACGAGATCGACGTCTACGCCAAGGGCCACGCCGTCAAGCCCAAGACGCCCGGCCAGGCAAAGTACATCGAGGCCATTCTCAACCACGACCTGACGATCTGCACCGGCCCGGCAGGCACGGGCAAGACGTACCTCGCGGTCGCGGTTGCGGCGTCGTTCCTCAAGCAGGGCAAGTGCAAGAAGATCATCCTCGTCCGCCCCGCCGTCGAAGCGGGGGAAAAGCTGGGTTTCCTGCCAGGCGACTTGCAGGCCAAGGTCAACCCCTACCTGCGACCGTTGTTCGACGCGCTTCACGACATGATGGACATCGAGCAGGTCAAGCGGTTCATGATGAACGACGTGATCGAGGTGGTCCCGCTTGCCTTCATGCGCGGCCGAACCCTCAACGAAGCGGTCATCATCCTCGATGAAGCCCAGAACACGACGGTCAGCCAGATGCTGATGTTCCTGACTCGCCTGGGCTACGAAAGCCGCATGATCGTCGTCGGTGACGCCACACAATTGGATTTACCGAACGGAACTCGCAGCGGACTGGTCGACGCGCTAGAAAAACTTCGAGATGTTCCAGGAATTGCTCGAGTCCAACTGGATAAAGCCGACATCGTAAGACATCGGCTCGTGCAGAATATCGTCCTGGCGTACGAAGAGTACGACCGGATCGCCGACGTGGACGAGTATGACGAGGACGACCCGCGTCGGTAAGCGATCGACGCATCGATCTGAATCAATTTTGGACCGGCTGAGTTTTTGACGGCTCCTCGCAACGAAGTAGGAAAATGTTCTGGAACTCTAAATCGCGAGCCCGCCGCACGGAGATTCGAAAGAATCGCCCGGACGCGGATCGCACGGTCATCACGTTCCTGAAAGAACGCGGCGCGCTGCCCGCGGTCGTGATCGCGATTCTGTTCTTCCTCTGCACGTCGGCGATCATCCTGTTGCGCGACGAGGTCGTTCGCTGGCGACCTGGTCAGGCGGTGCCGTACGACATCGTGAGTCGTGTGGACTTCACGTTCAGCGACCCGGACGTGCTCGTCCAGAAGCGTCGCGAGGCGCGCGACACCACGCCACGTATCTACAAATCCAACGGCGATGTCTGGACACCGCTGCAGGAAGCCTTGATGTCCCTGCCCGACCGCGTGCAAGGTGACAGCGCCGCTGCGTTGCCGGTGGCGCTGAAAGACATCCTGGGTGAAGGTGACATCACACTGCTTCGCACGATCAAGACCAAGGAAGCCCGCCGCGAGTTCGAGTTGGCCGTCGAGAACTACGCGAACGCGCTGATGAACCACCGCGACAAGCACTTCGACCAGGAAGTGAACTTGGTCCTGCTCGACAAGTCGGCACGCGACCAGGACGCCGCTGCGTCGCGCAAGGTGTCGCTGGAGCAACTGGGATTGATCGAGCCCTCGTGGACGTACACAGTCGAGGACCCCGAGTTTCGCAATCTTGCCGCCGAGAAAGCCAACAAGTTCTTTACGCGCAAGTATCTCGAATCGCAGATCCCCGCGATCACGATCGCGTTGCTGAAGCCGACCCATTCGATCGACGAGGCTGCGACCAACGAACGCCGCAATGCCGCCGAACGCGAGGTACCGGCCACCGCCGGTGAGAAGCGTTACTTCGCCAACGACAAGCTCGTGGCGCGTGACAAGGGCGTAATCGAGCAAAAGGACTGGCAGTTGCTGCGTGCCGAGAACGAGCGGTACATCGCGAGCCTCGACCGCCGGACGAAACTGCTGGCAAAGGCCGGGCTGGTAGGCATGGTCGCGCTGCTGACGACGATCCTGTGTGCGTACGTCGCGCTCTACCAGCCGCGCATCATCCGCAACTACGCCCGCACGCTCGGCGTCGCGGGCCTGCTGCTGTCGATGCTGCTGTTGCCACAAATCGCCGGCATCGGAAGTGGTCAGCTCTACCTCTTCGCCGTCGCGCCGGCGATCCTGGCGGCGATGATCCTCACGCTCGCGTACGATCAGCGCTTCGCGCTCGGCGTTACCTCCATTCTCGGAATTCTGACCACGATCGGCCTCGACCAGGGCGTCGAGTTTTTCCTGATCCTTGAGACCGGCATCGTCACCGCGAGCCTTCTGCTGACCGACGTGCGCAACCGCGGGAAGCTGATCGAGGTCGGTGGCGCCACCGCGATCGCGATGATGATCGCCACCGCCGCCGCCGGCGCCGTGAATATGGATCCGGTTCGGTTCATTGCCTACAACTGCCTCTACACGGGCGCTGCAGGTCTGGCGGTTGGGTTTGTTGTCCTGGGCATCCTGCCGTTCGTCGAGCGCACGTTCCGTATCACAACGAGCATGACGCTGTTGGAACTGGCCGACGCGAGCCATCCACTGTTGCGCCGACTCGCAGTGGAAGCCCCCGGCACCTACAGCCATAGCCTGAACGTCGCGACCCTCTCCGAAGCCGCCGCCGAGGCGATCGGCGCCAACAGTCTGCTTTGCCGTGTCGCTGCGTACTACCACGATGCGGGCAAGATCAATAAAGCCGACTACTTCGTCGAGAACCAGTCGGGTGGTGAGAACCGCCATATCAACCTCTCGCCGTCGGTCAGTTTGCTCATCATCATCGGTCACGTGAAGGACGGGATCGAGCTGGCCAAGGAATACAACCTTCCGACCAGTGTCATGCCGTTCATCCAGCAGCACCACGGCACCACACTGGTCGAGTATTTCTACCATCGTGCGATGAAGCAGAACGAGGACGACCAGCCCGCTATCAGTGAGACGCAGTACCGCTACCCGGGCCCGAAACCGCGCAGCAAGGAAGTCGCGATCGTCATGATCGCCGACGCCGTTGAAAGCGCCACGCGTGCCATGGGTGAACCCAACGCCGGCCGGATCGAATCGCTCGTTCACGACCTTGCCATGAAACGCCTGCTCGACGGTCAGTTTGACGAATGTGACCTGACGATGCGTGACCTCGACCTGATCGAACGCGCGCTCGTCAAGACGCTGATGGGCATCTACCACGGCCGTATCGCCTACCCCAGCACAGCCGAGATTCAGAACGCATCCAATGCCAATGCGGCGAACGTGCGGATGGCTTAACCCAGTTGGTTCATGGAGCTGACCCTTACCGCCCAGATCGGCCGCCCGCTCGTCGCACGATTGCGGTCGAGATTGAAGAAAGCGATCCCACTCATCCCAAATCACCCGGTCGACGTATCCATTGCGCTCGTGAACGACAAGACGATGTCGATGCTGCACGAGCGCGACCTCGGCATCGCAGGTCCAACCGACGTCTTGACTTACGAACTCGATCATGACCCCAAGACCGGCCGATGCGTCGCCGGCGAGGTGATTGTCTGCGTACCCCAAGCCAAGCGGCAATCGACCGAACGGAAGGGGTCGGTGGACGCCGAGGTATTGCTCTACGCGCTGCACGGGGTGTTGCACCTTGCGGGCTTCGACGATAGAACCGAACGGTGCTTCCGCGAAATGCACCGTATGGAAGATGATATTCTGACGAAAATCGGCATTGGCCCCGTGTTCCGACCCCTGAGAACCAAACCCCCTCAGCGCACCCGCGCGGGCAAAACGGGGGCACGCTAAATGGCATTGTTGCTGCAAATTGGTGGAGCCGCCGTGGCGTCACTGGGGACGCTCTACTTCACGACGTTGACGTACTCGCTGCGCGAACTGTCGCGCGGGCGGTTGGCGGCGTATTTCGACCGTGTGGGCGACGACCACTGGCTCGACGCCACGATCGACAAGCGCGACGATCTGATCCTTGTCACCGCGGTCGGGCGATTGCTCTGCAACACACTGTTGCTGGTGACAGTGTTGCTGGCGTTCAACCACACCGGCTGGAAGCTCTGGCACCAGTACGCCGCCGCGGTCATCGTCGCGGGCACGATCACGCTGCTCTGCTCGGTCGCGCTGCCCAACGCGCTGGCGCGCTACAGTGGTCCGGCGATCGTCGGGCAATCGGCTCGCGCGCTTCACCTGCTTCGCGCCATCCTCGCACCGGTCACCGCGGTCCTCCAGGCGATTGATGGAATCGTCAAGCGCATCAGTGGTGCCAACGACGACGCCGAACCGGACCAGATCGAGCAGGAGATCCTGTCGGCCGTCGAAGAAGGTCAGAAGGAAGGGATCGTCGGTGACCAGGAACGCGAGATGATCGAATCGGTCATCAGCTTCCGCGACACAACCGCTGGTCAGATCATGTCGGCTCGCCCGGAGATGGTCGGTATCGAACTGGGCGCGTCGCTCGACCAGGTCAAGCAGATGCTCGAAGAGTCGGGCCACAGCCGGCTGCCGGTTTACAAGGGTTCGCTCGACCAGATCGTCGGCATCCTCTACGCCCGTGATTTGCTGAAACATCTCGGTCTCCCCGCTGATAAGTTCGACATTAAGGGTGCCATGCGCCCCGCGTTCTTCGTCCCCGAAACCAAGCCCCTTCGCGACCTGCTGAACGACTTCCGCCTGCAGAAGGTTCACCTGGCCGTCGTACTCGACGAATACGGTGGGACGGCAGGGCTCGTGACGATCGAGGACATCCTCGAGGAACTCGTCGGTGACATCAGTGACGAACACGAGCCCGCCGAGCCGGCGATGATCAAACGCATTGACGACCAGACCTGGGAAGCCGACGCGCGCGTCTACGTCGATGAGCTCAATCGCGTTGTCGGCACGTCGCTGCCAGACGATGCCGGTTACGACACGCTTGGTGGGTTTGTCTCCACCGCCATGGGCCGCATCCCCGAGGTCGGCGCGACGTTCGACAACGACAACGTGAAGTACACGATCCTCGACGCCGAACCCCAGAAGGTAAACCGCGTGAAGATCGAGTTCGCGATGCAGCCCGCCGGTGAAGGACCGACGGGGCTGTAAGCGATCGCAAGCCGCCGGTCATCGGCTACGCGACGCCGGAGTTGCGACGGCCGGGCGCTGGCCCAACTGGGTCGCGATCGTGTTCTAGGAGTTCTCACTGCTTCCCCCGCGACGATGCCCCTCCCTATTCAGTTGTCAAAGAACGAATGACGATTACCGATCGTCACGGAAACATTATACTCCAGAAACCACAGTTTGTCGGCGAATGAGTACGTATTTAGTTAGGAATACAGTTCACCAATGAAAGCTGCGACGAAGTTGCGCTGGCAACTTCGTCGCGGGTGATTCGATGCAAGAACGGTCAACGAGCGACTAGCTCGCGGCGCCGACCAGTTCGCCCTTGGGCTCGGTGGTCGCAGGGGCTTCTTTCTTGATCGCGCGCTTCTCGGTAAGGCGGACTGCCTTGCCGACACGGTCGCGGAGGTAGTACAGCTTGGCGCGACGGTTCTCGCCACCACGCTTGACGACCAGCTTGCTGATGAACGGGCTGTGAACCGGGAAGATACGCTCGACGCCTTCGTTGTTCACGATTCGGCGGACCGTGAAGGTCTCGTTGATCCCGCGGCCTTTCCGCATGATGACGGTGCCAGCGAAGATCTGGATGCGTTCCTTTTCACCTTCGATGATTCGCGTGTGGACGTCGACGGTGTCGCCGATGTTGAACGTGGGGACGTTCTCTTTTTTCAGGTAGGCGGCTTCAACGGCTTCGAGGATCTTGTTGGTCATGGCTATGTACTCCGATCGTTTTGGGCTTTGATTCGAGGTTTCCGATCGGACGACAGTGCCACTACATCAACACCGTCTACTCATCAGAAATCGCGGGTCAAAAACCAAAAGGGCCTTTCGTTACTCTTGTCCCTTGTCAGTCATCCGGTGTCCGTCGATCAAGACTCAGGTTGCCGCGATTGAACACGGACATCTGACGACGGACCGTCTATTCTACAATTTACTGCCGATCCTGCCATGCATTCCAGAGGTCTGGACGACGCCGGGCGGTCCGCAGCTTTCGTTGCTCTAAGCGCCACTTGGCAATCGCCTTATGGTCACCTGAGAGCAGGATCTCGGGAACCGGTTTCCCATCATACTCCCGTGGGCGGGTGTACTGTGGAAATTCCAGCAATCCGTCGGCAAAGCTTTCGTCGTCGGCGCCACCTTCGGCCCCGAGGGCCCCGGGCAACAGCCGGACGATCGCATCAATCAGCACCATCACCCCGAGCTCACCGCCGCTCAGGACGTAATCGCCGATGCTGATCTCTATCGGCATAAGGGTGTCGATGATTCGCTCATCAAACCCTTCATACCGCCCCGCGATCATCAGCAACCGGTCTTTACCGGCCAACTCGCGGGCAAGGTCCTGATCGAACATCCGACCTTGTGGCGATAGCAGGATTCGCGTCGCCGATCGGGAATCCTGTTTTTCGACCGACCGAGTGGCTTCCACCAGCACGGTTGGCATCATCACCATTCCCGGCCCACCACCGAAGGGCTTGTCGTCAACCGACTTATGGGCGTCGGTCGCGAAGTCGCGGATGTTGGTCAGGTGGTAGTCCACCAGCCCTTTGTCCGCCGCCCGCCGGGGGATGCTCGTGCCCAGGAACGGGCCAAACATCTCGGGGAACAGTGTGAGAATGTCGATGCGCATATAAAGGTTCAGGGCTCAGTGCTCAGGACTGCTTCGTCCTAAGCCCTGAACCCTGAACCCTTTAATGCTTCCGTTACGCCTTGGCTGCCTCGACCGGGGCCGGTTTGGGCTTGCCCGGCTTGGGCAACCGAAGCATCTTGTGCTCTAGCCCACCACGTTTGAGCAGCGACGACACCGTTTCACTCGGGATCGCCCCGACGTCCAGCCAATGCTTGCAGCGGTCGATGTTCGCGACGAACTGCTTGGCTTTATCCTTGTTAAGCGGGTCGTAAAACCCCAGCTCTTCGATCACTCGCCCATCGCGGGGCGTCTGCGAATTGATCGCGTTCAACCGATAAAACGGGTGATTCGTGCGACCCAGACGTTTTAAGCGTAACTTGACGGCCATATCTCTCTTTCCTGTACCCGCGCTAGCGCGAATCGAAAAGTATAGCGAGGTACGCATTTTCTGCAAGGGGAAGTTGAGTGGAACTGTTGTCAAGGAATAGAAATGTCACCCTTAAGACCGAAGTAGAAATGTCACCCTGTCAGGGTTGTCCTCGTCCTCGTGTCGCTCGCCGGCGTAGCTGGCGAGCGACACGAGGACGGAACGGCG
>Ga0163144_10006923_pt1 | contig 24946 bp, 16 predicted proteins | sample OliLak19BULKMAT1_FD_123175 | JGI IMG/M metagenome (GOLD analysis project Ga0163144, IMG submission 123175) | Freshwater microbial mat bacterial communities from Lake Vanda, McMurdo Dry Valleys, Antarctica - Oligotrophic Lake LV.19.BULKMAT1 | ecosystem: Environmental > Aquatic > Freshwater >... | reverse complement strand
GGTCGCTCGCCCGCCGCACGTTGTCGTATGTTTCCAGTTCACCCGTTTCGAGAATGACTTTCAGTTGCACGTGCTCCGCGGCGTCCCCACCGATGCTCCCCGAAGCGTTGCACACAGCCTTGATCTGGCGAATCTCTTCGGCGACGAGGTCGTACTTGCCCGACAGGAACACGCCGCGAGAGATGACCATGTCGATCTCATCCGCGCCATCGCGGATCGCCCGCCGCGTGTCTTCGATGCGCACCGCCAGAGGATACTGCCCGCTCGGAAACCCCGTCGCCACGCTCGCGACCTTCACCGCCGAGCCAGCGAGGGATTCCCTCGCCACCGCCACCAAGTTCGGATATACGCACACCGCGGCGACCGGCGCAAGCGACTTGCCTGTGTGATCCACTCCGGGCGTGATGGCCTTGCGGCAGAGGGCGCGGACCTTCTCCGGCGAGTCTTTGCCTTCGAGGGTGGTGAGATCGACCATCGACATCGCCAGATGCAAACCGGCGACCTTGGTGCCGGCTTTGATCGACCGGGTCTTGAACGACGCCGCCCGCTGCTCCAGCATCACCGCATCAACAGTCCGCGCCTGCATCGCTTCGTCCCTTTGTCAAGCTGTCACCATGGATCACACGGAGATCACCGAGCAGATATCTTGCTTTCGCGGCCCAAGCTCACACCCCAGTTCCATCCGAATCTCCGTGGTAAGGCCTCATCACTCCGCGTTCGGCCTTCCAAAATCTCAAATCCAAAGACTATCTTTTCGGCCTTTGTCCCAGCGGGTCTCGCGCCGGCGGCGGGCCATCGCCCAGTGGCGGCGCATCCACCAGCTTCGCGCTCACGATCCGCGGCGGTACCAGCGGCCGATTATCCGGCCCCACCGGGCTCGCCGCGATCGCACGCAGCACATCCGCACCGCTCACAAGCTGCCCGAACGCCGCGTACTTCCCATCGAGTGTCGCCGCGGCGGAACCGCCGAGGCTAATGAAGAACTGTGAGCTTGCCGAGTTCGGGTCGCTTGCGCGCGCCATCGAGATCACGCCGAACTCGTGACGGAGCGTGGAATCCTCGAGGTCGATCAGGAAGCCCGCTCCGCCAAGGCCTGTGCCGGTGGGATCGCCGGTTTGAACAAAGTCGGGCGATGACGCCGCGGCGAGCGAGGCGATCTTGTGAAACTCGGTGTCGGTGTACATCCCGCCGCTGACCAGGTGCGAGAAGTGGTACACGGTGTTGGGCGCGAGGTCGGATCGGAGCGCGAAGCGAAGCTCGCCCTTGGTGGTGTCAAGCACCAGCAGCCGCATCGGCGAGACGCGATAGCCCGAGAACGTCGGAGCCGCCCTCGCGGCATTGGGGGGCGGAAACATCGGGAACCCGGCGCGGTCCAGGCGAGGCGCATAGGGCGGCGGCGAGAACATCGGCGTCATGATGAGCGGTGCGCCGATCCGCTTGCCGTCGATGCGCAGCTGCGCGAGCAGTGCACGCTTGTCGTCGGATTGCCACAACCGGGGGAACAGACGCGCGAGGTCGGACTCGCCCGCCGCGGCGGTGGAGCGATCGATCACCTCGCCCGTGGCCGCGAGAATGACTTCGATCTCGATACGTGCGGGCGGTGGCGGCGGTGTGCGTGTGGGTTGAGGCTCACCGCCTGCTGTGGGCTGGGGCGGAGTGCCAGGTTCGGCGGTCTGAACAGGCTCATCAGGCGTTGCGAGCTTTGTGGGCGCATCGGTCGGTTCTGACAAGCCCGAGGGAGCGGGGACTGGAGCGGTGGTGGCGGGCTGGGGGGCGACGAGCGGGGGGGCAATGAGCGGGGGGGCGACTGCGGCGGGGACGGAGATGGTGATCGGCACAGGCCGATTGACCGTGCAGAACTCTCGTACGGGGGCAAGCTGGGCGCTGACGCGCGAGCTGGCGGTTGAGGCGACCACTAGAAGAATGAGCACCTGCGGCAGCCGCGAAGCCCGAACAGCGCTCTCGCGGCGGCGGGCACAGGGTGGGAGATGTGCATGCTGCTGGGTCATCGTTGATGAGGTAGCGACATCGCTTCGCAGGCGGAGCGAAGCGTCTGGAGCGATCCCCATGTTATAGAGAGATGCCGCGGCGGCGGTTCCGCCGGATGTCAGAGAGACTCACCGCCGATCGCCGTTGCTGTCGATCCCGTCGAGGACGATCCAAGCGTCGGAGACGAGAGCCGCGGCCTCAGCATCGGATTCAGATGCCGGGAGACTGGCGGCGATGGAGCGGACAGAGTCGGTGTACCAGGTGGTGCTGAGATCTCGACGCAGGAAGTTGCAACCCACATCGTGGTTGAAGTCCGCCTGCGTCCGAAGCGCATCGGCCACCAGTGCGCGGTCCGGATTGCTGCCGTCGAGATAGGTATCGACGCGGAACTGGTAGTTGGAACGGATCTCGGTTCCAGTCACGGGCCAACGCGCAGCGTAGTCGGCGTACGGATGATTGCCGTGGTGGGAAGGGCAGTAGAACACGCCCGGCGCGATGAGATAATCGGATTGATAGAGAATGCCCAGGCCATCCCAGACGCTCTGTCCGGTTGCCAAGGCGGGAGCGAGCGCACGCACAAGCGTGGACTGGTGGATAGCGTTCTGCGAAGGTGTTCCAAAACGGCTGGGCGGGAGGAACTGGGTGTAATCGTCTGCGTACATTGCCAGACCAAGGCCAATCTGTCGGACATTGGATCCGCAGACGACTCGGCGTGCTGTTTCACGCACTGTGGAAAGACTGGGGAGGAGAAGGGCAATCAGCACCATGATCACCGCGATCGACGCGAGCACGTCGATCATGGTGAAAGCACGCCCGCGAAACGCGAGCGAAGCAGCACTGGATTGTCCACCATGACGTCTACGCACGCCTTCCTCCGCCAAGGAACGCCTTGCTTGCACCGAAGTTTACCAGAACATGATCAACAGAGCAAGCGAACTTTGGTACGATCCGAACTTAATGCGAACAAGTTCTGCAATCCACGCGATCAGTTTCCCGCCAATGAGTAGTACGTCACACAAGCCTGCGGGTTTGCCCGCGGCAGACTTGCACATTGAGCGGTTTTGGGGCATCCTGTAGGGAAGGTGCCGCGTATCGATTCTCGCGGGACTTTCTCCCACGGTCCTCAAGGCCTGTCGGTTCTCGATGGGGCTGGCGAGTGGGTTTGTGTTCTTGATTCTTTGAGCCACCCATGTCTGGTGCAGGCAAAGTGCAGGATGTCGATCTGGATCTGATGCGCCGGGTTTCGGAGAACGATCCGGAAGCCGTCTCACAGCTCTACGACCGATTTGCATCGCTCGTGTATCGGCTCGCGTTTCAAGCGATGCCGACAAGAGCCGATGCTGAGGATGCTGTTCAAGAGATCTTCGTTCGACTGTGGCGGACGGCGGATCGATATGACCCTAAGCGGGCGGCCTTGGTGACCTGGGTGATGCTCATTTCTCGACGCCATCTTGTTGACCGCTTGCGACGCACACGGGCGCGCGTGAAGGCGATGAGCCTGGATGACCGTCAGTCTTCGGTGGAGAACTCCGAGAATCCGCAACCCACAGCTGGGCTTTCGCTTGAAGAGAGTGAAAGATTTGGAGAGTTGATGCGTCGTGTAAACAAGCTGCCGGACCTTCAGAAGACGGTAGTGACGCGAGCCTATCTTGGCGGGCAGACCCTCCGTCAGATTGGTGAAGAGTTGGGAACACCGATTGGCACGATTAAATCTGCGCTCTCCCGGGCGCTGGTACGGCTCCGCGAGCGGGGCCCCAATGAGGAGTTGGCCTCATGAGTACTTATGAGTTGTTGGAACTGGCATCACTGGACGCGATGGGTTTGCTGGACCCGGAGGAACGCGAATCCTTCGAGCTCGCCTTCCGGGCGGCCCCGCCTGCGCTCCAGGCACAGATCCGTCGCGAGCAGTTGCGGCTGTCCGACCTGGACGGCATGCTCCCTGCGATCGATCCGCCCCCGGGTCTGCGGGCCCGTGTGATGGCGAAGGTACGCGAGGCGATCGGTTCGATGACGATCCACCGAATCAGCGGTGGCGCGATCGTTCCCGACCTGCGTCCGGCCTTTGGCGTCAATCGCTTATGGCGCGTTGGCGCAATCGCCGCCGCGGCTGCATCGGTGGTCCTGGGCTTGTCCGTTATCCAGATGCGCATTGATTATCAGGATGTGCAGCACGGTGTTGGCGACAACTTCGCACACGACACCATCCTCAAGGACTTTGGCATCAAGTTCAGCCAGTCCATGTTCGATCCGCAGACCCGGTTCGTGCAGTTCAGCCAGCCTGCCGCCGTGTCGGAAGATGCCCAGCCTTTCGCCGGGCGTGCGCTGCTCGTGGTCGAGGGAACCGGTTCGGGCGAACTGTTCCTCAAGGACCTGACTGCGGGCTCGGAGTACGAGGTTGTGGTCATCGATGCGGATGGCCGCGAAGTGATCGCCGATCTCACCATCCGTTCCTCCGGTGCGGCGATCGAACGCCGGCAGTTTGATGACGTGGTCATGGGGAGCACTCGCGAAGTCGGTATCCGACTGCGGGGCTCTTCGAAGCTCCTGCTTCGCACCGCAGGCATCTGAATCACCAGACAGACTCGCGCCGGCTTCAGTGAGCCGGATGACCCAATGAATGAGCCCCGGCAGAGTTGTTGCCGGGGCTCTTCGTTTTTGCGTATCTCTTACTGCTCGCGGCCGCGCTTGCCCTTGCGCCCCTTGGGCCCATCGACGGTGGCACCGGCGGGAGCCTTGGCCATCGTGGCTTCGAGCTTGGACCACTCGACGCGGCTGAGCGCATCCTCGACCGCCTCGCTCTGCTCGAACTTTCGCTTGGCCGCGGCCATCCGGCTCCAGACCAGGATGCCGCCCAGAAGCGCTGCGAGGCTTCCTCCAGCCAGCAGCATTCCCGCGTGCTGGAGTCTTTCATCATTCACCGGTGAGGCGAGAACGGTTGTTGGCATCGAGATGAAGGTTGCCAGATCCTCGGCACGCCCCTGCCGGGAGGCGTCGGCCACGCTCTTGAGCGCGGTGATGTAGGTCTCGAGCACCATCTTTACCCGGTCCTGCCCCACCTCGCGGAGTTCGAGCGTCAGCTTGCCCGCCTGCGGCGACTGCACGAACAGGTCGGTCTCGAGCTTTGCTCGCAACTCGGCGGGCGTTCCCAGCTTGGTCAAGCCGCGTCGGCTCATGCGTTCGGCGGCGATCTCCAGCAGCTGCGGGTTCTTCACCAGGTCCTCGTGATAGGACTGCCAGGCGGCGAGTTCATTCTCGGAAGGCTTGCGGCCCCGGGCATCCGCTTCGATCTGTGTTTGCGCGGCGTAGGTGCCCGGCCAGATCTTCTCGGCGAGAGTCCAGGAGAATGCCGCGAGAGCCGCGAGGGTGATGGCCGTACAGCAGACGGCCACGAATGCACCAGATCGCGCTCTGGCCGCGGCGAGCCGCTTCTCGCGCTTATGTACGTCGTCGAAGGCCGCCTGAAGCTTGCCACGCTGGGACAGCACCTGCTCGCACTCGCCATGCCGCTTCTGCAGCGCGGACTGCGCCTGGATGATCTTTCTCGCCTGACTCTGCAGCAGCGACTTGTAGCGCCGAAGGCGCTCCCGCCGGCCGGTGATGCGATGGGCGATCTCCGGGTCGGCTGCGCCGCCGGAGTTTCGGGCCTCGCGAGCTTTCCGCTCGGCCTGCTCCGCACGCTGGCGGAGCGACTCAACCTCGGACTGCGCCTCGTCGAGGCGCTCTTTGAGCTTCATGATCGCCGCCTCGCGACGGGCTATCTCCTGCTCATCCGCGCCGTGCATGTTCGCTGCGGCGGACTCGCTTTCATCGAGCCTCGACTGGAGCGATACCGTGGCCGCGCGGAGCTGCTCGATCTCATCCTGAAGCTGCTGGATGGTCCGGTCGCGACGCTGAAGGTCTTCGGGATCGACGGTGCTGGTCACCTGCCCCGCCGCAGATTGGGCCTGGGCAAGCTCATCGAGTGCGTTGGCAAGGTCCGCGCGAACCTGCTGGAGTTCTGCTTTCAACCCCGCGGCCCGCGCGTTGGCCTCTCCGAGCTGGATCTGTGCCTGCTCCGCCCGGCCCGAGTGGATGGCGCTGGCGTGCTCATCGCTGGCTCCGGCCTGTTCGGCCAGCGTGCGTGCCTGCTCGGTCACCATCACCCGCTCACGATGCACCTGCTCTGCTTCGAGCTTCAGCTCGGCCAGGCGCTCGTTCAGGTGTTCCTCAAGCTCGCGGAGCGACGCCTCCCGATCGCGTGCATCCTGCTCGCGTTCATCCATCTCGCGGCGGCAGCGGGCCGACTCCTCGGCCAGCCGCTGCTGGGCGTCGGTGAGGCGTTCCTGGGCCGCGGACATCTCGGCACGCTGCTGTTCGATCTTCGTGGCAGTCTGGGCAAGGGACTGCTCGCGCGCGGCAAATGTTGCCTCAAGCGAGGCCAGCTCTGTGCGGGTGACATCGCGCTCGCGCTGTGCTTCTTCCTGAAGTTCCTGCGCGGCCGCAAGCTTCTCCTGAAGCTCCATTTCCCGCTTATCGAGCTCCTCGGTCCGCGACAGCGTCTGCTCTGTTGCCGCCTGGGCCTCTGCGGCGAGCTGCTCCATCGAGGCTCGCCGCTCGTTGAGCACACGTGTGTGCTCGGCCACCTGCTGCTCCGCCGCGGCCGCGGCTTCGGCGCGGCGCTGCGCTTCGGCGCGAGCGTTCGCGGCCTGGCTGGCGAGCTGGTCGAGTTCGGCCTGTCGCGCATCCAGCGCCGTAACGGACTGCTCGAGCTGCTGCTGCCGCTGGGCGAGGCTCGATGCGAGCGAATCAACTTCGGACTGGCGGCTGGCCAGCGCGGCGATGGATTGACGGAGCTCGTTGTTGCGAGCGGCAAGCTCGGCTTCGCGCCCGTCAAGATCGAACTGCCGCCGAGAGCCCTGCTCGTGCATCTGCTTGAGCGCAGAAAGACGCGTTTCCAGATCGGCGATGACTGCAAACACCCCGGCATCACTGCCCGCGGAACTCTGCCCGGCGTTCGGGGTGTACATCTCGCTGTTGGGCGGGGTCGGCTGGCTCATCTGCTCGCACCTTTCTCGCAACATACGCGCGCTTGAGAGCGGTTCTGCACAGCTTGCACAGGACCGCCCCACCCCCCGCCCCACCCCCCGCTCCACCCGCCACCCTACCGCCGACCGACGCGATCCCTGTCCCCCGGGACCAATCCGGTGTATCGACGCAGGACAGCCCTCCCTTCATGCATGGGCGGCAGAGTTGCGCTACTCCGCCCGCGCCGCACGCACGGTGGCGTCCGGGCAGGGTTCGGCACAGCCGATAACCCGTGCGAACAATGCCGCATGGCCACCTACCTCTTCAAGACCGAGCCGTCGGAGTACTCGTTTGCTGACCTGCTCCGCGACAAGCAGGCGCGGTGGGACGGCATCACCAACGCCCAAGCGATCAACTTCCTTCGCGAGGCGAAGAAGGGCGACGATGTTCTCATCTACCACACCGGCGATGACAGGGCAATCGTCGGTCTTGCGATGCTCGCCAGCTCTGCGCAGCCCGATTCAAGGCACACCGAGCTCGATGGGCAGGGTCGGCCGAAACTGGTCGTCGTCGACATCAAGCCGGTGAAGGCGGCCAGATCCCCGGTCACACTGGCAACCATCAAAGCAGACAAACGCTTTGCCGAGTTTCTGCTGGTGAAGAACTCGCGGCTCAGCGTGATGCCCGTCCCGCCCGCGCTCGACAAGCTTCTGCGCGAGCTGGCCGGGCTCTGAAGCTCAGTACAACTGCTTGAGCGTCGCGCCGGGATAGAACCGCAGTGCGATCGTCCGCCAGTCATCGCCGCGATCCGCAAAGCCCTTGGCGCAGTACTGGCACATCCCGACGCCGTGGCCGAAGCCGCGGCCGGAAAAAGTCATCCCATCACGTGTCGAACGCACGCTAAAGTCGCTTGAGTGGACACGCGTTTTGCGTTCCACCAGCGGCAGACCGGGTATCGGCGCTCCGGCAACACCCGCCACCGGCCCCGCCGCGACCGAGTTGTTGCACGCCAGCCGCAGCTCCTCGCCCGAGAGCGCGTACCACGTACCGCCGGGCTCGATGACCTTGTACTTGCTTGGTCGTCCATCGTCGTTAAAGGTCATGGGCTCGATTGAGTGCAGAGCCTTGAGCTTTCGGACCATCAACTGCTGCCGCTCGCCAAATCCCCGGATCCGCCGCGCCAGTTCATCGCGGTCGCGATCAACCGTCCAGCGATACAGAGGCGACTTCTCGCACATCGATTCGCGCGGGTGCGCCTGAATCGGTGCCGCGAGGTTGTACTCATAGCCCTTGCCGGTCGGCCAGGTATCCCGTGCTGACGCGGTTCGCCCGCCGCATGTGCTGGAGTAGTACGTCCGGAAGATCGTGTCACGCTCCACCAGAACCTGCCCGCGCGTAGAACGCACCGCCTCGAGCACCGTCGGGTTCCGCTGCACGCCCGCATACACCTGGTCGCGTTCTGAGTTCTCAAGATCAAAGTGCTCGTTCCGCCGCGCGCTCAGCGACCGCTCGTGCAATGCATACGTCCGCGCACACACAGCCTGAACCTGAAACGCGGTCAGCGGCCAACCGATCACCATTTCCTTGCCGACCACACCCGGCAGGTAATCCTCCAGCGACACATGTTCCACCACGTCAAACGCCCGTGGCGAGACATCGCTCCGCGCGACAAAGTGCACCCGCCCAGGATGTTCAACCCCGTCAATCGCGATCACGCTGATTCCGCCCGCCCCGGGACCGCTCGCATCTACGGGTGCGGCCCACACGCCTGTTGAAACGTCTGCCGCGGCGACGCCCTCGGGCGATCGCAGCACAAACTGCCCGTTCTCCAGCGTGACATTCACTGTCCCGGTGCTGCGGAGCGGGTTCTTCTCACCCCCGGGCACACCCGGCCAGAACATCACCGGTGCCGATCCGCCGAGCTTGACCGACTCAACGCCCGTGCGGATCCGCACGCGCAGGTCCGGGCCGCGGTCGCCATAGTGCTCCGGCGGAAGCGCGACAATCGGCGCTTGGCTGGGCGCGATGGACTTGTCCATCAAGCCGCCCGGGCCCCCGGGTTCGCCCAGCGGCTGCCACCCGCTGCCGCGGCCGGGGGAGCTCTGACACGACGCCAGAGACAGATTGAGAAGCACGGCCACCGTCGCCAGCAGCCCAAGGGCCGCCGCGGCGAGGAGGGATTCGGGCCTGTTCATCCATTTGGCCATGGTGTGGATGGGTTTCACAAAGGTGGGATCGGCAGGATGGCGAGCACAACGCCAGAGGATATCGCGGGTCAGGCGGTGGGCGGGATGCCGATGTCCTCGTTCCAAAGTTCCGGGCAGCGGGCGATGAACCGCTCCATCACCTCCACGCACCGCTTGTCATCCAGCACCCGCACGGCGATGCCCTCATCCTCCAGCCAATCCTCGCGCCCCTGGAAGGTCTGGTTCTCGCCGATGATGACGCGCGGAATGCGGTGGAGCACCGCCGTGCCCGAGCACATGGCGCACGGGCTGAGGGTGCTGGCCAGGGTGAGGGTGTGCCAGTCGCGGCGGCGTCCGGCGTTGCGGATGCAGACGGTCTCGGCGTGGGCGGTTGGGTCGCCTGTCTGCACGCGGAGGTTGTGCCCGAGGGCGACGACGACCCCGCTCGGATTGACGAGCGCGGAGCCGATGGGGATGCCCCCCTCGGACTGAGACTTGAGGGCCTGTTCAAAGGCAGCGTCAAGCGCCAGACGGTCGATTTCGTCCTGCGTCATCATGGTGGCAAACGGTAGACGCGAGGGGCTCGGGGGTAGGGGGAGGCAGGGGGTAGGGGAGGACGAGCAGGGCGAACGTACAATGTCGCCGGTTCTCCACGCCTGTGCTCGAAAGCCATTCCCATGACTGATCGCCTTCAAGTCTCCAAGACGTACAAGCTGTTCATCGACGGGAAGTTTCCACGCTCCGAGAGCGGGCGGACGCTCGCCGTTTCCGACAGTCGCGGCCGGGTTGTGGCCCACATCTGCCATGCCTCGCGCAAGGACTTGCGCGATTCGGTGACGGCCGCGCGGAACGCGCTGACGGGGTGGCGCAGCGCGACGGCGTATCTGCGAGGGCAGATCCTGTATCGCATGGCCGAAATGATGGAGGGAAAGCGGGAGGAGCTCGCTCAGGCGCTGGTGATTGGCAGCGACACGCCCGCCGCGGCACGGCGCGAAGTCGAGGCCTCGATCGATCGGCTGATCGCGTTTGCCGGCTGGGCGGATAAGTACGCGCAGGTGCTCGGGTGCAACAACGCCGTGGCCGGTCCGTACTACAACTTCACCGTGCCCGAGCCGACGGGTGTGGTGGCGGTGGTGGCGCCCGACTCTCCTGGCCTGCTGGGGCTGATCTCCATGTGTGCCCCCGCACTGTGCGCGGGCAATGCCGTGGTCGCCGTGGCGGGGGAGTCTCACCCGATCGCCGCGGCGGTTCTCGCGGAAGTCTTTGCGACCAGCGACCTTCCCGGCGGTGTGCTGAACCTGCTCACGGGAACACGCAGCGAACTGGTGCCGGTTATTTCCGGGCACCGGGACATCGATGCGGTGATCGCCGCGGACGTCGGGGCGGATCACGCCCGCACGCTCCGCGAGGGTGCGGCGGAGAACGTCAAGCGTGTGAAGATCATCGAGTGGGCCAGTGCGCAGCCACGGAAAACGGCAAGATCGCGGCCCGGCACTGCATCGCTTGACTGGTTTGACGACCGCACCTGCGAGACACCGTGGTGGATCGAGGCGAGTGTGGAGATGAAGACGATCTGGCATCCCAGCGCGGTGTGAACTCCAAAAACAAAGCTCCGAATCCTCGGCTCGGTCCGTAGAGCTGGGGATTCGGAGCTAGAGAGAAGAGGTTCTCTGCCGCGGCTCAGGCTTTCCCGGGCCGCGTGTGTGTCTGCGTACTTATACGACTACGCCCACAGGGCGGATGCAGTTCGATTCGCAGATTGCGATTCTCGGGCGGTGCACGTGTGTGCGGCATGGTTATCCGGCAGTTGTGGCAGCAGCGGGGCGGCCGCCAACGAGGTCGAGCAGCATTCGCTCATGAAGCGCGGTTGCACCCTGGTGTTCATGCACGCAGTCACGCCCGGCCTCGGCCATCTCTGAGCGGCGCTGCGGATCGGCGAGTAGCGCGGTCAGTGCCGGCTCAAGTTCGCCTGCCGTAACGACTTGGATGGCCCCGGCCTTGCGGAAGGCTTCGACGATCGACTCAAAGTCGGTGAACCGCGGTCCGATGACGGTAGGGATTCCAAGCGCAATGGGCTCGATGGGATCAGATCCGAACAAGGTACCAAAGGAACGTCCGATGACCGCGATATCCGCAAAGGAGTAGGCCGCGCGCAGCTCGCCGATGGTGTCGAGAAGGAAGCGGTTGGGCGGCGCAGGGTGTGCCGGGCGCTCATGCGCGAGGGTTCGCCGGACGCAGTGCATCGGACCGCCCAGCGCCAGGAACGCATCGTCAAATCGATCGGGTTTTCGCGGTGCGCAGAGAAGCTGGGCTCCAGCGGGGCAAGAGGCATGAAGGAGAGCCTCCTCGCCCAGACTGGAGAAGTCGGCATCGCGCCAAGCGACAAACCTTTCTCGATGCGCGTGATAGAGCGAATGGGCGGAGGGCCGCGGAAGCTCCGCGGTCGAACCGGCAACGATCAGGGGCGCTTCGCGGTTGATCCGGAGGCTCGTGGCGAGCTCATCGGCCCCGGGCACGGTGGCGTCGAGGTTCACAGAGTCCCATTTCATCGACCCGGTGATCCGGACGTGGTCCGCGCGCACACCCATCGCCTCGAAGCGCTCTGCATAGGCGGCGTCCTGCACCGCCGCGAACTCGATCGCGCCGAACGTGCGGGCGAAGAACGAGCGAAATCGGTGGTATCCGCGAAAGGACCGGGCGGAGAGGCGGCCGTTGATGATGCACATCGGAATGCCGCGGCGGCTGCACTCGCCGACGAAGTTCGGCCAGAGCTCGAGTTCGACCAGCCCGACGGCATCGGGCTTGACTGCATCGAGGAACCGATTGACGGCGAGAGAAAAATCGAGCGGGTAGCGGACGATGTGGATGGCAGTTGCACCATCTTTGGATGCCGCGAAGAGCGCCTGTGCGCGGGCCAGGCCGGTATCGGTGGTGACGCTGACGACCACATCCGCGTGGCGAGAGAGGAGCGGCACGAGCGAGCGGAGCGTGTTGACCTCGCCGACGGAAACCGCGTGGAGCAGGATGCGCTTCCGTCCGACCGGCGGGGGGGGAAGATCATCAACCCGGCCAAAACGCTCACTCCACCCGCCGCGTGCCTTGCGTGCCCACCAGGGCGCGGTGGCGACGGCTGCGGGTAGATACAGGGCGTCGAGAAGGTTCATGAGTGGGAGACGTAGCGGGGCTCACGCGGCCGAAGGTTGGTGGAAATGGGTGGCCTTCCGGACTCCGTCCGCTGATCAAATGGGCAGGCCGGGACTCGAACCCGGGACCCTTCGCATGTAAAGCGAATGCTCTAGCCAACTGAGCTACCCGCCCGTGGGTCTGATAGGGTAGGAATGCTGCCGCGCGGACCATCCGCGGCGGGCCTCGCCGGTACAATCTTTGCCGCGATGTTCGCGGCCGTTCCCGGAGACCCGATTTGCCGCATCGCCCACCGCAATCCGGGTCCAAAGCTCCACGGCAGGCGTCGCGCGATGGGGGGAGGGGGGGAGCGACAGTCACGACGACGCCCCTTTGCCTGCCGATGTGGTCGTGGGCAGGGGGCGTGGCTGCGACGATCGCGGCGGCCGCGGCATCTGGAGCATTGGTGTGGCAGCATTTCTCCGGGAAGTCCCTCCCGGGATGTGGCCCGCAGAGCGGGTGCGCATCAATCGAGAACCACCCGATGGGCAAGGTGCCGCTCCCCGCGGCGATCGGGGAAGCTCTGAGCGTGCCCGCTTGGCCCGCCTCGTTCCTGGGATTCACGTTCTTTGTGGCGATGCTGGTCCTGTGGGCGCTCTCCGGTCGCAAACTCACCCGCTGGGTGCGGGCGGCGGTATGGGTGGGGATCGCCGTGTCGATCACTTATTTGATCGCGATCGTTATCGATGTCGGCGGAGGCAAGGATCCGTGCAAGTACTGCCTTGCGAGCCACGCCGCGAACTTCGTACTGCTCGCATTCATGGAGGTTGGGATCATGGTGGCACGTTCGCGTGAACGGTCTTCGCGTCTGGCTCGTAGGAAGGTGTTTGGACCGCCGGTGTGCGCGGCGGCGGCGGTGTTTATCGCCGCGTCCGCCTCGCTGGGCTACTTTGAGAGCGCCAAAGTCTGGCGTGAGGCCGCGGCGTCGGAAGGCGCACGCGCGGATGCGGAACGCGAGATCATCGAGCAGGCCGCCGCCGCAAGAAGCCAGCCCGCAACCACCGGCGAGAACTGGGGCTTCGGGCCCCAGGGGTTCAGCGGGCGATACCGCGAAGGCCCGGAGCACGCCGTCGCGCGGATTGTGATCTACTCCGACTATCAGTGTCACCAGTGCAAGCGGATCGAGAATGAGGCACGGGCGCTTCGGGCCAAGTACCCCGACAAAGTCTCGGTGTCACACAAGCACTACCCGTGGTGCTCGGATTGCAACAAGTATCTCAACGGTCAGACGCTGCACCGTAACGCCTGCTGGGCTGCACGCGCGGCCGAGACGGCGGCGATGCTCCGAGGCAGCGACGGCTTCTGGCTCATGCACCGCTGGCTGTTTGACCGCGGCGGCGGATTCACGGACCAGGAGCTCGCCCAGGGGCTCACAGAGCTGGGCTTTGATCCGAAAGTGTTTGTGCCGGTGATGACGGGGGAGGGAACGTTGCGTCCTGTGCAGCAGGATGTCGATGAGGCGCAGGCACTGGGCATCTCCGGAACGCCGATGGTGTTCATCAACGGTGTGGAGCTCAAAGGGTGGGAAGCAGCCCGCGCGCTCGAGCGAACGGTGGAGGCGGTGCTGAACTCCGGCGCCGTCGCGGCGACAAGCGTGAATGACCGCCCGTTGCTGGCACGGGAGAAGTTTATTGCCGACTGGCGCGATGAGCCGGTTCGCGCAAATGTGACCGGAACGCCGCGGCGCGAGCTGAAGAACGATTCCGCGAAGGTGGAAGTTGTGGTCTTCGGCGACTTCCTGGAATCGAACACGGCCAAGGTTGATGCGCAGCTCCGCGAGTGGGCGGGCAAGCCCGTGAGCGCTGGGGGCAAGCCGATCCGCTATGTCTTCCGCCATTACCCGGGCGACAAAGAGTGCAACCCTGCGCTGCCGCGGACGTTCTTTGAGCATGGGTGCCTCGCCGCGAAGACCGCAGAGGCGGCGTCGGTGGTGGGTGGGGCGGAGGCGTACTGGCAGATGCACGCGTGGCTGCTGAGCAATCAGAAGGGGTTCGGCCCGGCGAGCATTCCTGTCGCGGCGGGGGCGATCGGCATAGACGCTGGCTCGCTCGCCGCGGCGCTGGGACGCGCGGAGGTGCAGTCAGCGATCAATGAAGACCTTGCGGCTTCGCGACTGCTGGGTGTCGGACAGATCCCGTGTATCTATGTGAACGGCAAGTTTGTCAAGCGATGGTGGCGCGAGGGCGACAACGTCATGGAACGCATCATCGACGAAGCCGCAACCAGATAGACTCGAATCAGACATTGCAGGTCACTCATTCGGCCATGTGCGCCGTTCCGAAGGGAAGACAACTCATGATTCTCCGTTCGATTGTTGCGTCACTGTGCCTCGGTATTGTTGGTATTGCCGCTGCGGCGGGGCAGGGGGGAGCTACGCAGGGACGGGCGGAGTCTTCCGCGGCGCAGCAGCAGGCGGCGGACACGATCGCCATGAAGGACGTGCTGCTACTGCAGAACGTTGCGAGCGGTGGCCGCAGCTGGCTTCGGAAGGATCATTACGAAGGCGCGATGGTCCATGTCGGCACCGAGCAGTATTTTCCTGATGTCGGTGACTCGGTCACGACCGATCGCGATGCGGAAGCCCAGTGGTTCCAGGCTTCGGCCAACCCCGATGGGTGGGTTGCGAACGATGCGCTCCGCGGCGGCTACTGCTTCTGGAAGCTTGCTTCTCCGAGCGCGCGGGTGATGATCCTCGAGGCAGCAGGTCACTCGATGGTGTATGTCAACGGATTGCCGCGTGTCGGCGATCCGTACGAGACGGGGTACGTGCGTCTGCCCGTGTTTGTCCGCAATGGCGACAACGCGCTGCAGTTCCGGGGCGGCCGCGGCCGGGTCCGGGCGACGCTGACGGCGGCGCCCGCTTCGGGCGTCGCGCTGAACGCTGCCGACGCCACGATCGGTGATGTCGAAGCCGGGACCACGAGCGTGTGGCACGGCGCAATCGTGGTGCTGAATGCGAGCCGCGAGCCGTTGTCGGGCCTCCGGGCCGTTGTGGAGGGCGATGAGGCGCGCGGGATCGCGGTACCGACGATTCCGCCCCTGGGCATTCGGAAGGTCGTGTTCACGACTCAACAGGCGTGGGGCGAAGCGGGAGAACGAGAATTGAATCTGCAAGTCATCCGGCCCGGTGCCACGGCGTCTGCCGCGCCCAAGATGGCCGCCTCTGCGCAGGTACGGATCCGGGTGCGCAATCCGGCATCGGGCGAGACCTTCAAGTACACGTTCTTCAGTAAGGTCGATGGCTCGCTGCAGTACTATGCCGCGAGGCGTGCGACCGGGTCCGATGTTGACAAGACCGGCCTTGTGCTCACGTTGCATGGCGCGAGCGTGGAGGCGACGAGCCAGGCGGATGCGTATGCGCCCAAGCCGGACTTTCACATCGTCGCACCCACGAATCGTCGGCCCTACGGCTTTGACTGGGAGGATTGGGGCCGGATCGACGCGCTGGAAGTGCTGGAAGATGCCGCGCGTCGGTTTCCGCACAATTCCCGCCGGGTGTACCTGACGGGCCATTCCATGGGCGGTCACGGGACCTGGCAGATCGGTGGCCTGTTCCCCGGACGGTTCGCCGCGATCGCGCCAAGCGCGGGATGGCCGACGTTCTGGACATATACCGAGCGCGGCAGCAAGGCGCCGTGGGACGATTTCAGCCCGGTGTCCTTGAACGGCATCGTTCAGCGTGGCGCCCGCACGAGCGACACCCTGGCGCTGGTCGACAACTACGCGGGCGTTGGCGTGTACATCCTGCACGGCGACAAGGATGACAATGTGCCGGTCGAGCAGGGCCGAATGATGAAGGACTTGCTGAGCAAGGCGGGGCACACCGATCTGGGCTATCACGAACAGCCGGGCGCGGGCCACTGGTGGGGGAATGAGTGCGTTGACTGGCCGGCAATCTTCGAGATGTTCCGGCGAAGGATGATCCCGCTTGCATCGGAGGTGGATGCGGTGACGTTTGTCACGGCGGACGTGGGGGTTTCAGATCGGCTGCATTGGCTGCGCGTTGAGGCACAGCAGCAGCGGCTCGTGCCCACTCGCATCGAGGCGAAGCTGGATCGTTCCAGCAAGCTGCTGACGGTCACCACGCAGAACGCGCTGGTGATTTCGTTTGATGCCGCGGCGATGGGCGTGGTGGCGGGGCTTGACTTGGAGATCGACGGAACGCGGATAGCGGAGACAAAGCCGGGGAAGGGGGGATTAGTGCGCCTGGCCCGCGAAGGTAACGTTTGGAAAGATGCGTCCTCCCGGGCCGCACCACGCCCCGTTGCCGGGCCCTTCAAGCGGGCGTTCGACAACAACTTCGTGCTTGTGTACGCCACACGCGGTACCGAGGAAGAGAACGTGCACACGCTGGCCAAGGCACGCTTCGATGCCGAGACGTGGTGGTATCGCGGCAATGGCTCGTGCGACATCGTTGCCGATGATGCGTTCGATCCCGACGCCTCCGAGAACCGCTCGCGGAACGTGATCATCTACGGCAATGCACAGATCAACTCCGCGTATGGAAAGATTGTCCCGGATGATGCTCCGGTCTCGGTGACGCGCGGGCGCATCATCGTCGGTGACCGCCGCATGGAAGAAGAACTCCTGGGCACAATCTTTGTCACGCGCCGCCGCGGCGCGGATGAGAACGGCCCGTTGGTCGGCGTCGTGGGCGGAACCGCGGCACACGGTCTTCGATCGCTGGATCGCATGCCGTTCTTCACTTCCGGCGTCGGCTTCCCTGATGTGCTTGTCGCCGGTGCGGACATGCTGCAGCGTGGGCTCGATGGCGTCCGCACGATCGGGTTCTATGGCCCTGATGGTACGCTCGGCACGGGGGATGTGATCAATCAGAAGGGCTTTGACATGCCCGAGCGGCCCTAACGCAGCGGCACACCGCCCGCGCGATCAACACCCCGCGAACCATGCGCTGAGGAACGCGAAGATGTCGGGCACCTGCACCTGCCCGTTGCCATCGAAGTCCGCGCCCGGTCCCTGCGCGAACCACGCGCTGAGGAACGCGAAGATGTCCGGCACCTGCACAAGCCCGTTGCCGTCGAAGTCCGCTGCACATGGTGTGCTTCCTTCGACCGGCAGGATCACGAGTACCGCGTCATAAGCCTCAGCCATCCCCGCGTTGTCGTAGGTAAGCACGGTGTTCACGGCGAGACCACCAAAGGCGTTGATGCTCTCCGGGTCGGAGGTGGCGCGTCCGGGGAGCTGCTGCTGGATGATCTGCTGGGCGTGCAGCGTGCCCGAGGCAATGGAGTCTCCATCAAGCAGCGCCAGCTGCGAGATTGTGTAGGTGCGTCCGGAGTTGGGACCGGCGATCTGCTGGCCAGTGGTAAGGAGCAGTTCCAGCCGATGCCCGTTCTGCCCGCCCGGCACAGCCTTGAATAATCCCGTCTGCGTCTCGGGCGGCATCGGCTGCCACCGGGCCACGAAGTAGACATTGCCCAACAGATCGACCGCTGGAGCGCTGGCCACGAGCGGAGAAGACAGCAGGCCGATGGTGCCGCCGCTCGGCCCGTTCAGCACGGGCATGCCGGCATACGCGGCCACGGTCCACGCGCCGCCGGGGACGGAGTCCGTCACGGTGACGATCGCATCGCCCAAGGTCGGATCCGTAAGCACCATCGCGGCGACGAGGTCGCCCCCGTCGTCGAGGCCCAGGCCCACGGGGCCATTTCCGCCGCGGAACGGCAGCTGCGAGAGGTACTGCTTCGCGTCCGCGGAACCCGAGGAGTTGGTTGAGTAGGCAGGTGAGGTCACAGGAGAGGGAACCGCAAAGCCGCGGCGCGATGTGGCATCCACCGTGGGCGGAGTGCCCGCGAGCACATCGAAGACGTTGATGGCATTGGTCTTCGCGGCGGGAACATTCGGCCGAGCCAGGCTGGCAAGCGTGCCGAGGCTGCCCGCTCCGCCTGCAAATGGTGAGAACGTGGGATTGCCACGGTGGCCCGCGATCGCCGGGGCAAGGTGTGCCGTGGTGCTCGTCAGATTCGCGACGGCCGACCCGGCGCGGAAGCGGTTGGCAAAGTCGAGCGCGAAGATGAAGGGCGATGTTTCGGGAGCGCCGATCAGCGAGGGGACGTTTGTCGGCGCTGACTCATTGCGCACAACGTAGGTGGTGGCCGCGATGTCCGACGCAAAGTTGCTCCCGCCGAATGCGGCAAGGCTGTTGACACCCGCCGACCGAGCCGAAGAGCTGATCAGCAGGAGATTCTCTCCAAGCACGCGTGTCGCGGTCGCCGGAATGGTGTTGAAGTTGTCCGCGCGAACGGCGATGTTTCCCGCGGCATCAGCCGCGCCAAGTGAAAGCGTTGCGGTGTCCGCCCCGCCCGCCGCGGGCCGGCTGGCAAGCGCCATCACACGCTCTACGTACAGGCGTTCGGGCTCGCTCATATCGAGGCCGATGGTCGCGCCGATCACGCTGCTCGCGGCAAGGCCAAACTCCGACGTGGCTATTGCGAACTGTGCGTCGAAGGTTGCGACCGAGACGCTGCTCGCGGCAGAGTTCGCTGTCGGGTGCACGCCCGCGCCTGGAGTGTTCCAGAGCGCGAACGAGCGCGAGGCAAACGACTGCGGCACAAGGTAGGACGGACTGGCAGCGCTCGATCCCAGGATGAACGTCCGGAACAGCGGATCAAGTTCGCGTGAAGCCTTCAGGATTGGTGCGACGACCAGTCCGTTTCCCCAGGAGGTCGCGATGACTGCGCCGTCAACGACATACCGGATGCGCTGCGAGGCGGCCTCGTATGGCGAAAGAGCGTCGTTCCCGCCGGGAATCGCTGGTACGCTGTCCTGTGCGAACGCGGACGCGGCGGCTCCAGCCGCAGCAAACATCGCCGCCGTTGTCATTCGGGACCATGTCATGTGTGCGGGCACTCCTTACGGGAGGGGGTGGGCTATGCGGCAGGCGTGGCGGGCGGGCGCTTGGGGGGAGGGAAGCCTGCCAAGTGTGCCGCGCCGATCGTATATCGCAAGGATAGGAGTCCGCCCGTGTGTGGATGTGTTCAGAATGGTGCTGCGATTCTGAACGCGTTGCGGGCAGTCCCTGACCCGGTGGGCCTGAGCACAGTGGGCCTTAACACAATGGGTAACAACACCCTCCCAAGTCCCGCATCTCCCCGAGGCCTGGAAGCGGGTACCGTCCTGTCATGCCAGCGGTCCGAATCACAGTCATCTGCGATGAATGCATCCGCATCGAGTGGTCCCCGGCAGGCGTGGACGATGCGGGCGTGTTCGTGGATGAACCGTCTCTGCTGGTTCCGGTGCGGCCGCTGCCTCGGCGAGTCATGATCGCGGATGCCGCTGCCGGCGCGCCCCCGATCGATGTACGCACCTCGCGTGTCCTGTTGCAGTTTCGGCCCGATGGCGAGCCGCTCGGAGCGGCAAACTTCGCGGCGCATTTCCAGGTTGCCAGCGCGAGCGGTCGCATGCGATCGTTCTGGCACCCCGGAGATCGGAGCGAACGGAATCTTGGCGGAACGATTGAAACGCTCGATGGCGTTCGAGGTCCGATTCCACTGGGTGAGGGCCTGCTGTCACGCGATGGTTGGCACCTGATCGATGATTCCGCCGGTCAGTTGCTGGTCGATGGCTGGGTTGCGGCGCGAGCGTGGCGCGGCGTTCCGGGGACAAGCACCGACTGGTACCTCTTTGCCTATGGGCATGACTATGGCGCAGCCCTCCGGGCATTCACACGCTTGTGTGGCGCTATCCCCGCGCCACGCCGAGCGGCGATGGGCTCGTGGTATTCGCGGTACTGGCCGCACACATCCGCGGAGTTTCGCGGCATCGTCGCCGATTATCACCAGCACGGCATTCCTCTGGACACGATGGTACTCGACATGGACTGGCATTCCGGATCGACACGCGATGAGTGGACGGGCTGGTCGTGGAATCGGGAGCTGCTCCCCGATGCGGAAGAGCTGCTGAGCTGGATGCACGCCCACGGGCTTCAGGTTGCGTTGAACCTTCACCCGGCCGATGGTGTGGGACCGCAGGAGGATCGATACGCTGCGTTCATGCGGGCGCAGGGCGCAGACCCGCAAACCGGCGAGCGGCTCGCGTTTGATGCGGGCAACCGGCCCTACATGACTGCGCTCTTCGGCGAGGTGCTCGTTCCGCTAGAGGAACGCGTACGCAACGACGTGGCGACGGTTTGGGGCGATCCTTCCGCAAGGATGTTTGGACCCGGACCTGACGGTGAAACCATCAAGCAGGCCGACACCGGGGTGGACTTCTGGTGGGTCGACTGGCAGCAGGACCGTTACGTGGCGTCGATTCCCGGGCTGACGAATCTCGCGTGGCTCAATCGGCTCTTCTTCGCGCATTCGTCGCGGGAGGGCCGGAGGGGGATCAGCCTCTCACGCTGGGCGGGAATCGGCTTCGGAGATCACCGCCACCCGGTGCACTTCTCGGGCGATGCCCATACGGGTTGGGAGATGCTGGCATTTCAAGTGCCGTTCACGATCGTCGCGGGCAACGCGGCATGCTTTTTCTGGTCGCACGATATCGGCGGGCACTTCGGGCCGCGGATCGAAGAGTGTACTGCCCGCTGGTGTTGGTTTGGCTCGCTCTCTGCGGCGATGCGGCTGCACTCCGCCCGGAGCGCCGCGCTGGATCGTCGCCCGTGGACGTACACGGAGCCATTTGCATCAGCGATGCGGGCGGCGTTCGCGCTGCGATCGAGGCTCATGCCGGTGATTGATGCCGCGGCGCATGAATGCGAGGACAAGTCGCTGCCGCTTCTGCGGCCAATGTATCTCGCGCATCCCGAGCTCGAGCGGGCGTACCGCATGCATCATCAGTACACCATCGGCGAAGACCTGCTTGCCGTGCCGATCACCACCGCTGGAGTCGGCCCGCGATGCATCGCGGCCGCTTCGGTGTGGTTCCCGCCGACTTCAGCATGGTTCAACTGGTTCACGCACGAGCGGTACGAGCGCGGAACGGAGGCATACGTCGCGGCGGCGGTCGATGAAGTGCCCCTGTTCGCCGCGGCCGGCGTACCAGTTCTGACGCGGACGTTTTCGCATTGCCCCGCAATCGAGCCGATCGACCACTTGGTGATCCGGCTGTACCCCGGAGAGCCCGGGAGTGTGCACACACGCGAGTTGTATGAAGATGATGGCGACACGCTCGGCTATCGCCGCGGTGAGTTTCGGAAGGCCCCAGTGCGCGTGGTGTGGGGCGAGGGCGGGCGCGTGAGCGTCACCGTCGGAGCCGGAGTCGGAGCGTTTGCCGGAGCGATCAAGGAGCGGGCGATCTCGCTGGAGATTGGAGGTGTGAAAGCTGTTGGCGACATCACGGTCAATGGCAGGCAGGAAGATGCGGTGCGCGATGAGGAGGCAGGATTGTGGCGTATCTCTGCCGGGACGTTCCCCGTGGCGGCGCCGATCGTGATTGATGCTCGGCTTGAACAGCGAACCGCCGCGGAGTACGCGAGCCACGCGGCGGAGCGGCGAGAGGAACGCGCCGCGGCGCTTGGCGAGATGCAAGAGCACGCGGAGCCGACATCGCAATCGATGGTTCTTGCGGCCAAGTATGGCATCGGAGCCTGGCCGGAGACGTCGGCGGCGGGGGGAGTGGGGGTGTGGGAGCGCGGGCGACCCGACTCCGTCCGCATCTGCGACCCCTTTGCATCCATGGATCACGGCACGCTGCGGGCGGAACTCATCGAACGCATCGGCCTTGCCGCGTCGCCGGTAACGGAGCGAGTCTTGAGCGCCCATTCGCTGGAACTCGGCCGCGAACTCGCGGCGAGCATCCCGCTCCCTGACGAAGCGATCGCGCAACCTCCGACCGGGCTTCGATGCTCTCGCATCGCGAGGTTCACGTTCAGTATCGGCGGGAACACGATCGTTCGCGATGCGCTCGCCGAGACGCGCGGCACACCCATTACCAGCTTCGTCATTCGCGGCCCATATCCCTGGGACTGGCGCAAGCCGATTCAAGAGCAGGTGTTTGAGCCTGAGCAGAGTCTCCCAGAGGCTCATGGGCTGGAAGGGTGGGCCTCGGCGCACCAAGGCGATCAATGGCCCGTCGATTTTCGGCGGTCCTTCCCCGGGCAGAAGGGGGTTGGGTATGCCGCGGCGGTGATCCTTTCCGAGCGCTCGCAGCGGACAACGCTGCATCTGGATTCGGGTGACCGAATCGAAGCGTGGCTGAACGGAGCAAAGGTGTTTTCTCTCGATGGTCAGGATTCGCCGGAGGCATTGACCTCGGAGGTTGAACTTCAACTGCCCGCAGGCAGGAGCGTGCTGCTCATCAAGACCAACGACGGTGGGGGGGGCTGGGGCTTTGCGGCGACGCTGGAGGGAGAGTCGGCCGTCAGGGTCGTAACGCCCCCGGAACTGTCAAATGGTCACGAGTGAAGGTCGGGACGCGTGTTGCAACCGGCGCGGGAACAATCACAACTAAAGGAGTGCATCATGGCCAAAGGCAAATCTCGCACTTCTCTTCTGGATGCACTGAACGAAGACCTGGCGTATGAACTCAGCGCGGTGATCCAGTATCTGACCTATGCCGCAAAGATCAGCGGCCCATACCGGCCCGAGCTGAGCAAGTGGATGCTCGCTGAAGTTCCCGAAGAAACCTCGCACGCGCAGTTCCTTGCGACGAAGATCGTGGCAATGGGCGGCGAGCCGACCACGACGCCCAAGCCCGTCGCGAAGGCGAAGAACAACAAGCAGATGCTGGAGGCGATCCTTGAGGCCGAGACCGATGCAGTGAAGCGGTACACGAAGCGTGCTGAGGAGGCAGAGGCAATGGGCGAGAAGGGCCTGCAGGTTCAGCTCGAGGACATGGTGCGCGATGAGACCGAGCACCGTGACGAGACGCAGCGGATTCTCCGCGACTGGAAGTTGTAAGGCAGCCACGGCTCGCCAGACTCTACTCTGACACTCAACCATCATAAGCAGGTGATGAACGCCCCTGCCGCCGCGATTACGATTCACGAGGCGGCGGTGGCGCGCTGCCCAGTTGCGGCGTGGCCGGCTCGTTCCGGGGCGGATTCGGCGCCCTCCCGCCCACAATCGCCGCGACCACGGCGTCGCCGGTAACGTTGACGATCGTTCGGGCCATATCCAGGAATCGATCGACCGCGATGACGAGGGCGATTCCTTCGACGGGAATGTTCGCGCTCTGCAGCACGGCTACCAGCAGGACGATTCCGCCGCTAGGGATTCCCGGTGCGCCGATCGAAGCAAGCGTTGCTGTGAGCATGATCGCGAACTGCTGGCCAATTGTCAGGTTCTCTCCGAAGACCTGCGCGATGAACACCGCCGCCACCGACTGCATGATCGCGGTGCCGTCCATGTTGATGGTGGTGCCCAGAGAGCACACCAGCGATGCGGCATCCTTCGGCACGCCAAGATTCTCAACGCACTTGAGTGTCACCGGAAGCGTCGCTGCCGAACTTGATGAGCTGAAGGCTAGTGTTTGCGCCGGGATGATCGCCCGGCCAAACTCCCAGAACCCGTACGGCGAGAGCAGTCGCACCATCAGCGGATACTCGACCAGCAGAATCACCGCAAGGCCCCCGAGCACACACAGCGAGTACGCAAACAAGGCGAGCAGCGCATCCCACCCTGCCGCTGCAACGATTGGAACCAGCAGCGCAAACACGCCCCAGTGCGCATACCGCATGATGAACGTCACAATCGCGTGGAACGCGCCGCTTAGGCCTTCAAAGAACTGAAGCACCGGCCTTGAAGCTTCTCGCGGCATCCACGCCAGCGCAAGCCCGATCGCCAGCGACGCCACGACCACCTGCAGCATGTCGCCGCGGACAAGCGCATCGAACGGGTTCACAGGAACAGCCTGTACGATCATGTCCCCGATGCCGCTGACACTCTCCGCGGCCTTGATACGGGTTGAAGAGTCCGCCTGGTACGCCGCGAGAATCGATTCCCTCGATTCCACCGACACGCGGTCTCCCGGCCGGAACACATTCGCGATCGTGATTCCGACCGTCGTCGCGACCAGAGTCATGACGACAAAAAGCCCGACGGTCTTGAGCGACATCCGCCGCAGCTTGCCGAAATCGGACATTCCCGCAGCACCCGCGATGAGCGAGCACATGATGATCGGCACGGCAATGAACCGCAGGGCCCGGACGAAGATCTGCCCCATTGCTTTCACCGTCGCGGCGATGAAGTCAAAGGTCGCGGCGATCGCAGGGGACTGCGCTGCCAATGCCTCAAGGCGCGGCATCTGCCAGTTGATCAAAAGCCCGACTCCCACGCCGAGCACCAGCGCAATGAGAACCTTCACATGGGGGGGGATCTTCATCCGCCGAGTGTACCGAAATCTTCGCGCGAGGGCTTCAAGCCTGCACCAACTGCGGCGGCAGCATCACCCACCGCTCGCTCCGCGTCCATAGCAGTCCGCAACGTGTTCCGATGCCCCAAACCGCCGCGACCTGACCGAACCGCCAGCAGAGTTCCAGCACAGGCTCGCGCGTCATGCCCTCGAGCAGGAAAGAGCCTTCCTCCCAGCGGCCATCTGCCGCCGTGTTGCGCATGCTGCGAAAGGCCGCGACCCGTGCCGACAGATCTCGCCTCATCGCCGACGCGAGAATCTCGTTCTCTTCT
>Ga0163144_10006921_pt1 | contig 24954 bp, 18 predicted proteins | sample OliLak19BULKMAT1_FD_123175 | JGI IMG/M metagenome (GOLD analysis project Ga0163144, IMG submission 123175) | Freshwater microbial mat bacterial communities from Lake Vanda, McMurdo Dry Valleys, Antarctica - Oligotrophic Lake LV.19.BULKMAT1 | ecosystem: Environmental > Aquatic > Freshwater >... | reverse complement strand
GCCCTGCGTGTTGGTGAATTTTTCCATCGTAATGGCGCCGACCACCGAGGTCGTGCCGTCCTGCAGCAAGGCGATGACCTGCCCGTTCTGATCGATGTTGAATCCAGTCACCGGCACCGCGCCGACGGCCGCGGGTATCTGCATGTCCACCAGTGCATCGCCGTTCACTGCGCCCGGCGCGCCTCCCTGGACGCGCTGTCCGGTCGGAGTGGTGATGTAACCGTTGAGATCGACCGTGAACGATCCCGCCCGCGTGTACGCGGTCGTTGCCGTGATCGGGTCGGCGACAACAAAGAATCCGTCCCCCTGAATGGACAAGTCAGATGGCAGGCCCGTGGACTGCAAGGCGCCCTGCGTGAAGTTGGGTGTGACGCTCGAGACCGACACGCCCATGCCGATCTGAGCTCCATTGCCGCCCAGCGTGGTGGCCGATGCCGCCGTCGGCGTTTTCAGAGTCTGCGAGAGGGCATCCGCGAAAAGCGCGCGGCTGGCCTTGTAGCCGACCGTGTTCACGTTCGCCAGATTGTTCGCCACCACATCCATGAACTGCTGGTGCGACTGAAGTGCGGTTACTGCCGTGTAGAGCGACATACGTTTACTCTCCTTCCGTTAGACCCCTTATAGAAGGGTCACCTAGGCCTGAGCGATCACAGCACCTGCCGGACCGCAGTAACGTCCACCAGGACACCGCCTGTGATCGAAAGCTGCACATTTCCTGTTGTGTTGATCTGTATGGCCTTCACCTGGTCCTGCTTCAGCGCGCCCGTGGCGTCGATAAAGCCGATGGTTTTTCCCAGAAGACTGGCCGCTTGTGAAAACTGATTCGTGTTCTGCAGAGAGCTCAGGCCGCCCTTCACATCCTGCATGGTCGTCTGCAATTCATTCATCGTCTGCACCGATGTAATTTGCGCAAACTGGTTGAGGAAGTCGGCGCTGTTCTGCGGCTCCATCGGATTCTGATTGGCGATCTGCGTCGTGAACAGCTTCATGAACGTCGCCGCATCCAGTCCAGTGCCCTTCGCCTTGATAGTGGGCGGAATGGTTGAGGCTCCGCCGCCGATTCCAGTGATGGCCATGGCTTTCTCCTTATTTCTGTTCCGCAAACAATTCGAAAAGTTCCTGCTGGCTGCGCTTGCTTTGCTGCTGCCTGTCGGGGTCGTAAGCCGGCTGGCGCTGCGAGTTGCGTCCCCCCGAATTTCTGTCCTGTGGTTGATTATCCGAACTGCCCGCCGTGTTTTGTCCGGGCATGTTCTGAACAGTGACCCACTCGGTCTTCAAGCTGCCTTGCAAATCGGTGACGTTATTGGAAAGCAAAGCCCGGGCCGCGGGATCGGCCGTGCGAATATCCACGCGCCACGTGTCGGCTCCCGCCAGCGGCGCTGAAATGCGAATCTGAATCGGGCCGTAGCCTTCGGGCTGGATCTCAATTTTCATAGCAGAGAGCGGCCTGGGAATGCCGTCGCTGACCGCGCGCATCAGGCGCTGCGCTTGAGGCGCCACCGGCGCCTGGAATTTCTCAGTGCGTGATGCATCCTCGAGATTGTGGGAGGGCGTGAGACTGCCTGCGCCAGCATTTATTGCCGCGTCCCATTCCGGCGTCGACGAATCGAGCGGAAAATTGTTCCGTGAGAACGCATCGGGCTCAGCCACGGAACCGAATGTGACTTGCGTCGCGGCGATGTTCACCGCGCGCGTTCTGATTGTTTCATCGGCCGCAGCCACAAAAAATTCAGGGCGATTCCGAATGTCGTTTGCAACCAGTGGCGCGGGCTTCCTCGTCAGCGGCGCGGGCGTTTCCGCCGGCATTTCACTTACCTTCGCCGCTGCGCGAACTCCGCGATTCACTTGATCGGGCACTGTCGGCGCCTCGCGCGTGAGGCGTCCGCCTTCAACGGAAAGAACCTTCACCGTGGTTTTCTGCTGATCAGTGCCTGTACTTTCGTTGCTGGATATCAGTGCCGCATCAAAGGTGGGACTTGCTTGCAATTCTGTTGGCGCGTCGCTGGGAATCCGGACGTCCTGCGGATCGTTCCAAGTGGCTAAATCTCCCGTTTGAACGGGTTCGAAAAACGCTCGCGGCATTGGGGTGATGTCGTTCTCACCGTTCGAACGGGTGCTGATTGAGATGAGATTTTCATCTGATGGATTCTCATCTACAGACACTTCAGGAATTTTCTTAATCATCGCGCGCGGCGGCGTCGGCGTGAACAGCAGTCCGGCCAAGCTCGCCGCCATTTCCAACTGAATTGTGGAAGCCTCGTCGTGCACATGCGTGATGCCAACCTCTGCGCTCGGGTCCGCGAGAATGTCCTGAACGGGAGAAGTCTGGGGGGCTGCGTCTTGCGTTCCGGGTTGAATGGAGAGCCATGTTAGATTTTTAGAGAATCCCTGCGGCACGGCGATAATCGGTGTGCGCGCGTCTTGACTCAGTTCTGATCGCGGTTGCGAGTCGCTCATTCCTACGAATTGGGGTTCGTTCTGAAATGCGGCCACGGACTGTTGCGGCACGTAAGCACTTGATGGCAAGTGTACGGATTGATTCACCAAGCCCGCATCGCTGAGAATTAGATCCGCCGGAAGCACGCTGTCGCGTGTCGTAAAAGAAGTCTCGAATGCATGCGGCTGCTGCCACTGAGCGGAATTCTGTGTCATTCTCCACGCCAGATCCGGAATGGCATTCGGCAATGTCGGCGGAATTTTAATCGAAAGGCTGTGCCCAGCCTCTGGGACGACGGCAGCGTGGATTGACGGCGGAATTTTAATCGAAAGGCTGTGCCCAGCCTCTGGGACGACGGCAGCGTGGATTGACGGCGGAATTTTAATCGAAAGGCTGCGCCCAGCCTCTGGGACGACGGCAGCGTTGCTTGACGGCGGAATTTTAATCGAAAGGCTGCGCCCAGCCTCTGGGACGACGGCAGCGTTGCTTGTCGGCGGAATTTCTCCCTCCATCCTCGGCGCGCCCGGCGGAATCGCCGTCACATTTTCGGGGATGCTGGTCTGCTGCGGTAGTGCAGTGTCTGAACTCGCGATCGCGACGGGCGCATAATGTTGCGGTGCCGCAAAGGTCACGGGCGGTGCGGTCTGTTCGAGGGTTGGCGCGGAAAGGAGGGTAGTTTGAGGCGCATTGAGCAGGGTTGCGGCGGCAGGGTATCGCGGCGCGGCGTCAACAGATGGGGTGTTACGGAATGACGTGAACGTGCCACGCGGATACGCGCTGGGCGTCCACAGGTCGACGCCATTCGTTTCGGACGTTTCGGACGTTTCGCGCGTTTTATCGTTAACGCCGTGTTCAGCCGAGACGGCCGCCTTGACCAAAATTGTTTTCACTTCTTTTTCAACGCCTGCTTCAACGGGGACTGTTTTTACAGTGGTTGATTTCACCTCGCTCTTTTGGACTGTTTTCGAATCGACCGGCGGAGAATCCCCGCGAGAAATTTCGGGGGGCTCCTCTGTTTTCGATAAATGTCGCGCGCCACCTAACGACATCGGTATCGCTTGGGACGTGGGAACTAAACGCGCAAGCGTCGTCGGCGGAGCGGGGTCCGTTTCGCCGGACTCAGGAGGGAGAGGCACTGCTGCTTCAGCGATAAGGTGTTTGGCTGTCTCCGGCTCCGAGATCGGTGTAACTGCATTCTCTCCCGCGTTCCAGGGCAGGGCGGGGTAGAGCACGTTTTGTGGGAAAGGCCGGCCGATCAACGCCATGGACGTTTTGGGTGAATGGACGGGTTGCGTCGCTCCAGCTTCGGTCGAAACCAACGGACCGGGAACACCGGTTTTCGCGACGGCACTACTGCCCTGCTCGTTTAAAAATTGAAGAAAGGGAATGCTTCCCGGTAGTTCTGTTTTCAGCGCCCGGCCGTCCTCGCCGACGAGCGCTGAAAAGGCGGAGGCTCCAGCCGCGGGCACGTTCAAGAGTAACATTAACGCGTCTCCTTCTTGGCGCCGGTCAGGTCCAGTGCCTTGATCTGTTTCAGTTTCACGACCAATTCGGATGCCAGTTTTTCAGTGGCGGGCGCGGCGGCGATGGCGCCCAGGATCGGAGCGGATTGGCGCTCCTGCATCGTGGCCATCACTTTTACGGCGGTGTCAATTTCGAGGCCCTTGATGAGGCTGGCCACTTCGGTCGGCTCCATCTGCGCCCACATTTTGGCGAGGCGCTTGATGTTTTTCTGCTCGCTGAGTTCCATCTCGATGGTGGACTTTTTCATACGCTGCTCCACCTCGTCCATGTGCTTTTTGATTTCCGCGAGAGATTTTCGTTCCTGATCGAACTGCGCGGTTTTTCCGGCGAGCGATTTCTCGCGGTCCTCGAGCACCGTGCGCTGTTTGCGTACGTCGGCGATCTCGCGGCGCAATTCCAATTCCTTGGGATGAACGACTTCCTTCTTGATGGATGTTTTCTCAATCTGCGCGACGGTGGCGATGGCTTCCTTCTTCACCGTTTGCTTATGCAGGTAATTCATGAAATCAACGTTGAAGAATCGGGGGACGATGCAGCCGACGAAACCGACGACGATTCCCACGACGATGCAGATGACCGGGACAAGTGCGCCTCCTCGCGGCTGACGTGATCGACTCATGATTTGGGCTCCCGGCTATGTCTAAGCATTGCAAAATCGTCAAGCTGCGCCTGCTCGCGGCGGCTGGCTTCGTAGTTGAATCGGGTGCGCGTTCGGTCGCGCAATTTTTCCAGCACTTTTTGCTTACGCATGGCTTTGTCCAAAAGCATCCGGCATGCCGATTCGTGTTCTTTTGCGGCCTCGATTTTTTTCGCGGCGAGCTCGCAGGAGGTTGTCGATTTATCGAAACAGCGCTGAAATCCGATCGCCATCTCCGGCTTCAATCCGCTGGGAAGCGCCTGCTGCCACGCCGCGTTCATCTGCTGCCGTTCGGTCTGCAAACAGTGCAGATCCGCCTGCGCTTCCAGCAGCGCGTGCAGCGCCGCCGCCATGTTTTTTTTGCACTCCTGGGTCGCGCGGTCGCGCAGATCCAGAAGCCGCTGCAAGCGGAATTTGAAATCATGCGGCATCGTTCCGTGCTCCTTTCAAGCGGCAGTGCAACCATGGTCTTTTGCGTCTCGCCCAGACTGAACTTTTTTGTCCGGGCTGAGACGCCCGGACCACGAAACATCAGGCGCCGACGCGGGCCATGATTTTCAAGGTGTCGTCGTAGCTGCAGTGCTCCTCGGGCGCTTGCCGCAAAAATTGCTGGATCTTGCTCCAGGCCGCGACCGCGCGATCAATTTCGGGATTGCTTCCGGCGACATACGCGCCGACTTCGAGCAGATCGCGAGCGCGGTTGTAAACGGACATCAAGTGGCGCATCGCGGACGCGTTCTTGCGGTGTTCGGGGGAGACCACTTCGGTGAACACGCGGCTCTGGCTATTGAGGATATCGATCGCTGGGAAATGGTTGGCTCCGGCAAGGTCGCGCGACAAAATAATGTGTCCATCCAGAATCGAACGGACCGCGTCGGCGACCGGTTCGTTCATGTCGTCGCCTTCAACCAGCACCGTATAGAGTCCCGTGATGGAGCCTTTTTCGGAATTGCCGGACCGCTCCAGCATCTTGGGCAAATTCGAAAACACGGACGGCGTGTAACCGCGCGTCGTCGGTGGTTCGCCGATGGCGAGGCCGATTTCGCGCTGCGCCAGACACACGCGCGTGATGGAATCGAGCATCAGCAGAACGCTATTTCCCCTGTCGCGGAAAAATTCCGAAACGGCGCACGCGGTCATGGCCCCTTTGATCTTCATCAGCGGCGGCTGGTCGGACGTCACGACAATCACCACCGAGCGCTTCATGCCTTCGGGCCCCAGGTCGCGCTCGATAAATTCGCGCACTTCGCGGCCTCGTTCACCGATGAGCGCGATCACGTTCACCTGCGATTTTGCATACCGGGCGATCATTCCCAATAAGGTGCTTTTACCCACGCCGCTTCCGCCGAAAATTCCGACGCGCTGTCCGCGCCCGCAGGTGAGCGGCCCGTCCACGGCGCGCACGCCGAGGGGCATCGCTTCAGTGACACGCGGACGCGACAAGGCATCGGGGGGAGCGGCCAACATCGGCTGCGTGGTCTCGTGAAGAATCGGGCCCTTGCCATCGATCGGCCTGCAGAGCCCATCAACCACGCGTCCCAAAAAAGCATTGCCAACAGGGACGCTCATGCCGCGGCCTTCGGCGGTCACGGTCAGCCCCGGGCAGATGCCGTCCAGTTCGCCCAGCAGCATGAGATACAAATTGGATTGATTGAAGCCGACAACTTCAGCGGCCCGCTGCGAGCCATCGGGCATCTGAATCTGGCAGAGTTCACCGACGGCCGCGAACGGTCCCTGGCTTTCCACGGTCAGGCCGATGACGCGGCTGACGACTCCTTTGCGAACGAAGCGGCCGCTTTCGTGAACGCGGCGCGTCATCGAATCGAGATTGAGGAAGACCTGTTTGTCGTCGCTAGCGGTCATCGTTCTCCCGCCAGCAAGGCTTTCTCGATGAAGGCCAGATGGGTTTCGACACGCGCATCCAATTCGCCGAGCGCGCTGGTGATAATGCAGCCGCCGCGATGGATGTTTTCATCGGGAATGAAGACGACGGTGTCCGGAAGCTGCGTGGTCTTATCGAGCATCTTCCCGCGAAGCGGCGTGAGCAGTGCGGCATCGGCCGGGTTGAGACGGATGGACAGATTGGTGCGGACGGGAACCTGGGAGAGCGCGTGCGCGATCATGCGTTGAACGGCCTCGGCTTCAGTGACTTCGCGCCCGATAATTTTCGCGGCGATGCGCAGGGAGAGCAGCGTGGCGAAACGGTCCACGGCGCGGCGCATCTCTTTGGATTCGGCCTGCAGCGATTCAGCGAGTTTGCAGATGGCATCGGCGGAAGCGGCCAGTTCCTTGAGCGCCTTCTCGCGGCCTTCCAACACGCCGCGCGCGTAGGCGGAATTGGAATCCTCCGGCGCTTGCTCTGGAACGACGAGGACCGGCGGTTCGTTGCCGATCAGCGCGGCGACGGTGGGCAATTGAGAGTTTCGCGGCGTGGGCGATGCCGTGGACTGTGCCATGTGAACGCCGCGGATTACGGTGCCGACTTTGATTTTTTGCGAATTATGCGACAAGTTCATCTTCCTTCCCGCCTCTAGACAATTGGATCTTGCCTTCTTCTTCCAGACGCCGGACGACGGCGATGATGCGCTGCTGGGCCTCTTCGACTTCACTCTTGGGCTTGGGCCCCATCAGTTCAATTTCTTCTTTAAGCCGCTCGGCGGCGCGCGACGACAAGTTCTTGAAGATGAGATCTTTCATTGGCTGAGCGGCGCCCTTCAGCGCCATGCCGATGTCGTTCATGTCCACCTCGCGGAGCAGAGCCTGCGCGGCCTTCTGCGGCAAGGTCGAGAGATCGTCGAACACGAGCATGAGGCGCTTGACGTCGTCGAGCAGGGTGGCGTCTTTCGACGAGAGCGTATCGAAGATGCGCTTCTCCTGGTCGCGGTCGACATGATTGAGCATCTGCGCGATAATCTTGGGGCCGCCGGCGTCGCGGAGTTTCTGCTGCACCGCACTGAGTTTTTTGCGCAGCACGGTATCCATTTTTTCAAGAATCTGCGGGGAAACACGGTTCATTCGGCCGATGCACATCAGCACCAGTGACTGAAAATCCGGCTCAAACGTGGAGAGGATTTCAGTGGCGCGCTTGGGTTCGAGGTGGCAAAAAATCAGGGCCAGAATCTGCGGGCGTTCCTGGCGCACCGCGCAGTAAATCTGCTGCGGGTCGATGTGATTGAGAAATTCGAAGAAGGTCACTCCGCCACTGGCGTTGCGGACCTTGGATAGAAAGTGCGAGGCTTTTTCGCGGCCGACGCTTTTCTCGAGCAAGGCGCGAAGTTCAAAGTATTCGTTGGCGGTATCGCCTTTCAATTGAGCGGCGAAATCGGTCAGCGTCTGCACGCGGACTTCGTGCGAAATCGACTGCACTTCGGTGATGGCCGCAGTGATCGCTTCCATCTCGTCTTCGGGCAGTGCTTTGAAAATGGTCGCCGCCGCGTCGATGCCGATGGAAGTGATAATCAGCGCGGCTCGCTGCGGGCCCGTCAGGGTTGAAATGGTTTTCAAGTCGGGCATGCGTCGTACCTCACCTTATTTCAACATGGAGCGGATAATGCTTACGGCCTGTGTGTTGTTCTGCGTGACGAGCTGCTTGACTTCTTCGTGACTGGTCAGCCGCACGCCCGGTCCGTTGCTCAGGTTGACGGTCATCGCGGTCGATTCGCTGAGGACAGCCGGCGCCGCCGCTGTTGCCGCGGCGACCACGGGGACGCTCAGCTTGGAGAACAGGCGCCAAAAGACAAAGGCGATCACCAGAATACCCATGAAAGCGAGCGCATCGGAGAAGTGACGCTGCGCCATTTCCATCCACGGGTTGGGCAGAGTCGGCGCGGCAAGAAGCCCCGCTGCATCGGTGTTTTCGAAGAAAGGAACTTCATCGACCTTGATGACGTCCTGTCGTTCAGCGGAGAAACCCACCGCGGAACGGATGATTTCGGTGAGCGCTTCCAGTTCTTTCGGCGTGCGCGGCGTCGCGGCAGGTTTGGCAGCCGCCGGGTCAGCGCCCGCGGCCGGCGCGGCTGTGCGCGGAGAGACGAGGACGGCGACGGAGATGCGTTTGACCGAGCCGATTTCAGGAATGATTTTTTCGGTCGTGGTGTCGTAATGGAAACGATTGGAGGTGTTCTTCTGCTTCTTGGTGTTGCTCACGCCGCCGCCAGCGGGCGCGCCGGCGATATCACCAGTGGTGTTGGCCGCCACGCCGGGGGAACTGCCCGAGGGTCCGGAGTTGCCATTGGTGTCCTCGCTGCGGCTGGCTTCTTCGAGCAGCACGCCGCTGTCGGGATCCATTTTCTGGGTGCTGCGTTCAACGCGTTCGAAGTTCAGCTGCGCGGTGACGCGAACGGCGGACTGGTTGGGTCCGACGACCTGGTCGAGCAAGCTCTGCAATTTCTGAGTCATGTTCGCTTCGATGTTTTTCTGCAAGCCGAGCTGGTCCTGTGTCAGCGCGACGGCGTCTTCAGGGCCTTGCGGGCGGGAGAGCAGATGGCCGGCTGAATCGACGACGGCCACGTTGCGCGCTTCGAGCTTCGGAACGCTGGAGGCCACGAGATGCCGGATCGAGGCGACCTGATCGCCGCCGAGCGTGCGGCCGTTGCGGAGGCGCACGACGACGGAGGCCTTCGCTTCGCGTTTGTCGCGGGCGAAGACTTCTTCTTCGGGAATGGACAGCGTGACGCGGGCGGAATCGACACCGTCGATCGCTTGAATGTTGCGGCTGAGCGTGCCTTGCAGCGCACGAATGTAGTTGATGCGCTGAACGAACTCGGTTGTTCCAAACGTGTTCTTGTCGAAAATCTCGAAGCCTTCGGTGGTGTTCTTGGGAAGTCCCTGTGCGGCGAGGCTCAGTCGGGCGGCATCGGCTCTGGACGACGGAACGAGGATCGCGCCGCGGCTGGCTTCGTAGCGAAAGGGAACTTTGTCATCGCCTAATCGGGAACTCATGGCGGCGGCGTCTTCGGTGGAAAGGCCGCCGTAAAGGAGGACGTAATCGGGCTGCGCGGACCAGATGCCCAGGACCACGAGCAGCAGGATCAGACCGCCAGCGAATGACAGCAACGTGACACGCGGTCCTAGGCCGATGGAACCCCACATGTTCTTTGCATGATTTGAATACTCTTTAACACTGCTCACGTTTTTATCCTCAACGTCGGTTCGCTTGATCAATCACTCGTGCAGAAAATTCCACTAGATCGGCATGCGCGAAAGTTCCTGGTACGCTTCGACCATTTTGTTGCGAACGTCCACCACCATCATGAGCGAAAGGCGCGCTTGCTCCATTTGCAGCATGACCTGATGGATGTCGATGTTTTCGCCGGTCACAAGTTTCTTGACGCCTTCGTCCGCCTTGGCCTGATCCATGTTGGCTCCTTTTACAACGCCGCTCAGCAGGTCCGAAAACGATTCACCGCCCTCTGCACCCTGCCCGGGAATCTTGGGCTGAATGGGTGGCGCGATCGGGGCGAAGGGTGAAACGCTTGCGGGACCGATGGACGTTATCATTGCGTGCCTCGTTTAACGTTTAACTGCGACCCAATTCCAATGAGCGCTGAATGACACCGCGCGTTATCTTGAATGCGGCTGCGTTTGCTTCGTAAGAGCGAGCTGCTGAGATCAAATCCGCCATTTCTTCCGCGGGACGGATATCGGGCATCAGCACATTTCCATTGGCGTCGGCGTCGGGATGTCCGGGAATGTGAACGGTAAGAGGAGGGCGCGCGTCGGAAACAACTGCCGAGACGCGTACGCCTCCGGGCAGCTGCTGGCCGGAGAGGCCCGCGCCTTGAGCCTCACCGAGGACGGATTCAAAGAGCACCTGTTGACGCTGATAGGGGCCGCCGTTGGGTGAACGTGTGCTTTCGGCGTTGGCGATATTGGCGGCCACGACATCCAAGCGTTTCCGTTGTGCCGCCAGAGCGGAAACGCTGATGTCCATGGACCGGAAGGTTTGGCCTATGTCTGCCATTTTTTTGCATCCCTTTTTGAGCAAGGTGCCGGAATTTGGCTAAAGTAATTGCTGGATGTGTCGAATTGCAACCTCAAGGCCATATTAAAAATTGCATCCCGGCAATTTCCGCTGAAATGGTGCTGATGTAGCTTCAAAAGACGCCTAATTTGCCGAATTGATACTCGGTACAAAAAGTGCTCTCTTTTTCCCGTTCAATAAAAAATCGCAACGGGGTGGGGATCACTGAACATGCGCGTGCTTATCGCCGACGACAATGCGTACTGCTGTGACTTTCTAAAAGCTGTGGTTGAACAGATGAATGGTGAAGCGGACATTGCGCTCACGGGTGCGGCGGCTAAGGCTGCGATCGCCAGAAAGCAATATGACTTTCTCCTCTTAGATCTGGTCATGCCCGACACCGATGGGTTCGAACTCCTGAAGCATGTCAAACAAGCCTCCGCGGAAACCAAAGTTATTCTTATAAGTGGTTGCATCGGCGTCAACGAGACCGTGCGTGCCATGCAACTCGGTGCCTGCTCTTGCATTGCAAAACCGTTTAAGATTGAAGAAGTGCGCGATATTCTGCTCAAATTCCTGCCAGCAAAGTCGGCGGCGGCCGAAAGCAATATGGACATGGTCGCTGTGAGCCAGCCGATGCGCGAAACCAAACGCATGATCTCGCGCGTCTCCAAGAGCCATGCCACGACCGTGCTCATCACGGGTGAAACGGGCACGGGCAAAGAAGTCATCGCGCAGCACGTGCACAAAGCGAGCGATCGGCGCGAGCGTCCGTTTGTCGCTGTGAACTGCTCAGCGATACCAGCTTCCCTTATTGAGAGCGAATTGTTTGGGCACGAAAAGGGCGCCTTCACCGATGCCCGCGCCACTCGCAAAGGCCACTTCGAAGCCGCCGGAGAAGGCACTGTTTTCCTGGACGAGATTGGCGATATGTCCATGGAACTGCAAAGCAAACTTCTGCGCGTGCTTCAGGAACGATCGTACCGGCGCGTCGGCGGTACGGAAGAGATCCCCTTAAAGGCGCGCATCATCGCCGCGACCAACGTGGATCTGGCGACCGCTGTTCAGGCGGGAAAATTCCGCGAAGACCTTTACTACCGCTTGGCCGTCATCCCGATTCACTTGCGCCCTTTGCGCGAACGCACCGAAGATATCCTGCCTTTGGCGGAACGTTTCATCAGGCACTTCGCCTCGGAGATCAATTCGCTCGCGCCCGAGCTCAGCCCGGAGCACATGTGCACGTTGATCGCCTACAACTGGCCGGGAAATGTTCGCGAATTGCGAAACGTCATTGAACGTTATGTGTTAATGGGCGGACTCCAGTTCTTTGCCGCGGCCAGGCCGCTGGCTCCGAAAGTCACTGCCGACGCGAATAGCCTTAAGCAATTTGATGAAAGCGCCGTGGCGGAATCTGAACGAAAAATGATTTATGAATTCCTACTCCATAAATTGGTGGCGCCGAACAAAGAGCGCGTGCTTGCCAGCTGATCGTCTCTATCGCGCGCGCATTCCTGATCCTCTCAAGAAAACTGCTGAAGTCCGGCAGTTTTTTCCTTATCTGGAGCTGGCGCGACGCTTGCAAGGATGTATCGCAACGTCTTCTTTTTTTTAAGGGGAATAGCGGTGCAGCAGAAGGATTTACTGGTTACCGTTGGCGGAATAGCAGCCATCAGCGCCATTCTCTTTGGCGGCGGCCTCTTCTTTATGGGTTCAGTCATGAGCCCCAAGAAAGAGGGCGCGGAGGCTTCAATACCTCACGTCGAACACGGGTCTGACAAACATGGCGAAGCGGATAAGCACGGCGCTGAAAAACCGGCTGACAAACACGGCGCCGCGAAGCCCGCCGACAAACACGGTGCTGACGCGCACGGCAAACACGGTGAAAAAGCAGCTCCTGTAGATCCCAACAACGATCCTCAGCTCGCCGCGGAAAAGCATAAGGGACCGAAAGAACCGCCGGTGATCATCGCCGATAATGGAGAAGAGCTCGATCGTTTCATTTTAAAATACAACGATCTGCTTGGGCGCGAAAATTACAATGATGCGCGCAGCGTCGCCATGAAAGCATTCGCGCTCAGCAGCCACAGCGACATGGGCTGGCTGCGGCGGCTCGCCGACGCCACGTACCTCTCCGATGGCCTGCCCGCTCACCAGCGTTACAGCAAGGCGTACGATTATTACAGCACCATCCTGGCGAGTTCCAATGACAGCGTGACGTCCGCGCTCGATCTGGAATGGGCTCAATACCGCGCCGCGCTCTGTTTGCGGCAGAACGGCCGCTGGGAAGATTCGCTGGAATCCTCAAAAGCCTATTTAAACAGATACGCCGACACGCCGCGCCGTGCTGAAGTTCGATTGATGTTCGCGCAGGGCTTGTTCGCGCAAGGCAAACGATCCCTGGCGCGTGAAGAAATCATGGACTTGATCAAGAGCAATCCGCCGTCGGAAGTGCATGCGCGGGCCTTGATCGAACTCGCGCAGATCGACATGGAGCGTGTCCGAGTGGAACCCGTCGAAGCACCCATCGAGCCGCTGGCTGAAGTGGTCAACCTGGATGAACCGCTGGCCACTCCGCGCCGCACCCGATTGTCCGACGAAAACACCGTATTGCCGGCATCTCAATGGCAGAACGTCGTCGCTGCGGCTCGAGCTGGCCGCTTGCAAGAGGCCCAATCTCTGATCGAACCGTGGATTCGCAGCGGCGGTCCGCTGTCATCCGAACAGCGAGCTCAGGTCACACTTCGTTTCGCCAAATTATTACGTGAATTGCCAACAGAAAAATCGATGCCGTAGTCGAAACGCAAGCGGGTTAGCTCGCGGAAGAAACGTGCAAGCTGACAGCGCGCTACATAGTGAGGATTCCATGAAGCAGAAAGCACTCATCTTAATCGCTGTACTCTGCCTGCTTCCGGGCTGCTCGCGCCGCCCAGAAGCAGCGGCATCGAAAGAGAAAAACCCGCCGCGCCTGACCACCTTGAACCTCAGTCCCGAAGGCGAAATTATTCCGCCCCCCAGCGACGTGGAGCCTCCCAAACCGCACGCCGCGACCCCCGCGCAGGATCAGACCCTGACCCTTTTAGCAAAGATGGCGCAGCAGCAGGACGCCATGCAGGAGAAGCTCGATAAAGTCGATGAGCGCACGGGGACTTTCCTTCCAGCCGTGGAAGCCCACACGCGCCAGATTCAGCAGATTCAAGACGAGCAGATTCCAAAATTGACGCAAAAAATTGCGAACACCACCGAGCAGTTGCTGGTGACGACGCAAAATATGGAGAAGCGCCTGGCCGCGATCGAAGCCGGCGCGCGCACTCCTCCCGCGCCTCCTTCGGTGGCGCTGACAAAACCGTTGCCGCCCGCATCTGCCGAGCCGGTTCGGTCCGTCAAAATCGAACCTGTTGCCGCGGTGCCCGCCATAAAGCCGACCGCGCGGCCCTCGTTCACCAAGTGGTCGCCTTACGCGCAGCAGTTGCGTGCGCAGGTTCGCAGCGCTTACGAAAAAGTAATTAAAGAATTCCCCGATACACCCGAAGCGGCGGACGCTTACCTGGGTCTGGCGGCGATGGCTGAAGAAGACGAAGATTGGATTGCGGCGGCTAAAGCCTACGAACGGCTGCTCACGGAATTTCCCAAGTCGGCGTCGGCGCCCGAAGCGCAGTTCCGGCTTGCCGGCGTGCTGTTTTCGCAGGGGGCCTGGTCGGATGCGCGCAGGGCGTACCTGCTTGCGGCTGACACCTATCCCAAACATGCGCTCGCCATTCCGGCCTTGATTTCCGCGGCGGATTGTTCCGCCAAAAATGGCGATATCACCGAAGCGTTGCGCGATTACAAAGGCATCGAGCGCTCTCAACAGGGCTCCAACTTTTCAATGACGGTGCGTTTGAAAACGGCTGAATTGCTTCTTAAAGGAAAGCGTTTCGCCGAAGCCGTTGAAGCCTTCAAGAGTGTTCTGCCCGACCTGCCTGACTTGCGCCGCCCCGATGTCGAAATGCAACTGGCGCTGGCACAGTTGAAAGCCGGGCAGTCCGAGGCGGCTCGCACCACGCTGCTTGCGCTACTGCCCCGAGCGACCGTCGAGCCGCTCGCCTGGAACGTGCACTGGCATCTTGCGATGGCCTATGAGGAAGAAGAAAAGCCGCTCGATGCCGGCCGCGCGTTTGTGCAGCTCGCTGATAAGTTTCCCGGTTCGGCGCAGGTGCTGGATGCGCGCATGCATGCCGCCCACGCCTTCCTTGCCGCGGAAATGGCGGATCACGCCAGTGAACAGATCGAGGCCGTTCTGGTCGGCGTGAAAGGGTGTGCGCCAGAGGTTCGCGCCAAGATGGAGCCTCAGGCGCTTTATACCGCCGCCAAGGCCGCGCAGCAGGCCGGCGATATTGTCAAAGCCAATGCGCGACTGGCCGCGCTGCGCCAGAATTATCCCGATCATACTCTCGTGCTCGACGCTGATTTCGCACAAGCCAATGCGCTGGTGGAAGGCGGACGCGTGGATGAAGCGATCGCGCTGCTGCGCCAGGTCGTGCGCCGCTACCCCGATTCGCCGCGCGCCACGGCGCTGGTGATGCGCATTGCGGAATTGCAGGAACGTTCGGGAAAATCGAGCAAAGGAATCACGGTCTATTCTGAGCTGCTCAATATCGGCGGTGACGCGGACAAAAACGCGCACTTCAAACTGCGCCGCGGCTTGCTGCTGCAGGAAGTCTCTCGCGACGAAGAGGCCGCTGAAATATTCCGTGCGCTCGTTGCCGACGTCAACACGCCCAAGGCCGTCGCCTCGCTCGCCTGCTACCAGAATGCGCTGATCGATCAACGCGCCGGCCGTCTGCCGGACGCGATCGGTGGATACGAAAAGTTTTTGGATTCAGGCACGGGATCCTCCTCGCTGACGGGAATCGATATCTCGGGTCTTCTCGAAGACGCAAAATGGAAAATTTCGAAATTAAAGTGGCTGAGCACGCAGACCAGAGAAACGCCGCAGACGGCCAAGACCAAGGCTCAGACGCTCTAAGGTTAAGGGATAAAAGCGAGGTGCGATCATGAACATTAAGGGCGATCAAACGCAGCATCTGTTGACCCGCATGCTGGATTCCACGGCGATGCGCGACCGTGTGTTGGCCAACAACGTGGCCAACGCCGACACGCCGGGCTATATCCGCCAGGATGTGGCCTTCCAAGGCGAGCTCGCGGACGCTGTGAAATCGGGAACCCTCAATTCCTACTCGCCGCAAGTCCAGGCCGATCACACCGCACCGGCCAAAGCAGATGGAAACAATGTTGCCGTGGACCGTGAATTGGCGGAGCTCAACAAGAACGCCATGATGCATCAGATGGCGGTTCAGTTGATGCAGGCCAAGCTGAGCATGGAACGCATTGCGATCACCGGCCGAACCTGATCGCGTGCCGGCATGGGGGGTAAAACGGCTATGATTTCGCGGCCAGCATCGTATCTCGCAACCGTCCTGAGCATCCTGCAGATCGCCGTGGACGCCTGCGCCTGCTTGAGCGGGTTTGTTTTCGCATTCTGGATTTACAAGGACACCGCGCTCCTGCAAAGCGTCAAGCGCCGCATCTACGTGCCGCTGAGCGAAGACTATTATCTTGTTGCAGCGGCGTTTGCAGCCATCGTGCTGCTCTGTTTTACGGTCAATCATCTGTATCAAAGCCGCGAAACCGGCCTGATGAACATGGATGAAGCGACCCGTGTGCTCCAGGGACTGGTGCTCTCCTCGGTCATCGTGATCGGCGGCAGTTATCTGGTGGTCTGGGACCCGAGCGCCTCGCGAATTTCAAGATTGATCCTCGCCTTTGGCGTCGCCTTTGGTTGCCTGCTGGTGTTCGCCGGCCGCGCGTTCGTCTATGGTTTGCGGCGCTACCTTCAAGCGCACGGTCACTTTTTTCGGCGCGTGATCATCTGCGGCGCTGGGGAATCAGGCCGCCAGATTGCACGCAAGCTGCTGCACAGCCCGAAATTTCACATCGTTCCCGTGGCCTTCCTAGATGACGATGCCGGCAAACAGAACACGCGCGTTGATTGTCTGTCGGGATATGAAACCGTTCCCGTCGCCGGAACGCTCACGCAGTTAAGCGGTGCGCTGGAAAAGTACGGCGCACAGGAAGTCTGGATCGCGATCACGAATGCGGATCAAGAGGCGATCATGAAAATCGCGACCACGGCCGGCCAGTGCGGCGTGCCGTGCCGCTTCGTGCCCAATTTGTATCAGATTCCGCTTGATACCATTAGCGTCGATTCTGTCGGCGGTATTCCGCTGCTGTCGATCAAGTCGCGGGCCACCGTGCAGCCCATGCCGGTAACCAAGCGCGTTTTCGATGCGGTCTTTTCAGTGCTGGTGCTGCTGCTCAGCGCGCCGCTGTGGCCGGCGATCATGCTGTTGATCAAGGCGACTTCGAAGGGTCCGATTTTTTTCGCGCACGAGAGGGTGGGGCGGGGCGGGGCGCCTTTTGTCATGTACAAGTTCCGCACCATGTACGTGGATGCGCACGCCTACGCAGCCACGCCGCAACATTCGGCCGACGTCCGCATCACGCCCGTCGGCCGCTGGCTGCGCAAGTTCAGTATTGATGAGCTGCCGCAATTTTGGAACGTTGTAAAAGGTGAAATGTCCGTCGTTGGGCCGCGTCCGGAGATGCCGCAGATCGTCGCGCTGTACAGCTCCATTCAGCGCCAGCGCCTGTGCATGCGTCCGGGAATCACGGGTATCTGGCAGATCAGCGCCGACCGCAAAAATCCCATTCACGAGAACATCGATTACGATTTATACTACATTGAGAAGCAGAGCTTTTTTCTCGATATCATGATCATCATCACGACCGGCTTCTACAGCGCGCGCGGCGTCTAACGCTTACGAAGGACACGAAGCAAAAAAAATAGTTCACGGCACCGAACTCTTGTGAGATTCCACGACGCGTTTTAATTTTTTGACCTGCTCAATTTCCAAGCCCAGCCGCAGCAGTCGCTTCAAACGCGCCTCGACTGTGTGAGAGTTTGGCTCGGACTGCGTGAGCCGGTAAATCGCCAGGGCCTGCACGGAGCGCAGTTCTACCATGTTTTCATCCGGAGCGTTCTCCGCGCGTTCAAGATCGGCGCGCACGGAATCGGGCAGCACGGCCAGGTTTCCGGCATTATAAAGTCCGCGCACGGCTGGCGGCCACCACGCACTGGGCCACTGTCGAATTCCTTCAAAGAGCAGGTCTTCAATGGGTAGCGGTACTTTCAGGCAGGCGTAAGCCCAGCCCACCCACGCCTGCTTGGAGGGCTTGATTCCCCAGCTCAGCCTGAAAAACCGTTCTGCTTCTTTCAGCGCCCCGCTGTGCGTGCGCATAATTCCCAGTGTGCTGTACGCAATCGACGAGCGTGTTTTGGCAAAGCGCGGCTCCTGGTACAGCATCGAAGGCGAATTTTCCGCCGCAATGGCCAGAAGAAATTCGCGCTCGGCCTCAGCCATCACGGCCGGCCGCGTACTCTCCGCCGCCGTCTGATTGTAAATGGCAAGCGCCAGATTCATCCGTATGGCGGCGTGGTCCGGAGCAACCTTTGCGCTGCGCGCCCACACCTGTTTGGGCTCTAAAAAACCGCGCGCCCAGATGCCCGCCGAGACCGCCCAGTAAATCCATACCGCAGTGCCGGCGCCGTAGACAATCCATGGCGCGCGTCGCGGCGTGGGCGCCGAGCGTGTTTGCACGCGCTGCGCTATCCACAGCAATCCACCCGCCGCCAGCGTGGCGATCCCTGCCATGGGTAGATAAACATTGCGACCGGCGAGAAAATCCGGCCGTGGCAGAAACGAATTGGTGGGAATCAGATGCAAAAAAAACCAGCTCAGCGCCAGCAGAAGCAGCCAGCGCAGGCCTCCGAGTGTGCTCCCGATAAATAACACGGCATTCACACCCATGGCCACAGCGCAGGCCCACGCGGGCCAGCCGGGATGGTCGAATTCCATGGACAGCCGCCGCACCGGGAGCTGATCCCCGAGCGTCATCAACACGAGCGGGTTCTGGATATTGAAGAAATAAGCCCAGCCGCGACCGCCGAAGACTTGCGCCCACAGACCCGTGGCGCGTTCGCTGCTTTTTATAGCAAGCCATGCCACTGTGATCAGAATGGCGATGGCGATCGCACCGGTGGCGGCTGCGATCCATACGCCCCGTCGCCGTTGGCGCAGACGCTGCCAGACGATGGGCCAGACCACCAGTACGTATCCCGCCGGGACCGTGACGAAATTTTCTTTTGACCCCACCGCCGCGAGAGCGCAGAGCAGAGATAGGACAATCTCAATCAGCCTGCGCGCGTGAGAACGCCCTTCGATAAAGGCGCTGACCCAGAGGCCCGTTCCCAGCAGCGCGAAGAAAGTTCCAAGGCTTCCATTTCGCGCGCTGACGTAACAAACAGGCTCAGCGGCCCAGGGATGCACAGCAAAAATCAGCGCTGCTACGCCGGGCACTAAATGCCATTGATTCAGCGCGTTCGTGCTTGCCGGAGTGCGTTCGGAATAAAGGAGGACCAACCGCGTCAGCGCAAGAAAAAGCGCTGCGATGCAGGCGAGGTGAATAGCCAGATTGATAGTGTGGGCGACCGCGGGTGTGTCCGCCTCTTTCCAAAGGGCCCGCTCGAGGGCCATCGAAAGCCGCCACACATACCGGTCCGCGATGATGGGTTTTCCATACCCTGGCAGGTAGTACGTTTCGTCGTTTTCGTTCTCCAAGGGAGGCGGAATAACAGACCAGTGATTCGGCAGAAAGAGATGAAGATGATTCAAGCGCGTGTCGGCGAGGACGTAGTCGCTATCGTCGTAGAACCAACCCGCGCCGGTGACTGGAGTGTAGACGGCCAGTGCCGCCAGCCAGGCTGTACCTAGCAGCAGGGCATTGAGGTTGAACGTTTTTTTTTGTGCGGGCAAAGGCACAGGCGGTTTCATCGTGTTTGGAAGTACCAAAGGCGCAGTTTGTTTACAAGCGTAAAGCACGACACAGGTGCTTTGGGCGCGGTAGGCCTTCCCCGAAGTGTCCGCTGATAGCCATGGCTGCTTTGCAAAGTGATCCGCGCGCACACGTGCAGCGCCACCGAAACTTTTCTTAAAAACAATTCGTTTTTTATTGCGACTTTAGGTTTGCCTCGCCTGTATTAAATGAGGCAGCGGTGTACACTGGCTCAAGTCAGGGTTTCTTTGTTAACGGAGGCGCACGCCAATACTTAAGCCTGAAGAATGTACCGACAAGCACACGCGGGAGTTCATGCTGCGCCATGGGGACGTGTGTGGCGTGCGGCAATTCAATTCGCGCCAGAAATTATGCTACTTTCTGCTGGTGCCAGCCGCGCTGGTTCTCTGCTTTGTGCGCGATTACAAAATCGCGTTCACGGTGCTCACCTTTGCCCTTTGCGGCTTCTACGGCGCCGTGATCCTGTTCCGCCTGTTCAGCGTCACGCTCGCCATGTTCTGGTCGGGTGAACACAAGATCGAACAGGCTGAAATCGAAGCACTTCCCGAACACGATCTGCCGATCTATACCGTGCTGGTTCCCATGTACAAAGAACCGGAAGTCGCTCAGAAAATCGCGCGCGCTGTCACCAATCTCAATTACCCGGTCGACAAGCTCGACGTAAAATTGCTGCTCGAAGAAGACGACGCGCCAACGCGCGCCAAGATTGCCGAAGTCTTCGACTCGCTGCCCCCATGCGTCGAAGTCATCATCTGCCCCACCGTTCCCAAAGGCCAGCCGCGCACCAAGCCGCGCGCCTGCAACTGGGGGCTTGAGAAAGCGCGCGGAAAATACCTTGTCGTTTTCGATGCCGAAGATCAGCCCGAACGCGATCAGCTAAAAAAAGCCGTGATCGCGTTTCGCCGTCTCGAAGCGAAGGGAAAATCGCACGTCGCCTGCCTGCAGGCCAAGCTGAATTATTTCAACGCGCGCCAGAACGCGCTCACCCGTTTCTTCACGCTGGAATACACGACCTGGTTCGATCTCTTCCTGCCCGGTCTTCACGCCGTCAGAACCCCCATCCCGCTCGGCGGCACCTCCAACCATTTTAAAACCGACGTGTTGCAGCAGATCGGCGGCTGGGATCCCTTCAACGTCACCGAAGATTGCGACCTCGGCATGCGCCTGGCCCGCAAAGGCAACTCCACCGAAATCCTCGATTCCACGACCTGGGAAGAAGCCAACAGTCACACCGGCAACTGGATCCGCCAGCGCAGCCGCTGGATCAAGGGCTATTTCCAGACCCACATGGTCCACACCCGCGACTCCGTCGTTCCGCCCGCGCTATTGGCGGGCGGATTCTACTGGCTGTACCGCGTCTTCGAAGCCGACCTCGCCGCATCGCCCGCGTCCTTGGCGGATACGATTCGCTTGTTCATGTTTGTCTGCATGATTTGCGGTGGCGCCGCCGCGCTCTCCGCGCTCTGGTCGGTGGGCTGCCGGATCAAGCAACGCTTCGATGGCAAAAACGAGGGCCAGCTGGGACCGTATCAGGCCGCCACATTCCGCTTCACCGTCGGCGGCCTCTCCTTAATGCTGCTGCTCAATCTGCTCTTCTGGAGCATGACCGCGACCTACCTGCTGCGCGAGCCCATCGCTGAAATCATGCCGAACGCCATTGCCAAAATTAAAGTGGACGAAACCACCACGCTGAAAGAAGCCCTGCTCGGCTGGAAGCTCTACTACACGAACGTGGTCGACGAAGAACGCTTTTCCAACGTGACGTTCTGGAACACCATCACCAACCCCAGCCTGGAATGGAAAGAAAAACAGGAACGCATCGCGGCCGTGGACCCCTGGTCGCTCATTTCGCAGCTCTTTTTCCCTGTCGCCATCACCCTGTTTGTGGCAAACATTATCTTCGTGCTTCTGGGCATCATTTCCTGCCACAAGCGCCGGCTCTGGGATCTCTTCCCCTTTGCCCTGCTCGTTCCGTTCTATTGGATCTTGATCTCGATCGCGGCCGTCAAAGGATTCTGGCAACTGTTTTTCAATCCATGGTACTGGGAAAAAACCACGCACGGTCTGAACCAGTCTCCACCACCGGATGAACCGCTGGAAAAACGGCCGGAAACATTGAGTTCGGCGGCCGGCGAATAGTCAATGCGTTGCACAGTGTTGTCAGTTGAGGGTTGGGGTGCCGCGGGTCAACAGAGGTGGGGCAGACATTCCTGTCTGCCGGGCAGGGGTCGCATGCATCGCAGATTAGGTTTAATGTCGTTGCTTTCATTCATCGGCAGCCTCTACGCAGGTGAGGTCGATCCGTCGATTCCTCCGGCTCTTGCCGATTGGAGAGACGCCGCCTACACCCAGCGTTATTTCATCAAAGTCAATCCGCCCGGCGAAGCGGGCAGCGTGAATCTCCAGCGCGAGCCCGAGACGGCCAGCATCATTCTGCCTCTGCGCACCGTGACGCTGCCCGGAAAACCGCCCCGCCCTGAAGCCGTGCTGCTGCTCTCCGAAGACGGCTCGAGTCACTCGGTTCTGCTCAAGCCCGTCGGAAACGATGTCGAAGTCATCTTCCGCTCCAAACCACAATCCCGCCGCTTCTGTCTCTACACAGGTCCGCTCAATGGCGAGCCGAAAAAGGTCAGCCCCGCGCTTCTGGAAACCGTGCCACTGCGCGTAAAAATGCGCGGCCGCACCGCCTCTCCGGGTTTTGCTTTTTCCGAAGTCAGCCCGCTGACCATCGAACGCTTTCAGAAAATGGAAGAGAGCGGCGAGCCCGTCGTTGGCGCCAAAGTCGTCTCCAATATTAATAACCCGGAATGCCCTTTCTTAAACGTCCACATCAGCCAGTTCGGCCACATTCAGGCCGTGATCAACCCGCTCAATTACGCCGCCATGTACGAAGGTTTTCTGCGCGCGCCGGTAGACGGAGATTACAAATTCTCCATCGACACCCTCGGAGCCGCGGGCCTTGTGATAGATGGCGTTCCTCTCATTTCCGCGCCAGCCTCGGACGCGCGCCGCTTGCCTTTCGCGCTGACCAAAAGCGTCGAATTAAAAGAAGGCCTGCACCGCGTCGTCGTGTATTACGCCGACGCCAGCCCGCAACCGGCCCTGACCAGCGCCTCGCAAAGTCTCTTCGGCGTCCGCCTGCACTGGCAGCCGCCGTTTGCCAAAAGCATGATTTGCGTTCCGCCGCAGGCCTTTGTCAAAGCCATGCCGGCCGTCGTGACGCGCTTCGAAAGCGACAAAAATTATGCGCAGCCTTTCATTCAGGTCGAAAACCTGGGACAGGTGCGCGTCTGCTCCCATCTCGGCGATGCGTTCGCGCGCGAATGGGTCTTGGTGGTGGCCAAAGGCGTCGGCTCTGGAGAAACGAGCGTAGTCAAAGCGGTCGGCCTGAATCTGCGCGAAAGCGCCTCCGCGCCCGGCGGCTCGCTGGCCGTCTGGGTCCCCGCGGGAGAAGAGATCGCGCTCTCCATCGTTTCGCGCGACCCTCAAAACGTCACCGCAAACCGCAACACGCTCTTCCCTGTTCTCGGCAAAGGCTCACCCGATCTGATGGACCTCGAAGGCGAACTGGTGATCAAATCGTCGCCCGATTTCGTTTATCCCAAAGAACAGGCCCACATCCATCTTGAAGCCATGCTCAGTCCCGCGCCGATTCTTATCCTTAAGGAGTACCTCGAATCAAAGCTCCTCCCTCCCGCGCCGCGCCCCATGGGCGAATTCCGCGTGGAATGGCAGCTCTCTCCTTTAGAGTCCGGTGACCTGATGGACAAGCCGGCGGTCACAGCGGCCACGCCGCTGGAAAGCGCGCGCAAAAAAGTGCGCGTCTCCGTCTCCGCCGCTGAAGTCGAAGAGTTAGCCAGAGCTGGAAAATCGAACCTGGTCCTGCGCCTGTGGGTTGGAGATTGCGCCGTTCAATCCCTGCGCGTCCGCCTGCACCATTCCACCTCGCCGTGGCCGGTGGGAATCGAAGCCGCGTCGGGAAGTTTAAACGTGGCGGCCGCGAAACCGGTCGATCCAAAGGATGGTGACCGCATGATCGTCATTGTTCCCGCTGAAAACGAATCGGAGTACCGCAAATTCGCGCCGCTGAAAGCGCTGGAGCGCCGCGACCTGGGCAGGAACGCGTTGTTCATCGGCGACCCGCTGATCGAAGGAATCGCGCCTAAAGCGGGAGAACACGAACTGTTCGGCATCGGCAAATTGCTCGCCGAAAAAATGCCGGAATTCAAATGGAGCGGCATATGCATTCCCGGTCCGCACCGCGAGATGCCCGTTTTCCGGCTGCTCGCCGACTTGGAATCCTTCGCCGCAAGTCAGCCCGATAAAAAAATTCCAGGGCTCGTCATCGTCTCGCTAGGCGGCGGCGATGTGGCCCGCCAAACCCCGCTGCATACCTTTGAACGCGCCATTGATACGCTCATCGACCGCCTCCGTTTCTACGGCGCGAAAAAGATTGTGATCTGCGGCGTCGTCCCCGAACCCTGGCGCGACAAGCAGTGCGCGCCCTATCAGGAACGCCTCTCCGACATGCTCCGCCAGCATCACATCGACAGCGTCGATATCTTTAGCTCATGGACAAAAGAAGAGACGTGGGTACGTTACTTCTGGAACGATAAGACCGGCAAGCTGATTGCGCCCGTGCCCAACGCGCAGGCGCGCGAAAATATCGCTGAAATGATCAAAGACCGGATCTAAACGCCTCGGCCAATCGGATAGTGCTCACGCGTGAAAAGTGCCGTTCAACCTAAATCCACCGCTGCAAAATTTATCGTTGGCATTGATTTGGGCACCACCAATTGCGCGGTTGCCTACGTCGAGAAAGAACATATCGCGCGTGAGCCCCTCGATTTAATAGTCTTCGAAATTCCCCAGCTTACGCGTCCCGGCTCCGTCGAAAAACGCCCGTTGCTCCCCTCTTTTTTATACGTCGCTTCGTCCAGTGAACTTCCCGAAGGCAGCACCGCTCTGCCGTGGGATAAGAAAAATAAACTCATCGTCGGCGAACTGGCGCGCTCGCTCGGCGCCAAAGTTCCCGGCCGCCTGGTCGCCAGCGCCAAGTCCTGGCTCTGCAGCCCGAGTGTCGATCGCACCGCCGCGATCCTTCCGTGGGGCGCGCCCGAAGACGTGCAGCGCGTGTCGCCCGTCGAAGCCAGCGCGCGCTACCTCGAACACATTCGCGAAGCCTGGGACCACGAGATCGCCGGCGGTGACGAATCCAAAAAGCTGGCCCATCAGGACATCGTCATCACCGTGCCCGCCAGCTTCGATGAGGCCGCGCGCGAACTGACAGTCGAAGCCGCGATCCTCGCGGGCTTTCCACAGATCACGCTGATCGAAGAACCGCAAGCCGCGTTCTACTCGTGGATGGCCGCGCATTCCAAAACGCTGGGCACCGCTCTGGCCGGCATCGACCGCGTCCTGATCTGCGACGTCGGCGGGGGC
>Ga0163144_10006920_pt1 | contig 24954 bp, 21 predicted proteins | sample OliLak19BULKMAT1_FD_123175 | JGI IMG/M metagenome (GOLD analysis project Ga0163144, IMG submission 123175) | Freshwater microbial mat bacterial communities from Lake Vanda, McMurdo Dry Valleys, Antarctica - Oligotrophic Lake LV.19.BULKMAT1 | ecosystem: Environmental > Aquatic > Freshwater >... | reverse complement strand
AGGGTTTGCCGCCCGGACCGATCGCCAACGCGGGCATTGCGAGCATCGAGGCCGCACTGCAGCCCGAATCGAGCCCCTACTTCTACTACCTGCACGGCAAGGACGGATACATCCGTTACGCAATAACGAATGATGAACATAATCAAAACCGCGCTCGCTATTTGCGATAGCGTTGTCACCCCGATTCGCCTCAGGCGGACGAGGGGACAACGCCAACAAGGCCAAATACCTGCGCAAAAGGGATCGCTTGCACTGGCCGAAAAGCCCGTTTCGTGGTACAATGAGGAGAAAGACACATACACTTCCATGCAATGGTCCTCCCCGACGGAACAAAGCACTACCACCGGCTGAAAATCGGCGTGATGGGTTCGGCTTCTGGCCCGCAAACCCAGGATCCGATCGCGCGCGAAAAGGCGGCGAAACTCGGAGCTGAAATCAGCCGCCGCGGGCACATCTTCATCAACGGCGCGTGTCCGGGACTCCCGAACGACGCGTTGCTCGCCGCGCAGGCAGTGGGCGGATTCACGGTCGGCATTTCGCCGGCCTTCTCCGAGTACCAGCACGTGCACGAATACCTCTCGCCGCACGACCATGACCTCATCATCTACACGGGTCTCGGTTTCATGGAGCGCGACATCATCAATATCCGTTCGGCGGACGGCGTGGTGATCGTCGGCGGCGGTATCGGCACCCTGAACGAGTTCACGATCGCGTACGACGAAGGGCGCCCGATCGGCATCGTCACGAACTCGGGCGGTATCAGTAACAGCATCCCACACATCGTGCAGGAGCTCTGCATGCGCGAACTCCCGCCGAATATCGTCTTCGATGACGACCCGGTCACGCTGCTCGACAAGCTCGAGACGGCCATCCGGTCGTTCCCGCTACCACTCGTTAAAGACGAACGCGTGACGAAGCATGGGATTCCAGGCTGAGTGTACGAGTGCGGATGTAAACGAGTGTATGAGTGATGCGTGTATGTGGGTCTGAATGATTTTTTGCACTCGTACACTTACTTACTATCGTCCGTCGATTCCGCTTTCATGGTCCAGCGCATCGGCGTGCCTTCAAATGCGAAGGTCGTACGCAGGTTGTTTTCGAGGAAGCGAAGGTCCGAGTCGCGGATCGCGGATGGCCGTTTGGCGAACAGCACGAACGTCGGTGGAACGTCTTTGGCCTGCGTCACGAACTTGCAGCGCGACACCATGCCGGGCGCTTTCTGCGACAGTTCGCTGAACCAACGGAGGAGTTCCTTGGTCGGAATGCGGCGGTTGCGATTACGCGAGACGCTCTCGAGCAGCGCAAAAAGGCGGGGCAGGTTTACACGCGTTTTGGCGGATGTGAAGAAGATGGGTGCATAGAGGCAGAAGCGCAGCTGGATGCGGATTTCCTCTTCGCGCTCCAGGCGCTCCTCGACGGTGAGGAGGTCGGCCTTATTCACGAGAATGACGAGCCCTTTGCCCGCTTCGATCGCCATCGCGGCGATGCGCTGCTCCTGTTTGCTCGTGAGTGCAGACGCATCGAGCACGAGTACGACGACGTCACTGTCTTCCACCGCCTGGATGCTCTTAAGGCTGCTGATGGTATCGATATGGCCTTCGGTCTTCGACTTGCGCCGGAGCCCGGCCGTATCGACGAACACATACTCGTTGCCTTCGTGGCGGACGATCGAGTCGGAGCTGTCGCGGGTTGTGCCCGGAATGTCGGAGACGATGCGTGAGGAAAGTTCACGCTGCGTGTCGCTGATGAGCGCGTTCACGAGCGAACTCTTACCAACATTTGGTTTGCCGATGATTGCAATGCGCGGCGGGCGGTCTGCTTCAGGTTCCACGACCTTGCCGAAGTGCAGCTTCTTGAGCTGTTCCTCAATGCGGTCCTCGAGTTCGTCGGTGCCGATACGGTGCGCGGCGCTGACGCCGATGACGTCGTCGCCGAGGTTCAGTTCATACGCCTGCGCGAGGTGTTCTTCCGTCGTGTTCCAGTCGTCGCACTTCGTGAGGACGACGATGACTGGCACGTGGCGCTTGCGCTTGCGGCGCAGGATGTCGGCGACGGCGAAGTCACTGGCGGTCAGTTCTTCTTTGCCGTTCACGGTAAAGAGGATGAGGTCCGCCGATTCCAATGCGATGGTCGATTGCGACGCGACGTCGTCTTCCAGGTCTTTGTCTTCTGAACCGCCGCCGATGCCGCCCGTGTCGAGGAGCAGGTAATCGACGTCGTCGCCGAGCACGCGAAACGATACGTGGTCGCGGGTCGTTCCGGCGATATCGCTCACGATAGCGCGGCGCTTGCCCACGAGCCGGTTGAATAGCGTGGACTTACCCGTATTAGGTCTCCCGATGATGGCAACGGTGGGTAATTTCGCCATGACCGGGGGAGTGTAGCGGAAGATGTCGCCAATGGCTCGCATTCGCTATACTTCCTGCATGCCCCTGTTTTCGTATGATCCGACGCCCGTAGAGGCGAAATGGCAAAAGAAGTGGGAGGAGACCGGCGCCTATCGGGCCGACCTGAAGAAGGCCAAAAAGCCCTTCTACAACCTTGTCATGTTCCCGTATCCCTCGGGTGATAAATTGCACGTGGGGCACTGGTACAACTACGCACCCGCCGACAGCTTTGGCCGTTATATGCGCATGAAGGGGTTCGATGTGTTCGAGCCGATGGGATTTGACGCATTCGGACTTCCGGCCGAGAACTACGCCATCAAGACCGGCGTTCCTCCGCACGTGTCGATCAAGCAGAACGTCGCGAACATGATCGAACAGCTCAAGCGGCTCGGCTGTATGTACGACTGGGAGAAGACCCTCTGTACGACCGACCCCGAATACTACCGTTGGACGCAGTGGCTTTTCCTGCAGATGTTCAAGCACGGCCTTGCCGAGAAACGGTTGGCAAACGTGAACTGGTGCCCGAAGGATCAGACGGTGCTCGCGAGGGAGCAGGCCCAAGATGGAAAGTGCGATCGCTGCGGTACGGAGGTTATCCAAAAGCCACTCACACAGTGGTTCTGGAAGATCACGGACTACGCGCAGAAGCTCGTCGACAATCTCGATGGTCTCGATTGGCCGGAGAAGACGAAGATCATGCAGCGCAACTGGATCGGCCGGAGCGAAGGCACGGAAGTGCACTTCGAAGTCGAAGGCCACAATGAGCCACTGAAGATCTTCACCACGCGTGTCGATACCCTCTTCGGCTGCACGTTCGTCGTGCTCGCGCCGGATCATCCGCTGGTTGAGAAGATTACCCCGAAGGATCACTGGGGAGCCGTCCACGCGTATCGCCAGGAGGTGGCAATGAAGACCGAACTCCAGCGCACGGACCTGAATAAGGATAAAACAGGCGTCCACACGGGCGCGTACGCCATTAACCCGGCGACAGACGAGCGCGTGCCTATCTGGATCGCGGATTTCGTATTGGCGCATTACGGGACGGGTGCCGTGTTCGCCGACGCCCATGATGAGCGAGACTTCGTGTTCGCGAAGAAGTATGGCATCCCCTTGAAGCCGACGCTGAAACCCGTCGACGGTGACGCATCAAAAATCCTTTCGCTGGAAGAATGCTTTTCCGGCGACGGCGTGCTGTTCGATTCCGGCGAATTCAACAACCTTCACTCCGAAGAAGCCCGCAAGAAAATCACCGCGTGGCTGGAAGACGAAGAACGGGGGCGTAACGTGATCCAATTCCGCTTGAAAGACTGGCTCATCAGCCGTCAACGCTACTGGGGAGCGCCGATCCCGATCGTGTACGATCCGCAGGGCGTTGCGCATCCGATCCCCGAGAAGCACCTGCCGTGGTTGCTGCCAACGGACGTCGAGTTCAAGCCCACGGGAGAATCGCCGCTCCGGCAGAGTGCTGAATTCAAGGAGCGCACCGAGAAGCTGTTCGGCGCGGGCTGGACGCCGGAGTACGACACGATGGATACCTTCGTGTGCAGCAGCTTCTATTACCTGCGATACCTCGCCGCCGGCGACGAGGAAAAACTGGTGGATCCCACGATCGAGAAGCACTGGATGCCGACGGGCATGTACATCGGCGGGCCGGAGCACGCCTGCATGCACCTTATCTACGCGCGGTTTGTCATGATGGCGCTGAAGGACTTCGGCGTTGTCTCGCATGAAGAACCGTTCCAGCGATTGGTGCACCAGGGGCTCATCACCAACCAGGGTGCGAAGATGAGTAAGTCGAAGGGCAACACCGTCTCCCCCGACGAATTCGTCGACCGCCATGGCGCGGACGTCTTCCGCATGTACCTCATGTTCATGGGTCCGTTCACAGACGGCGGCGACTGGAATGATAGCGGCATCAAGGGGATCGATCGCTTTGTACAGCGTGTGCATAAAATTTTCATGCAGCCCTTGCAGAAGGGAAAAGAATCGAACAAAAAAGTAGAACAGTCTTTGCACGTCGCAATCAGGCGTGTGACGGAATCACTCGAAAAATTGCAGTTCAACACGGCCATCAGCGCCCTCATGGAGTGCCTGAACACCATTGAAGCCGAAGGCGCGCCCTCGTCCGAGACCGCCGCGGCGTACGTGCGCTTGCTCGCGCCGCTCGCCCCCCATCTTGCGGAGGAATTATGGGAAAACCTCCAGAATGTCACGTCGAGCGGAGTCGAGACGTTCGTGATAGATGCTTCCTGGCCCACATACGATCCCGCCATGCTCGTCTCCGATACCTTCACGATCGCGGTACAGGTGAACGGCAAGCTCCGGGGTGATGTGACCGTGGCATCGAGCGCGTCGAAAGATGAGATTATTGCGGCTGCAAAGGGTATCGAGAACGTGAAGAAGCACCTCGACGGATTGACGATCAAGAAGGAAATTTATGTTCCAGGAAAACTCGTCAGCTTCGTGGCGTAATTCAGGGCCTCGCGGCGATGCACACGTTCAGCACTTCCTCTCTCGTGCGATTGAGCAGGGTGTAATCGGACACCGTCACGACCGCACGCGGAAATCGGCGCGTCGTTTCCATGACTATATCAACAGCCTTCTTTGTGTCGCTGGCGTGCGAAAGCACATACGACATATTCACCCAATCTACATCTTCTTCCTGCAAGCGGTTCATGGCTGTATCACTAAGAACCGAGACTTTTTTTGTGTAACCCCGTTCAACCTTTTCGTGTGGATCGTGGAGCATAATCGAGGCATCGATCCCAAAGAGCGCGTTTTCCAGGTTCGCGCGCCCGGCTCCGTAGCGGCCACTCCCTATATCAAGAGCCACGATAAAGCCACGCTCACGCTGCAATTCGAATGCGAGCTGCCGCATGTGTTCTGTTATGCATTCGTGTGATAGCCATGAGTCTTGAGAGATCATTCCATCAGGCTGCATAGCCCAGTGCTGAACGCAGCGTTTTTAATTCTTTCACTGCTTCATCCAGCTTGGTCGACGCGGCGGCGTCCTTGATCCCTTGATTACGCACGTCGTACACGTTTTGCTTGAACTTGAGGATGTCGCCAGTCTCACGCAGGGCGATTTCCGTGAGTTTTTCCTCGTCTGAGAGCGCAGCGTCGTCAATGGAATCAGTTTTCTGCTTCAGCTCTGCTGCCTTCGCCGCGAGGGATGCGTTCTTATCGCCGAGGCAGGCCGCGAAGGAGTATCGGAACAGGCGCCCGACCATGCGGCTTATCATTTCGCTGACGTACTTTTCACGTTCGATCATGCTCGGGCGCATGGCCGCCACGATTCCTTCCATCATTAAGAGGGGCGATTCGGGATGCAGCGGAACGATAGCATCCGGCGAACGTTCCTTGTCCGTGCTTGCCTCAGGAATGAAAATGCGTCCATCACTCATACGTGCATTATACGATGCTTTTATCCGTATGCAATGATAAGTACGTACTGTTCGAGACGTGTATGCTGCACCGCGTGAACCGCACCCGTAAACCCTCGGCCATCGATTTCTCGTCGTTCGATCGGTACGCCGCCTGGACCGACCTGGAGACTCTCAAGGCGATCAGTTCGACATCTCTCCGCAAATCGCTGCGCGTGAACACGCTCAAGATGTCCGTGGATGATTTCGTCGCCGCGGCGAAGGAACGCAATTGGCTGCTCTCGCCGGTGCCGTGGTGCCCGGAGGGATTCTTCATCGAACGCGAGGACCGTACCCGCGCCCTCGGCCGCGACCTGTTGCACCAAGTCGGGTGTTTCTACATGCAGGAAGCAGCGAGCATGTTGCCGCCGGCGCTACTGGACGTGCAGCCGGGGCATGACGTGCTCGACATGAGCGCGGCGCCGGGTAGCAAGACGACCCAGGTTGCTGCGTCGCAGCAGGGTAGGGGAGTGACGATCGCCAACGACGTCCAAGAAAACCGCCTCTGGACGCTGAAGACCAACGTGCACCGCCTTGGTGCGACGAACGTCGTGATCACGAAGAAAGTCGGCCAGTGGTTCGCCAAACACATGACCGAGCGGTTCGATCGCGTGCTCTGCGACGCCCCGTGCACCGCGCAGGGGACGGTCCGCAAAGACAGCGACGCGCTCGAATACTGCGGCATGGAGAACATTGGGAAGATGTCGCGTTTGCAGGTGCAGCTCCTGGAATCTGCCGTGCACGCCGCGAAAGTGGGAGGGCGCATCGTCTACAGTACGTGCACGCTCACGCCCGAAGAGAATGAGGGCGTGGTGATGGAGATTCTTCAGAAATTTGGAGATCGTCTTTCGGTCGTTGCGCCGGAAGAGCGGGTGGCGACTGGCGGGTGGACTGCACAGCCGATAGAGGATTCTCATCGCGTTCAAGCGTGGCTCGCGAAAGAGCGGAACTACCCTCTACCCTCTACCTACTACCCTCTTCTTCGCCTGTGGCCTTAAACGTTGGATACCGAAGGATTTTTCTGCGCTGTGCTTCGTAAGAACGCGCCCACGAAGGATCCGACGGACATGGACGTCATCAAGTCGCAGGAAGAACCGTTGCCCTCACGCAGGATCAAAGAGGCGATGCAGCTCTTCGAGCAGGTGTACGGCACGCAGGTGCTCCGTGACGGCGAGACGCTCTACCAGCTCGGTGAGAACGTGCTGCTCACTACTGCGGACGTCGCGCACTTTGGATTGCCGGTGCAAGACTTTTCGCTCGGGTTGCCGTTCGCAAAGCTCCTCAAAGACGGGCGCGTGCGCATTGCTCACGAGACTGCCACGCTCCGTGGGCACGACGCCACGAAGGGCACGCTTTTTTTGGATGAAAGGCAGATTGCGGACATTTTCGACGGGAAAGACACCACCTGCGACCCGGCGCTCCGTGGCGATATATTGCTCATGGCCGAGGGGCGATGTATCGGCAGGGGATTGGCGAAAGAGGGTATTTTAAAGAACAATCTGCCGAGGTTGATGATCCAACAGTCATAAACGGAAGTTCCCGCTCGCGGTCGATGAGTATGCCCGTCACGGCAAAGACAGCACGATCTACGCGCTGCAATTCGGACGGACCCTCCACTACGCCGGCGCGAAGATTGATGACGTCTATGGAGGCGACTTTGACCTGCGCGCGAACATGACTCGCATCAGCGATAAGAGCATCGCTGAAGTTACGGCTGATCCTTCCAAGCAGTATCATACGGTAGAACTGGCGTAGCTTCTCGATGAAACGATGGATCTCGACATTAAATCGAAAATGCCCGCTGCTCGATGGACCGAACTTGCGAAGGCCGAATTACGAAACAACACGGAGAACCTTCGGTACATTTTTTGTAGGCGCGCGACGCCGGCGGGATACCTCGACGAAGCGTTCCTCACGCCGAACGCGGTTGCGGCCTACACTGGAATCGGTCCTGACGATTCCGATTACCGCGCCGCGAGCGACATGGCGAAGGGGCAAATGCATCGTACGAACATGCGCAGAGGCCTGCAAAGGCGTTTCCTTCGCGGAGAGTCGTACTGATCGTCAGGCATCGGCCGTGTGGTAGTATGATCTCCCATGGACGCCGTCGCCGACATCAAAGCGCGCTTGCCGATCGAAGAGCTCGTTCGGTCGTACACGCAGCTGACGAAGAAGGGGAAGAACTACGTGGGGCTGTGCCCGTTCCATAACGACACGCACCCGAGCTTCCTCGTGTCGCCAGACAAAGGAATCTGCTACTGCTTCCCGTGCCAGAAGGGCGGCGACATTTTTACGTTCTACCAGCAGATCGAGCACGTCGACTTTCCCCAGGCACTCCGTGACCTGGCGGAACGTACAGGTATCACGCTGCCCGACACGCCGAAGGGCACGCCCACGAAAGACGAAAAGGAGCGTATCCGCGATTGTTTGGACGCGGCGAGCGCGATCTACCGGAAACGCTTGGTGAATTCCCCGGCCAAAGAATACCTCGACAAGCGCGGCGTGACTGCCGAGGAAATCGTGACGTTCGAACTCGGCGTGTCGCCGGTGGGGTTCACCGACACGTACGACGAATTGCTCAAGGGCGGATACAGCCGCAAAGAGATCGTGCTCAGCGGACTCGCGATCCAGAAAGACCTGCAGGAAGACCGGCCGTACGACCGCTTCCGCAATCGTTTGATGTTCCCCATCCACGACGGGCAGGGCAGGATCATCGGCTTCGGCGGTCGCACCCTCGGCGATGATGATGCGAAATATTTGAACGGCGCCGAGTCGCCGCTGTACCGCAAGTCGTCTGTTGTCTACGGCCTCCACCACGCGCTCCAGGCGATGCGTGACGCAAAGAAGGTGATCGTCGTCGAGGGATATTTCGACGTGCTCGCGTGCCATCGCGTGGGCATGAAGAACGTGGTCGCGACGTGCGGCACGGCGCTCACGGAGGAACATGCGAAGCTGCTCAAGCGCTACGTGGAGACAGTCGTGCTCTGCCTCGATAGCGATAAGGCTGGTCAGGCAGCCGCCGAACGCGGGTTCCCGATCCTCAGCCGCAACGACCTCATCGTCGAAGCGGTGACGCTCGGGCAAAAGGATCCGGCCGACGCCGCACAGGAATCGCCCGATATGCTGCGGTCCTTACTCAGCGAGAGCAGGCCGTACATGCAGCTGGTGGTCGACGCTGTTGGCGCATCCGACCTCTCGACCCCGGCCGCTCGTCGCGCGGCCCTTGCGCAGCTGCTGCCGCTCCTCGAATCGATTCCGTCCGCCACCGAGCGCAACCTGTGGATTGAGAGTGCTGCAGCCGCAATGTCCACGACCGTCACGGCCATGCAGGAAGACCTGAAAGCGTTCGAGCATGTGTCGCGGTCCAAGGCGGTCCACGCCGAATCGGCCACCGTCGTCGGCACCAGTAACCCGTATACGACGCTCGAACTCGCGCTTGGGCTCATCATGCTCTACCCGGCGCAGCGTGCGATCGCCGACGAACTCATCGCTCCCGAAGCGGGGCCCGGCGTTGAACTCTTCGCCGCAGTGAAAGCGGCGCCCGCTGGCGCAGACTTCGACATATCCATCCTGCCGCCCGAGGTCCAAGAACGCGCGCGAATTTTACTTCTGTTTTGCGAAGAGAACGGCTTCACCGGTTGGACCGATTCGGTTGCAGCTCGCGAGATCCGCCGCAACTGCCAGAATGCCAATCGCGATGCGTTGCGCAAAAAATTGCAGGACATCACCCGCGATATGATGGCCGCCAGGAAAAGCGGCAAGATTGCCGACGAAGAACTGCTCCGCACGCAGTACCAGCAGGTGCTGAAGCTTGCGAAAATCGGAGGGTAATTTGTCTTTTGCTCAGGAAGTGGTTGGACTACACTGGCCCCACCACCCCTGCCGACCGGCAGGTTTGTTTCTACGCCGCACGCATTCTTTATGGCATCGCACCCCCGAAAGTTCATCGCTCAGCCCACGGATGACGATTTAAAGAAGTTTCCGGAAGACATCCGCCACCTCGTGAAAAAGGGTCGCGAACAGCGTTACGTCACGCACCAGGAAATCATCTCCGCGCTTCCGAATGCGGAAGATGACGTCGATTTGCTCGACGAGACGTACGTACTCTTCACTGATCTCGGTATTGAGGTCATCGATGTGAAGGATGCGCTCATTTGGGATAAGAAGGGTAAGACGGGTCCCGAAACGAAACAGACGGACTTGGCGGATATCGTGACCGAAGAGCCCGAAGAGAAGGAAGGTGCCGAAGGCGAAAGCGATGACGATGCCGATGAAGGCAGTGTCGCAGAGAAGCTCGACGAAGACGACGACAGCGACGTCATGCAGATGGTCGCCACGGCGGGCATCGCCTCGAGCGGCAAGGAGGACGAAGAGAAGAAAAAGAAGCGAAAGGAGCGCGAAGTTGACCTGCTCGAAATCTCGAATGACTCGGTGCGCATGTACCTGTCGGAGATCGGACGCGTTCCCTTGATTGATGCTAAGAAGGAAGTAGAACTTGCGCGCCGTATCCGCAAGGGTGACGCCAGCGCCAAGCAGCAGCTCGCCGAGGCGAACCTCCGCCTCGTGGTCTCGATTGCCAAGAAGTATATCGGCCGCGGACTCTCATTCCTCGATCTGATCCAGGAAGGAAACATTGGCTTATTCCGCGCCGTTGAGAAGTTCGATCCCGAGCGGGGCTTCAAGTTCTCGACGTACGCTACCTGGTGGATCCGCCAGGCCATCACGCGCGCCATCGCCGACCAGGCTCGCACCATCCGCATCCCGGTGCACATGGTCGAAACCATCAACAAATTGACCCACACGCAGCGACGGTTGGTGCAGGAGCTCGGCCGCGAACCCACGCTCGAGGAACTCGCTGTGGAAATGGAAATGGACATCAAGAAGGTCCAGCACATCCAGAAAATCAGCCAGGACATCGTTTCGCTGGAAGCACCCGTTGGTTCCGAGGAAGACAGCAAGCTCGGCGACTTCATCGAGGATGAAGAAGCAATCAACCCCTTCGAAGCCACCAACCGCCAGCTCAAGAAGGAGAATGTCCACGCGATGCTCGAATTCCTCACGCCGCGCGAGAGGAAGATCATCGAGATGCGCTTCGGCCTCGCCGACGGCATCGGCCACACGCTCGAAGAGGTCGGTCAGGAGTTCGGCGTCACGCGTGAACGCATCCGCCAGATCGAAGCGAAGGTCTTGCAGAAAATGCGCGACCATCCCCGTAGCCTCACCATCCGCGAGCACGGACTGCCGCCCAAGCGCGTCGGATTTTCGCCGGTCCCAAGTTTCGCCCAATCGTTCATCTGCCAGAAGTGTAAGAAGGGCATGCTGAACCCGATCATGAAAGATGGCGAAGCGATCTTGAAGTGCGACCACTGCGCGTTCGAGAAAGAGGACGACGAGAAGTAATCCACGGGAAGCCAAGGTTTTTCCGTGAACCTCATCCTTCAAGCCACGGCGTTTGCGAACGCCGTGGCAAGGTGCGCTCATCGGCCTAGGCCGATCGCGGTTTATTGAATGATGCTCTGGCAGACGACGAGACGTAAAAAGTCCCCCGCGACATCTAGCGCGGGGGTAGGGGATCCCAAGAGGGGTTTTCACCTCTGCTTCGGGTCTTGCGACCTTCGGTCACGGACGTGTGCCCGCAGCTCTTTTGTTGAGCGATGTGAAGGGATCCCTTTCTTCCTGCCGAAGCAGGAGGGCGATGGTACGCCGGGCGCCGGCGGACGCAAGAAAAAACCCCCTCCGTCGGGGTGCAAGTCGGTGTCGCTGGATGGAAACGACTGCGCTCCCGGTTCATTGTCACACACGGCAAGAAAAACCCCCGCCAGGATCGGAGCACGTTCTTGCGAACGTTGATGCTCTTTTCCTGACGGGGGCCCCGAGCGGCGGCTCTACACATTGGACCACTGTGGTCTCAGAGGGTCCGCGGGAGCCGCCTTTGTTCAGCTGCCTTGCCCAACGACAAGTACGGCATCCTAGCACTCGGTTTCACTCTGGCAAGTGGTACTATGTCGCCATGCCTGAAAAGACTCCCCCGAAGCATTCCATCGAACAAACGCGTACCCGCACCGAGGAAGCGTTCGTCACTGGATACGCCACATTGAACGAGGAGCAGAAGAGTGCGGTCGACGCGATCGAAGGACCCGTGCTTGTAATTGCAGGTCCCGGCACCGGCAAGACGCAGGTATTGGCGATGCGCACGGCGAATATTTTGCGGAAGACACAGGCAAACCCGGGAAACATTCTCTGCCTCACGTTTTCGACGGCCGGCGTCAAAGCCATGCGCGACCGCTTGCGACGCTTCATCGGCCCCGACGCCTATGGCATCGTAGTGAATACGATCCACGGGTTTTGCAACGATGTCATCCAGCAGCACCCTGGCATTTTCCGCGATCTCTCGGCGGGCGAACAATTGAGCGATCTCGAACGCCTGCGCCTCGTGCGGGGCATCCTGCACGATTTGCCTGTGGATTCCGTTCTCGGCCGCGTGACGCCCGGCCAGGACCGCAGCGCGGATGTCCTCTCGCGCATTTCGCAGCTTCGCAAAGAGAACGTGTCGCCGGCGGACGTGCGTATGAGCGCCGATGCATGGGAGGAGGAGATGCAAACCACAAAGAAGACCGGCAAGGAGCGTGACAAGGAGAGCAAGTCGTACAAAGACGACATGCGGAAGGTGAAGCAGACGCGCGAGTTCGCAGACGTCTTTGAATGCTATGTGGCAGGGCTACGCAAGAGGCACGTCTACGACTACGACGACATGGTCTTGCTTGTGATCCACGCGTTGAAGGAGAACGATTGGATGCTCGCGCCGCTCCAAGAGCGGTACCAGTACATCCTCGTCGACGAATTCCAGGACTTGAACGGTTCGCAGCACGCCCTGCTCGAGATTCTCACGACGTACGTGAACGTCGACCAGGCGCCGAATGTATTCGTCGTTGGCGACGATGACCAGGCCATTTACCGTTTCCAGGGAGCGAGCATCGCGAACATGCTCTCCTTCACGAAGAAGTATCCGAACGCCGAGCGCATCGCCCTCGTGCGTAACTACCGCTCCACGCAGGCGATCCTCGACGCAGCGTCGGCCGTCATCGATCGAAATGTCGAGCGACTTTCCCGCATCGAAGATATCGACAAGAACCTGGTTGCTGCGGCGGGCGCAAAGGGCGCCAAGCCCCGGTTCCTGCGCTACGCCGATACCTCGCTTGAACGCGCGGGCATCGTCGATATTCTCAAGAAATCGCACGATGACGGCACTCCATGGAAAGAGATGGCCATCCTCTGCCGCACGAACGGCAATGTACTCGAACTGGCAGACCTATTGGCTGTGGCAGGCATCCCCGCCGTCGTTGGTGCCAAGCAGGATTTGCTCGCTGCTCCGCCCGTGCAGCGCCTGGTCGCGGTGCTGCGCGCGGTGGAATCGATCGATACGAACGCGCTCCTCGCAACCGCCTTGCGCGTCATGGACTGTCACCCCGCGGATCTTGGCGCGACGTTCCTGGCATACCGCGATGCGGGTGGCGCGCGAAGGGAAGAAGGGGAGAAAGCAGACTCGCTGCGGTACCACCTGCACCGCCATAACGACAAAGCCCCGACGTCCGTGCAGAGCGCATTCCTGCTGCTCGAAGCGCTGCACCACGATAAGGGCGCAATGACCCTCACGGAACTCGTGGAGACTGCTATCAGGCATGCTGGCCTCCTGCCACTCCCCGAAGAAACCGTCGCCGACCCGCGCGGTCTCGCGGCGCTTCAATCGTTCTTCGATTTCGTGAAAGCCAGGGCGCATGAGAACGCAGGAGCGTCGCTCGAGGGGCTTCTTGCGGATATCGACCAATTCCTTGCCGAAAAAACTCTCACGCTGCAGTACGACATGCCGCACCTGACGTCCGACGGTGTGGAGCTCCGCACGGCGCACGGCTCGAAGGGCTTGGAGTTCGACCTCGTGATTGTGAACGATGCGCGCGATAAACACTGGGGCAACCGTCGCAAGCAGGTCGGCGTGTCGTTACCCGACCACCTGCTCTTCAACACCGACGTGGAAGATGAGAAGACCGCCGACATGGAAGATGAGCGCAGGTTGTTCTTCGTGGCGATGACGCGCGCCCGGAAGGAATTGGTCCTGACGTTCCCGGAAGTCACGCGTGGCGGCGCGGAGCTAAAGGATTCTGTCCCGAGCGCCTTCCTCGCCGATGCGGGCACAACAGTCGATGAGTCGAATGCGGGGGACGGTCTGCATCCTATCCTCACGATTGCCGGCTCCGTCCTCGATATCGACGATGCATTCCGCGCATATCTATTGAAGAGGGTTGAAGCATTTGAATTATCCGTCACCGCGCTCACGTCTTTCCTCGAGGATCCACAAGATTTTCTGTGGAACCACCTGCTCCTTATGCCTAGGGCCAAGGAGGCGCATCTCGCCTATGGTTCCTCGGTACATTCCGCGCTCGAGGCCCAAAACCTCGCATGGAAAAACCGTGAGGAGTTCACCGACCCCGATCTCCTGGCGGCGTTCGAGAAGCACCTTGATACGAAGGAGCTGCTCACCAACCGCGAGCGTGACCACTACCGCCGCATCGGGCTCATCGTTCTCGAGCGCTACGCAGCGCGTCATCCGATTCCGCCGATCGTGTATTCCGCAGAAAAAACGTTGAAGGCCATGCTACCGGACCCCGTCGACCCGTTGCTGCCGGGCGTTCCTCTCACGGGAAAAGTGGACCGTATCGACCTGTTCGAACTCGACGGACGACGGTGCCGCATCCTTGATTATAAAACGGGCACGCCCAAGCGCACGGTCGAAGCGGTGCGTGCGGAGCAATCGCTCATCCACCAACTCGGGTTCTACAAAATCCTCGCTGACCGTTCGGTTGGGTTCGCACACGATGCCGTCCTCTTCACGTTCGACTTCCTCGGGTCCGACAAGGATGAACCCTCGACCATCGACGTGGAAGTCACTAAGGAAGACGTTGAAGCACTCGAAGCGCTCATTCGCCGCGTGTGGGCCAAGATTCTCGCACTCGATTTCACGCCACTTGATGATACCGCCTGAGGAGCCCAATCCGTATGAGTCGCCCCGTTGCATCGATGTGCACGAGCAGGGCGTCGTTGAAAAGAAGAACGCGCTTCGCGCCGAGTTCGAGGCACGGTATGACCAACTCTTTTCCGACGGAGTCCTTGCTGCCCAGTTTTCTGCCGCGTTCGGTTTGCTCGCATGGAAGTTTTCGGAAGATCCGCGCGTGGGCGGAGGCGTTGCGCTCGCCACGACGCTCGCCATCGGCATCGAGGCATTCCGCGACCTTATCAAGAACCCTTGCAGATGAATACGCTTCGATCACGTGCGAATAAGGAATGGCTGGAGCAAGGGATGTGACTATTGTGCGCTGTGCGAAAGGCTTATCCATTTTTCACGTAGTGCATGAATTGGGCGATCGCCTTGCCGCGGTGGCTCACGGCGCTCTTTTCCTCGTGAGTGAGGGCCGAGAACACGCGGTCGTATTCTTCGTGCAAAAACACGCTTGAGACCGGTAAACCGGGAAGATATGGCGCACGAGGTTCGCGCGTAATGGTGCCGCAGCTATCGCCTTCGAATATCAGTTCGTTACCGTCGATATCGATGTATGCCAGCGCGCAGACGAATTTTGCGTTCCTGTCTTCTTCATGCTCCATGCGCTTCAGGAAGAATGCCAGCCATTCGTCGTCGGTAGCGTGTTCTCCGGCTCCCCAGCGCCGCGTCTTCACACCCAGCTCGTCCACTATGGCATCGACGTAGAGACCGGTGTCTTCCGCGATGGTGGGTATCCCGCCGCCGCGCTCGAAATAGAACCGCGCCTTGAACAGAGCATTTTCACGCAGCGTGTCGTGCGGTTCTTCGCAATCATCGAAAATCCCGAGGTCGGCAGGCGTCACCAGCTCAAGCGCGAGCGGCGTCAGCGCCGAGCGGATCTCGATCGCCTTCCCTGTGTTCGCCGTGCCCAAGAGGAGACGCATGTGTCGATATTACTCCAATTGTTCGGTTCCATTTGTCTTCTTGTCGGACACGGGGCGCGTGGGAATTTTTCCGCGAACGAGTTCCCCCAACTCCTCTTCGTTCTCGAAGATCCCGTGCATCGTCCCGTTCAGCGATCGCGTCCATTGCTGTAGAAGTGTTTGAATCGTTTCGCGTACCTGCACTTCGTTCCCTTCTCGAGGAGTGACGGTTACGACGAGGTTCACCGTCCCCACTTCTTTGTTCCTGTGGACGAGCGTGGAATGCGTCGCGAGCGTCATCCGCGGACCGTCCTTCTCCTGCCGGGTCCAGAGTGCGTCGTGCACGGCGATCGAAAGCTGGCGCTGCAAATTCGCCAGGTCCGGTACCGTGGCGGCGAAGGCGAGGCGAGTAAGTTTTTGCGTGACGGGGGGCGTTAACTCAGGGAGTTCGGTGAGGGTCCGCCTGGGGGGTTCTCCAGTGTTCATGGGAAGACGAAGTGTAATACCTTGGCTCTTGAGCGCAAGATTATTTTCTTCACATGTCGAACCGATCCCCGTTGGGCTTTGCGTTTGAGTCCGGTGCTGCGAACACCCTGCGAGGTTTCGCACCATCAGCCGGGCCCACAAGGCCTTTTTCTTCCATGATATCGAGGAGGCGAGCCGCGCGTGAGTAGCCGACTTTCAGCTGGCGTTGGAGGAGGCTAGCCGATGCTTTGCCGCTCGAGGTTACCACCCGCACGGCGTCGAAGAACAGGTCGTCGCCCCCGTTGTCGTCCGCGTCCAAGTCGATCGACTGGTAGTGGCCCATGCCTCCACCCGACTGCGATGGCTGCATCTCCGACTCGTCTTCGGGCGTGTTGTCATCGTCTTCCGCCAGGCCGATCTGCTCTGTTATCTTGCCGCCGCCGGCGATCTTCACGGCGTTGATGACGCGTTCGACTTCCTTGGTGTTCACATAAATTCCCTGCACGCGCACGGGCTTAGCGGTCGATGCTGTCATGTAGAGCATGTCGCCCTTGCCGAGCAGGTCCTCGGAGCCGATGGCATCGAGGATCGTGCGGCTGTCGACCGAGCTCACGGTGCGGAACGCGATACGCGTGGGGATGTTTGCCTTGATGAGGCCGGTGATGACATCGACCGACGGACGCTGCGTGGCGATGATGAGGTGCATGCCTGTCGCGCGCGCCATCTGGGCGATGCGGACGATCATCGTTTCTGTGTCGCGGCGGAATTGGCGCATCATGAGATCGGCGAGTTCGTCGACGACGATGACGATGCGTGGAAGGAGGAGCGATTCGTCTTGCTGCTTCTCGTTGTATTCGGCGATGTTGCGCACGCCCATGTCCGAGAACCGGTGCAGGCGCCGCCCCATCTCCGCTACGGCCCAACGCAGCGCCTGGAGCGCTTTCTCGGCTTCCGTGATGACCGGCGTGAGCAGATGGGGGATGCCGTTGTAGGGCATGAGCTCGACGCGCTTTGGGTCGATGAGGATGAATTTCAGCTCGTGCGGCGCGTTCTGATAGAGGAGTGCTGTCAGGAAGACGTTCATGGAGACTGATTTGCCCGAGCCCGTGGCGCCGGCGATGAGTAAGTGCGGCATCTCGTCGAGCGCGGCGACGACCGCTTCGCCAGAGACGTCGCGGCCGAGTGGGAACGTGAGCGTTGACTCGCTATCGTTGAAACTCGGGCTCTCGAGAATCTCGCGCAGGCGCACCATTGTGCGTTCGGAGTTCGGCATTTCGATGCCGACTAAGTCCTTGCCCGGGATCGGCGCTTCGATACGCAGGCTTTGCGCGGAGAGTGCCAGCGCGAGGTCGTCCTTCAGGCTGGCGATTTTGCTCAGTTTCACTCCCTCGGACGGTTTCACGGTGAACTGCGTGACCGTCGGTCCGGGACGCGCGTCCTTCACAACGACGTTGATGTCGAATTCGGCGAGCTTGTCTTCGATGAGTTTCGCCTGCTTGCGCAATTCTTCGTCATTCACCTTCAGCTCGCTCTCGGCGGCTTCGAGTAGGTCGAGGCCGGGGAATGTCCATTCTTCGAAGCGCGTATCCTTCATCTCAAGCACATCTTGGCGGAGGACAGCCTTTGGTTTCGGGATCATCCCTGCCTTCTTGTTTTGCAGTGCGAACGACGGGCGAACAATGTTCAGTTCGGGCGCTTGGCCGTCTTCCTCCACCAGGTCCGCGTCGTCGTCTTCATCCTCTTCTGGTTCTACCGCCCCCTCGTCATCATCAACTTCCTGTTGTGCGGCCTTGCGCTCAGCTTTCTGTTTTACGGAAAGCGGTTGCTTGCTCGAGAGTAGTTTGAGGATCGACGCAACATCGGGCTCGAATACGAGGAAAATGCCGATAAGAAAGAGCGCCGATAGTATAACGTAGCCCGCCATGTTGCTTAGGTACAGCTTGAACGGCAAGCTGACCATGAAGCCGAGCGCACCGCCGAGCTGGGGGCTGCGAGGGCCCATTTCGCGCAGGTCGGCACCAAGGTGCACAAGGCCAAGGAAAGTGAGGAGACAGAGAAGGAGGCCCGCGGAACGGCGGAGGTCCAAGCGGTGTTCGCCCGATGCGTGCATGATGCCCGAAGCAAGCAGGCCGATGGCAAAGAGGATGCCCCACGCGCCGAAGACGAACTGCAACGCGCCTTTCATCGTCGATCCCGTTGGTCCGGCTGCGTCGAATAACGCTAAAAAGAGCAGCGCGCTTGCTGCGGTCTGCAGGATGCCCGCGATCATCCGACGCGTTCCCGGCTCAAGGGACGGCGCTGGTTTTCGGCGGCGGGGAGAGGATTTCTTTCGTCGGCGTGGCACGGCAGTCAGTATACGCCCCCTTCACGCCGTCCCGAAGCCCTTTTTGGCAATTCGGAAGCGGGGGATTGTCAAAAGTATGATTCATATTGACGTATAATTTTGTGTGATGTATAATTAATCACTCTAACAATTACATCCATGATCAGTCTCTCCAGCGATACGCCGGCCAACATTATTCAATTGTGGATGGAGATAAGCCGTCTGCTGCGTCGGAACATGCTTTCAAAGGGGAAAGTAGCGGATGTGTGCATGAATCCGATGCAGATCCACGCGATGGTCATCATCACGGAGCACCCCGATGTCACGATGAAGGAATTTGCCAAGCATCTGCATATTTCCTCGCCCTCAGCGACCTCGTTCGTCGATCGTCTCGTGAAGTTGCAATTGATCGAACGCGTGGCGGATGCGGACAACCGCAAGCTCGTGCACCTGCGCGTGCTTGCCGCCGGACGCACGGCCCTCGATGCCGCGATGAAAGAACACTCCATCGTCATGCACGATCTTTTCTCTCTCCTTTCCCACGATGACCAACAGGTCCTTGAACGCGTGCTCACAAATCTCAAACAAGCGCTCGCCCAGAGCGCTCCTTCCCGTTAACATCCCGCACTTTCCGCAATTCTATGAATATCCTCTCCCGTGTCCTCTCCGGCATCCGCGCTACTCCTCGGTACCTGTGGCGCCATAAGATCGCCACGATCGTCACGGTCGTGATCGCGGTCCCGATCATCGGCATCGCCGTATTTGCACTTAGTCCCACACAACCCGAATACGTCACGGACACCGCAAAGCGCGGCGACTTGCGCCAGACGGTCGAAGCCGTTGGTACGGTCATCTCTGAGCGAGACCTCAATCTGCAGTTCGGCATCTCGGGCATCGTCTCGAATGTGTACGTAAAGGAAGGAGATGTCGTTCGTGCCGGCCAGAAGCTGGCCCAGCTCCGTGCAGGCGGCATGGGCGCTGACATCGCATCTGCCTCTGCGCGTGTCGCCCAGGCCCAGGCCGACCTTCGCGAAATAGAAGCAGGAGCACGCATCGAAGACGTCGCCGTTACCGAGGCTGAAGTGCACAACAAGCGCGCTTCGCTTGAAGCGGCGAAGTCATCGCTGCGCACAGCAGAGGACGCAGTCGACAACGCAGAGACCCAACTGGATCTCCTACGTTCCGAAATCGACACGAGCCTCACGGGCTATGTCTCAACCACGAAGGCGGCTGTGACGCAGAAGCTTTCGACCACTCAAAGCTCTCTCTCCACGATCGACGGCGTCTTCAACAATAACGACCTCCTCGATGCCATGGTGAAAAGTGATCCGAGCGGCTTTAACGACATGCGCGCGTTCATCCAGAAGACGCAGCAGGAAATCATGTCTCTCTACGCGTCGGTTTCCGCCGCGGCTACGCCCAGTGAAACACTTGCGATTGTCGACCGTGCGACGGTGGCCATCACCAACGCGAGCACCGCGGCGAGCAGGGCCTTTACGTTCGTGAGTTCCGTCTCCGAATCCAGTTCGTTCTCGAATACGGATCGCGAAGCGTACAAGGCGCAGATCACCGCCGAACGCGACGCCATCCAGTCGGCACTGAGCAGCCTGGCATCCGAAACGAAATCGCTCCGCGATGCTGGCGCAGCCTATACGTCACAGATCGCCGCGCAGGAAGCGTCGCTCGTGTCCGCCAAGGGTGCACAGGCCAAGGCCCTCGCCGATATTTTCACCTTCGAAGCATCACTCCGTATTTCCGAGGCCCAGCTCGCTCTCAAGCGCGCTCCGGCCCGTGAAACCGACATCGCGTCGGCTCGCGCCGTGCTCAATCAGTACCGCGCCGCCCTCGCCCGCGCGAGCGCCGACTTCGGCAACACCGTCATCACCGCGCCCGTCTCGGGCACGGTCACGAAAGTGCCGATCAAGGTTGGCGAATTCACGCCGTCCGGCGCAGCGATCACGCTTCTCGGCGAATCGCCATATCGCATCGAGATGTACGTGTCCGAAATAGACATCCCGAAGATCCAGTTCGCCCAGAGCGGTTCCGTGAAGATCGACGCATTCCCCGGTGAATACTTCACCCTGCGCGTGGGGCAGATAGACTCATCTTCGACAGACCGCGACGGCGTGTCAAAGTACCGCGTGCGCCTCGACTTCATCGACCAGAAAGAAAGCGAACGTGTGAAGCTCGGCATGACCGGCGACGCGATGATTATCACTGGATTCAGCACGGACGTGATCTACGTTCCGATCCGCGCCGTGCTGGAACGCAATAACGGCGAACAATATATCCGCGTCCTCAAGGACGGCGAGATCGAAGAGCGCACCGTGCAGACCGGCATGGAAGGTGAAGGAAGTACTGTCGAAGTTCTTGGTATTGAAGAAGGCGAAACCGTCATTGTTCTCGTGAAAGAATAACTATGAACCACGATGCTCCTCTTATCTCGCTTAAGAACCTGACGAAGTCGTACGATAACGACGGCGTCGTGACGCCCGTGTTGTACGATATCAATCTCGATATCCACAAAGGCGAGTTCATCGCGATCATGGGGCCGTCCGGTTCAGGCAAATCGACGCTGATGCACATCATCGGCTTCCTCGATAACCAGAGCTCGGGCGAATATTTGTTCCAGGGAGAACCCACCGAAGCGTTCGACGACGACGCGCTCGCTGCGATCCGTGCCACACGCGTGAGTTTCGTTTTCCAAGCGTTCAATCTGCTCCCGCGCACCACGGTGCTCCATAACGTGCTCTTGCCGCTGTTGTACCACCCCACGATCCCGGCCAAGGAACGCATGCAGCGCGCGCTCAAGGCTATCGAGACAGTCGGTCTCACGTATCGCAAGGATTACCTCACCAGCCAACTCTCCGGTGGTCAAAAGCAGCGCGTGGCCATCGCCCGTGCTCTCGTCACCGATCCGGACGTGATCTTCGCCGACGAACCGACCGGTAACCTCGACTCCACCTCCGGTATCGCGGTCATGCAGGCGTTGCAGCAGCTGCACAAAGACGGTCACACGATCATCCTCGTGACGCACGAGCGCACGACGGCGGAACACGCCGAGCGCATCATCTATATCCGCGACGGCAAGATTGAATCCGACTCGCGCGATTTTAAGCGCATGATCGCCACGGAGAAAGAAGCTCACTCCCTCAAGTAAGCCATGAAAGTCGCCGATACCCTCACCGCCGCGGCCAGGGGAGTGTCGGGCAACCCGATGCGGTCACTCCTCACGATGCTCGGCATCATCATCGGCGTCGGCGCCGTGGTTCTCATGAGTTCTGTGGGCCAGAGCATGACGGGCGTCATCCTCAGCCAAATTAGTAGTCTTGGACCGAAGAGCATGGTTATTTTTCCGGGGCGCCAAGAAGGCGGTGCCGGGCAAGTTGCCGCTGGCTTCGACAGCCTCACCTTTGACGATCTCAACGAGTTGGAGAAGCTTTCATCGATCGAGAGTGTCGCTCCGCTCATCTTCGTGAAAGGCCGTGTCAGCTTCGGCCGCGAGGAAGGGTCCCCGCAGGTGATGGGTGTGACGCCGGCGTTCTTCGCCAACCAGACGATCGTTACCACGCAAGGCCGTCTCATTACGCAGGAAGACGACGATGCGTCCTCGTCGGTCGCCGTCCTCGGTCCGGACGCCTATGAGAAACTTTTCGGCCAACAGGATCCCCTCGGCAAGCGCATCAAGATCGGCGAGAACCACTACGCCGTCATCGGCGTGACCAAAGCCCTCGGGTCGCAGTTCTTCCAGAATGCGGACGACCGTATCTACGTGCCGTTCACGAAGGCTCGCCAGGCATCAGGGCAGAAGTATTTGAACCAGATCACGATGCTCGCGACCGATTCATTCGATCTCGCGTTCGCAGACGTGAAGTATGTTCTGCGACGTCAGCACGGCATCGACAACCCGGAGGACGATCCCAAGAAGGATGACTTCGTCACGCGGTCATCAGAGCAGGCGAGCGAGATTCTTGGATCAGTTTCGCTCGGCCTCACACTCTTCATCACCACGGTTGCCGCGATCTCCCTCCTCGTGGGCGGCATCGGCATTATGAACATCATGCTCGTGTCCGTGTCCGAACGGACGCGCGAGATAGGACTTCGCAAAGCCATCGGCGCAAAAAAGCAGGACATCCTCCTGCAATTTCTGCTTGAGGCGATTTTCCTCACGCTGCTTGGCGGCATCATCGGCCTCCTCGGCGGCGTGTTGCTCGCGTTCGTCATCGCGATCTTCGTCCAAACGATCCTCGCGACCTACGTGTTTGCCGTGTCGATCCCCGCGGTGACGGTGTCCGTCCTCATGGCCGGGTTCACGGGCATCATCTTCGGCATCTCCCCGGCGCGCAAAGCAGCCGAATTACACCCCATCGAAGCCCTTCGCTACGAGTGAATTATGAAGCATGAAGTAAGAATCAAAGGCCGTCGGCGATTCCTCATTCTTTATTCCTCATTCCATCTTCTGACGTGCTAACACGAGATCTTCTTCAATCGGCTACTGCAGGACTCACCGCCAACAAAGGTCGGGCATTCCTCACGATGCTCGGCGTCATCATTGGTGTTGCGTCCGTCGTATTGATGGTCTCGATGGGGCGCAGTTTCCAGAGCTACATCCTCACGCAGATCGAATCCGTGGGTACAAACATGGTCGAGGTTATCCCTACTGGCCTGGAGAAGTTCGGCGGTAACCTTGAGTCGATCACGCTCGATGATTACGATGCGGTGAGCAAGCTCTCGACTATCGAGCGCAGCACCCCGGTGATCGTCGTCTCGAAGACCGTGAGTTACGGCACCGAAGAAGTGACGCCGCTCGTGTTTGGGGCGTATCCGATTTTCGCCGATAACTACGGTCTGAAGCTCGGCTCTGGTCGCATGATCGACAAGAGTGATGACGACGGCGCCCGTTCTGTCATCGTGATCGGTCCCACGACCGCCGAGGACCTGTTCGGTAACGTGGATCCCATCGGTAAACGCATCGACATTGGTGGCAACTCGCTCACGATTGTCGGTGTGTTCTCGGCGCAGGGTTCGGCGCTCTCGGCCGACTTCGACAAGCTTATCCTCATGCCGTTCTCGACCGCTCGATCGCTCACTGGCCAGAAGCACCTGAGCTACATGACCATGCGCGCGGTGGGGGATCCGGAATTGGCACGCGAGGATATCAAGGCTGTCATGCGGCTGCGCCACCGCATCGATAACCCCGAAGACGATCCGGACAAAGATGACTTCGCGGCGCGCTCCGCGGAGCAGATCACGGCCATCGTCGGATCCGTCACGCTTGGGCTCACGGTATTCCTTTCGCTTGTGGCTGGAATCTCACTCCTCGTTGGCGGCATCGGCATCATGAACATCATGCTCGTGTCGGTGACTGAACGAACGCAAGAGATTGGCCTTCGAAAAGCAATCGGCGCGAAGAAGGGGGATATCCTGCGCCAGTTCCTGCTCGAATCCGTGGCGCTCACGCTCACGGGTGGCATCATCGGCATCGTGATTGGCGTCAGCTTTGGTTGGTTGCTCTCGAAAGTGGCCGATAAGCTTCTCGGCGGATTCTCGTTCGTCCTCAGCTTCACGGCTATCGCCCTCGCGATCGTCATGGCTGTTGGTACAGGCCTCGTGTTCGGCATTTACCCGGCACGCAAGGCGGCGAACCTGCACCCGATCGAGGCGTTGAGGTTTGAGTAAGGAGCCTCACCCCCCGGCCCCTCTCCTGGAAAGCGTGAGGGCGGTAGGAGAGGGGTTAGGGGTGAGGCACTTATTCCATCGCCGCGAAACACGCCTCGATGAAGGCTTTGTCTTGTTCATATTCCGATGCATCGGGGCGGGTGATCATCAGCCAGTTCTTCATCACGCCGTCGCCAGGGTTGAAAGGGGAGAAGACGGCGGGGTCATGTTTGATTTTCTGCAGCACGGTCTTCGGATGGCATTTGATGCCCAGCGCGTCTTTATAAAGAAACGCGAACATTTTCTTTCCCTTGTACCACGACGGGCAACCGAAGGTTTTCTTCTGCGGAAGTTCTCGTTCATAGCCAAACCATCGTTCACCGAGCTCGAGGAGGTCATCGCGCATGGCGATATCGTAGCATCTTAAAAAGGGCACCCGAAGGTGCACGATTGCTCCAGCCCCCGAAGAGGCTGGCAATGGTTGATCTGATCGTTTCCGATCACGCCGGCTTGTTCACACAGCTACGCAGCAAGGCCGGGCCGAACGTCCTTCATGCTCAAGAATGGCCCGAGGCCGCGGACCACCCCTCGACCATGAGCTCGGGATCGAATGGTGAGCGAGGCGCAGACGCCGAGTCGGATGGTGGGCCGGCAAGGATCCTTCGCTTCGCTCAGGACAAGTGTGCACGTAGATGGCTTGCCGTGAGGAGCCAAAAGGCGACGAATGGTGGGCCGGCAAGGATTT
>Ga0163144_10006919_pt1 | contig 24956 bp, 18 predicted proteins | sample OliLak19BULKMAT1_FD_123175 | JGI IMG/M metagenome (GOLD analysis project Ga0163144, IMG submission 123175) | Freshwater microbial mat bacterial communities from Lake Vanda, McMurdo Dry Valleys, Antarctica - Oligotrophic Lake LV.19.BULKMAT1 | ecosystem: Environmental > Aquatic > Freshwater >... | reverse complement strand
GGCGGCACGGACCGCGCGATTACGGGCTATGTCCGCCTGAACCAACTGGCGCTGCAGGTTCTCAAGCCCGGCGGAATTCTTGTGACCTGCAGTTGTTCTGGCCTCGTCAGCCGCATCGAGTTCCAGGAAATGCTGGCCGAGGTCGCTCGACTTTCGGGGCGTGACATCCAGATTCTGGAAACACGCGGCCAGCCAGCCGATCATCCCGTGATCGTGACATGCCCGGAAACCGAATACCTGAAGGTGTGCATTTGCCGCGTGAGCTGATGAAGTTTCTGGACTGCGGCAGTCTGTTCCTTCGAAACGCGGAAGTGTCACTTCGCACCGCCGACCGCCGCCAGCACCGTCTCCAGTTCCTTCAGCCCCAGGGCTGTGTCGACTTCGTAGAATCCAGCGTGGTAGTGCGCCACTTTGCCGTCGGGACGGAGTACGATCCACAGCGGCAATTGGCCGCGCGTGTCGCGGGGATCGCCGAAGGATTTGAGCAGCGAACCATCGTCATGGCCGATTGGGTAACTCAGGTTCATGAACTCCGACAGTTTTCGGGCGGAACGTCGTCCGCGAGACAGATTCTCTGAGGTGTGGAAGTCCGGATTCGTGCTGATCCCGATCACCTCGACGTTCATCTTCTTCTTCTGGCTGAACAGAAATTCCAGATAGCCGGTCTGTCCGTACGGCTCCGAAAGCGGCGTGTCGCGATAGTCCCAGAAATGCAGAATGACGGTTTTCCCTTTCAGGCTGGCTGACTCCAGTGTTCCGCCGCTGACCAATGTCAATGCAAACGGCGGAGCTGCGGAATTCATGAGTTCACCTGCCCGGCTGGCGATCGACACCAGCCGCTTCTGCTGTTGTTCTGCGTCGGTCGTGAGCTGCTTGACGAGACTGTCCAGCGGGGTGTCCTTCGAAAGTGCGGTCAATCGATCAATGGCAGCCATGACATCGGCCACCTGGCGAGCCGACAGCTCGTGTTGAAAAGCATCCGGACGTCGTTTCAGTACAGCCTGCAGCGTCAGGAGTTCCCGCTGGAGTTCAGTCATCCGGGTGGCGACGGCGGCATCCAGCGGTTTGACCGATGTTCGCACCAAAGTCAGCCGGAACTGATCTCCCTGGCCCATGAAGACATCGGCTTCTGCACGCAGAGTGGCTCCGGTCGCGGCGTCGACAGTCAGTGTCTGCTGGCGACCGCGAGGTTCGCGAGCCTCGACGCTCCACGTCGGCACTCCATCAGTGTTTTGCTGCTCGATGGCTGTCAACTGCCAGCCTGCCTGATTCCAGGAGGCATTAGCATTCACAGCTTCCGGCAGACTGACAATTAAAGGCGGCAGCCCGATCAAAGATGTGTTTCCGTCATACGGATACACCAGATGCGGCTGAACGCTGTCGGGAGGGCTCGCGGGGCCCGTTCGGCCATAGCTGTCCGGCCACGGACAGCCCACACGGCTGTCGTCCATCACATGAAAGAAGTGTTGGCTTCCGGAACTCAACATCTGCACTTCAAAGCGACGCAGAATTTCTTCTTCGCTGTCCCCTCGCTGAAGCAGGGAACCCGCAAAAAAGGAGTGCAGGATCTCGCCGTCAATCGTCTGCGCGTGTGCCGGAATCGCGGCAAACAGGCAGCCGATGACTGCCGCCGGAATCGCCCCCCGGAGACTCAGGGTTCTAATGCAATGCACATTCACGACATTTCACTTTCAGAAACACGCAGCAGGGCGGGGCGGTGACGAAAAGCCGCATCCCATCGCAATCGAATGGATTGCCGCCGCACCTGCCGGACTTCGGCGAAAATGGACTATGTCAGATCAACTCGCGAATCACAATTCCCGCTGATCGCCGCGATCGGGGATTTGCTCGGGAAAAGCGGCGAATTGCCTCCTCGTCCCGGTCTTGTCAGGTTGTCATCAGTTTCCGCTTCACTCCCCCCCTGTGGAGGCCGCTATACTCCGCAGTATCGCCGGACTGCACTGATTTGCGTATCATTCCGGTGTGCAGTCTTGAGCAGGTCGGACGTCTGTTCCGGACGGACGTTGCCGCTGGCTGAAGTGGTTGGGAACGGAAATGGACTCCCGCCTCCGCCTTCCGGAAGTTTCCTGGAGAGACACATGAGCGAAAACCAGAATCTTGTTGGCGGATTTGAACTGCGCAACTGTGTCGCCAGTGGACATTCCACGCAGATCTGGGAAGTCACGGAACAAGGTTCCACAGTTCCGTTCGCGATGAAGCTGCTGCTGCCGGATTCACTGAAGGATCCGGAGGCCAAAGCCGTTCTGAAGCATGAATTCAAAGTGGGCTCATCGATGGAGCATCCGTCGTTCGTGCGATTCCACAGGATTGAGATGACCCGGGACCACGGGTTCTTCATCATGGACTACTTCCGGGCTCCCAGCCTGAAGGCCCAAATCGGGAGCAATCTGCCGGAGACTCAGTCACGCTTCAAAAAGATTGTCGAAGCCATCTGCCAGGCCTTCGTCCACATGAATGAGAAGGGCTGGCTGCATCGTGATATCAAGCCGGACAATATTCTTGTGAATAAGACCGGTGAAGTGCGTGTGATTGACTTTTCCCTGTCCATGAGAATCGCCACGGGGGTTATGAAAATGATCTCCGGAAAACAAAAAATTATCAAGGGTACACGTACTTATATTGCTCCTGAGACGATCCTTAAGAGGACACCAACAATTAAGTCCGATATTTATAGTCTGGGGGTTACATTATATGAAGTACTGACCGGCGGACCGCCGTTCGCAGGGCTCAATCCCAGCGATTTGCTGTCAAAACATCTCAGCGAGTCTCCGTTGCCGCCATCAATTCCGAATCCCAACGTAACACCCGAACTGGACGCACTGATGATGAAGCTGCTGTCCAAGAAACCTAAGGACAGACCTGAGGACATGCGCGAAGTGATCTCGCTGTTCAGAAACGCTAAGTGCTTTCTGGAAGATCCCGCCGAGCGGTATGACCGCAGAACTAAGGAAGCCAAAGCCAACGAGAGCCTGAGCGTTGACAAACGGCTGGACAGCCGGGCCGATGCAGACCGCGTCACCCGCGGACTCGCGGCTCCGGAGAAACATAAGAAAGGGAAACGACTGACCGTCGGGATGAAAGACGCGCCGGTACCAAAACCAACGGCGGCACCCTCTCAGCCGGTGGCACAGGGACAATTCCCGGGGATGCCCGGCATGATGCCTCAGATGCCTTACGGTATGCCGGGGGCACAAATGCCCGGCATGATGTTTCCTGGCATGATGATGCCCCAACAGCCAATGATGCAGCCAATGCAGCCGTATCCGATGCAGATGCCTGGCCAACCGATGATGATGCCCGGCCTGATGCCGCAACAGCCAATGCCGATGGGGCAGCCGATGATGCCTCAACAGATGCCCGTTCAGTTCGCTCCAGTCCCCACGGCTTCTCAGCCCGGGCAGCCACAGCCCGCTTACGTCCCGCCGCAGCCGGCGAATTCTCCGCCGGCACAGCAACCCGCAACTCCGGTGCAGAAAAAGGTACTCCTTCCGCTGGAACGCCGCGTTCCGGTCGCTCCCGATCCGGAAGCGACTGCGGACTTGGATTTCATGACCGAACTGCCCGACATCATGTAAGCGGGATTCCTCGCGAAATCCTGGCCTGCACATTGGAAAAACGCTGGTATTCCAACACGATGACGGCACATACCACCGCGCGGTCGTTGTAGCACAATCTGCGGCAGGCTGTTAGAATCTCCGACTTCCGCACCATGGCAGAACCAGATCTGCGATTCGCTCGGCGTGGAAAGTCCCGTTGTCTTGTCGTCTGAGTCGATTCATGGCCGCATTGCACCAATTGCCGTTCGAAAAACCGCTCTACGAACTGGAAGAACGCCTGCTGAAAATGGAATCTCAGCTCGATCCGACCCCAGCTGAGAAAGAAAGTATGCGGCGGATGCGTGTCGAATTGACGCAGATGACCCGCGAACGATACTCCAACCTCGATCCGTGGCAGATCGTGCAGGTCTCACGGCATCCCGATCGGCCTCAGACACCCGACTATCTGGAACTGGTTTTTGACGAATTCGTGGAGCTGCATGGGGACAAATCCTTCGGTGACGACCGGGCGATTGTGACCGGATTTGCTCGCCTGGCCGGTCGCAAAATCATGTTTGTCGGCCATCAGAAGGGTCGCAACCTGAAAGAACGCAACGAATGCTGTTATGGGTGCGCTCATCCGGAGGGTTACCGGAAGGCTATGCAGAAAATGGAAATGGCCAGCCGGTTCGGACTGCCGATCGTCTGCCTGATTGATACTCCGGGGGCCTATCCGGGCGTTGGTGCCGAAGAACGAGGCCAGGCGTACAATATTGCCGTGAATCTGCGGGACATGTCGACTCTGGAAGTCCCGATCATCTGCGTCGTGATCGGCGAGGGCGGTTCCGGAGGAGCGCTCGGAATCGGAATGGGCGACCACATCGCCGTTCTCGAGTTCGCGTACTACTCGGTGATCAGTCCGGAGGGCTGTGCCGGGATTCTCTGGAAGAGTGCCAAGCACGCTGACAAGGCCGCCAAGGCACTCCGTTTCACCAGCAGCGATCTCTTGCAGCTGGGAGTGGTTGATGAAGTGATTCATGAACCTCTCGGTGGTGCTCACCGCGACCATTTCAAAATGGCAACCACGCTGAAGAGTCGGCTGGTGGAAGCACTGCAGAACCTCGACGGATTCGCGATGCCTGATCTGCTGGAACGCCGCTACCAGCGTTATCGCCGGATGGGCGTGTTCCGCGAAACCGGGGACGCCGTGCCGGCGTGATCGGGCAGGGCCGACTACTGTTGTGTCCCGGCGCGCCCGGACTCAGTCAGGTGGGATTTCTGCCGCGTGAGCGACTCAGGATTGCGATGGGGAAGAACTCAATTCCCGCGGGCGGAGCTGGCCGGGCAACAGTCGCGTGCAACAGTTGAGGGTGCCAGGAAAACACGACACCCAACGTCCGATAATGTCCGTTATGTTAAGTTAATCGAAAAGTTCGCTGGTTATTCAAAGGGCAAACTGGGTTGCCGTCAGGCACAGTAACAGTGACAGTAACCATGTCGCTCCGCCGCGACGAGCCTTGATCTCGCACGTTTCGGAGCGACGATCTTTCCATCGGCCACGTTTCAACTCCGTGCTCATCACGTTCCGGCGGGCCGGGATGATGGCGACTTTATGGCATCGCCTGGCTCAGTCGGTTGCGCAGTTCCCGGTCAAGGTCCTTAAGGGAAATCCGAGACTTCCGCAGCTGCCTGACGATGCGCTGGTCCAATGTTGTATTCACATCCGTCGACGGATCCGGGTCGGAATCCAGACCCATCGCATCTGCGTGCCAGTCCTCCAGCACCCGGCGCTGAACCTGTCCTGGGACGCCCGCGAGGAACTGTTTTGCTTTGGGAACGACGTCGCTCCGCTCACTGTAAAACGCGGCAATCTCGTTCAGGAGGATCATTTCTGTCCTGCTGAGCTGAGTCGGTGCCGCGGAACCGGGCGACCGGCCGGTCCCCTGCCCGTCTGCCTCAGTCGAGTCACGCAGAAAGTCATTCAGAATCGATCCGGAATCTTCGGGGACTGAGTCGCTCAGTTTCTCCAGGAGTCGCTGTTTCTCTCCAGCCGAAGAATTACGGAGCGCATCCATTGTTCCCTCAGTCAGGCCCCGTCGGACTTCCGCGGGCAACTGTTTGAGCACGTCCTGCAGAATTCCGTCCTTGCCGGCTGTGGGACGGTCGGAACCGCTCGGCGGCGGTACGCCGTCGTTCGGGTCTCGCGACGGAAGCAATTTCGTGAGATCAAATCCAAGGTCATCTTCATCGGTGAGTGCGTTGTCGGCACCGAACAGGCCAGGGTCGGCCGGTTTGGCTCCGTTGAGATCGTCCGCCCCCGGCTGCAGGTTCTGGTTGAATTTGTCAATGACCTCGCGGACATCTTTCACGCGGTTCTCCGGCACCAGACTGATCAGGTACTGCGAATTGTTCAGGATCACGGCGGCAGCGTAGCCGGAGTACGTCTTGCTGACGACATGGCTCATGTCGGTTGATTTCGTGATCACGAAGTACATGATGGTCATGCAGATGATGACTCCTTTGACCAGGCCCAGCATTCCGCCCAGATGCCGGTCGAAGTCCTTAATCTTCGCCTTTTCCATCCAGCTGCTCAGCATACCTGCCGCGACAAACGACACGCCGCAGAGTCCGACATAGACCGCCAGCATTGCAATCCACTGCTTAAGCGGTGGCTCAACGCCGATCAGGGGTTCAATCGCAGGTGCCAGAGATCCCGAGAACTTGAAGCACAGCAGCAGCGCGACGACCCAGGCCAGCTGCGACAGCAATCCGCGCGATGCTCCCCTGACCGCGCAGTAGAGCAGCACGGCAAGTACGATCAAATCGACGATCTGGTGCGAGTTCATGTCCGCGTTCCTGGCCTCGACATCGCTTTCCAAAGCGGGGCGAAGTATAGGAAGACTGCGGTTTTGAGGAAAAGGTCGGTTCTGCGTCCGGGACGCGATTCAATGCGGCATGGAAGCGTCGGCGAGCACGACTTGTTGCTATGCCAGAGCTTCGAGGCTCTTCGCGCGGAGCGTGAGGGCTGCTTTAAAACGCTTTGCAACTGTCGAGCAGCAGCGTCACCGGGCCGTCATTCAACAGACGTACGTCCATGTGGGCTTGAAACACACCAGTTTCAACGGTCAGGCCCTGGCCTTTCAGTTCAGCGGACACACTTTGATAGAGAGCATTCGCCTTTTCCGGACGAGCCGCCTCGATGAAACTCGGTCGGCGACCCTTTCGACAGTCGCCGTACAGCGTGAACTGGCTTACCAGCAAGACGGCTCCGTTGACGTCAGCAAGGGCGAGATTCATCTTTCCATCGGCGTCTTCGAAGACTCGAAGACCGGCGATTTTTCCGGCGATCAGTACGACGTCATCCTGCGTGTCATCCTCGGCAACTCCCAGCAGTACGAGAAAGCCCCGCTGAATGCTCCCGACGATTCGGTCCTCCACCGTGACAGAGGCTTCGGAAACGCGCTGAATGACGGCTCGCACGATGACACTTTCGAACGGGGAGACAGGGGCACACAACGCTTCGGCATTCAGTTCAATGTATCGCCACATTGCAACAAAGCCAGACGACTACAGGGCAGGGCTCGTGGGCGACGAAAGTTCAGAGGGTTGCGATCCTGAAGCGGTCGACGGAGAGACCATCCAGTGAAATCGCCGGCGACCGGCCGAGCATCAGATCAGCGAGAATTGTTCCTGTCGCCGGAGACATCTGCAGACCGGAGCGGAAGTGGCCGGCTCCCAGAAAGAGATTGGTGAATCCGGGCACCGCACCGAGCAGAGGCAGTTCGTCCGGTGAGCCTGGTCGCAGTCCGGCCCAGGTGCGAACCACTTCGGCCCGAGCAAGCGATGGCACGAGCATCGTCGCGAACGCCAACAGTTCGGCGACTCCTTCGGTAGTGTTCTGCTTCACAAAGCCGGCATCTTCTTCCGTAGACCCGACGAGAATCAATCCGTCGCGACGTGGCACGATATATCGCCGTCCGTCTTCCACGATGCAGCGAAACGGCTGCACCGGCTGCTGCAGCTGAGCGATCTGGCCGCGCACGGGCTTCACGGGAATTGACAGCCCCACAGACCGCAGGATGGATGTCGACCACGCTCCGGCCGTGATGCAGACCATGTCGAACTGAAACTCCCGATTGTGAATCCGGACTTCGGTGATTCGTTCGCCGGTTGCGTGAAGAGTCAGACCTTCGGCCTGCTCAACAATCTCGACACCTCGCAGCAGGCACGCCGCCTTCAGCGCCTGCAGATGACGAGGATTGCGGATCTGAGCGCAGTCCGGAAGAAAGACGACTTCCGAAAACGCTTCGTTCAGATCGGCCACATGACGTTCAGTGTCCGCGCGAGTCAACCGGTGAACTCGAATGCCTTCTTCGTTCCATCGGTCGACCTGCTCCGCAAACTGTGCTCGTGTCTCCGTGGTGCAGACTTCCATCGCACCGCAGACGTGGTAGCCGTTGTCGATGCCCGTGCGTTCAAAAAGATCGGCGGCCAGATCCTTCCAGAGTGTCTGGCTGTATGATCGAAGTCGCGATTCCGGCGTTGTCGCGCTCGTCAGATTACCCGGCGGCAGAATCCCGGCTCCCGCCCATGACGCTTCGCCGCCCGTGGCCTGTCGATCCAGCAACGTGACCGAGATACCTCGTTCCGCCAGCGTCAGGGCGGTCGTCAGCCCGATGACGCCGCCACCGATGAGAAGAATATCAGGGCTGGAGACGGGCATTGGGTGATGAATCGGACTGAAAAAACAATGAGGACATCGTGAGGAGCTGGACGACGTTATTTCACCAGTGCCATCGGATAGTTCGGGCTGTGAGGATTTACTGCGATGGTCTGCCTACTTCATTCCGATGCAGTACAGCGTTTCCTTTCGCCCTGCTCCGTTGCCTTTGCCCGTTCGAATAAAAAGCTGACCGTCGACGGCGACTAAGGAAGCGAATGAAGAATCGCCGAGCTGGTTCTGAGCAATCTGCTCAAACTTCTCAGGGCTGGCTTTAAAGACCCAGGTTGTGCCCATCTCGTTGGTTGCAAAGATTGCGTCACCGACCAGCAGCGGTGATGCGGACTCCGGCCCCTGCAGGCGGTGCTTCCATTGCTCTTCGCCAGTTTGAGCATCCCAGCAATAAGCAATGCCGCTGTCACTGAAGGCGTAAAGGTAACCGTCATGGACGAGCATGGATTGTTCGTAGCATTTGACGTTGTTCGTCCACAACACTGTGCCGGAACCGTCGGCCTTCACGGCTGCTGTTTCCGGCTTGGGATAGCCGCCGCTGCCGAACACGGTGTCGCCTTCCCAAACGACCGTGCCGGATGTCGCCATTGTCAGACAGCGGGCTTCCCAGGCCGGCGTTCCGGACGACGGATCGTAGGACGCAATTTTCTCGGTACCGCTCAGCAGAAGTTGTTCTCTGCCACCGACCTTGGCCACGATCGGCGACGACCAATTGAGCATCTGCGTGCGTTGCTGTTCCCAGACGACCTTGCCCGTCTTCACGTCGAGCGCCTTCAGCCAGGCACCTGTATCGCAGTCCGCGTTGATGATCAGTGTCCCTTTGTACAAAGTCGGCGAGGCCGCATAGCCATACTCATACAGTCTCGGCCGAAACACACCGACATCTTTTCGCCAGACAATTGCGCCGTTCAGATCGAGCGCCACGGCTTCGATTTTTTCGTGATGGCAGAATGTGGCATAGATGTGGGTTCCGTCGGTCGCCGGCGTTGCAGAGGCATATGTATTCTTGTCGTGAATCTTCGCGAAGCCGCCCTGACTGATCGGAGTCAGCCACAACTGTTTGCCGGTTTTCCGATCAAAGGCCAGCACCGCCTGAGTCTGTCCGCGTTCATCAGCACTGGTGAGCACAACCAGTTTTCCGAAGACGATCGGCGTCGAATGGCCGCGACCCGGAACGTCCGCCTTCCAAAGCACGTTCTTCGATTCGCTCCATTCGACCGGAACACTTTGCCCGGCCTCGGCGATGTTGTTGTGATTGGGGCCTCGCCATTGAGTCCAGTCACCGGCAAATGCAGGCGTCATGAGGACTGCTGCACAACCGAGGCCGGAAAGAAATCGGCAAACCATGAAATCGCTCCTGAACATTCCAATCGGGGAAACAGACTGCCCATCCGCCATGATGCGATGCCAAGTGTCGCGGCGAGAGTCAGGACGTCAAGTGAAGCGATCCCGATCGCCGCAGACAGAATCGCGCCGACAATTGGTTGTGTTCGCTCATCCCTTGAGCGAAAACTCGAAACCTTCCACGGAAAGGCAATCCTGCACTTTTGACCGACCGCAATCGAAACATTCTGCTGACTCAAGACCAATCCGCTCAGGTCAGCGCGATGCGGTCGCCCGGGCAACTGGTGTTTCGGAGATGACCGCGCGCAGCTGTCCGTCTATGCATGGCACCTTGGGAACTCAGAAAACCGGGGAACTCAGAAAACGGTGTGCATTCGGTGCGGCAGAGGAAAGCAAATGCCTGGGGCCTGTACGACATGCACGGCAATGAGTCCGAATGGATCCTCGCACCCGCGGCCGCTGAACGTAATTTCAAGGGACAAGGTCTTGTCGGCGGCGGTGGCAGGGCCAGTTCACCCGAAGAGACCGCCAGCAGCGCCAAACTGGAAACCGAACTGGCACAACCAGCCAAAGGCGCGTTTCGCCTGGTAATGGAATTTTAGCCGGCTGCTGATGTCGCTGTCGGGAAGCTGAATTCTATGGGATTCATAGGAAGTATATGACATCTAAGTCATATAGGACCTGTTAACTTAACGGCGGCGATGGCGATTCGCCCGCACATCTCAGTAAGAAAACTGCAACCCGGCATTTCCGCCGTGAGCGAGAATTCGTCCGTGAGTGTCGATATTGTAAACTCCACTGTTCACAGCATCGTACTGATTCGGTGCGATCGCGACACCGTGGACGAAGATCCCTTCGTAGCCGGTGACAAAGCTCCAGTGGTTGCTGAGCGGCAGATTGGACTGAAGTCCCAGACCGCCGACGAACGCCAGAGTGCTCTGTGAATCCGTCAGAGTGCGACCGTAGATCGACGTGTCGCCGCCCAATGCCGGGTCAACTCCACTGTGGCGTTCCGACACTGATCCTGTTGCCTGATTGTGATAGACACCGGCCTTGACGATGCCGTCGATTGTCCAGCCTCGCCAGTACATGATTTCTTCCCTGAAGATTCCCTGGATGCCGTTCAGGTCGTTTGAAGTCTTCGCTTCGCTCAACAGCGTCAGAGTGTCGGCCAGACCGGATGCGTTGCCGACCTCATCTTCAAATCCGTTGGCAGTGCCGCCGAGGAACGAAAGTCCGCCCGCTGTGGTCAACGCAATATGCGACAGTCCGTTGTTCGGAGCCACGAAGTCTTCGGCTCGAAACGTCCCGGAATATGCCACGCCGGCCGTTTCATCCAGTTGCAGGTTGCGATAGCCGATCCCGAACTGAAAATGTGCTGTCGGATCTTCTGACAGCAGATTCAATTCAAACGTCTGCAGCCGGCTTCTGTAAAAGACTTCATAAGACGGAAGGCCGTCCCCTGGGAATGTTGTATTTGGCCCGAGCCCTTCAGATTCGTCGGCATCACCGCCCAGTCCGGCCGCGGCGGCTGAATGCAGCCCGATAAAGGGAGTTGTCAGGTCGATTGAATTCGCACCTGTCCATGGCCCGCCAAGTCCTTCGTCGAACGCAAGTCCATCAGTGAGGTTTCCGGAGTTGTTGTAATTCCAGACGCCGTAGTCTGAAAAAATGCCTTCGAGCTTCACACCTTCGCTGCTCAGACCAAGGAAAGCTCGAACACCGGACTGATAATCGAAGTCCGCGGCACCGAAGTTTGCAAGGTTCGCATCCGGCCCGACAATGAATGCGCCCGGATTCTGAATCTTGGCGTCGCGTGTCGTCCCCAAATACTCCACCCCGGCCGTGAACACCGACCAGGACTCAGCGGGTACATACAGCGAATCGTCCTGTCCCGAAGCCGCACCGCCAGCGGACAGGGACACGACTGACGCAAGCAGCAAAGTGAACCAGCTCTTCCGTGGCATGCCGAACATCCTGTGGCCGAATTCCGTCCTGAGGTCGCAGCAAATCCATGCCGACGACCGAAATGAGTCCTTCGATTATTGTTTCGAACTTCCGCTTTACAGCAGTCCACCTAATTTTAGGGCCTCCGGCTGCTTTTGCCACCCGCTAACCCGGAACACTCAGAATTGCCAATCTGCCGGATTTACCGCTTGTGTTGCGATTCGAATGAAAACACTCCAACTGCTTCAATTTGAAAGGCAGTCTCTTGAAGCGATCAACTCACATAGGTAACCTAAACGTTACCTATGGAACCGGAATCGATGGATGCTGTGTTTCTGGCTCTTGGCAGCCAGTCTCGGCGGAAAATGCTGGATGTGATTCAGAACATGCCGGGCTGCAGTGTCGCGGACGTCGCGAAGTACTTCGACTGCAGCCGGATCATGATCCTGAAGCATCTCAACGTTTTGACCGCGGCTGACCTCGTCATATCACGCAAGGTTGGACGCAAGCGGGAGTTGTTTTTCAACGCCGTGCCGATTCAGATGATTCACGACCGCTGGACAACGGACTACAGCCGATTCTGGGCCTCGAAGGCGCTCGATCTCAAATACATGCTTGAATCCCGACAACAGAAATCCGACGCATGACTCAGGTCACTCAACAGGTCAGCAAAGTCTTCATCAAGGCACCGATCAGGGATGTCTGGAACGCATTGACAAAAGAGGGTGAACCATTGCCGTTCTTCTTTGGGTCAGTGATGCAAACGACGGGTCTGAAACCAGGGGCTCAGTTGAGAATGCGGACACCCAACGGAAAGTTCACGGGTGTTGTCGGTGAAATCCTGGAATGTTCGCCGCCTTATCGGTTCTCACACACTTTTCGTTTTACCAGTTTCGATGACCCGCCGTGCATTGTCACTTACGTGCTGAAGGAAGTCGACGGCGGCGTGGAGTTTACTCTGATCTCGGACAGAGTCCCGGTGGGCACGAAGACCGAAAAGAACATGGCGCAGGGTGGCACCTTCATCACCGATGTCCTGAAATCACTGGCGGAAACCGGTCGGCCGTCATTCGGGAAACGGATGCTGCTCCGAATCATCAGCGTGATGGGTCCGTTTTCACCCGCTCGCTGTCGCAGCGAACACTGGCCTCTGGACCGCGCGGTTTGAAACGCATAGATCCATTCCGACGCTTCTGCTGTTGATGCGCCGCTCCGCCGGCGGGAATTGCCGTTCCTGCACGTGCCAATCCTCAGCCACGCCGACCCGGAGAATCCCAGCCGGCGGAGCGGCTGGACAACAGTAGACAGCCGCCGTTTCATTCCTGAAGTGGTTTTCAATTCCTTTTCCCTTACCTGGAGTTTCCCATGAAAGTTGAAATCGCCGCCGACTTCCCCGTTACTGACGCCGCCTGCAAGAAGGCTACCGGCAAGTCACTCAAAGAGTGGTTTGCAGAAATCGACAGTCGCGACGACTTGAAGACCAAACGTCGCGAGGCCATTCACTGCTGGAAGCGTGAATACGAGTTGTCCTCGCAGCTGCGCTACTGTTGCCCCGCCGCTCCGCCGGCGGGATTTTCGTTCTCGCACGACACCAATCCAGCGCCACCGCCAACCCGGGAATCCCGGCTGGCGGAACGGCTGGTCAACAGCAGTCTGGCCACGCATGTTGCAAAAACGCATCATTGCCGTGCTCTGTTGCCAAAACACCACAGACCGTCGACGAAAGGCCACAGCGATTGCGGTCTCTGTGGAGTTTCCGCAACACGCAGTTGCCGCAACACGACAACTGCATGTTTCCGGATGGTTGCACGTCGATGCGGGGCGCAGCATTTCGTGTTGCGAGTTCGATTCGACTGATGTTTTTCGACCGGCGGCACACGTCCGGAGCCAGGCTTCCGCGCGTCAGCTCCCAAACTTCAGCCGGACGATCTTAATCCCATGCCGCAACCCGCCGCAGATGAAATCAGTGTCGTTGTTCGCTCTGCGAACAGAATCCCGGCGCGCCGGGACGCGATCTGCTCACCGCCAGGTTCGCGGAGCGAACCGCGACGATGGCGAACACCGCTGATCCTGCTGATCACGGTGTTCTTCGCGGGCAGTCAGTGCCTTGGAGGCTCAAAGCCTCGCATGGTGGAGGTCCGCGACGAATCCACGACGTACGTCGGTAAGGTCGTCGCGAAAGATGCGAACAGCTGTCTCCTGATCGACCGTTACGGGGTGATGTCTGAACTTCCGATTTCCCGTCTCAAGTCGTTCACTGTCGTTTCTGAAAGCTTCAAGGCGGCCTCCACCAGCGCGTTCCGTCAACATCTGCTGAAGGAGTTTCCGTCCGGCTACGAAGTCGAGATCTCGGCTCACTATGTTGTCTGTGGCGGAAAAGGCCGGACGGAAGCGTATGCAAGCCTGTTTGAAGAGATCTATCGGCAGATCACATCCTTCTACAGCGTCCGCGGATTTCACACATCCGATCCGGAGGTGCCTCTGGTCGCAATCGTGTTTGCGACTCAGGATGAGTTCAGAGAATACTGCGGACGCGATGCGATGAAATGGACCGACACGCTGCGAGGCTACTATTCGCCGAAGTCAAACCGAGTCGCCCTGTACGATGACCCGACATTGCAGAATTCTGTGGCCGCCGCGCCGCCACGGTTAGTTGTCGGCACAGCAAGTCCGCCGGACGAACGAGACGGTGATTTACTGACGCCTCACGGCTTCAGCGACGACAGTGCGGCACTACTCAGTTCCGTTGCCGGAGAAACGGCGAATACCATCATTCACGAAGCAACTCATCAGGTCGGCTACAACATTGGCATCCACGCGCGTCTCGGCACGACGCCGACGTGGCTGATCGAAGGACTGGCGACGCTGCTGGAGGCACCCGGTATGCGGGTTCGTGGCAAGTCAGCCGACGGAGCGAAACTCAACAGCGGGCGGCTCGCTTGGTTCACCGACGAATACGAGTCCCGTCGCAAACCGGGCGATCTGGCTCGCATGGTGGCGACCGAGGAGATGTTCAACAACGAGACTCTGGACGCCTACAGCTCGGCCTGGGCCTTCACATACTTCATGACCGAGAATCCGGCCCGAGCTCGTAAGTTCATCGGCTATCTGAAGACCGTCACGGAACGCGATCCACTAAAGCCGTACACAGCAGAAGAACGTCTCAGCGACTTTACAACTGCCTTTGGCGATATCGCACGGCTGGAAGTCGAACTCATTCGAACCATTGACCGCCTCGAATCGCCCTGACGCCGTCGCTGCAAGGCAGATCGCTCGCAGATTCGCCAATTCAAATCGAAGCGCATGCCAGCGTCGCTGAATCAGCCTTTGACTGCAGTCGCCTCATTCCAGCGGAAAATCAATTACGTTCTCACCGTCCTCCGTCGGGCACTGGCGGCGAAGCAACAGCACCGGCGACAGAAGGTGGCACTGCGACAGAGCCACCTGCCGATTAACGCCAGCCGCACGCGCTCGCGTCGGGTCTTTGCCCCGGAGACTAGCGACCGTACAACTCAGCAAATGCCTGGCGGTACGGGACTTCGTCTTTCGGGAACAGGGTCTCGAACGAATCGTCCGCCGCAGCACCCTTCTGAAACCTGCGTTTTTCGAAGACGGGCATCGTGAGTCCCGTCAGCTGCTCGATGCCTCGACGGACGACTTCGCCTTTCAGGTCGTAGAGTCGGCGATGATCCCAATCGGTCAACTCGACGAACGGGATACCTTCGGAAACTTCTATGACGTTCGGCAACGCGAACGGACTGAAGCCGCGGAAGCCGAGTGATGCCGCCGGAGCCCAGGACCGGACATGCCCCCGGCTCTGGCCGCCACTGTAGGTCAGCGAATGTTTCACCGCGTTGACGCCCCAGCCTTCGTGATACAGCATCAGATTGTTCAGTACGCTGCGAATCGTGAGTTCGCTGTTCTCTTCAATCGGATAGTCCTTCATGTTCTCATCCCCGCCGTCGCCATCGGCAAGGTAAGTCCACTCCGGGTAGCGACTGCGAATCTCGCGGCAGAGTGCCAGCGACATTGCGGCCGACTGCACGTCCAGCGGCTTGTAGTCCTCGATCACTCGCACGGCTTCGCGATAACTGACCGACGATGAGGGGACGTCGATGACCTCAAGGAACAGCCCCAGATCGAGCGATTCGAGGAACTCCTGAGCCTGAGCCGCATCCTGTCCCATTGCATCCAGCGAGAGCGTGAACGCTTTCAGCCTCCCTGGCGATTCGCCCCGCTTCAACAGCGCATCATAAATCGTGAGAAACACCGCTCCGCTGTCGATCCCGCCGCTGAACAGGACACCGATCGGCTCCTGACTCGGGAAGCAGTCGAGCCAATGATGAATCTCTTTGCCCAATGCCCCGATGTAGGCCCGTCCGATGTCATCGAGATTGTTGCCCTGGCTGTTGCGCTCGGGTGTGAAGAATCGCTGGCAGACCGGATTCGGATCGGGACAACCGACGAGTGCAATCTCCAGGATGTGATGAGCGGGCACCATCCGTGTGTACGACGGATGAAACTGTTCGGCCAGACCCTCGCTCTTCAGGAACTCGGCGATCTCGTCAATGCGTTCGGCAACGATCAGACACGGGCCGGCAACCTGCTTGGCCAGAAAGTACCGCATCGGTCGACCGATGGATCGTGCCATCCGGATGATATGACCATTGCGATGCACCAAGGCGAACTGGCCGTCGATTTCGCGGACCTGTGCAGAATCGCCGGTCCCGAGCCTTGCGACGGCGGCGTCTACGGTCATGTTGAAGATCGTGTTGGAAGCGGGATCAAGCAGGTTGATGAAGCGCTCGACGGGGATGTGGTTCTGCATAGATGGCGTGGCTTTTCGTTTGAGTTGTCTGGAACAAGGGACGGAATTGTTTGCGGGATTTGCGCCCATTCCCTCAAGTCATTCGCGATGACGACGAGCCATGTGATTCAGATCCGCCGCGAATGACTTGAGGGAATGGATTGGGGTGAGGGGGCTGTCGCCGCACGAAAACGGTCGCGTGATCCGGTCGCTGACATATCGCAAACCCCCGCATCCGGCCTCTGGCCACCTTCTTCCCCTGGCAAGGGGAGAAGGGTCAGAACCGAGTGGCCCTGGCTGATTCAGTTACGATGAATTACGCGCAACCAGCCAACAAAAATCCCTCACAGCTTCAAGAATGGTGCAACGGCAACTTCGACGACTTTCATCGCCTCATCGATCAGTGCCACAGCGTCCTTCGTCTCAGGGGCCTCGGCAATGATCCGGATGATCGGCTCGGTGTTGCTCCCGCGGACCTGGACCCAGCGGTCTGGCCAGTCGAGCCGCAAGCCGTCGCCGTCGCGTGCCTCGGCATCCGGAAACGCTTTCCGAAGAGCATCGCACGCTGCCGGAACCGCACTGGCGGGGCAGGTGATCTTATCTTTTACAATCGTGTAGAACGGCAATGAGTCGGCCCATTTCGCCAGAGTCTTTTTCTTTTCGGTGAGGCCGGCGAGCACATACGCCATCGACACCAGACTGTCTCGCACATAGCCGACCTGAGGCTCGATCACACCGCCGTTGCCTTCGCCTCCGAGCACCGCCTGCACCGATCGCATTTTGGCACACACATGGGCTTCACCGACTGCGCTTCGATGAAACTGGCAGCCGTGTTTTGCAGCAATGTCGGCAGTGACCCGGCTGGTCGACCCATTGACGACGAACGGTCCCTTGCGTCGTTCCAGCACGAAATCAGCGGCCAGAGCCAGCGTCAGCTCTTCGCCGATGCAGCGACCGGTGTTGTCGACGATTGCCAGCCGATCCGCATCCGGATCCTGCGCGAATCCGGCATGAGCCTTGTGCTGAGTCACCGCGCGGCAGAGGTCTCCGAGATTCTTTTCCACGGGCTCAGGAATGTGTTCGAATCGCCCGTCCGGAGTTCCTCCCAGGACGATCACTTCGCAGCCCAGTGCTTCCAGCAGTCGAGGCCCGCACATTGCGCCCGATCCATGATTGCAGTCGAGGACAACTCGATACTTCTTCTTCCGAATGGCTTCGATGTCGATCAGAGAAAGGACGCGATCCAAATGCGGTTTCGCGGAGTCTTCAATTGCCGTGACCTTGCCGATGCCGGACCAGTCCTTCCATGCGATGGCATCGCTTTCCAGAAGGCTGATCAGCTGCTGGCCAAGTTCGCGATTAAATACGGAACCGTCCGGCGAGAACGGCTTCAGACCATTCCATTCGATCGGATTGTGACTCGCGGTGATCTGCAGTCCGCCCGCAGCGTTGTGATGCCGGACGAGAACACCGCAGGTCGGCGTCGAACAAATGCCCGCATCCAGAACTTCACAACCGGTGGCCAGCAGTCCCGAGACGACGGCATGCTGCAGCATTGTTCCGGTCGATCGCCCGTCGCGAGCCACCACAACTCGTCCGCCGCAGAAAATTGTTCCCAGTGCCGCCGCAAACCGTGAGACGTACACCGGATCAAGCCCGTCGCCAATGATACCGCGCAAACCGGAAATGCTCAGAATTCGAGTTGCCACCTGTGTCTCCCTGCTGCGTGACGAACATGCCAGTTCCTGATCGAGCCGGAATTATAGCGGCCACGCTGCGATTTCGTGCCGACCCACGCAGGGCCGGCTTCAGCTTTTCAGTTTCAATGCGGAAACGAAACGATCCAGACAATGTCGGCAGGCTGTAGCCTGCCCTGCCGGCACTTTGCGTTTACTTCTGGCGGCGGCAGTCCCGGATGGATATTCTCCTTCGGACGACTGGGGCAGGCCCAGTGAGAATTTTGACGGCCGGAGTACTTCGCATGCGACATCTAATTCTCACCTGGCTCACAGGACTGGGGCTGTTCAGCGCGATGCTGCCGCTCGATGAACCTCCCGTGAAGGGTCAGTCAACTGATACCGACAAATCCACGAGCCGTGACTTAACCGACGACGACACCGCCCCGGACGCAACTCCGCTAAAGCTGGAACTCAAAGTCAGCGGGAGCAATGCGGTTCTCGTTGCGGAACGAGACTTGTCCAAAGCGATCACTGAAGCGGCCAGCCTGAAACGCAGAGCCAAACAGGCGGCGAAACCGGTGCAGGCGATTCAGCAGGAAATCAGCAACCTCGAACATCGCATGTTGCAGGCCGAACAACAGCTGGTGGTGCTCAACGCTCAGCTGGCGAATGTTCAGGACGTCGCGACCAACAATCGCCTCGTCGGCGCGATCGATACGATCGAGGGCCAGTTGCGTCTTGCGCACAAGAACATTGAGGGACTTAAAGAAGCCGAGAACCGGGCTCGCACAGAACTGAATAATTCGCGCGAAGCCTACGTCGAACACATCCTGGGGATGCGCAAAATGGCGGACCAGATGAAGGAGGTGTATGAATCCGGAACGAAAACGCCGGAGATCGAACGGCAACTCAAAGCGCTGATTGCCGAGAGCGGCAAGCAACTGAAGTTTGAACCGTCTTCGGCGTTTGAAAGCTCGTACAGGAAACTCGACGAGTTCGAAAAGGCCATCCACACCGAAAAGGTCTCGCTCCGCCGGGACGGCAACACGTTCTACGCCTCCGTCGTCATCAATGGAAAACACACCGCGGAGATGATTGTCGATTCGGGCGCGAGTTTGATCAGTCTGCCCTGGGAACTGGCAGTGACGATGGGGCTGGAACCGAAAGCCGGCGACAAGCAGATTCTGTTATCGATGGCCGACGGTCGCACGATCCCGGGCCACCTGAAGACAATTGATTCCGTTCGCGTCGGCACGTTCACGGTCGAGAAAGTCGAATGTGCAGTGCTGGGTCGTGAAGCCGTCAATGCGGAGCCACTCCTGGGGATGACGTTTCTCGGCGAGTTCCAGTTTCAGTTGGACGCGGCTGAGTCGACTCTCGGGATGACGGAGATTGAGGGCGACTCGTCGGGTTCCCGGAGGAAATAATCCGTTTGGCGAGCGGTGGGCGTCAGCCCACCGAGGATTCGTGATCGGAGAGGCCACGACACTTCCGATCAAGCCACCATTCTGCCGTGTTTCGCGAGTCCGGCTTCAGATGCTGTTCCCGAGTTTCCCCGGAGGGTTTACATCCTCCGGTCGCCGGGAAAACTGCTGAAGTTTCAGAACGAGATCCCGGCCCGCAGCATGTAAGTCGAATCAAGGTCCTGCATCAGCGGAACGGTGGTGTATTCCACCGAGCGATTGAAGACCCAACCGGTTTCCAGAAACACGCCGCGGTTTTTTGTCAGCAGGTGTTCGATGCCGGTGACCAGCCGCAGGTCGCGGATCGTCAATTCATCTGCCAGGCCGCTGGCACGAGTCACAGCCCACGTGTTGCCGCCGAACACTCCGGCAAGGTACAGCCAGGTTTCGCTGTGTGCTCCGTCTTTGCCAATGCGATACGACAGGCGCGGTGATGGAAACTGCAGGTCCATTCTCCAGTAAGGCGTTGGAGTCCATAGCAGACCCATCGCCGGAAGCACCGGAAAATCTGCACGGCCCGTGTAGATGGCACCGCCGGACAGCACCACCTTCTTCGGAATCCACTTCCACATCAGCAGCCCCGTCCCGAACAGTCGGAACGCCCCATCGGATGTCTGGAAGTCGCTGCGAACGGACGGCGTAAACACCACGATCGTTGCGAGTCGATCGTTGATCGGGCGACGCCAGAACGACTTCACACCCGCTTCGTACAGCGAGTCGGGCAGATCCAGAGCGGCGGTTCCGTCCAGCACGTCGGCCCTGAAGAACGGGCTGAATGTGATCAGGTGGTCCATGCTGCCCAGCGGCACGGCAAAGTTGGCCGATGTGTCCAGCGTGCGAATGGCCAGACCTGTGTCCGGATCGTCTCCCAGCCATCCGTACGAAGCCTGACTTCCCTGATAACAGGTTTCGCGAAACCGGACGAGCGGAATGTCACAAAGATCATCGGGAACGCAGTCGGTCGCGTCGCCTTCCGATGCACAAATCTCTTCAGCACCGACAGTGTGAATCTGCGAGTCCCATTCGTGCGGCTCCATTCCTTTCGACGGACCGGACTCGGTGGTGTATCCGGATCGACCGGAGTCAGATTCCGTGTCGGGCTGTGGCGATGACAGAAACCGAGGCCGGTGAGTCCTGCCAGTTTCGAAATCCGGGGAATCGACAATGCGCAATTCATCCAGGAACGAATCCTGCGCGAACCCCTGGGCAGCGGTCAGCAATAAGGCGGTTGCGATCAGAGTCCAATGAGAGGAGGGACCGTGCAGCATGGAGTGTTTCCCGGAGGACCGCCGTTGGGACAGGGCCGATACGTCATCGCTGCATATCAGCCGTTGAACCACCGGGGCGAGCTCGGTGGCGGGGGAGTTCAGCCTTGCGATCACCCTTATTTACAAAGTCGGCATTTTTCAGCGGACGAGGGTTTGGTTTGCCGGATTGCCGGGGAGATGCAGCGAGCGACTGCCCTGCCCTTCGGCAAATTCTGCCGTGTTGCTGCTTGCCAAGGTGTCTCGTGCGGGGCATCATGCCGGAAGTCGCCGCCCCGCCTGATTCGGCGAAACAGGAGTTGCCCGATGCCCGCCACTACCGTCGTGCTTGAAGTTGTCGACGGCCCTGCCGCAGGAAAAGTCTTCCGTTACAACGGGAACGATACATTCGTGCTGGGTCGTTCGGATTCGGCTCAGCTGCGACTCGCCGATGACTCTCACCTGTCCCGAAATCACTTTCGCATCGAAATCAACCCGCCGCGATGTCACGTGCAGGATCTGGAAAGTGCCAACGGGACGTTTGTGAATGGTGAGCGCATCGCTGAACGATGGCTGGAAAATGGTGACACCATCAGCGGCGGACAGACCCGGATACGGATCCGCATCGAAGAAATTCACGACGATCCGCTGGCATTGACTCTGGTGCCGTACTCGCCAGAACTCATGAGTGAAACAGCGGTGATGCAGCAGCCGCCGCCGTCGAGAGTCGGACAATACCGTCTCGAAGAGCAGGTCGGGCTGGGCTCCATGGGAGTCGTCTTCCGGGCAACTCATCAGCAGAGTGGGGTACGGGCCGCGGTCAAACTGGTCGCTCCGAACATGAGCCGCAATGACGTGGTGCTGAAATCATTCGTCCGCGAAGCATCTGTCCTGCGATTGCTCGCACACAAACGAATCGTGCGGTTCATCGACACTGGAGTGGAATGCGGCCACCTGTATCTGGTCATGGAATATGTCGACGCGATCGATCTGCAGGAAGTGCTGCGGAAGATGTCTCAGTCGGGTCGCATCCGCATTGCCTGCGGACTGATGAGACAGGTGCTCGACGGACTGTCGTATGCTCACGACAAAGGGCTTGTCCACCGCGACATCAAACCCAAGAACGTGCTGGTATCACAGCAGGATAACGGTCTGAAAGCCAAACTCGCCGACTTCGGACTCGCGAAAAATTTTCTGGAAGCCGGACTGAGCCGTTTCAGCTGCGAGAATGAAATCAAGGGCACCTTGAACTACATGGCTCCTGAACAGGTCGCTAACAGCCGCTATGCGACACCTCAATCAGACCTGTTTTCTGTGGGAGCGACGCTCTACACGCTGATCACGAGTCAGCCCCTGTACGACGACCGCGACCGCTCAGCTCCAATCGCGACAATCCTTCAGGACGGCCCGATCCCGATCGAGAAACGACTGCCAAACGTCCCGGCGGACCTCAAGAGTCTCCTGCGTTGCGCGTTAGCCTTCGAACCCGCCAACCGCTTCCGCAACGCCGACGAAATGCGTGAAGCGCTGACAGGACTTGCCGGACGGTGAATGCGAATCCGGCAAACGGCGGGTGTCAACCCACCGAGAGTTCCGCCTGATACAAGCACGAAGCGCCAGCGGGTGGTCCGTCCGCGCTATGCAAACACGACGCGAACCGGTCGCCGGTCGTAAAACACTCGCTGGCGCGTCGGGCTTGTGGAGCGTGAGAACTCGGAGGGTTGACACCCTCCGCTCGCCTACGTTGCTGCTGACGTCAGCGTTTTACGGCTGAACAGTTTCGCCACCACAAGCTTGGCATCCATGACAAGGCTGAATCCTGCCGGGATCAGAATCAGTGTGAAGAACGTCGACACAATCATCCCGCCCAGCACAACGGCGCCAAGGCCCTGATAGAGTTCGCTGCCGGCTCCGACTGTCCAGACCCACGCGCCATCAGCCCGCGTCGGAAGGGGAACAACCAGCGGCAACATGCCAAGCACTGTCGACAGTGTACTCATCAGAATCGGGCGCATCCTCGTCCGGACGGTTTCGCACACGGCATCCACGGAATTCATGCCTTCTTCCCGCATGTAGTTCAGCGCTTGATGGACGATCAGAATTGCGTTATTGACCACAGTGCCGATCAGAATCACGAAGCCCAGCATCGTCAGCATGTCGAGCGGCTGATAATGAAACAGATTCATCAGTTTCAACCCGCCAAGTCCACCCACGAGTGCCAGTGCGACGCTGATCATCACGACGAGCGGATACAGGAACGATTCAAACAGCGCGGCCATCAGCAGGTAGGTCAGCAGCAAAGCCAGAAGCAGATTCCATTTGAGATCGTACCAGGTATCCGCCAGTTTGTCGGCGGTTCCCGCCATCTGAATCTGGTAGACGCCGTCCTGAAACCGCGGCGTTCGGAGTAAGGGCATCCGGATTTTTTCATCCACCGTCTTCAGCGCCGTCTCGAGCGGGATCTCCATTGCGGGCTTGAGCTGAATTGTGATCGACCGCATGCGTTCGACATGATTCACCTGCTCCGGACCTCGGCTGAGCACCACATCCGCAACAGCGGACAGGCGAATGGTTTCTCCCGAAGGTGTCCTGATCGGGAGGTTCTCCAGATCATGCGAATGGCTGGCATAGTCCTGATCTCCGCTGATGACCAGATCAATCCGCCGGCCTTCGTGCCAATAGTCGCCCGCAAACGCGCCATCGACGAGTGCGTTTACGGCGTAGCCCATGGACGTGGCGCTGATACCCATCTCAGCAGCCTGTTCAAGCTTTGGGACGATGTGCAGCTCCGGACTGGAAAGATCCAGCCCTGGAATCGGACGCAGCTGATTGCCGGCCGTCGTCGGAAACTCCTGCATGCACATTCCGAACGCTTTCTGAGCTTCCAAAACAAGGACTTCCAGATCCGGCCCTGTGATCTCGATATCGATCGTTCGACCACCGCTCAAACCACTGTCGAAGAGACTCGACTGACTGACGATCGGAATCACACCCGGTTGCGATGCGGCCGCTTTGGCCAGCACCGGAATCAGTTCCGCCGCACGCAGTTCATCCACCGCACGCGCGCCGAGGAACAGACTTCGTCCCCGCGCCACGAAGAAGAAATTCTTGATCCGCGGCGCTCCCGGCTCTGCTTCACCCTGCCAGTACGGCGCGAGCCGGCGTTCGATGTCTTCCCCCAGCAGGATCATCTGATCAATATTGTAACCGGGCGGAGGAAGCAGAATCGCAATGATGAGGTTGCGATTCCCGGTCGGCAAATATTCCGTATCCGGCCACAGCAGAATACTGCTCCAGACCGATCCCGCGCAGAACAACGAGACGACTCCAAGTCGCCACAGCCAGCTTCCGCGAGCCGACATCAGAACTCGCATCCACCTCGCGAACCGTTCATTCAGCCAATGAGAGAATCGCACCAGCCCGAACAGACCCGACCAGCGGAAGCTCGTGTCGTACTCCAGCCCTTCGGCCTTCTGGTTGCTCAGCAGCCAGCACGTCGCCGCGGGAATCACGGTGATACTGACAATCATTGAAATCCCGACCGAGCACGCTATGGCGATCGAAATGTCCTGGAACAATTGCCCGGCCTGGCCCTGCACGAATATCACCGGGACGAACACCACGATCATCGCCAGAGTTGCGGCCAGCACTGCGCCCCAAACTTCGTTGGTCCCCTGCAATGCCGCCTCGCGCGGAGTCTTCCCCATCTGAAAATGGCGGTAAATGTTTTCCAGGACAGTGATCGCATTGTCCGCGACCATGCCGACGGCAAACGCCATCCCGGCCAGACTGATGACATTGATACTGCGTCCGAACAGTTTCACGAACATGAATGTCGCGATGACGCTGATCGGAATCGATAGTCCGATGATGACCACCGACCGCACGCTCCGAAGGAACAGCAGCAGAATGACAATCGCCAGAGTTCCGCCGGCGTAGACATTGCTTTCCACAAGGGCTGTCGCGGAATCAAGGTACTCCGTCTGATCGTAGACCTGCTCCATGTACAGGCCTTTCTGCTGGAGTATGCCAAGATTCAGTTCCTCGCAGGCGATCCGAAGATTGCGGCCATAGATGCGAGTACACTCAGCCAGTTCCAGGGACGTGATTTCGCCGTCTCGATTCAGGTCCAGATCATCACGGGGAGGACCCATAACCTCTTTGATATTGGTGTGCGGTGCCT
>Ga0163144_10006916_pt1 | contig 24965 bp, 27 predicted proteins | sample OliLak19BULKMAT1_FD_123175 | JGI IMG/M metagenome (GOLD analysis project Ga0163144, IMG submission 123175) | Freshwater microbial mat bacterial communities from Lake Vanda, McMurdo Dry Valleys, Antarctica - Oligotrophic Lake LV.19.BULKMAT1 | ecosystem: Environmental > Aquatic > Freshwater >... | reverse complement strand
TTACATCTTGCCCTGGTAGATGCCGACGATCTTGTCGAGCATGTCGAGCGCCTCGTCGCGCGGGCGCTGGAAGGTGTTGCGGCCGATGATCGAGCCGTTGGCGCCGCCGTCGCGCAGGCCGCGGATCTCGGTGAAGAGACCTTCCAGGTCCTTCGCCTCGCCGCCGGAGAAGACGACGATGCGGCGGCCGTTGAAGCACGCCTGCACGACGTGCTTGATGCGCGCCGCCAGCGTCGAAGTGTCGACCTTGGCCTTCTCGTAGGCGGCCTTGGCTTCGGGCTGCCACAGCACGTTGGTCGGCGGCTTCACCTTGATGATGTGGGCGCCGAGCAGGGCTGCCATGTGGGCGGCATAGGCGCAGACGTCGAGTGCGGTCTCGCCCGGCTTGTCGAGCTTGCCGCCGCGCGGGTAGGACCACATGACGACGGCGAGGCCGACCGATTTGGCCTCTTCGGCCATCTCGCGGATCTCCTCCATCAGGTCGTACTGCGATTCGGAGCCCGGATAGATCGTGAAGCCGATCGCCGCGCAGCCGAGCTTCAGCGCATCCATCACCGAACCGGTGACCGCCTGGTCCTTGTTGGTCGACAGCGAGTTGGCCGAGTTGACCTTGAGGATGGTCGGGATGGCGCCGGCGAAGGTATCGGCGCCGGCCTCGAGGGGGCCGAGCGGGGCGGCGTAGGCGTTCAGCCCGGCGTCGATGGCGAGCTGGTAGTGATAGTGCGGATCGTAGGCATCGGGATTGGGCGCGAAGGAGCGGGCGGGGCCGTGCTCGAAGCCCTGGTCGACGGGAAGGATCACCATCTTGCCCGAGCCGCCCAGGCGGCCGTGCATCAGGATGCGCGCGAGGTTGCCCTTGGTGCCGGGATTGTCGCTCTCGTAGTTGTCGAGGATCTTCTTGACGGTACGGGTGATCTTCACGTCCGGGCTCCCATTTGGTCCATTCTGGCCTGAAGGTGCCGGTGATAGCGGTGCCGGAGGACCTGTTCAAGCCCCGGAGGGGGTCCGATCGCCTGCCCAACTACCTGCCGCGTCGTTGACGCCAAGGCGGAGCTGTGGACACGTTGTGACAACGCCCCCAAACCACGATGCGGCTGGCGAAAACGGATAAAGGAATGTAAGTGCAGTCTCGCTCGTCGCCAGTGCCATTCGCGGCGCGCCTGCCGTTCTTCTTCGGCTGGGCGATCATCGCGGTCGCCTTCCTGACCGTGGCGGTGAGCGTGACCGCGCGCACCGCCTTCTCGCTGATGTTCCCGCCCGTCGTCGACGAGTTCGGCTGGGATCGCGGCCTGGCGGCTGGCGCCTTCTCGTTCGGCTTCCTGGTTTCCGCCGTGATCAGCCCTGTCGTCGGCCGCGTCATGGACAGGCGCGGACCGCGCTTCGTGATCGAGATCGGTGTCGTGCTGATGGCGGCGGGCTTGCTGGGCGCCACGATGATCGACGCGCCGTGGCACCTCTATGCAACGCTCGGCGTGCTGGTGGGAGCGGGGGCGAACTGCATGAGCTTTTCCGTGCAATCGCAGTATCTGCCCAACTGGTTCGCGCGCCGCCGCGCTCTCGCGATCGGGATCGCCTTTTCCGGGGTGGGCGTGGGGGCGATCCTGATCCTGCCCTGGCTGCAGATGATCATCCTGACGGAGGGGTGGCGCAGCGCCTGCTGGGCGCTCGGGCTGATGACCTTGTTCGTTCTGCTGCCGATCAACCTGTTCGTGACCAAGCGGCCGCAAGACCTCGGCCTGCTGCCCGACGGCGCGAAGGAAGCAGGCGTCGCCGCCGCGCGCCGGGCGGCGGCCATCGTCGATCCGCACTGGACCGCGATCGACTGGACGGTCGCCAAGGCGATCCGCACGCATCGCTTCTGGTGGCTCAGCATCGGCTTCTTCAGCGCGGGCTATACCTGGTACGCGGTGCAGGTGCACCAGACGAAGTATCTGGTCGAGATCGGTTTCAGCCCGATGCAGGCGGCCTGGTCGCTGGGCCTCGTGGCGATGGTGGGCATCCCGGGCCAGATCCTGCTCGGCGCGCTCTCGGACCGCATCGGCCGCGAGATCGTCTGGAGCATCGCGGCGATGGGCTTCGCGATCTGCTACGCAGCACTCCTGGCGCTTGCCGCCGGACCGTCAGAGCCGCTGCTCTACGTCATGGTCCTGTCGCAGGGCGTGCTGGGCTATTCCTTCACCAGCCTGATGGGCGCGGTGGTGGCCGAGATCTTCGAGGGCCCGCACTTCGGCTCGATCTTCAGCCTGCTCATGGTCTCGCTGCTCGCCGGCGGCGCCATGGGGCCGTGGGCCACCGGCGTGCTGTACGACATCGAAGGCAGCTACACGACGGCCTTCGCCGTGGCGCTGGGCTTCAGCCTGCTGGGCGCCGGCTCGATCTGGCTCGCATCACCCGGCAAGGTTCGCATGGTCGCCGGTCGCGCCGCGAAGGACTGAGCTCTTCGACACCTTGATCTATTCTGCACCGCGCGGCGCCCGCGCTTCGGTCGCTTCGCTCCCTGCAGCGCTACACGCCGCCAGGCGCTCCTACGGAGCGCCTTACTCGTTCAGACCCTTGCCCTTGTAAGGGTGCGTCGCCTTCCAGTGGTTGGCGATGTCGATACGGCGGGTCACCCATACGTCCTTGTGCTTCAGGACATGATCCAGGAAGCGCCAAAGTCCCGCGATGCGGCCTGGATGGCCGATCAGACGCATGTGCAGGCCGACCGACATCATCTTCGGCGCGGTGGCGCCCTCCTGGTAGAGGACATCGAACGCGTCGCGGACAAGGCCCAACCACTGGTCTGAATGGACCATGCCGGCAGCGTATTTGCCGTCGTTGTTGGTGAGCGAGTAGGGCACGACCAGGTGCGGTTTGCCCTCGACCGTCTGCCAGAAGGGCAGCTCCTCGCCGTAATAGTCGGAATCGTAGGTGAAGCCGCCTTCCTCGACCAGCAGGCGGCGCGTGTTGACGCTGGGGGCGTAGCGGCAATACCAGCCGAACGGCCGTTCGCCGACCGTGAGCTTGAGCGAGGCGACGGCCTTGGCAATGTGCTCGCGCTCGACCTCCTCGCTCAGGTCGAAGTGGCGCACCCAGCGCCAGCCGTGGCAGCACACGTCGAAGCCGGACTTCCTGATGGCCTCCGCGGCGAGCTTGTTGCGCTCCAGCGCCAGCGCGCAGCCGAAGACGGTGAGCGGCAGGGTGCGTTCCTGGAAGGCGCGCATGATGCGCCAGAAGCCGACGCGGCTGCCGAACTCGAACATGCTCTCGCCGCCGAGGTCGCGGCCCTTCAGGCCGGCTGCCGACGTGCTCGACTCGCTGAGGCCGACTTCGGTGTAGCCCTCGCCATCCTGCACCGACGCCTCGGAACCTTCCTCGTAGTTCATGACGAAGTTGATCGCCACCCGGGCACCGCCAGGCCATTTCGGATCGGGCGGGTTGGGCCCATAGCCCACGAAGTCGCGCGTCGGCTGCCAGCTCATGTCGGTCTCCTTACCAGTTCAGCGCCCATCTGCCGGGCAATGTCGGCGATCTTCTCGTTGTGTGTCGACATCGAGATTTTGGCGACTCCGGCGCGCAGGCAGGCCAGGGCATAGCCTGGCGTGTCGCCGCAATCGACGATCAGGGTGAAGGCCACGTCGGGGAATTCCTCGCGGGCGCGATCCTGGAGCGCTGCCAGGTAGCCCGCCCCGTAGGTCGCGGCCGCATTCTCCGGCGTCAGCAGGACGGGCGCGACACCTGTATTGCGTGCGGCCTCGAGCGCGGCCTTGGTTTGCCGCCAGTCCCGAACCACCGCTGGTTCGCCCGCCGTCATGGCGAGAGCATTGCTCAAGGAATGCGGATGGTGAAGGGCGTTACCGGAACGAATTCCTCGTCGCCTCCGGAATCGTCGCGGAACATGAACACGGCAAACCGGCCCGGCCGATCCAGAACGGTCAGCCCGTGATGCCAGGTGTCGGGCTTGTAGGTGACACCCTGCCGGCCGTCCGCGATGAAAGCCTTTATGGCGGAGACGTCCGGCCCGCCGCCCTTGGCGTGCGGCGCCACGACGATCAGCCAGCGGTCGACATCGAGCGGTACAAAGGTCTGCGACGAGAATTCGTGGCGTTCCAGAAGGTTGGCCACGATAGGACGGTCAGGCGTCGGCTCGCGCTGGCTGACCGAGACGCTGGGGCGCGCGGCATGTCTCAGGTTTCCGAGCGCATCTTCATAGTAGGTGCGGCCGGCCGAGGTCGGCAGAACGATCACGTCGCCGTAGGGTGCGAAGGCTTCCTTCGTCAGCGGCTGCGGATCGATCTGCACGACCGTACGCCTTGGCTTAGCCCAGCTTGCCCATCGCCACGGCGGTGTCGGACATGCGGTTGGAGAAGCCCCACTCGTTGTCGTACCAGCTCATGACGCGCACCAGCGTGCCGTCCATGACCTTGGTCTGGTCCATGTGGAAGGTCGAGGAGTGCGGGTCATGATTGAAGTCGATCGACACGTTGGGCGCGTCGGTCCAGCCCAGGATGCCCTTGAGCTGATTGGCGGCAGCGAGCTTCACGGCCTTGTTGATCTCGCCCACGTCGGTCTTGCGCGAAGCCACGAACTTGAGGTCGATCACCGAGACGTTGGGCGTCGGCACGCGGATCGAGACGCCGTCGAGCTTGCCGTTCAGCTCGGGCAGCACGAGGCCCACGGCCTTGGCGGCGCCGGTCGAGGTCGGGATCATCGACAGCGCGGCGGCGCGGCCGCGGTAGAGATCCTTGTGCATGGTGTCCAGCGTAGGCTGGTCGCCGGTGTAGGCGTGGATCGTCGTCATGAAGCCGTGCGTGATGCCGACGGCGTCGTTCAGCACTTTGGCGACCGGCGCCAGGCAGTTGGTCGTGCACGAGGCGTTGGAGACGACCAGGTGATCCTTGGTGAGCTTGTCGTGGTTGACGCCGTAGACGACCGTGAGGTCGGCGCCGTCGGCGGGGGCGGAGACCAGCACGCGCTTGGCGCCGGCGGTGAGATGAGCCGAGGCCGCGGTCTTGGAGGTGAAGAAGCCGGTGCACTCGAGCGCGACGTCGACGCCCATCGCCTTGTGCGGCAGCTTGGACGGATCGCGCTCGGCGGTGACCTTCATCTTGCCGCGGCCGACATCGATCGTGTCGCCATCGACCTTGACCTCGCCGTTGAAGCGGCCGTGCACGGAGTCGAAGCGGAAGAGGTGGGCATTGGTCTCGACCGGGCCGAGATCGTTGATCGCCACGACCTCGATGTCCTTGCGGCCCGATTCCATGATGGCGCGCATGACGTTGCGGCCGATGCGCCCGAAACCGTTGATTGCTACCCGTACAGCCATGTCATCCTCCGTTATTGAGCCAGCCGGCGTGCCTCTGCGACGATCGCCTCGGCGGTGATTCCGAAATGCTTGTAGAGATCCGTGGCCTTGGCCGAGGCGCCGAAGCCCTTCATGCCGACGAAGGCGCCCCGGCTGCCAAGCCAGCGCTCCCAGCCGAAACCCGATGCCGCCTCGCAGGCCACGCGGATGGTACCGTCGCCGCCCAGGACCTCGTCCCTGTATGGAGCGTCCTGCGCAGCAAATAGTTCCCACGACGGCATCGATACCACTGCAGCAGCCACGCCCTCCTTGGCCAGCAGGTCGCGGGCGGCGAGGGCCAGTTGGACTTCCGAGCCCGTGGCGATCAGGCGGACGCCGGCCGAAGCCTCGCCCGCCAGAATGTAGGCGCCGCGGGCGCACAGATTTTCCTCACCGGCACCGCGCACGGTCGGCAGGTTCTGGCGCGTCAGCGCGATGACGCTGGGCGTGTGGTGGGATTCCAGCGCGAGTTGCCAACACTCCGCCGTCTCGATGGCGTCGGCCGGGCGCAGCACGCGGAGATTGGGAATGGCCCGCAGCGCCGCCAGATGCTCGACCGGCTGGTGCGTCGGGCCGTCTTCGCCGAGCCCGATCGAATCGTGGGTCATCACGTAGATCACGCGCAGTCCCATCAGCGCCGAGAGCCGGATGGAGCCGCGGCAATAGTCGGTGAACACCAGGAAGGTGCCGCCGTAGGGGATCACGCCGCCGTGCAGCGCCATGCCGTTCATGGCCGCGGCCATCGCGTGCTCGCGGATGCCGTAATAAACGTAGCGGCCCGACGCATCGGCGCGGGTGAGCGGCTTCAGCGTCGCGGTCTTGGTGTTGTTCGAGCCGGTGAGGTCGGCCGAGCCGCCGATCGTGTCGGGCAGCACCGGGTTGATGACTTCCAGCACTTCCTGGCTCGACTTGCGCGTGGCCCAGGCGGGCTTGTCGGTTGCAGCCTTGGTCTTGAAGGCCGCGATCGCCTCGCCGACGGCGGCGGGAATGTCGCCGCGCTGGCGGCGGGCGAATTCCGAACGCTCCTCGGCGGCCACCGAGGCCAGCCGCTTGGCCCACTTGCGTCGTGCCGACTTGCCGCGCGTGCCGATCTTGCGCCAGGCCGAGAAGATCGCCTCGGGGATGTCGAAGGGGGCGTGGTTCCAGCCGAGCTTCTGCCGCGCCCCGGCGATCTCGTCCTTGCCGAGCGGCGAGCCGTGCGTCGCCGCTGTACCGGCCTTGGTCGGCGCGCCGTAGCCAATCACCGTCTTGCAGGCGATCACCGAAGGCTTATCGGTGACGTTGCGTGCTTTGCGGATGGCGCGCGCGACCGCGTCGGCGTCGTGGCCGTCGACTGCCAGCACATGCCAGCCCGCGGCGGCGAAGCGCTTCTTGTGGTCCTCTGAGGTGCTGAGCGAAGTGGCGCCGTCGATCGAGATGCCGTTGTCGTCGAACAGCACGATCAGGCGGCCGAGGCCGAGATGGCCGGCCAGCGTGATCGCCTCCTGGCCGACACCCTCCATGAGACAGCCGTCGCCGGCGATCACATAGGTGAAATGGTCGACGAGATCACGTCCGAAGCGCTCGGCGAGCAGGCGCTCGGCAATGGCGAAGCCGACCGAGTTGCCGAGGCCCTGGCCGAGCGGGCCGGTCGTGGTCTCGATGCCGGTGGCATGGCCGTATTCGGGATGGCCGGCGGTCTTGCTGCCGAGCTGGCGGAAGTTCTTCAGCTCGTCGAGGGTCATGTCGGCGTAGCCGGTCAGATGCAGCAACGAATAGAGCAGCATCGAGCCGTGGCCGGCCGAAAGGATGAAGCGGTCGCGATCGGGCCAGTTCGGCTCCGAGGCGTCGAACTTCAGGAACTTCGAAAACAGGACGGTGGCGACGTCGGCCATGCCCATCGGCATGCCGGGATGGCCGGAGTCCGCCTGCTGCACGGCATCCATGGCGAGGGCCCTGATGGCGTTTGCCATGTCGCGGTTGGCGGCGGTCTGTTCGGTCATAATGTGTGTGCGCCGTATGGTTTTTGGGGGCGGCGCGCAACATGCCGACCGCACTTTGGCGCGTCAATGCGCAAAACCTCGCGCGAGGTCAACATCTTGCGCCAAGCGTTGCTCCACAGGGCCTAGATGTTGACCACTCCCGGCCGCTCAACTTATCCTTACGGCATGGAGCAGATGCAGCCGGGAGACCAACTGCCATCCGCCGGCGGGGGGGCGATGTCCAAGGCAGCCAGTGCGACGGACCGTGTGGACGATGCACTCAGCCGTCTCGAATCGATGGTCGAGGAGCGGCTGCGGGCCGAATCGGTGCGCTCCGAGGAACTCGCCAAACGCCTCAACAAACTGGAACAGCAGCACGACGAACTGAGGAAGGTCGCGATGGACGTCGAGGGGCGGCTGGAGCGGGCAATGGAATATATCCGCTCGCTGCTCGCCGCCGATCAGGAGTAGCGGTTCGGCCAAGCTCCCCCAACGAGGGTGATGCTTCGTCGGGCGCGACGTGTCAGAGTACGCATCCCCTCGAAACGCCGTAAGGCGCAAAAAAACAGGAGTAGCGGACAATGCCGCAGGTTTCGATTCAGATCGCCAATCGTACCTATGAACTCGCTTGTGGTGATGGCGAAGAAGAGCGCGTCCAGGAACTCGCCGCCTATGTCGACGAAAAGGTCGGCGAACTCCGCAAGCAGTTGCCGGGCGCTCCCGAAATCAAGCTGGTGGTCTTCGCCTCGCTCCTTCTCGCCGAGGAGAGCCGCGAAGCCCGTGGCGTTGCCAAGGCGGCGGAAAACGCCCGTGCCAGCGCCACCGACAGCGCCGAAACGCTGGCCACGGCGCTCGAGGATTTGATCACCGCCCGTGTCGACAAGATGTCCCGAAAGGTGAGCGGCGCCGCCTAAGGCGTCCCGGCATATTAGTGGGGCGCTCATTGCGGTACCCGCCCCGAGTGCCTAGATTAAAGGCGGGGCGGATTTCTGCGCGGCGCGTGGTTCGCTTAAAACCCCGGGGCCAATAAGAACTCCCGGGAACTGTTCCTGGTTGGGATCTTGGTCCCGATCACACGGTGCCCACCTGCACTAGCAGGCCTTGGAGGTCTTACGGACTATCGGCCCATCGTGGAGCCGCCCCACCTTGCTATCTTTCCCGGCGCTATCTTTTCCCGCATGACCCTGATCGACGAGAAGCGCACCCTGCGCAGCACCATGCTTGCCTGGCGCGGCGGCCTCGACGAGGAGCAGCGCCGTGCTGCCGCCGATGGCCTGCTCGTGACCTTGCGCCGCGAGCGGCCGATCGAGACGCCTTCCATCGTTTCCGGCTTCTGGCCGATCAAGGATGAGATCGACATCCGGCCGCTGATGATCGAGCTGTTCAACGAAGGCTGCCAGATGGCGCTCCCGGTGGTGCAGGGGCGCGGCCAGCCGCTGCTGTTTCGCGCCTGGCGCCCGGGCGATCCGCTCGAAGCGGGAGTCTTCGGCACCCTGCAGCCGGCGGCACGGCGTGAAACTTTGGAGCCCGACGCCCTGCTGGTCCCTCTGCTGGCCTGCGACGAGGATGGCTGGCGATTGGGCTATGGCGGCGGATTCTACGATCGCACGCTCGTGGGCCTCAGGGCGCGGCGCAAGGTGACGGCGGTCGGCGTCGGTTTCGATGCGCAGATCATGCCCGATGTGCCGCATGGGCCGAGCGATCAGCGTCTCGATTGGATGTTGACCGACCGGCGCGCTTCAGCCTTTGTCTAGCGCATGAAAGTTCTGTTTTGTGGCGACATTGTCGGCCGCGCCGGCCGTGACGCGGTGATCAAGGAGATCCCGCGGCTCCGGCGCGAGCTCGGCCTCGATTTCGTAGTGGTGAACGGCGAGAACGCGGCGGCGGGCTTCGGCATCACCGCCAAGATCTGCGCCGAGCTTCATGAGGCCGGCGTCGATTGCATCACCACGGGCAACCACGCCTGGGACCAGCGCGAGATCATTCCCTACATCTCCCAGGACAAGCGGCTGCTGCGGCCGATCAATTTTCCGCCCGGCACCCCAGGTTGGGGCGCCAACCTGTTCCAGACGGCGCGCGGCCAGAAGATCGTCGTCATCAATGTCATGTGCCGGCTGTTCATGGATGCTCTCGACGACCCGTTCCGCGCCCTCGACGTCGAACTTGGCAAATACGGACTGGGCCGCGGGGCGCACTTCATTCTGGTCGACGTCCATGGCGAGGCAACCAGTGAGAAGCAGTCGGTGGGGCACTATTGCGATGGCCGCGTATCGGCAGTCCTGGGCACGCACAGCCATGTGCCGACCGCCGACTCCTGGATACTTCCCGGCGGCACCGCCTATCAGACCGATGTCGGCATGTGCGGAGACTATGATTCGGTGATCGGCATGAAAAAGGACGTCGCCGTGCAGCGCTTCCTCAAGAAGATGCCGGGGGAGCGCCTCTCGCCGGCCGAAGGCGAGGGAACTTTGTGCGCGGCATTGGTAGAAACCGACGACAAGACCGGCCTGGCCCGCTCGGTTCGCCCTCTCCGGCTGGGGGGCCGCCTACCGCCTGCCGAGTAGGTTGCAGCATCTTGTGTCCAACAGGCCTCGTTCTTAGCTATTAGAAGTGTCCAAAAGACGGCCATTGACGACCTGGGGAAAATTAGTCATCCTCTTGATGTTAAACGATTTTTCGCCGCGTTGGCGAGCTGTCTTCAAGGTTAGAGGGGGCGTCGGAATTTAGGTTCCGACGTTTTTTAGCGGGGGCTTCGGCCCCCGCCTTTTTTTGTCCGCAATCTCGCTTGAGCGGTCAGCGATCCTGCCAAAACCCACGAGAAGTGGTATAGCCGAGCCTCCAAGTCACTTAATCTGGTTGTCGGGCTATGGCGGGGCATTCCCAATTCAAGAACATCATGCACCGCAAAGGGCGCCAAGACGCCCAGCGGGCCAAGATCTTTACCAAGATCATCCGTGAAATCACCACGGCGGCGCGCCTCGGCGCGGGCGATCCCAATGTCAATCCCCGGCTCAGGGCCGCCGTGATCGCGGCCCGCGACGCCAACATGACCCGCGATACGATCGATCGGGCCATCAAGCGGGGCTCGGGGGCGGACGCGGACGCCAACTATGACGAGATTCGCTACGAGGGCTATGGGCCGGGTGGCGTGGCGCTGATCGTCGAGGCGCTGACCAACAATCGCAACCGCACGGCGGGCGACGTCCGGTCGAGCTTCAGCAAGTACGGTGGCAACCTGGGTGAATCCAACAGCGTGTCGTTTATGTTCGACCGCCTGGGCGAGTTCCGGTTTCCATGGGCCGCCGGTAGCGCCGACGACGTCCTGGAGAAGGCAATCGAGGCGGGTGCCGACGACGTCGTGAGCGGCGAGGGTCCGGAAGGGGTGCACGAGATCTATTGTGCCCAGGACAGTTTCAACGCGGTGCGCGAGGCGCTCGAGAAGTCGCTTGGGCAGCCTTCGGCGGCCAGGCTGACCTGGCGGCCCAAGACGACGACGCCGGTCGAAGGCGAGACCGTCCAGACGCTGTTCACCTTGATCGCGGCCCTCGAGGACAACGACGACGTGCAGAACGTCTACGCCAATTTCGAGGCGTCGGACGATGCTCTGGCGAAGTTCGCGGCCTGAGGCGTGACCTGATGAGATTGATCGGCCTCGATCCCGGTCTGCGAGTGACCGGCTGGGGCGTGATCGACGTTGAAGGCAACCGGCTGCGCCATGTTGCCCATGGCGTCGTCAAGGTGGCGACCACCGGAAGCCTGGCCGAGCGGCTACGGGAACTGTTCGATGGCGTGGCAGGCATCGTGGCGGCGCAACAGCCGCTTGAGGCGGCGGTCGAGGAGACTTTCGTGAACGTCAATCCCGGCTCGACCCTGAAGCTCGGCCAGGCGCGCGGCGTTGTGATGCTGGCGCCCGCGCGGGCCGGCCTGCCGGTCTATGAGTATGCCGCCAACCTCGTGAAGAAATCAGTGACTGGCGCGGGCCACGCTGACAAGCACCAGATCGCCATGATGGTCGGCCGCCTGCTGCCCGGCGTCGATGCCACCCAGGACGCCGCCGATGCGCTTGCCGTCGCCATCTGCCACGCCCATCACCGCGCCACCGCCAAGCGAGTCGAGGCGGCGCTATGATCGCCAAGCTGAAAGGCGTGGTCGACTCGGTCGATACCGACAGCGCGATCGTCGATGTCGGCGGCGTCGGCTATCTCGTGTCGGCTTCGGCCAGGACCTTGCGCAACCTTGTGGTCGGCGAGGCCGCGACCGTACTGGTCGAGACCATCGTGCGCGAGGATGCCATCGCGCTCTACGGCTTCGTGGAGACCGCCGAACGCGATTGGTTTCGCATCCTGACGACGGTTCAGGGCGTGGGCGCGCGCGTGGCGCTGTCTATCCTCTCGACATTGTCGCCCGACGAGATCGCGCGCGCGATCGCCGCCCAGGATCGCGCGACGCTCAGTCGTCCGGCGGGCGTCGGGCCGAAACTCGCGGCGCGGCTCGCCACGGAACTCAAGGACAAGGCGGCCGCGTTCGGCATCGCATCGCCGGCGTCGAGCGCGCCCGACGCCGTGGCATCGGCACACACGGGCTCGCTCAACGAGGATGCCGTGTCGGCCCTGGTCAATCTCGGTTACCGCCGCGTCGAAGCCTTCGGCGCCGTGGCGCGCGCGAGCCAGCGGCTGGGGGCTGAAGCCAAGCTCGATGCCGTGATCCGCGCCGGCCTGCAGGAGCTGGCACGATGAACGCCGTCCCCGATCGCCTGGTGGCGCCCAAGCGGGCCGAGGAGGACACGGCTGAACTCGCGCTCCGGCCGCAGACGCTCGACGATTTCATCGGCCAGAAGCAGGTCCGCGAGAACCTAAAAATCTTCATCACCGCCGCCAAGGCGCGCGGCGAGGCGCTCGATCATGTGCTGTTTCACGGGCCACCCGGCCTCGGCAAGACGACGCTGGCGCAGATCGTGGCGCGCGAGATGGGGGCGGGCTTCCGCGCGACGTCAGGTCCGGTGATCCAGAAGGCAGGAGACCTCGCGGCGCAGCTTACCAACCTGCAGCCGCATGACGTGCTCTTCATCGACGAGATCCATCGTCTCAATCCTGCAATCGAGGAAGTACTCTATCCCGCAATGGAGGATTTCCAGCTCGACCTGATGATCGGCGAGGGGCCGGCGGCCCGCTCGGTCCGCATCGAGCTGCCGCCCTTCACCCTGGTGGGGGCGACCACGCGCTCTGGCCTGATGACGCGGCCGTTGCGCGAGCGCTTCGGCATTCCCCTGAGGATGGTTTTCTATGAGCCGGCCGAGCTCGAGACCATCGTCCAGCGCGCGGCGCGCGTGCTCAAGATGTCGATGTCCACGGACGGCGGGGCGGAGATCGCCAAGCGCTCACGAGGCACACCCCGCGTGGCCAACCGCCTGTTGCGCCGTGTGCGCGACGTCGCCGCCGTCGCCGGTCACACGGTCGTCGACGCGAAGGTCGCCGACGATGCGCTGGTCCGGCTCGAGGTCGATGGCCGCGGGCTCGACGCCATGGATCGGCGCTATCTCGGATGCATCGCCGAGAACTACGGCGGCGGCCCGGTCGGTGCGGAAACGCTGGCCGCGGCGCTGTCGGAGCAGCGCGACGTGATCGAGGACGTGATCGAACCCTACCTGATGCAGCTCGGCCTGCTCATGCGCACGCCGCGCGGGCGGCTTCTGTCGGAGGGTGGCTATCGCCATCTCGGTATGGCAGTGCCCAAGGACCAGAAACGGCAACTCGACCTGTTGGCGACGGGCGGCTCGGCGGAGGAGACGTGAACGCGCCCACCTCCGGCCACATCGCCGACGGCACCCATGTGCTGCCGCTCAGGGTCTATTACGAGGACACCGATGCGGCGGGCATCGTCTACTACGCCAACTGGCTGCGTTTCCTCGAGCGCGGACGCACCGAGTTGCTACGGTTGCTCGGCCAGGAGCACAGCTCCTTGCGCGAGGAGCGCGACGTGAACTGGGTGGTCCGCCGCTGTGCCATCGATTATTTGAAGCCCGCTCGGCTGGATGAGGCGATCGAGATCGTCACCAGCTGCGGCGAACTGCGCGGTGCCTCGCTGGACATGCTCCAGCAGGCTCGTCGTGGTGAAGAAACCCTGGTCCGCGCCGAGCTGACCGTCGCCTGCATGGGCGCGGGCGGCCGTCCGGTCCGATTGCCGCCGCACGTGCGGACTGCCTTGGCCAAGGTCGTGGTGAGCGGCTCGCCCCGCTCACGCCATATTCGGATATAACCATGTTGAACCAACGGAGAACCTAAAATGGACGCGTTTGCGCAAACCGCCGGAGCCCCCCTCGGCGGCGCAGGGACCATCGACATGTCGGTCTACGGCCTGTTCATGCAGGCCGACTGGGTCGTCAAGGCGGTGATGATCGCCTTGCTGATTGCCTCGTTCTGGTCGTGGGCGATCATCTTCGAGAAGGTGCTCCGGTTGCGAACTCTGAAGCGCAGCGCCCAGGCTTTCGAGGACACGTTCTGGTCGGGCATCTCGCTCGAGGATCTCTACGATCGCGTCGGCGCCAAGCCCGACGATCCGATGTCGAGCGTCTTCGCCGCCGCCATGCGCGAGTGGCGCCGCTCGGTCTCCAAGGGCCTGGCGACCAGCGCCACGGCGCGCGCAGCACTCCGCCAGCGCATCGAGCAGGTGATGAGCGTCACCATCCAGCGTGAGATGGAGGCGATCGAGAAGCGCCTGGGCTTCCTCGCCACGGTCGGCGCGAACGCCACCTTCGTCGGCCTGTTCGGCACGGTCTGGGGCATCATGAACAGCTTCGGCCACATCGCGCAGTCGAAGAATACATCGCTTGCCGTCGTGGCGCCGGGCATCTCCGAGGCCTTGTTCGCCACCGCCATCGGCCTGGTTGCCGCCATTCCGGCCGCCGGTGCCTACAACATCCTGTCGGGCCAGGTGCAGCGCTACAGCCACCAGCTCGAGGCGTTTGCCGGTGAATTCATCACCATCCTGTCGCGTCAGCTCGAGGAGCAGGTCTGATGGCAGCTATCATACCCAGCGCCGGTGGCGGAGGCGGCGGCAGCCGGTTCCGGCGGCGGCAGAATTTCAGCCCGATCGCCGACATCAACGTGACGCCCATGGTCGACGTCATGCTGGTGCTGCTGGTCATCTTCATGATCACCGCGCCGCTGCTGCAGGTCGGCGTGCCCGTCGATCTGCCGAAGACCAGCGCGCAGCAGGTCGGCGGCAAAGAAGAGCCGCTGGTCGTGTCGGTCAACTCGAAGGGCGAGGTGTTCCTGGGTGAAGCCCCGTACGACATCCCGGCGTTGGCTGCCAAGCTGAAGGCGGTCCACCAGGAGAAGCCCGACCAGCGCGTGTTCATGCGCGGCGACAAGACCGTCGACTACGGCAAGATGATGGAAGTCATGGGCGTGGTCATCGACAGCGGCTTCCGCCAGCTCGGCCTTCTAGGCGAGCAGGCGCAGGCGCTCGGCAAGGGCGGCGGCACGGTGACGCCGGTTCCGGCACAGCCTGCGCCGGCACAGCCTGCACCGCGCCGGTAGAAGATCGGAGGCGAAGCGATCGATGGCCATACGGTCTCCCGCCAGCATCGAGATGCGCACACCGGCGGTTGCGTCGGCCATGGTGCACGTGTTCGTTCTGGGGGCGGCCGTTCTCAATCTCGATTTCTTCAGCCGGCCTCCGCTGGTCGAGCCGGAGCCAGTGATGGTCGAGTTCGAAGCGATCGACAAGAAGGCCGCGGCGCCGACGATCGGCAATCCGCCGCCGCAGCCCAAGGACGTGCCGATCGCGCAGGAAACGACCAAGGCGCCACCGCCCAAGAGTGCCGAGCCGCCGCCGGCACCGCCTCAGCCCAAGCCCGACGTGGCGGAGGTCAAGCCGCCGCCGCCTGCGCCGGTAGAGAAGCCCAAGCCTGAAGCGGCCAAGCCGGCGGAAGAGATGATTGCGCTCAAGCCCAAGGAGCCGGAGCCGCCCAAGATCGAGCCGAAGAAGCCCGAGCCGCCCAAGCCTGCGGCCGAGGTAAAGAAGCCGGATCCGCCCAAGCCGCCGCCGCCCAAGCCGGCGCCGAAGGATCGAGTCGACTCGCTGCTCGACGACATCCTGAAGAACCAGCAATCGACCACCAAGGTGCAGACACCCGAGCAGCAGCCCAAGCCGGTGCAGCAGGTGACGCGCCAGGCACCGGCGGCACCGCAGTTCGCCTCCGTCGTGACGGCGTCCGAAATCGAAGGCGTGCGCCAGAAGATCCGCCCGTGCTGGAATGTGTTCGGCGGCTCGAAGGAGGCGCCGATCGTCTCGCTCGTCGTTCAGATGAATCAGGACGGCACGCCGGTGAAGGCGGAGTTCAAGGACACTGGTCGTTACAACAACGATCCGACGTATCGCGCAGCGGCCGACGCCGCGCATCGCGCGATCATGAATCCGCGCTGCCAGCCGTGGCCGCTCTCGTCGGAGAAGTTCACCAACTGGCGCACCATCACTTTCAACTTCGATCCACGCGACTACTGATCAGTGTCGCGCTATAGAGACCCCGCACTCATGAAAACGAGGTTCGACATGATGCTTCCCCGACGGCAGACGATTCTGGGTGGCGTTGCGCTGGCAGCCGGCGCCGGCGCGGCGGGTCCCGCCGCCGCTCAGCTCACCATCGACATGACCAAGCCCAGCTTCGAGCCGGTGCCGATCGCGATCGTCGACTTCAAGGGTGACAAGGTCGGCGCGGATATCGCCGGCGTGGTCCGCAACGACCTGCAGAACTCGGGTCTGTTCAGGTCGATCTCACCGAGTGCGTTCATCCAGCGGGATCCCGATCCCAGTGCGCCGCCGCGCTTTCCCGACTGGCGCAGCATCGGCGCCGCCGGTGTCGTCATCGGCCAGGTCACGCAAGCCGGCGGCAACATCAAAGTCGATTTCCGGCTGTGGGACGTCGTCGTCGGTCAGCAGGCGACCGGACTGTCGTTTACCAGCCAGCCCAACAACTGGCGGCGTCTCGCCCACATCATCGCCGACGCCATCTACAAGCGCGTGACCGGCGAGGAAGGCTATTTCGACACGCGCGTGGCCTATGTCTCCGAGACCGGCCCGCTCAACAACCGGGTCAAGCGCATCGCCATCATGGACCAAGATGGTTTCAACAACCGCTACATCACCGATGGCAAGACAATCGCGCTCACGCCGCGCTTCTCGCCGACCTTGCAGGAAATCGTCTACATGGCGTACGGCGAGAACAATACTCAGCCGCGCGTCTATCTGCAGAACGTCGACAGCGGCCGGCGCGAGCTGCTCGGCAATTTCCCGGGCATGAGCTTCGCGCCGCGCTTCTCGCCCGACGGCACGAAGGTGGTGATGAGCATCTCGGCCGACGGCAACAGCGACATCTACTCGATGGATGTACGCGGGCGGGCGCTGCAACGGCTCACCAATTCGCCGGCCATCGACACTTCGCCCTGCTATTCCAACGACGGCACGCAGATCGTGTTTAACTCCGATCGCGGCGGCACGCAGCAGCTCTATATAATGAGCGCGGGCGGCGGCGGCGACCGCCGGATCAGCTTCGGCGAGGGCCGCTACGCCACGCCGGTATGGTCGCCGCGCGGCGACTTCATCGCCTTCACCAAGATCTCCGCCGGCAGCTTCGGCATCGGCGTGATGCGGATCGACGGCAGCGGCGAGCGCATGCTGGCGAGCGGCTTCCTCGTCGAGGGGCCGACCTGGGCGCCGAACGGCCGCGTGCTGATGTTCTTCCGCCAGCAGCCCAATTCCGGCGGTCGCGCGGGATCGGTCACCTTACACCAGATCGACATCACGGGGCGTTTCGAACGCCAGGTACCGACGCCGACGGATGCGTCGGACCCGGCCTGGTCGCCCTTGATTCCGCAGTAGCGAACGATATTCTTTTCTTGTCGACCCGAGCGTAGCCTACGCCCGGGTCGATGTTGTCATGGAGTGGATGAAAATGCGCATGATCAAGGCTTTGACAGCCATCGCGGCGATGATCCTCATCGCGGCTTGCAGCAACGACCAACAGGCGGCTGCGCCGGCAACCACGACCGTGACGCCCGGATCGGTTGCCGACTTCCGACAGAACGTCGGAGACCGCGTGTTCTTCGACACCGATCAGTCCACCGTCCGTGAAGATGGACGGGCGACGCTCAGCAAACAGGCCGAATGGCTGAAGAAGTACACCAACTATCAGGTCACCGTCGAAGGCCATTGCGACGAGCGCGGCACGCGCGAGTACAATCTGGCGCTGGGCGAGCGTCGTGCCAATGCGGCGCGGCAGTATCTGATTGCTCAGGGCATTCCGGCGGCCCGGATCAAGACGGTCAGCTTCGGCAAGGAACGCCCGGATCCGGTCGGTTCCGACGAGGCTGCATGGTCGCGCAATCGCCGTGCCGTGACCGCCCTACAGTAGGGCATCCTAGAATTGTTTCGAGCGCCGGCCGCGCTTCGGCCGGCGTTTTCGTTTGGAGGCCCGGCGGCCATGCCTGAAAATGGCCGCGTTTGAAGTGAAACAATCGGCCGCCATGAAGAAACTGCCCTTACGGCTTCTGATCCTCGCCGCCTTGGCGCTGCCGACCGCGGCGGTCGCCCAACGGGCCGATCCCGTCTACATCGAGGACCGGCTCAATCAGTTGCAGCAGTCGATTTCGCTCCTCACCGGGCAGATCGAGCAATTGCAGTATCGCAACAACCAGCTCCAGCAGCAGCTGGAGAAGATGCAGGCGGACTACGAATTCCGACTGGAGCAGGTCGAGAAGGGCGGCGGCCGCCCGGGCGGCACTCCGCCGGCCCGTCCCGCGACGCCGTCGACGGCCGCCGCACCGCCACCGGCCGCAGCGGCCGCAGGCACCGCAGGAGCAGCGGTTGCCGCCGACCAGGTCTACAACGATGCCTTCAAGAAACTGCAGGACGGCGACTACGTCGGTGCCGAAAAGGGGTTCAAGACTTTCGTGCAGCGCCATCCCCAGCATACACTGGCCGGCAACGCCCAGTACTGGCTCGGTGAAACCTTCTATGCGCGCCGCGACTACCAGAACGCGATGACCGCCTTCGCCGAGGGCTACAAGGCCTACAAGGCGAGCCCCAAGGGGCCCGACAATCTCCTCAAGCTCGGCATCACGCTGGCGACCCTCGGCCGCAAGCCCGATGCCTGCGCGATCTTCGGGCGCTTCGCACAGGACTATCCGCGTGCCACCGACCTGCAGAAGCGGCGGGTCGATCAGGAGCGCCAGAAGAACGGATGCGGGTGACACCCGCGGTCGCCTGGCCGGTCGATCGTGGCGCGTTTGCACGCCTGATGACGCAGTTCGAACCGTTCGAGAGCGCTCCTGCCGTTGCCGTGGCCGTATCCGGCGGTCGCGATTCGCTGGCACTCGCGTTGCTGGCGCGAGACTGGGCCGCGGCGCGGGGAGGGGGTATCGTCGCCCTGATCGTCGACCACGCCCTGCGCACGGCATCGGAACAGGAAGCGGCCGGCACACGCGATCTGCTGCGCCGGCTCGGCATCGAGGCCTGCATCCTGCGCTGGTCCGGACCAAAGCCTGCAAGCGGCATGCAGGCTGCCGCGCGGACCGAACGTTACCGCCTGTTGTCCGGCGAGTGCCGGCGCCGCGGCATCCTGCACCTGCTTCTGGCCCACCACGCCGACGACCAGGCCGAAACCGTGACGATGCGCGCGGCGCGTGGCAGCGGCCTCGATGGCCTTGCCGGCATGGCAGCTCTGGCCGAACGGCCTGAGGTGCGGCTGCTGCGTCCGCTGCTCCAGGTGCCGCGGGCAAGGCTGACCGCCACTCTGCTGGCGCAGGGCGTGCCGTGGATCGACGATCCGTCCAACATGGACCTCCGCTTTGAGCGCGCACGCCTGCGTGCGGGCGCACCCTTGGCGGACGTCGTGCCGGCCGACGAGAGTGGCCGTCGCGCCGCCGGCGAGAGGCGCCTGGCCCAGGCGGCGGTGGAAACGCTGGAGTTCGACCAGGACGGCGGCGCCGTCATCGATCGGGCCGGCTTCTGCCGGCTGGGCGCCGGCCTGCAGGCACGGCTGTTGAGCCGGGTCGTTCTCGCGATCGGCGGGCGCGATCATGCGCCGCGCCGCGACCGGGCCGAACGGGCGGCGCGCCGCCTGGCGGCCCCCGTTCTTCGTGGAAAATCGGGCAAAGCCCAGGATTTTACGCTGTCGGCATGCCGTTTGACGCTCCGCCAGGCCCCGGGAAGCCGCCGGCTACGCTGGATTGTGTGGCCCGAAAATGGCAGGAACGGACGCCAGCCCCTCGTTCCGGCTGAATTTTTTGCTTGCGGCGGGCGTGCCGCATCCCATGTAGATTGAAGCCCCATTCAACGGAAAAGAACCCTGTGAACCCGTTCAATCGCAACGCCGCCCTGTGGATCGTCATCGTGCTGCTGCTCGCGCTGCTCTACAGCGTCTTCCAGGGTGGCGCGACGCGGACTGCCGGCAACACGGTCTCTTATTCCGACTTCGTGCGCGCCGTCGAACAGCGCCAGGTCCAGGATGTCCGCATCCAGGGCAACACGATCACGGGTACTTTCCGCGAGCCGCGGAACGGCGTTCAGAAGTTCTCGACCTACGTGCCGAGCACGCCGCCCGACGAACAGCTCATGCCGATGCTGATCAAGAACGTCGACCGCGTCGACGCCGGTCCGGCTGAGGAGGGCGTCAATCTCGGCAGCATGTTCGTGAGCTGGCTGCCCGTGCTGGTGCTGGTCGGCGTCTACATCTTCTTCCTGCGCCAGATGCAGAGCGGCACCGGCCGCGCCATGGGTTTCGGCAAGTCGAAGGCGCGCCTGCTGACCGAGAAGCACGGCCGCGTCACCTTCGACGACGTCGCCGGCATCGATGAGGCCAAGGCCGAGCTCGAGGAGATCGTCGACTTCCTGAAGGACCCGCAGAAATTCCAGCGGCTCGGCGGCAAGATTCCCAAGGGCTGCTTGCTCGTGGGCCCCCCTGGCACCGGCAAGACGCTGCTGGCGCGTGCAATCGCCGGCGAAGCCAACGTGCCGTTCTTCACCATCTCGGGCTCCGACTTCGTCGAGATGTTCGTGGGCGTCGGCGCCTCCCGCGTGCGCGACATGTTCGAGCAGGCCAAGAAGAATGCGCCCTGCATCGTCTTCATCGACGAAATCGACGCGGTCGGCCGCCATCGCGGCGCCGGCCTCGGCGGCGGCAACGACGAGCGCGAACAGACGCTCAACCAGTTGCTGGTCGAGATGGACGGCTTCGAGGCCAACGAGGGCGTGATCCTGATCGCCGCCACCAACCGTCCCGACGTGCTCGATCCGGCGTTGCTCCGGCCCGGCCGCTTCGACCGCCAGGTCGTGGTGCCGAATCCCGACGTCGGCGGCCGCGAGAAGATCCTGAAAGTCCACATGCGCAAGGTGCCGCTGGCGCCCGACGTCGATCCGCACGTTCTGGCGCGCGGCACGCCCGGCTTCTCCGGCGCCGATCTCGCCAACCTGATCAACGAGGCCGCGTTGCGTGCCGCCCGTGTCGGCAAACGCCTGGTCACCATGGCGGACTTCGAATACGCCAAGGACAAGGTGCTGATGGGCACCGAGCGCCGCTCGATGGCGATGACCGACGAGGAAAAGACGCTGACGGCCTATCACGAGGCTGGCCACGCCCTGGTCGCCCTGCACGTGCCCAAGAGCGATCCGCTGCACAAGGTCACGATCATCCCGCGCGGTCGTGCGCTGGGCGTAACCATGCAGCTGCCGGAACGCGACCACCTCAGCCACACCAAGCAGTTCCTCGAGTCGCGGCTGGCGATCCTGTTCGGCGGGCGCACTGCCGAAGACATGATCTTCGGACCGGACAACGTCACCACCGGCGCCGCCAGCGACATCCAGATGGCGACCCAGACGGCGCGGGCCATGGTCACCTCGTTCGGCATGTCGGATAAACTCGGTCGCGTCCGCTACCAGGCGAACGAGCAGGAAGTGTTCCTCGGCCACTCGGTAGCCCAGACGCAAAACATTTCCGAGGCGACCGCGCAGATCATCGACCAGGAAGTCCGCCGCCTCATCGAGGAGGCAGAGGGCCGGGCGCGAGTGATCCTCACCGAGCGTCTCGACGAGTTGCACAAGATCGCCAAGGCCCTGCTCGAGTACGAGACTCTCGGCACCGAGGAGATCGGCCAGGTCCTCCGCGGCGAGAAGATTGTGCGCGACGACACCGGCGGGGCCGGGCAAGAGCGTCGCCGGCGCGCCTCGGTTCCGACCAGCAGCAGCACCAGCGGTCCGGCACCGGGCGCCAATCCCGAGCCGCAGCCGGGCATTTGACGGCGGCCTATGCCGGCATTCCGCTCGATCGCCCGCGCTTGATGGCGATCGTCAACGTAACGCCCGACTCGTTTTCCGACGGCGGTGAACGCCTCGACCCCGCGCAGGCCATCGACGATGGCCTGCGTTTTGTTGCCGACGGCGCCGACATCGTCGATGTCGGCGGCGAGTCCACCCGCCCTGGCTCGCAGCCGACGTCACCGGACGAGGAACTGCGGCGCATCCTGCCGGTGGTCGAAGGCCTGGCGCGCCGTAACGTGCATGTGTCGATCGATACGCGGCGGGCGGCCGTCGCTCGCGCGGCGCTCGATGCCGGCGCGCGCATCGTGAACGACGTCTCGGCGCTCCGCGACGACGAGGCGATGCTGCCGCTGGTGGTCAGCCGGGATGCCGATGTCGTCCTGATGCATCGGCGAGGCTTGCCGGAGAACACCTTTGCCGGGCCGGCCTATGCCAATGTAGTCGAGGAAGTTCGCCAGTTCCTGCTCGAGCGCGCGGCGGTGTGCGTGGCGGCCGGTGTGAAGCAGGAGAGGATCGCCCTCGACCCCGGCATCGGATTTGGCAAGAGCGTCGCCCAGGAACTCGAGCTGATCGCCGGTGCGGGCCGGTTGGGCGATGCGGGCTATCCGGTGCTGATCGGGTGCTCGCGAAAGAGCTTCATCGGCAAGCTCACCGGCATTGCGAGCCCTCGCGATCGCGATCCGGCCTCGGTCTGGCTGGCGGTCGAGGCGGCACGGCGGGGGGCTGCGATCCTCCGGGTGCACGACGTCGCCGCCACGCGGCAGGCTCTCGCCGTTTCGGCGGCAATGCGATAGTCTTCGCGGCATGTCCCGTTCCCTCTTCGGCACCGACGGTGTGCGCGGCCGTGCCAACAGCGCACCCATGACGGCCGAGATCGCCATGCGCATCGGCATGGCGGCGGGGCAGGTCTTCAAGCACGGAGAGCACCGCAACCGGGCCGTCATCGGCAAGGACACACGGCTTTCCGGCTACATGATCGAGCAGGCGCTGACGGCGGGCTTCTTGTCGGTCGGTGTCGATGTCCTTCTGCTGGGGCCGATCCCGACGCCGGCGGTGAGCTTTCTGACGCGATCGATGCGCGCCGACATGGGCGTGATGATCTCGGCCTCGCACAACGCCTACGAGGACAACGGCATCAAGCTGTTTGGCCCCGATGGCTTCAAGCTTTCCGATGCCGTCGAAGACAAGATCGAGGCGCTCGTGCTGTCGCCCTCCGGCATGCAACTCGCCGCACCTGTCGCCATCGGCCGCGCCAGGCGATTGGCCGACGTGGACGGCCGCTATGTCGAGGCGGTGAAGGCCTCGGCGACGCGCAGCCTCGATCTCACGGGCCTCAAGGTCGTGGTCGATTGCGCCAATGGTGCTGCCTACAAGGTGGCACCCACGGTGCTGTGGGAACTGGGCGCCGAAGTAGTTCCCGTCGGCGTGTCGCCCGATGGTTTCAACATCAATGGCAAGTGCGGCTCCACCCATCCGGCGGTGCTGCAGGAGCAGGTGGTGGCGCACGGCGCCCATATCGGCATCGCACTCGACGGCGACGCCGATCGTGTCCTGCTGGTCTGCGAGCATGGCCGATTGATCGATGGCGACCAGTTGATGGGCACCATCGCCGACCAATGGTCGCGCGACGGGCGGCTGACCGGCGGCGGCGTCGTCGCCACGGTGATGTCCAACCTCGGGCTGGAGCGCTATCTCGGCGCGCGTGGTCTGTCGCTGGTGCGCACGCAGGTCGGCGACCGCTACGTCCTCGAGCGGATGCGTGCTGGCGGATTCAATCTCGGTGGCGAACAGTCCGGCCACATCATCATGACCGATCACGCCACGACGGGTGACGGCCTGATGGCGGCTCTGCAGGCGCTGTCGGCCATGATCAAGACCGGCCGGACCGCGAGCGAGACCTTCCATGCCTTCACGCCGGTGCCGCAGCTCCTGAAGAACGTGCGCGTCGGCGATGCCAATGCGGCCATGGGCGCGATGTCGGTGGTCAAGGCGATCGCCGCCGCCGAGCAGAAGCTCGGCAAGAACGGCCGCATCCTGGTGCGCAAGTCCGGGACCGAGCCGCTGATCCGCGTCATGGCCGAGGGCGACGATCCGGACCTCGTGCGCACCGTCGTCGACCAAATCATCGAGGCGATTCCCCGGCAAGCAGCATGAAGGGCCCCACGTGAAGGGTAGAGTCCTGATCGTCGCTGGATCGGATTCCGGCGGCGGGGCGGGAATCCAGGCCGACATCAAGGCCGTTACCGCGATGGCAGGCTTTGCCGCCACGGCGATCACCGCGCTGACCGCCCAGAATACCGAAGGCGTGCACGGGGTCGTGGCGGTGGAGCCCGCCTTCATCGCCCAGCAGATCGAAGTCGTGCTGATGGACATCGGCGCCGACGCGCTCAAGACCGGCATGCTGCACAGCGCCGAGGTGATCGAAACGGTCGCCGCCTCTTTCCGGAAGCACGCGCCCGGCAAGCCACTGGTGGTCGACCCGGTCATGGTCGCCAAGGGCGGGCACCGGCTGTTGCTGAGCGCGGCCGAGGCGGCGCTCCGCGACGTACTATTGCCGATGGCGGCGCTGGTCACACCCAATCTGCCGGAAGCGGAAGTCCTCGCGGGCTTCCCCGTCCGGACCGAGGCCGACATGCGCCGCGCCGCCGAGCATCTCGCCCGGCAAGGGGCCAGGGCGGTGCTGATGAAGGGCGGACATCTCGAAGGCAATCGCGTGATCGACCTGCTGTTCCATGAGGGCCGCTTCGACCGCTTCGAGGATGCGCGCATCGAAAGCCGCCACACGCACGGCACCGGCTGCACACTGGCGTCGGCCATCGCCGCCGGCCTTGCCCAGAAGATGAGCCTGAAAGACTCCGTGATGCGCGCGCGCGCCTACGTGCGGGCCGCCATCGAGACCGCGCCCGGCTTCGGCCGCGGCCACGGTCCGCTCAATCACGCCGTCACGGTCAAACCGGGCTAGCGCCGATCGCCGCGGGATGGCCCGGCGTCCATTTGCCGGCCTCCGCTAGAGCGATGAAGTTCCAGACTTCGCGATTGAACGCGTCCGGCTCCTCGATGTTCACCGTATGGCCGGTCTTGGCGAAGATCGCGAGCCCGGCATTGGGCAGCACCCGCTTCAGGTAGAGGCTGGGTTGCAGGCAGGGCTCGTCCTCATCGCCGGAGATGATCAGCGTTGGCACGTCGAGCTTCTTCCACTCGTCCTCGAAGTCGTAGAGCGACGGCCGCTTGCCCTGGTAATTCTCCATGGTGTTGGCGGCGCCGACGTCGGGATGCTCGCCGAGATGGCGGACGAACTCGGCGAAGCCGCGCGGATCCTTCTGCTTGAAGCGCGAGCGCGTCGGATTGCCGGTCAGGCTCTCGGCGTA
>Ga0163144_10006915_pt1 | contig 24966 bp, 21 predicted proteins | sample OliLak19BULKMAT1_FD_123175 | JGI IMG/M metagenome (GOLD analysis project Ga0163144, IMG submission 123175) | Freshwater microbial mat bacterial communities from Lake Vanda, McMurdo Dry Valleys, Antarctica - Oligotrophic Lake LV.19.BULKMAT1 | ecosystem: Environmental > Aquatic > Freshwater >... | reverse complement strand
TGATCTCCATGCCCGCCATCGATCCTCGAAAACGCTCCCAACAGGAAATCCAGGCGCTGGATCTGGCGCGAAGTTTCAAGTTGACCCTTGATTCAAAAGTCCGTTCTCTGGCCGCATCCGGCGATGCCGCCGTCCAGGCCGCCGCTTGGCACTATCTTCTCTCGGTTGCTCCCGAACAAAACGCCCAGGAGGCATTGGACGTTCTGGAGTTTCCTGAGATTTCCAGTTTCCTGTTGGATCGATTGTCAAAAAGCCTGCTGGAAATCTCTAACCCCGGCACGGCTTCATTGATTGGAAAACGTCTTCCGGTGCTGTCATACAGGCTGCAAAACCTGCTGGCTTCCGCTGCGGTTCAGAGCGGAGACGATGCCACGGCAGTGGTCAGGCTGGTGGAAACCGGAAAACTTCCCGCCCGGCTGCTTCAAGAAAAGAACTTGGTCCAAAAATTGAAAAAGCATGGAAACAATGAATTACAAAATAAACTCGCTACCCTTTCGTCCGATCTACCCCCGCTCGATCAAGAAAAGGAAAAACTGATCCAGGAACGCCGGAACAAGTTTAACCCATCCCTTGCTTCCGCCACCAAAGGTGCCTTGGTTTTCACTCAAAACTGCGCGGCCTGCCACCAGATCAAGGGCCAGGGGGCGATCATCGGACCCCAACTGGACGGGGTGGGCGCACGCGGAGCGGAACGTTTGATCGAAGACATACTCGATCCGAACCGCAATGTGGACGCCGCATTCCGCTACTCAACGGTCACGCTCAAGGACGATCAAATTCTCAACGGGCTGTTCCGACGGGAGGAGGGCGATCTGCTGGTCTTTGCAGATGCGGCGGGGAAAGAAATCAAGATTTCAAAATCCCAGGTGGTCTCAAGGATGGAAACTCAAAACTCGCTCATGCCGGAAAATTTCCACGAATTATTTTCGGCGGAAGATTTTAATGATTTGCTGGCCTACCTGGCGTCGCAGAAATGAGGCTCGCCTCACACCTCAACTCCGTCCAGGCAATCCCGGACCACCTGGACCAGGGCCAGTGGTTGATACGGTTTTTGAAGGAAGTTTTTGCCCCGTTGAAAAATCTCACCTTTGTTATCAATCATCTCCACGCTGTAACCGCTGGTGTAAACGACTTTTAACTCTGGTTTGCGGCCCTTGAGAATTTCAGCCAACTCAAGACCCGTTGTGTTGCCGGGCATGACCATGTCCGTCAGCAGCATGTCTATTTCCTGCCAATGCTCCTCCCACAACCGCAGGGCTTCAGGCCCGGAGCTCGCTTCGAAAACCTTGTACCCGTATTGCCGAAGGATGTCGCGTACCAGGGCCCTCAATTCCGGTTCATCTTCCACGACGAGAATTCTTTCATTCCCTCCGCGCGGTTTGTGCGGGGCGCCCCGGGAATTTGAACCGGCGCGGATGGCACCGCCTGCTGGAAAATAAACCCGAAACGTGGTCCCCCTTCCGACCTCGCTCAACACCTCGATCCAACCCTGATGTTGTTTTGCAATCCCATAAACCGTGGCAAGACCGAGACCGGTTCCCTTCCCAATTTCCTTGGTGGTGAAAAACGGTTCAAAAATGTGGGGAACTACCTCTGGAGAAATGCCCGATCCGGTGTCGGAAACGCGAAGGCAGACAAAAAGCCCGGTCCTGGCCTCTGGATTGGATTGAGTCTGGTGGTTGATCTCGCATAGACATGTGCCCACGGTCAGTCGTCCGCCGCGTGGCATCGCATCTCGGGCATTGACCACCAGGTTCATCACCACCTGCTCCATCATTCCCGAATCGGCTTTGACCGATGGAAGATTCGGCGAATAGTTGAACTGGAGCACGATGTCTTCACCCAAAATGCGTCGCAAGAATTTGGTGTTGTTGCCGATGAGTTCGTTCAAATCTATTTCCTTCGTCTGCATCATCTGCTTACGGCTGAACATCAAAAGCTGTCGGGTTAGATTTGCAGCCCTTTCCGCCGCCAGGGCGACCTGTTGCAAAGGTTCCAACAAATCATCCTCGAGATGTTCCCTCGCCAGCATCAGCCCGGAATAACCCTGGATCAAAGTCAGGATATTATTAAAATCGTGTGCCACTCCGGCCGCGAGCTGGCCGATGGACTCCATTTTTTGTGATTGCCTGAGCTGAGCTTCCAGATTGATTCTTTCAGTCATGTCCATCGCATAACAGTGAACCACCTGACTGGGAATGATCGGAAAGAAGGAAAAATTCAGAATCCGGTTGGCGATGGTCCGTTCCACCTGAAGGTCGCTCTGCCCGGTCTGCAGACAATCCTTGATGATTTCCCTCAGCTCCAGCTCACCCGGGAGGATTTCACCGGGGTCTTTCTTGCCGAGCGATGCAGCCATCTCCTGTGCCGCCTTGTTGCAATAACTGAGCGAACCTTCCGCGGTCAGTTCGAAAATGGGATTGGGATTGAGCCTGGGGAAGGCTGCGAGCTTTTCAATCGCAGCCTCCGCCTGTTTGCGTTCCGACACGTCGCGGGCGTTCAGCACCAACCCCAACACGCCGGGCTGGACTAAAACTCCTTTGCAAATGGCTTCAAGCACCCGCCACGAGCCGTTTTGGTGCCTGAACAAAAACTCGACCGTGCCAGTCACACCCGGACTCTGCAATGCCTGCTGGAACAAAGCTGTCAACTCGTGGATATCATCTTTGGAAACATGATCGAAAATACTCCTGGCAAGCAAATCCTCGGTTCGATAACCGAGGATTTTGACCGATGGACTGGCGTACTTGAAGGTTCCATCCGCATTCAGGACGGCAATGATATCCATCGCATTTTCAATCAAGGATCTAAAATGCTCCTCACTGCGCTGCAATGCCTCAATCGCCCTCTCCCGCTCCAGTTCCGCCTGCTTCTTGCGAAGTGCGTTGATCATGGCTGATGGCAGCCGCTTCAAGGTGGACTTGAGGATGTAGTCATTGACCCCTTCCTTCATGCATTGGACCGCCACCTCCTCGGATTGAGATCCAGTAACTAGAATAAAGGGAACATCGTTCGGCGATTCATTGAGAATATGGATGGCTTCCATCGCGTTGAAGCCAGGCATGGAATAGTCCGAAAGAATGATGTCCGGACGAAATTCTTTGAGGCTGACCAGGAAATCTTTGCGAGTTTCGACGCATCGGGTTTCGAAGGCGATTCTGGCCTTTCGAAGTTCGCGCTCGATCAATTGCGCATCCGATGCAACGTCTTCGAGCAAAAGAATCTTAAGCACCCTTGCATCGATTGAGTCGTCTGCAGATGGCAACACCTCATCGATTGAACCCGGCGAAAAATCTGCCGGGCCTTTGTTGACCTTGTCCATAAATCAGAAAGTTCCGAACCAGCGCTTAGTCTTTCAAATTTGGGGGGGACCCTTGGTTGTCCCCTAAACTAACAGCAAACAGGATGCCGATCTCAATTTTAGATGCTCCTCGGTAACGAAAATGAAAACTGGGCACCTTTGCCAAGTTTGGCTTCGGCAAAAACTTCACCGCCGTGGCGGCGCACGAGTCGCTGAACGATGGCCAATCCAACCCCGTGACCTTCAAATTCAGACCTTCCGTGAAGCCGCTGAAAAACTCCGAAGAGTTTGTCGGCGTATTTCATGTCAAAACCCGCCCCGTTATCACTCACAAAATACAACACCCGACTCTCGTCCTGGTTCGCCCCGATCAAAACCCTTGGATGTTCTTTCCGTGAGCTGAACTTGATGGCGTTTCCTATCAGGTTACCCCAAATTTGCTTAACCAAGATAACATCTCCATACGATTCCGGTAGGTCTTGGATCTCGATTTCTCCTTTCCAGACAACACCTTGCACCAACTCTTCCGCCACCTCACGAACCAATGACTTCATTTCCAGGCGAACCATCCTTGGCTCCTGCCTTCCAAGACGGGAATAGGTCAACAAATCGTCAATCAAACCGGTCATTTGATGGCAGCCGGAGTTGATCAAATTCAAAAATCTCTGCCCCTCCGGATCGAGCACCTGCATGTAGTCTTCCAATAATATGCGCGTAAACCCTTCAATTGCCCTCAAAGGCGCGCGAAGGTCATGGGAAACTGAATAGCTGAATGATTCCAGCTCCCTGTTTGCCGCTTCCATTTGCGCAGTTCTTTCAATCACCCGACGTTCAAGCTCGGCGTTCAATGACTGAATTTTTTGTTCATTCGATCTTAACTCGCTCAAATCGATCATCGTCCCGATCATCCGGGTCGGGATCTGTCCAGAAACGTCATACATGACGTAACCGCGATCCAAAATTTGGGCGTAATTACCATCCTTGCGCAAAAAGCGATACTCTTCCTGCCAAGTCTTTGCCCCTGAGCTGAGGCATTTTCGCAGCGATTTCGTCACACGAACCCTGTCGTCGGGATGAACCTGGCCATCCCAAAAAGCGGAACCGGGCTCTATTTCACCGGTTTCATACCCGAAGTTTCGGGTCAAACCCTGATTCCACCAAAGCTCATTCGTAACCAGGTTCCAGTCCCAGACAGCGTCACTTGAGTACCGGGAAACGGTGTCGAACAGCTCGACACTCTGGCGAAGCTTCTCCTCGGCCGCCCGGCGCAGTTCCTTTTCAACCCTGAGTTCTTCGGCCAGATCGGGGACCGGGCCCCCTTTGCCAGCTGTTGAAATGGGTTTTTTTTCTGCATCAGCGGGAGATTTGGGAGATCTGGCCATGGGACACATTCTATGGCAGAAATCCGTTTTGAGAAGAGCTTGTGTAAACGTCGCACACACCCATCCATCCAGCCGTCCTGCACTTTCACAGGGGAAGAGAAATTAGAGTTCAAACGAATGCCCTGTATGGTTGAATGAGTTAAAGACCTTGCTTCTGACGGGCTCTCAAAGCATCGTGATGGCCATGGGAATGCCCAACAGTCCTCAGACACTGACCCCCGAACAAATTGCTGAACTGAATGCCAAACTTTCGGCCATGCGGCATAACATCAACAACAACCTCTCGTTGTTCATGGCTGCTTTGGAACTTTTGAAGTACAAGCCGGAACTCCGAGACAAGATGCTGGGCACACTGGCCGAGCAGCCCCCAAAAATCATCCAGGAATTAACCCGTTTTTCCCTCGAATTTGAACAACAATTCGGGATCACCCGCAGCGACAAATCTAAAAGTTGAGTGATGACGGAAAAGGCATGGAATTCAGTGACCCTGAGATCATCGCACTCGTGCTCCAGGGCGAAACCTCCCGTTTCGAAGAACTGATCCAGCGCCATCAACCCAGGGTTTTTGCCACGGTCCGCCGCTATGCACGCCGTGAAAATGAGGTGGAGGACATCGTTCAGGAGATTTTTCTCAAGGCGTTTCAAAAGCTTGGAAGCTTTCGCGGAGAAGCTCCCTTTGAACATTGGCTGATGCGGATGACGGTTCGCACTTGTTTCGACTTTCTCCGGCAACACCAGCGCAACCGTGAAACCACATTCACCGAGCTGAGTTCCGAGGAGGAAAACTGGCTCGACCGATTTATCTCCGATCCCGAAAAGAGCGAGGACCATGCGCAGGCTGCGCAAGCGTTGGTGAACAAAATCCTGGAACAACTCACACCATCGGCACGGCTGGTCATCAACCTGCTGGAAATCGAGGAGAAGTCGGTGAAAGAAATCGCCCGGCTGACAGGGTGGTCGGTTCCCCTGGTCAAGGTCCGGGCATTCCGCGCTCGCGCGGAAATGAAAAAACATCTGCAAAAAATCGCCCGTGATAAATACCTGTAACCCTACATGTCATACGTCCGTCTTTTTGCCTTATGAAGGTTGACTGGAATCAACTTCAACGCAAACTCCTGGCTGCGGCCCGGGCAGAAAAACAAGATGACTCGGTCCCCCTCGCCTTTGAGAAAAGGATCATGGCACATATGGGTGACAGGAGACCTGTCGATCTGATTTATGGCTGGTCGCAGTCGTTGTGGAGGGGAGCGCTGGCCTGCGTCTTGATCACCTGGATCTCTTCCTTGCTGCTGAACCCCAGGGGTGATGCAATCGAGACCTCGTCCGGCGGAGATTTCCCTGAAGTCTTTGAACAGACTGTGCTGGCTTCGTTCAATCAACGCGTTGAGGAAAATTGGTGACTCACTGGAAAGCCATACTGGCCACGATCGTTATTTTTGCCACCGGCTTTTTTGCCGGCGGCTCCTTTTTTAGACATACCTACGAGAAACAGCTCCAGCTCCTTCAAACCTCACAATCACCGGGGCACACCAATTCCTCCCCGTCCAAGTCCATGTTCGGACGGCTCGATTTTTATCGGAAAATCAATTCTCAGCTGAACCTTTCCGCCGAACAGCATTCAAAAATCGAACTCATCCTCGACTCTTCCCACAAGCGGACAAAATTGCTCTGGGAAGAGATCAATCCGAGGTTGCGCGAAGAGTTGGCGCGGGTTCGGCAGGAAATCAAAGAGCAGCTGACCCCTGACCAGAAGGCGCTTTTCGAAGAACTTCTCAAACGTTCTAAACGCACCGATGAGCGCAAGAACCGCAAGGATGGAGTTCCCGCCTGGACCGCCGGGGAAAGGAAGGAATAAGATCCTTGACGGGATCTCCCACAGTTTGATCACCGGATCAATAAAAACAGGAAACCAAGCAGCAACAGGACTGCGGTAATCCACCAGAGCGGATGAAGTTTCCGCCTCTTCCTACCTTGTCCGAATTCTTCGGCGACAAATTCGTCGTAATCAAACTCTTCATCCGGAAGGCCTAGGCCTTGAACATTTGCCTCTTCCTTCCAGCCAGTGGAAGCATCCGCTCCACATTCCGGACAGGCTCGCGCTCCCTTCGCGACCTCGAACCCACAATTCGGGCAATCTCCAGGAGGTTTAAACATAAACAAATTTTGCGGTCTTGATGCGGTGATGCCGGGTTGGATGAAAATTCATCTGCTTTAAATAGAATCCAGGATTTCTTCAGGCAATTCTTTCGTTATAAATGGGGCATGAAAAATTCATTCTTGCGAATCTGCGGGCTTTTCATGTTGTCCTATGGTCTCGAAGCAGAAATTGTTCAGACCGAAATCTGCATTTACGGAGGGACTTCGGCCGGGGTCATTGCTGCGGTCCAGGCCGCAAAAATGGGAGCCAAGGTCGTGGTTGTCGAACCGGGGCGGCACCTGGGTGGTTTGACTTCGGGCGGCCTGGGTTACACGGACATAGGAAACAAAACGGCGGTCGGCGGACTTTCGCGGGAATTCTACCGTCAATTGGGACGGCACTATGGAAGGGAGGAAGCCTGGGTGTTTGAACCGCATGTCGCGGAAAAGGAATTCAACCGGCTGATCGAGAAGCATTCCATCCCGCTCTATCGGGAACGCCGCCTGGCGGGCGTGCGCCTTCGCGGATCAAAGATTTCACAGATTGAAACAGAAAACGGGGATGTTTTTCGTGCCAAGATTTTTATCGACGCCACTTACGAGGGGGATTTGATGGCCCGGGCCGGGGTCACCTATCATGTCGGGCGCGAGGCGAACTCCGTTTACCAGGAGACATTGAATGGAATCTGCGAACAGACACCCAAACATCAATTCATTGTGCCAGTGGATCCCTACAGGAATCCGGGAGATCCCAGGAGCGGCCTGCTTCCTTTCATTCAAGGCGATCCGTTGGGAACTCCGGGAGCCGGGGACTCCAGCATCCAGGCTTACAACTACCGGCTTTGCCTGACCAAAAACCCTCAGAACCGGCTTCCTATCCCGGCCCCTGAAAATTACGATCCAAACCGATTCGAACTGCTCCGCCGATATTTGCAGGGGTTGGTCAAATCTGGGAAACCGCCGTCCTTGAAACAGTTTATAAAAATTGATCTGGTGACCCCGGATAAAACGGACATCAACAATAACGGCGGTTTTTCCACCGATTACATCGGCATGAACCACGATTATGCCAATGCGACGCATGTGAGGCGCGAAGAAATCCGCAAAGAACACCGTGAATACATCCAGGGCTTCCTCTTTTTTCTCGCCAATGACGCGGAGGTTCCAGAGGCGATGCGGCAGGAAATGCAAATCTGGGGATTGTGCCGTGACGAATTCCAGGACACCGGCGGCTGGCCTCACCAGATGTACGTCCGGGAAGCCAGAAGGATGGTTTCGGGCTATGTCATGACCGAAAAAAACTGTCGTTACCAGGAGGTCGTGGATGATCCGGTGAGTCTGGCCGCTTACAACATGGATTCGCATAACTGCCGCAGAATTGTCCGCAACGGACTCGTGGAGAATGAAGGAGACGTCCAGGTTTCGCCGATGAAACCTTACCCCGTTTCCTTCAGATCAATCGTGCCGAAAGAATCGGAATGCCAGAACCTGCTGGTTCCGATCTGCCTTTCGGCGTCGCACATCGCCTATGGCTCGATCCGGATGGAACCAGTCTTTATGATCCTCGGCCAGTCAGCGGCCACGGCGGCCGTTCATGCCATCCAGCAAAAAACCAGCATACAAAACATTGACTATCAAAAATTGCGGCAGCAATTGCAGAAAGACGGTCAAATCCTGGCCTGGGAGGGCGGCAAACCGTCAGGAGGAATGAATCCCGGCGCATTGTTCGAGATAAAACAGCAAAAGCGGGATTAAACCCGTCTCATTGAACGAACCATATCCCGCCCCGGAGCCTCACAAGCATTGCCGGCTGGGAATCAAATGACCCATGAATAAATTGCACTTTCTAGATACCTAGTTGTCGTCTTTTGGATATGGTTTAAAGAGTTGAAACTTGATTACTTGGCCCGGATAAGCCAAACCGGTTGTGAGTGATCTCCATTGAGCATCTGGTCGCTGGCACAACAGGCTTGGTTTCATGGCGGCCTGAAAGCAATTTTCTTCCCACTTATGACTTTGATTACAACCTTGGCACAAATCTCCGCAATATCTGTTCCTGCATTGTGGGCCCTGGGTGCGACGCTTCTGGTCGCCCTGATCGCTTCCTTACTGTGGGGGCGAAAGCAAAAGGCTGCGGCGCATGAATCCACACTGGCACTTCGGAGAACCGAGGCGGAAATAGGAAAGCTCGAGGCCCAGATCAAAATCGATGCGCATGATCAACAGCAACAGGAAAATGCCCTGCAAAAGGACCGCGCCTTTCTTTCCACGCTCCTGGAAGAGTCTTCTGATCTGGTGACATTTCTTGGGTCCGACGGACGCATTCTAAAAGTTAACAAACCCGCAACGGACCTCCTGGGCGTTAAAAACGCCTCGTCTTTTGAAGGAAAAACCCTTCCCGAAATCATGTCGAAGTCCGGCGCGGAACAGATTCAAACCCGGATTCAACTGGTGCTCGAAACGAAGCAGGCCCTGCGTCACATAAACGAATCCGTCTTCACCCCAGCCGGGGAGCCTCGCCACCTCTTGACATCGCTTTCACCGGTGCGGGATACGAAGGGTCAAATTGTCGGAGTGATCCAGATCCAGCGGGATTTGACCAAGACCAAGGCTCTTGAGGAGTCCATCCGCGGCAGTGAGGAAAGGCGGAAGACCTTGATGGCCTGCCTGCCGCAACAGATCATTTTCAAGAACGCAGATCTGCTGGTGACCGAAGCAAACACCGCGATGTCCGCGTTTTTGGGGTTACCACTGACCGAAATCATGGGACGGAGCGAAAAGGACTTCCTACCAGCGGAGGTCGCCGCGAAATCCCGGGAGGAAGATCTGCGCATGCTGGAGTTGAGAAAACCGGAATCCTTCGTCGAACACCGCCACGTGCTCGGAGAGGAAAAAATCTTGGAGATCAATAAGGCCCCTGTTCTTTCGGAGCGTGGCGAAGCCATCGGCTTGGTGGCGGTTTACCACGATGTGACCGGTCGCCGACGAGAGGAGGAAGATCTGCGCCGAGTTAAACTTTTCCTGGAAACCATCATTGAAAACCTGCCGATCATGCTTTTCATGAAGGAGGCGAAAGAGCTGCGGATCGTGATGTGGAACAAGGCCGGGGAGGAATTGATCGGCTGTTCCAAACAAGAATTGATCGGTAAAACCGATTACGATTTCGCCGACAAGGATGCGGCGGATTTCTACGTTCGAAAAGACCGGGAAACACTGGCTTCCGGCAAACTGGTTGACACCCCAGAAGAACGTCTCGTTTCCCGGACCTTGGGGGATCGGATTGTTCACACAAAAAAAATCCCCATTTTGAACCATGAAGGAATTGCCACCCATCTTCTAGGGATCACCGAGGACATCACGGAACGGAAAGAAGCCGAAAAAGAATTGCAACGCGCGAAAGAGGCGGCCGAACTGGCGAATCGAAGCAAAAGTGATTTCCTGGCCAACATGAGCCATGAAATACGCACCCCGATGAACGGGGTGATCGGCATGACCAACCTGCTGTTGGACACCGACCTCTCTCCGGAACAAAGGGATTTTGCCATGACCGTCAAACAGAGCGGCGAGTCTCTGCTGACCATCATCAATGACATCCTCGATTTTTCGAAGATTGAAGCGGGCAAGCTGAGCTTCGAAACCCTCGATTTTGATCTTCGCGAAATGGTGGAAGGCGCTCTCGACCTTTTGGCCCAGAACGCCCAAAACAAGGGGATTGAGATTGCTTACTGGATTCAATCAGATGTCACACCGCTTTTGCGTGGCGATCCCGGGAGATTCCGCCAGGTTCTGATGAATTTGATCGGTAATGCGATCAAATTTACCGCTCAGGGAGAAGTTTACCTCGAAATCACCCGCCGCTCAGAACTGGAAAACCTGATCGAACTTCGCGTCTCCGTCAAAGACACCGGGATCGGCATCAGCGAGGAGGCCCAGGCCAAACTCTTCAAGGAATTCTCCCAGGCCGACACTTCCACCACCCGCAGGTTCGGTGGAACAGGACTTGGCTTGGTGATCTGCAAAAAGCTGGTGGAAATGATGAACGGCGAAATCGGCGTCATCAGCAAACCTGGCATGGGCTCAACTTTTTGGTTCACCGCCAAAATCGAAAAACAGTCCGGAGCGATGGCTCAGTCATCCGTGGCCAAAGAATCGCTGAAGGGTGTTTCGGTTCTGATAGTGGACGACAACGCCACCAACCGGACGATCCTCCAGTATCAGGTCGCGGGCTGGGAGATGCGGAGCATCGGCAGCGTTGCGACCGGACAGGAAGCGCTCGGCGTGTTACGCCAGAGCGCACGGCGCGGCGACCCGTGCCAGGTTGCCATCCTAGACATGCAGATGCCGGAAATGGACGGACTCCAGCTTGCCCGGCTCATCAAGGAGGATCCGGCAACCGCTGAGATAAAACTCATCATCCTGACATCCATGTGTCAGAGAATTAATCCTGAGGAGTTAAAAGCCGCCGGAGTTGCAGCATGGCTGGTGAAACCGGTAAAGCAGGCGCAACTCTATCAGTCACTCGTTTCGATCCTGGACACACACTCCGCTCATGCGCTCGTTGTGGGCCAGCTCAACTCGGATTCCATCAAATTAAGCCCGGCTGAATCCGCCCCCGAACCCGAAAAGAAGGGAAAAATCCTGCTGGCGGAGGACAACGCGGTGAACCAGAAAGTGGCGTTGAAACAACTCAAGAAACTGGGATACCACGCCGACGTTGTAGCGGACGGACTCGAAGTCCTGGAAGCGATGAAACGAATCCAGTATGACATCGTCCTGATGGACTGTCACATGCCCGAGATGGATGGTTATGAGGCTTCCAAAAACCTCAACAGTTCGCGCTATTTGCGAGACGGCAAGAAGACATTTCGGATCATTGCGATGACAGCCAACGCCATGCAGGGTGATCGTGAGAAATGCCTGGAGGCAGGCATGGACGATTACATCAGCAAGCCGGTGAAGCTTGAGGAATTGACCAAGGCTCTGGAGCGGAACTTGGAAGCGCTGCAAAATGCGGTTTCTTAGCCGTGTCCATGCAGAAGGAAAAGAAGGAAACCGCCAATGGACGCAACCTTTCCTGGAGATCGGCAAACGCTCCGTTGGCACCCGAACCAGCCCCGAAGCTGGTTCTTGAAATAATTTTCGGAGCTGGACAGCCGAGTCCAAGCGGTCATGGTTGGATTCTGTCGATCAATTCCATTCCCGTATGAACATTGCGTAGCCCGGTCTCGTCCACTTGAGATTCTGTTTATGAGAACTTTTTTCCGACTCAATACTATTGTTCAAACCTTCCTGCTATGCGGTGCGATCAACATGACCGCCACTGCGGACCAGCCGCCGCCGGGATTTGTCCCGCTGTTCAACGGCAAAGACCTGGCCGGTTGGCGGGGCGGTGACACCCAGGACCATCGAAAATACCTCGACCTGCCCGAGGATAAAAAAGCGGAACAAGACGCCAAATGGAATGCGGACATGAAGGCGCACTGGAAAGCCGAGGGGGATGAACTCGTTAACGACGGACATGGAAAATACGCCACCACGGAGAAGGAATACGGCGATTTCGAACTTCTGCTGGAATACAAAACCGTCCCGCTCGCGGATTCAGGCATCTATTTGCGCGGTGTGCCCCAGGTTCAAATATGGGACCACACCAACGCTAAGGAATTTAAGAACGGGGCGGACAAAGGAAGCGGCGGCCTCTGGAACAACAGTCCGGGCGCGCCCGGCAAAGATCCCCTGGTGCTTGCCGATAAACCGTTCGGGGAGTGGAATAAATTCCGCATCCTGATGATCGGGTCTCGCGTCAGCATCTGGCTCAACGACAAACAGGTGGTGAACCATGCGATCCTGGAAAACTATTACGATCGCAAAACACCGGTCCCAGTGAAGGGCCCAATTGAATTACAGACTCATGGCGGTGAAATTCGCTGGAGAAATCTTTTCATCCGCGAAATTGGCGCCCTAGAAGCCAATAAAATTCTCGCCACCAAAGGGGCTGAAGGATTCAAAACAGTTTTCAACAACCGTGACTTCGCCGGCTGGGCGGGTCCGGTGGACAACTATGAGATCGTTGACGGAACGCTACGATGCAAAGCAAAAAAAGGCGGCACCATATATACCACCGCCGAATACGGTGATTTTGCGGCCCGGCTGGAATTTCAACTGCCTCCTGGCGGGAACAACGGACTGGCCATCCGCTACCCTGGAGAGGGTGACACGGCCTACGTTGGCATGTGCGAACTTCAAATTTTGGATGAGCACTACGAAAGAACGACCGGTTCAAAATTGGATCCGCGTCAAACCCACGGTTCCCCCTATGGAATAGCGGCCGCAGCGCGAGGTTTTCAACGCCCCACTGGGCAATGGAATTTCCAGGAAGTGATGGTGCAGGGCTCGAAAATCAAGGTTGAACTCAACGGCTATGTGATCCTTGACGCGGACCTTTCCAAAACCACCGAGTTTCTGGCCAACACACCTCACCCGGGCAAGGATAGGACCAAGGGTCATTTTGGTTTTGCCGGACACAACGACCCGGTTGCTTTCCGCAACATCCAGATCAAGCCTTTATAATTCGCCTTCCCGGCGTCCAAGGCTTTCTGGAGAACCCCTCCGGGCAGCCTTGGTCATGCCGGGAAACACTCAACCGCCCGCCATCACCGGGCGAAATCCGGCTTCCGACAGGACCTGGGCGGCTTCGGTTCTTTTATCGCCCTGTATTTCGATCTGCCCGTCCTTGACCGTTCCGCCGGTGCCACACCGCTTTTGGATCTGCTTAGCCAGAAGTTCTTTTTCCGGAAGTCCTATCCCGACAAAATTCGTGATCACCGTCACGGTTTTTCCGCCCCGCCCTGCTTTTTGCCGGATAATGTCCACTCTGCCCCGGTTCTTCAAAGGTTTGGCGGGAGTTGAACCAGCGACTGGTTCAGCAGGGCCGGGAGGAAGACCCTCACTGCTCAGGGCAGAAAACGGGTTGGGCACAAAAGGCTTGTCGCCGTCTGACTTGTATTCCTCACGAGGCATGTTGAATTAAAAATTAAAAACAAGCTGCAGATAAGCCCAACCGGCATCTTTCGAACCAGTGGCAATCAGTGAATTCTTGACGTAATCCCCCACAAAAAAATGGCCGTATCCAGCCTGAAAACTGGCGTAAGGTTTAATTGCATAGGTTCCGACAAAGTCAATTTCACTTCCCACATAATTCCCAGCATTATTGTTCACCTCATAACCGCCGGTTGTGCGCGGCGTTCCGTTTACCTGGTAAAAGAGATCACTCGTTTCTGCCAGGAAAAACGCGTGAAAATCGAGGCTCAAAGTCAGCTTGGCCAACGGTTTGATCTGCGTGGACAACCGGAAATCATGAATGTTTTGCCAGGAAAAAAAATCCATCGCCCCATAAAACCTGTGATTGGTTGGAAAGAGGTTTTCAAAGGTTGTGTGATCTCCGTCGGCAGGATTCCCGTCTCCAGTGGCAAAATCGTATTCCAGTCCGACACGCGGTTTGAATGCGGCCTTTTCCCATGTGTAACCCCCGGCGATATGCGCGGCGAAAGCTTGATGATCCAGGCTGGCACTGGTGGCAGTCTTCTTAAATCTCCCCAGTTGCCCGGCCATTTCGAGCGAATAGTCCCAGCCATTCCATTGACCAGGAAGCGATTTCATCCGGAGACCGAGGGTGTAAATATCCCTCGGAGAAACTCCGGAAAGCGCGGGAGGGAGCCCGGCACCGATGGTGGCGGGGGATTGTGTGCTGGCGTTGCGGGCAAGCAGATAGAGTTCCGTCTCCTGTTTGGGAATCAACGTCCTGCTGGAAGCGTATATGCCGGAAAACCAGTCGTAATCGTTGGCGACATTAAAATTATTGTCATCAGGAATGATGACGCGGGAGGTGAAAAAATCGACCCATCCGGAGTCTCCCTCGATCCGCATCCTGGCGGCGTCGAAGACACGGCCCACATTGACCCAATCCGACGCCCCTATCAGACGTTCATCTCCGTAAACCATTTCCTGTCGCCCGATTTTAAACGTCACCGGAAACTTCTTCGGATCGCCCAGACTGACGTAAGCCTGGTGGAGATCAATCTGGTCTGCCTCTACATTTGGATTCCGGTCATCATTGTGGGTGGAGCTGTCCCGCATTTCACCATAGATTCCAAAATAGGAGGCCGGTTTGTAGCCGATATGAAATTTTTCCCGCAACAAAAGGTAGGTGTTATCACTGTTGCCGCCCCGATCTTGAAAATCAACGGACGGTGATCCAGCGGTTCCGAAATGCGCTTTATGTTCGCCTCGAATCCTGACCTGACCTCCGATATCCCACTTCATGAATGCTTCAGCATCCTTCCTCAAGAAATCGTTCAACAGCCCTGGACTGGGAGTGTTTTTTGCGACAGGCACAGACGTCGAGCCTGCTGTTTGAGCGTGAAGCCCGACAGACATGCTGGAAACAACAGCCGCGATCACTAAAGCATAAATTTTTTTCATATCGATGGATGGTGCCGGGCGGACTTTCTCACAATGGTTTATTTCAATCCAGAAATTGAGAAAAATAATTCATGCCTGAATGAACTTTCGCAGTTGATTTAATCCCGGTCAGTGATCCCAGCGAAGGTTCAACACTTGGCCTTCATCGCCTGATTCCACTGAAAGTTCATCGCAAGATTTGAATATGAGGTATGCGGTGAAATGGGCCATGGTCAGAGGAAGAGGATTTCGCACCAGTTCGTCGGCCCCCACCGGGGAATGTTCGGGAAATGGCAGGCCCTGGTAACGCGCCTCCACGTTGATGTTCAGTTCGTCGAAGCTGATTTTCACACTCACAGGCTGCTCCGTCAGCTTGAACTCCTTGATGAGTTCCTGAACGTTTTCCAACGCAAAAACCACCCTGCGAACAACCTCGGCCCGGGCACCGCACCTCTCCCCGAATTTGTTGACTTGATTCCGGATATACGGCGGGAGATCCCGGTTGCTAAAACTGAACGAGAGCGTTTTGGAAATTCCCAGCCTCAATATTGCATTGAGCAAAAGAACCAGGATGGTCGTAAATGAGAGCGCGGTGGCAAAAATGGGACTGAAAATTTCCGGCACCCCCCGGTACAGCCCGGGAACTATTTCCACACTGAGCCCGAAAATAAGCGGCAAACCGATGATAAAAGTCCTCCGGGCATCCAGCATCCGGGTGGTGATCAGTTGCAGCCCGGCAACAATCATAAAACTCGCCACATAGACCAGGATGGCACCCATGACCGGCGGAGGCATGATGGCAAACACCATTCCAACCCTGGGAACAAAAGCCAGAAGGATGAGGATGCCGCCGGTGGCGAACGCGATCACGCGGCTGGTGACTCCCGTCGCCAGGGCCAGTCCAAGATTGCTGGAAAACGTTGATTGCCCGACTCCGCCGCCGAGCCCGGACAACATCGTGGTCAGTCCGCTGGCCGCAATTCCCTTCCCCACGTTATGCATGTCCGAATGCCTCCAGCCGGTGTCGTTGATTTTTTGCGACAAGGTGATGTCTCCGACGGTCTTGACCATGCAGGCAGTGCTGGCGATCAGAAATGGAATGATCAGGCTGGCGTCAAATTGAAAACCGAGGTCGTGGTAGTGAGGCAGGCCCAACCAGTGTTCCGCCAGGAACAACTCTTTGTCAGCACCGCTGAACCCGCCCAGAAAAAAACTCAGCAGATAACCGGCGACCAGTCCGGCGAGGACTGGAAACAGCTTCCATTTTCCCCGGCCCCACACGGTGAGTCCAACCATCAGGCCAAGCGTGGCGCAGCTGACAAAAAACGAACCTCCATCGCCACCCGCAGGAATTGAAATGAACCGGGGGCAGCCGAGCGATATCAGTTCAATCCCTACCGTGGCGACAATCAAACCCGTGACCTCCACCGGAAACAACGAACGCAAACGATGGACGAACCGCGATAGGAAGAGTTCCACGGCGCCGGCAAACACCGTCATTCCAAACAGGAGGTGCAATCCGCCGAGCTTTCCCGCCATGATGGAGGCCGGAATGTAAACCGGGCCCATGCTGACGGGGCAGAAGTAGCCGCAGCCAACCGGACCCCGGTTGAGGGCCTGGATGATGCTGCCGATACCCGAGGCTATCATGGAGCACCGAATCAGATTGGTCGCCTGCTCCCGGTTCCCTCCGAACCCATCCACCACCAGAACCACAAAAATCCAGCCCACGGAAAGGACCGCCACATGCTGAAAACCGAGTCCTATCCGGAGAAACAAAGGGGGAATGTCATCCCGTCCATAGATCAGGTTTGCCGGTCTCTGCATCGGGCAAATTCTGAGCCCAATACCCGCCGGGTGTCGAGCCTCCTGTTCCCGGTCCAGGACATGAATCGCTTACAAAAGTGATCGATAAGGAAAAATCCGTATTTTCTTCGTGATTTTTTCCTTCGGTTCCGGCTTAAGTCTGAGGATGATAATCTGGATACTGGCTCTCTTGATCTTATCCCTTGTGGCGATCGTCGGTTATTATCAGGGTTTCATCCGCGTGGCTTTTTCGCTGGCCGGCCTCATTGTCTCGTCGATATTGGCTGTCCCGCTTTCCGGGTTGGGCCGCTGGTTGCTCTCTGTTTTTGGAATGACAAACCCGTTGCTTCTGCAAATTTTTGGCCCGGTCCTGGTCTTCCTCGCCGTCCTTGTGCTGTTTAAAATCTCCGCCTTCAGCCTCGATCGCAAAGTCGATTACATCTATAAGTACCGCAAGAGCGATTATGAACGGATGAAGTTCGAAAGGTTGAACGCCAGGGTCGGTTTCCTCCTCGGGCTTTTTAACGGCGCGGTTTATTTCCTGATCCTTTTGATTCCGTTCTACGTCTTCGGCTACCTGACCGTGCAGGTGGCTTCGGGTGAGGAAAGCTCGGGCGGCCTGAAATTTGTGAACCAGATGCGCCAGGCGATCCAGAGCAGCAGGATGGACAAGGTTCTGGCCGGAATGGATCCGGCCCCCCGCGAGTTTTACGAAGCGTCGGATGTCATCGGCCTCGTCAAAAACAATCCTCAATTGCAGAACCGTCTCAGCCAGTATCCCTCCCTGGTCACGATCATCGAACGCCCCGAACTTCAGGAACTGGTGAACGATCCTCAGCTCGCTGAAATGGTCCAGCGCCAGACCTCGTTGACGGAGATTCTGGAACAGCCAAAGATCAAGGCATTGATGAACAACCAGTCGGTATGGGAGGATGTCAAAAAACTTGGAACCGATCTCAGAGATCTGCAGCATTACCTGCAAACCGGCGTATCTGAAAAGTTCAAGGACTCACCCTTTCTCGGGCGTTGGAACCTCGACATCGACCAGACCCTCGGTTACTCCAAACGCAAGCGTCAGGCCATGTCCAACATGGAATACAATCAGATCCGCAACATGCTCATGACGCTCCTGCAAAACGGAGTTCTGACGCTGACCACCGAAGGCAAACTTTCCATCCGTTCCCGGGGGACCGGAGGCCCCGATGAGGCTATTCAGACCGTCTCGGAGGGAACCTGGAGCAAGGAAGGAAACTCCGTCACCGCGACACTCGTTCAAGCCGCCAAAAGTGAAAAAGGTGAAATCTCGATGGATTCCCCGTCCCGGCTTCTGCTCACGCGAGGCGGAATGGTCATGGTCTTCAACAAGCCCGATTGAGGCGGACCGGACCGGACGGCCATCGGGCCTGCTGGGAGTTGGCGAATCCAGCACTTTCGACTCCGGGGCAGATTTTACGGAGTTTCGTTTAAGTAGATCTTCACGTTCTTGGTGGCCCTGCCGGCGGCGACAACGTCCATTTTGCCGTCCTCGTTCAAATCGGCAAGCATCAGGTCTTCGCAGGCCATTTCGTTGTCATCCAAAAGGGTCGGCTTCCAGTTTCCGTCTCCCTGATCTTGAAAAATTTTAATTCCCACCCTGGTTCCAGGTTTGTTCATCGCCCTCCACCCGACCACAATCTGATCCCGGGCGGAAGCGGTTCCTGTTAGATTGCCGCAGGCCAATGCATGGCCATCCACGAGGGTGTCATCCAACAGTTTTCTAGAAGAAAAATCTGGGGAACCTTTTGAGGGACGGGTGTAAACCACCAGATTGGTCCCGTGCATCGGTTCAATCGCAGCAATAAAATCGAGATCTTTTCCCTTTCTCCCCGCCCGGACTTCCCCCACCCCGAGTTGAGGATTCTGATTGATGCCGGCCATTCCTCTTTGTTGCCACTTCCCCTCTTTCTCAGTAAGCAGAAATATCCCTTCCTTGCCACCGAGCAAGATTTCATGCGCCGTCGTTTCCGTGACCCCGGCCATCAATTCGAAATTGTGCGTCATGTGCATGGTTTCTTCCACCACCGAGGTTTTCCATTCTTCACCCTCGCTTTTCGGAACAGCATAGAACAAAGATTTCACACCTTCACCCTGTCCGTTTTTGTTTCCTCGCCCGTGCAAAGGAACCACCAGCAAACCCCATTGCCCCGACGCTCCCCTGGCCCATCGCATCCGGTGCACTGTTGGTTCGTGATGCAGTTTCACCGGAGTCCATTTTTGTGTCCGGTCCGCACCGGCCCTAAGATAAAAAACCGCGCCGCTGTTCACCGTGTCGCCCGGGTTCCAGCCGGCTCCGACGGCAACTTCCGCTCTGCCATCACCGTTGATATCAGCAGCGGCAATGCAGACGTTATCCTGCGGCGTCAAGTTTTCCGCGATCACATGCTTTTGCCAGGAAGGATTCTGATACCAGACGATCTGTTGTTTGTCGGCAAGCAGGATGTCTTTTTTGCCATCACCGTCCACATCCGAAACCGCCAGACCGTAACCGATGGAAATTGAGGAATCGATGGTGACAGATTTGAACTTGAATTCGGCGGATTGCAGCTGAGCCGCGAACAAGCCCAGGCAGGCGGAGGTGATGCTGGGAAGGCAAAGTTTCATAGCACAATACTAATCAGATTTTGCCGGAGAACAAACTTTCAATGCGGCCTTGTGAGGCAAAACTCGCGAAACAAAACTGTTCACAGGGATTTTTGCCACCCTTTTCCATTGCAGTTGAAACTGTTGGAAATAGGCTGGCGGGCACGTTTCACCCTTTTGGAACAGAATTGAAGAACCATGTTGACTGGCGAAATCCGCAGTAAAATTGACGCACTCTGGAATGCCTTCTGGACCGGCGGCATCTCCAATCCCCTCGAAGTCATCGAGCAGATACCTATCTGCTTTTCCTGAAGCGTCTCGATGACTTGCACACTCTGGAGGAAAACAAGGTCACCCGCCTGAAGCTGGCGAAGATGGAACGCCGCGTTTTCCCCGAAGGTTATGATGACCATCCGCGCGAACCACTTCCCTATGAAGAGCTGCGCTGGTCACGCTTCAAACATTTCGAGGCCAAGCCAAGCCGCCAAGCCCCCCCCGCACCGCGCAAAGCTTCTGCGTGCCCAAGGCCGACCTCGTCGCGCAGGGTTACGACCTCTCGCTCAACCGCTTCAAGGAAGTCGTCCACGCCGAAGTCGCGCATCGCCCGCCGGGAGAGATTTTGAAAAGCCTCGCCGCGTTGGAAAAAGAAATCACCACGGGGATGCAGGATCTGGAGGCCATGTTGAAATGAACTATGTGAACCATCGCGCCGAAGTCAGGCCCAAAGGGCCGTCATCCTCAATCCTGTCCAACGGTCTGGGTATGCGTCCCACCCGGCGTGGTTATCGCGGCCATTCAGACCGCCAGGATTTGTTTATTGTCCATTTCCCAGCCCGTTGGGCTGGGCTGAGGAATGGCGCGCCTTTGGCGCTGAACCTCCGGCCCAAGGGGCCGACATCCCTTAGCCCAGGCCATCGGCCTGGGTATGCGTGTCGACAAATTCTGCGGCCTGAAAGGCCGCGATAACCCCTCGCCACTATGCCGCAATCATTATCCCGCATTCTGATTCATCTGGTGTTCAGCACAAAGAACCGCGAGCGCATCCTCACTCCTGCAATTCAATTGGAACTGCATCCCTACCTCGCTGGTGTTCTCGACAACATTGAATGTCCTTCATTGCAGGTCGGCGGCGTAGAAGACCACGTTCATTTGTTCTTTGGCCTGCCCCGCACCCGCACCATCGCAGATGTGGTGGAGACGGTGAAAACCAGTTCGTCCAAATGGATCAAGACCAAAGGCTCGGCGTTCGCGGATTTCCATTGGCAGTCGGGCTACGGTGCATTTTCCGTCAGCCAGTCAGATGCGGATGCGGTCGTGGCCTACATCCGCAACCAAGAGCAGCATCACCAGAAGATGACGTTTCAGGATGAATACCGGCGGTTGTTGGAACGGTATCAGGTCGCATTCGATGAAAAATATGTGTGGGATTGAGATACAGTTGCGCCCGGTTTATCGCGCTCCGTTGGGGAGCGGGAATGTTTTGGTGGTTCGTTACCCAGGGCGTTGGGGTTTGAATCCGGTGGGATGGGCCGGGGCCATCGTGAACCGATGCGACCGGATACGGGGCGGTTATCGCGGCCCTTCAGGCCGCTGGAATAGGTTGATTGTCCGTCACCCAGGGCGTTGCCCTGGGCTAAGGAATGACGGCCCTTTGGGCCTGAAGCATGGTGCCGATTCGCACCGCCGTGCCAGCGCCAACGGCGCGCCATCCCTCAGCCCAGGGCATCGCCCTGGGTCTGTGTGCCGCAACGTCCAGCGGCCTGAAGGGCCGCGACATGGCGCACACCTATGGCGCGGCGCGAAACCGCCGCCGGGACTGGCCTTTAATCCGAACGCACTGCCCAAGACCACGGCATTGCCGAAGCAGACGATTGAGCAACTGCAACGGTTGGAAACGCAACTGCGTGAGAGCAGACTGCCTCGAAAAGCAGTTCGGTCGGCGGCCCGTGATCTTCTACTCGAACGGCTACGAGCACTGGCTGTGGGATGACGCGAATTATCCGCCGCGCGAGGTGCAAGGTTTTTTCAAGAAGGCAGAATTGGAATTGCTGATAATCGAGGCGGTGCCGCTCTTCCAACATTACTCCGATTTGCAATGCGGCGATTGGCCCGCGCTCCACCCCTTTCAGCCTCCAACTGGCCCCTGATGATTTGACAACCAGAGTTCCGACAACTATCTCATTTCGACCTTACAAACTGAAATTACTATGAACGAATACCTGGAACGTGTCGTGGACCTGACCGATCCCGACATCAATTTCATCTACAACATGTCTGTCGATGAGGCGCGCCGTCGTGTCCTGCATGGAACCCCGGAGGATGTGCGGCAGATTGACGGATCGTTTTGCCTTCTGGCCAATGAGGGTAAACGGGTCCGACTCGCCCGCTCGCTGGACAGGCCCATGCGTTATTTTCTGGCCAAGAGGGTCGAGGGCCCGGCTCTGATCGTTGCGAATCGAATTGATAAAATCCATCAATGGCTGGTTGCTGAAGGTTTTGGAGGACAATTCCATCCCAGTTACACCCGGATGGTTCCAGCCCACCATGTGGTTGAACTCAAGCTCATCGGATGCCCTGATCCGGACCCGATCTACACCCGCTTTTTTGCTCCTGAAAGGAACAAACTCGGACGCGATTTTAACGAGATTGGACAGCTCTACATCACCGCCCTGGCCGACGAGATCGGCAAATGGCTCAAAAGCGTTCCGGCTCATGAACCGATCGGGGTCTGTTTTTCCGGAGGGATCGACAGCGGAACAGTGTTTGTAGTCACCTACCACATGTTGCTGAAGTTAGGGATGAATCCCTCCAGGCTGAAGGCTTTCACTTTGAACCTTGGAGATGGAAAAGATGTCGATCAAGCCAGGCAGTTTTTGAGCACACTCGGATTGGAATATTTTCTCGAAGTAATTGATGCCAACCCCGCTGAACTGGACATGGCCGAAACCATCCGGGTAGTCGAAGATTACAAAACCCTGGACGTCGAGGCCGCAGCCATGGGCATGCTGCTTTGCAAGGGAATCCGGCGGCGTTATCCCGACTGGAAACTCCTGATGGACGGCGATGGCGGTGACGAAAACTTGAAAGATTATCCCATCGAAGAGAATCCGGAACTCACAATCAGAAGCGTGATCCACAACCGGATGCTCTATCATGAAGGGTGGGGTCTCGGGACTATGAAACATTCGCTCACCTATTCCGGAGGGCTCAGCCGTTCTTACGCCCGCACCTTCGCCACCGGGCGAAAATTCGGGTTCGACGGATTCAGCCCGTTCACACGGCCACAGGTCATTGAGGTTTCGGAAGGGATTCCTTACATCGACATCACCGGTTACGACGTGCAAAAACTGTATGATTTGAAGGGCGAGGTCGCGCGGCTGGGAGTTAAAGCCGTGACCGGACTGGACATGCCGGCGTTTCCCAAAAGACGTTTCCAACATGGTGCCATTGATGCCATCTCCCTTCGGAAACACCTTCCCGCGAACGAAGCTGAATATCGCAAAAAATTCCTGGAGATTTATTTGTAACCGCCGACACAAGGCTGTCGGAACCGCCACAGGGTTTTCCATCACTTTGAAAAATGTCTGATTCATGAAGCCCCTTTTATTCGAACCGACATCCTCCTGGATTCTCGAAAAAAGAGGGGCTCGAAACAGCGTGTCGGCCAATCAGCCGCACGCATTTCTGTTTGAAACCGAGATTGATCGCGATGGGCTCCTTCAACCCACCGCCACCATTTTTCTCACCAACAAGGAATGTCCGTTCCGCTGTCTGATGTGCGATTTGTGGAAGAACACGCTTGTGGATCGGGTGGAGCCTGGACAAATAACTGAACAGATAGATTTTGCAATCAACCGGCTGGCGCCTCCATCACCGGTTACCCAGTTCAAGCTTTACAATAGCGGCAGCTTTTTTGATCCCGGAGCCATCCCCGAACCGGAATATCAGGCGATCAGCGAGCGTTGTCAGGGCCTCCACCGGGTGATCGTCGAAAGCCACCCCGCATTCATCGGGTTCAGGACCACAGATTTTAAGCAATGTCTCCCCACCACCACGTTGCTCCAGGTGGCCATGGGATTGGAAACAGCTCATCCGGAGGTTCTCCGATCGTTGAACAAAAAGATGACTCTGAACCAGTTCTCCCGGGCAGCGTCTTTTCTTCATGGAAATAAAATCGAGCTTCGCGTTTTTGTGCTTTTGAAACCTCCTTTTATGGAGGAGGGCGAAGCTTTGGAATGGGCCTGCAAATCTATTAATTTCGCCTTCGAACAGGGCGCATCCGTTGTTTCCATCATTCCAACCAGGCTGGGAAACGGGGCGATGAACCATCTGGAGTCGGTCGGAGAGTTCACCCTCCCGCATTTGGAATCACTTGAAACAGCGCTGGATTATGGCATAAACCTCCAGCGTGGCGTCGCTCTGGCCGATCTTTGGGATCTTGAAAAATTCAACCGGTGTGACAGCTGTTTTTCACCACGTCGAAAGCGGCTGGAACTGATGAATCAAACCCAGCGGCTTCTTTCGCGCATCGAGTGCAATCAATGCAACCGCAGCTGAAACAAGGTGGAGAATTTTGACATAGTCATCTGCGGCTCCGGTTTCGGCGGTTCGATAATGTCGATGGTCGCCCGCTCGCTCGGTTACCGTGTGCTGTTGTTGGATAAAGGGGAGCATCCACGATTCGCCATCGGAGAATCCTCCACCCCTTTCGCCAATCTCCTGATTGAAAAAATCTCGACCGAGTTCGGTCTGCCCGGGCTCTTTCCTTTCAGCAGTTATGGAACTTGGCGGAAACATTATCCGGGGATTGCATGCGGGTTGAAGCGGGGGTTCAGCTTTTTCAACCATCAACAGGACCGCCCCTTTGAACCGACAGCCGCAACTCAACTACTCGTTGCGGCAAGTCCCAACGACCAGGTTGCCGACACCCACTGGTATCGCCCTGATTTTGATGCATGTCTGGTCCGACAGGCGCTCGATCTCGGAATCGACTTCAGTGACCGGACAACCGTGGAAACATTCGCCGTTTCAAACAACAACGCGGTCTTGAAAATCAAACGGGACGGGGTTGGGCGCACGATCAATGCCGGTTTGTTTCTCGACGCTTCGGGCCCTCGCGGATTTCTCTGGAACCATTTTAGATTTCCCAAGATTCCCGCAGAACATCTCCCCCCCACCCTTGGACTCTTCAATCATTTTGTCGGTGTACCGAGCTGGGAGGCCGCCTCGGGTTGGAACGATCCAAACGCGCCTTACCCGGTGGAC
>Ga0163144_10006914_pt1 | contig 24967 bp, 17 predicted proteins | sample OliLak19BULKMAT1_FD_123175 | JGI IMG/M metagenome (GOLD analysis project Ga0163144, IMG submission 123175) | Freshwater microbial mat bacterial communities from Lake Vanda, McMurdo Dry Valleys, Antarctica - Oligotrophic Lake LV.19.BULKMAT1 | ecosystem: Environmental > Aquatic > Freshwater >... | reverse complement strand
TGTCCGCCGGGGCGCTGGCGACCGTGCTGTCGCGCAGAGCCCGCCGGCGAAGAGACGATTAGAGTAGCAGCGGGTCGCAATGGATAGGTGGGAGCGTCAGGCAAGGGACCGCAACGTCGTATCAACCACGGAGGCACGGAGGACACAGAGCCTCACGGAGGCCTGAATTTATTTATTTTCTGAGAAAAAATAAGTCACTGCTCCGTGCCCCCTCTGTGTCCTCCGAGCCTCCGTGGTTAATACGAGCTCTCGAGTCGTCGCGTGGCGCCACCCGCACACCCATGGCGATCCGCCAGTCGAAGCGGGTCAGTGTGTGGTGCTGCCGCCGAGGGTCCGCCGCGAGCTGCTCTTGGTCTGCGCTCCGGTGCCGAAGGGACCGCCCACGTTGGCCGCGATCGCCTCCGCGTCGCACGCCTTCAGGTACGTCGTCAGCACCTCGGCCCGGTGCGGCAGGAACACCTCCTTCAGCGCGGGAGAGATCTCGCCGTGCTCGTCGATGTGGACCTCTCCCAGGCTCTTGGGAAACGTCAGACCGCAGCCGAGCTTGCGCTCGGGCCCGAGGAGCTGCTCGGGCGCGTGGCAGCCGGCGCACGACTGCACCGTCGCGCGCCGCACGATGGCGTCCGCGTCGAGCGGATCGTCCGTCGGGCAGTCTTCGCCAAGGTGGTTGTTGCTGATGTAAATGTCGATGGTATTGATGAGCTTGGCGTTGCCCGCCGCGCGGGCCGGATAGTCATTGACCGCCTCGCCGCCGAGGGCGCTCTCACCGCTCAGGTAAGGTTGACTGATGACCATGCCCATGTGCTCGACCCGGCTCGCCGACAGCGATGACACGCTGCTGTAAGCAAAGTCCTCGACGAACCACCCCTGGCCCGTGTCCTCCATCCCCTCCGGCATCACGCCGAACAGGTGCGGCATGGGGTTGTTGCCGGCGGTGCGCTGGCTGAACCGGAGCCCCCCGTCTTGCCCCCTCGTGAGCCCGAGCTCGCGCATTTCCCAGTGCTCGTCCATGTGCTGGCTGACCCGAACCTGACCCCGCGCGCCGTAATAACCCGCGCCGCCGCCGCCCGGCCCGAAGCCCAGGTTGCTCAGCGGCCGCGCGAAGCCGGGCAGCCCGTCGATGAAGAAGCCGCGGAGCATCTCGGCGCGCACCTTCGCATCGGCCTCGGCGCCCACCTTCTGCCAGAAGTCCGCCACCGGCCGGCACCCGAGCAGGTTGCCCGGGTGCGGGTTGGGAATCGACATCTCGAAGATCAAGAACACGCGGTCTTCGGGGTCGGTCAAGCCCGACTCTTTCGCATAGACGATGCGGTATTCGCCGCAGGTGTCGGCCGCGAGCGGCATGAGGTCGAAGCGATTGACGACCGCCACCGGAAAGAAATGATCGCGGTCCCCGGGCGTGAAGAACCCGGTGCTCTTCGCCAGCGCCCCCTCGGAGCGCGGGCAGAGCGCGGCCGGGCCGTTCACGTGCGCCGGATTCGAGGGCGAGTCGCAATGGGCCTCCTCCGGGTAGACGCCGCCGGCCGTATCGTTGTTCTGGTCGAACATCTGCGCCAGGAGCCTCATCGGCGTGGTGTCGACGTCGCCTTCGATCGCCAGCAGCTCCGTGAGCACCAGGGCGAGCGGCAGCTCCGCGAGAGACTCGGGCTCGGTCACCAGCAGGGCATTGCTGTCGCTCGCAATGCTCAGGGTCTCGTCGCACTCGGGGACCGCCGTCCGGTCGAGCCAGACGTCCCGCTGGTACGGCGCCGTCTGGTTGCAACCTGCCGCCGCGAGAGCGACGAGCACCCACGCGAGCTTGGAGGAACGGGCGAGTCGGGGAATCGAGGTCATGGTGTCTCCAGAGTGGTTCGAGCATCACAGAGCAAGGTCCGATCCAGCAGCCCCGACCCGTCCACACCGTGCAAACCTCGCTCGCTCCCCGGTCCAGCGCGCCCGACCGTGCAGCCGACTGCTCACCACCGGCCCCGCGACAGGCAATGTGTGCAGCCCGGCGCACACTCTGGATCGTACACGCGCCCGTCCCGGGAATGACGCGCTTCGGGCAATCACCCCACCGTGTCCTCTTGCCGCTTGCGCGCGACCGGCCTACGGCTGCCCCCCATGCGTGGGCCCCGCCTGCTTCTCTGGATCACCGCGCTGCTGCCCGCGCTGCTCGTGCTCGCCTTCGACACGCTCTCGCGACGCGAGATCTTCATTGCCCGCGCCGGCCCACCCATCGGCGGGTACATCGGCGGCGCGGCGCTGAGCCTGGCCCTCTGGGGCCTCGGGCTCGAGGCGGCGCGCCATCCACGCCTCGCCGTCCGCGTCGCCGCGCTGGTGCTGCTGGGCCTCACCGCCGCGTTCGGGATCGGCGGACAGCTCCTGTTCCACACGACGGCGCACGAGTATTTCAATCGCGACGCGGTGATCTTCTCGATCAACCTGCTGCCCATCATCCTCGATTACCTGCTGCAAAACCCGGTCGCCAACGGCGTCGTCGTGGGCGGGGCGGCCACCCTCGCGGTGAGCTACGCCATCTTCCGCCACCGCCGGGCCGGGCCGCGAAGGCGCTTCGCGAACGTGGCGGCGGTGCTGGGGCTGGCCGCGTGTCTGTTCACGGCCTTTGGCCCCTTCCGGGTGCCGGCGCAGAAACACGGCCTCCCACCCGACGTGCTGTTCTGGCATGCCGCGGGCGGCCTCGGCCTCTACGCGATCGGGGTCATTCCCAAGCCAAAGACGTTGCCACCTGGACAGCACGTCGCTCCCCCACAGTCGGTTCGCCCGGTCTCCAAAGACGCCCCCTCGATTGTCCTGATCTTCGGCGAGAGCGTGCGGCGCGACGAGGTCTGCGCCTTCAAGTCCGCCGATTGCGACAAGAGCCCGCGCCTCGACGCAGCCGCGCCCGAGCGCATCGGCTTCGCCCGATCGTTCGCGGTGGCCTCCTGCACCGAGGTCTCCAGCGCCATTTTGTGGTCCGGACTGCCCATCACCGCCTCCACCGAGGCCATCCAGGCGGCGCCGCTGCTCTGGGATTATGCCAGGTCGCGCGGCTACCGGACAGCCTACCTCACCTCGCAAAACCTGGCCTTCCAGGATCAGGGCTTGTTCCTCCGCACCAGCCAGATCGACGAGAAGCGCGAGGCCCGCGACAGGATGAAGCACGCCGATCTGGACATCGGCTCTCCCGACGAGCAATCGGCCGCCGAGGCGCTCGCTTTCCTGGCGAAAGACGGCCCCGGCTTCGTCGTGCTGCACTTCTCCAACACCCACCTTCCCTACCGGCAAGTCCCCGGCATGACCCCGAACCAGGGCCAGGGCGACGGCGCCGACGCGCGCCGGGCACGCTACCTGAACAGCCTGGTCTTTCAGGACGCGACCATTGGCGACTTCCTCGATCAGCTCCGCAAGACCGAGCGCGGCAAGAAGGCGATCGTGATCTACAGCGCCGACCACGGCGAGGCCTGGGGCGAGCACGACTCGTTCACGCACACGTTCGATCTTTACGCCGAGCAGATCAACGTCCCGCTATGGGTCGACGCCCCGGAGGGCACGCTCAGCGACACCCAGCGCGCCGAGCTCTCGGTCGCCGCCGCCGCCCGGCCGGTGTTCACGCCCGACGTGAGCGCCACGGTGCTAGACCTCCTCGGCGCGCTGGACGACCCGGGTTGCGCCGAGCCCGCGAAGAAGCTGGCCGGCGCGAGCGTTCTCCGTCCGGCACCCGTGCAAAGAGACATGGAGATCTCCAACTGCCCGCCGTTCCGCGGCTGCTTCCCCGAGGCGTGGGGGCTCGTCCGCTGGCCGCTCAAGCACCATTTCATTGGCCGCGAGCTCCAGTCCGTGTGCAGCAATCTCGAGACCGACCCCGCCGAGACGTCACCCGTCTCCCCCGCCGCCTGCGCCGACCTGCGAGCGTCCATCCTGGCCCGGTACCCGCCGCGCCCCGACCGGAGCTACCCGCCGGCGCCGACCGGAGCAAGCCCGCCCGCACCGACTGGAGCAACCCCGGCCGTCCCCTCCGCAATGGTCTCGGCCACCCCCTCTGCCTCGGCCTCGGCTGTCCCCTCGGGCTCGGCCGAGACCGTGCCCGCGGGTACCAGATGACGAGCCCGGCGCGGCGAAGCATCACTGTCGTCGCGGGTGTCTTGATTGGCACTCTCGGGGCCGTCCTCGTGTACCGCAACGTGGCGCCGAGCGCCAACGGGTCTTCGCCGTCGACCGCGCCGACCGCCGCCGCGAGCGCGGCAGATGCAGGCGACGACGGGCGCGACGGCGAGACGGGTGCCGCTTCGGGCGACGCTTCGGCAGAGGCCGCCGCGGCGGATCTGGACGCCTCCCCGGGAGACGCCGCGACCCCGGACGAGCCCGAGCCGGCGACGCTCGAAGCCCAGCGAGAGAGGCTGTTTGCCCAGCTCGCCGCGGCGGGCGGAGTGACCGCGGAAGAGCTGGCCAGGGTGCGGGCCATCTTCGCTGCGTCGCCTTATCTGGGGCAGGGCAACCCCGCGATCACGGTTCACCCCATGACCCGGGCCCAGTGCCGCGAGAGGCGGGCAAAGGCCACCCTGGCAGCCGGCGAGCCGGGCCTCTGCGGCAAGAAGAACATGGTGCCCATCTTCGATCCCGCGGCCGGCGAATCGAAGGAGACCGCCAGGGTGTGCATCGATCAATACGAGTTCCCGGACATCCCGTGTGAATACCCGGTGGTGAACGTCCAGGCGAACGAGGCGGCCGACATCTGCCGCGCCGTGGGCAAGCGGCTGTGCGACGCGCACGAGTGGGAGGGTGGCTGTGCGGGGGCGCTGCGCTCCCCCGACGTCGAATACTCCTGGAAGCACGATCGCCGCTATTCGTCGGGGATGCACAACCTGAAGCGCGAGCTCGTCTGGGCCTACGGCCCGAAGAAGGACCACGGCCTGTGCGCCACGAGCAGCAGCAAGAGCAAGAGCTGCCCCGGCGGCGGCTGGAAACAGTGCGGCTCGAACACCTACCCGACAGGCGCCTTCCCGGAGTGCAAGAGCCGCTTCGGCGTGTACGACCAGCACGGCAACGCCGCCGAGCACATGAACCTGCCGCTCCGCCCCGAGGACATGATGTCGCGCGGCACGGCCGGCGGCGTCACCGAAATGAAGGGAAGCTGGTTCATCTTCTCGCGCGGCGAGCCCCACCTGGACGACTGCCGCTGGCGCGAGCCGAGCTGGCACGAGAGCCGCGTCTCGGACCCGGGCAGCCACCGCAACTACCACCTTGGATTCCGCTGCTGCAAGGATCGATAGTTTATCGCGGTGGTGCTCGATCAGGCGGTGATCGGGACCAGGCAGACGAAGCGGGCGCCGCGGGTCCCGGCGACTGGCTCGTACGACAGGGTGCCTCCGTGGCGGCGGACGATGTCGGTCGAGATCGAGAGCCCCAGGCCGGTGCCTTGCCCGCGCGGCTTGGTGGTGAAGAACGGGTCGAAGATCCGTCGCGAAATCGCCTTGGCCACCCCGGCGCCGTTGTCCGCGATCGAGATGCCCACGCGCTCGCTCTCGACCCATGTCCGGATCTGGATCTCGGCCTCCAAGGGCGCGACCGCCGCGTCACCACCCGAGGCCGGCGCCCCGCCCGATATCGCCGCCGCGCCCGACGCGGGTCCCACGCCCGACGGAGGGGCGCCGCTCTCCTCCACGGCTTGAATGGCATTGACGAGCAGGTTCATGAACACCTGGTTCAGCTCGCCGATGCGGCACACGACCGGGGGCAGAGCACCGTAGTCCTTGACCACCGAGATGTTCGCGTTGCGCAGGCGAGGTCCGAGCAAGACCAGCGTCTCTTCGAGGCCCGCGGTGATGTCCGAGGGGACGGACTCGCCCGAGGTGCGCGAGAAGCTCTTGAGGTTGGTGACGATGCGAACGCTGCGATCGACGGCCCGCCGGATGACCGTGGAGATGCCCACGAGGTCGTCGAGCGAGGCGTCGAGATCGACCTCTTCGCGGAGCTTCTGGAGGCGCTCGCGCTCGCCTTCCGGCAGCCACGGCTCGACCGCGCGATACGCCTCGACGGTGCGCCGCAGGTCGGCCACCATGGTCTCGAGCGGGGCGGCCGCGCCCGCGATGGCGTTGAGCGGATTGTAAATCTCGTGGGCCACGCCGGAGACCAGCTCGCCAATCGAGGCGAGACGCTCGCCCTGGATCAGCGCTGCCTGCGTCCGCCGCAATTCGTCCAGGGCGCCGCGCAGCTCGGCCGTGCGCGTGAGGACGTTGGCCTCCAGCCCGGCGCGCTCGTGCGACAGCTCGGCAATGGTGTGTGCCAGTCCATTGCGCATGCGCTCGACGCTCTCGCCCAGGCCGACCACTTCAATGGGGCCGAGGACGGGCAACACCGAGGCGTCGAGCTTGCCTTTTGCGACCAGGTCGGCGCGCGACGCGAGCTCGGTCATGGGGCGCGAGAGCTCGCGGGCGGCGCGGGCGACGACGCCGCCGACGGCGATGACGAGCAGGGTGAACGAGGCGAACAGCGCGGTCGTCGAGCGGACGTCCTGCTCCAGCGTCGAGGAGACGGCGAGGGCGCGGTAGAGACCAATCGACGAGAACAGCGACAGCGCGCCCATGAACGCGGCGGGAAGGCCGAAGTCGCGCGTCATGCGCTGTTCCAGGGTGATCGGCTCGACCTGGACGGCGATACCGGTCCAGTGGGAGAGGCGCGAGACGGCGGGGGCGCAGGTCTCGCGGTGCCAGGCGCGCTGGTAGAACGACACCCCCCACGAGAACAGGGCGCCGAACCCGAGCTGCATGATCGCGTCGCCGACGATGGCCGGGGCCTTGACGCTGACGCCGCCGACGACCGAACAGACGAGCCAGAGACCGAAGTTGAGGTAGGCGAGCGAGGTGGGGAGTGTGGTGGCCTGACGGAGGCCGCGGGCGAGCACCGCTCGGTCGCCGCCGGGGCCCGCGTCGAGCGCGCGAACCACATGGCGCGTCAGGGGCCAGACGGTGAGGGCGAAGCCCAGTGTCCCGAGCAACGCCAGAAAGGGCACCACCTGGAACCAGGCCCGGAACATCACGTCACTCTGCGTCCGAAGGAATGCCACGCTGAAGAGCAACATCACGTGTCCGCCGACGATCCCGGCCGTCATGGTCGACTCGGTGAGGTGCGGCCGCAGCGTGTCGCGCAGCGCCCGGTCGTCCTGGGGGGTGTCGCCGGGCTCGATGACGCGCCGGTAGATCGCGCGCCGCATGCTGCCCGCCATGAGGCCGAAGGCGAGCGCCGCGACGAGCGCGCCGAGCCCCTCTTCGGAGAGCAGCGGCACGACCGACACCGGCCAAACGGCGACGCGGACGAGCGCCAGGACGGTGTACCCCGTCTCGGCGCGCGGCAGCAGCGCCCGCGCGAGGACCGCGGAGACGATCATGGACGCGAGAAAAACGACGGCGGCCAGCCGCATGCCGAGCGCGGCCGGGAGCACCGCGGAGGCGAACAGCAGCGCGGAGAACAGCTCCCATCCGGCCGCCGCCACCTCGGCGCGGACGAACGTGTTCTTGATCCGGTTCAGCGGAAACGAGCGAACCATGGGCCGTCGCGCTTCCTACGCCGCCTCGCGGCGCGAAGCGAGCGCGCCCTCCGGGCGGAGCACGATCCGCCGAGTGTTACGCGTTGGCCGCCGGGCGCCGTTTCCGCTAGTGGAAGGAGGATGCTCGGGCGTGCGCCGCTCGCTTTCTTGTGGATCTCGGCCGCGGTGCTGGCGTGCAGCGCTGCGCCCGAGCCGCCTGCGAGCGCGCCGCCCGCACCCGCAAAAGCGACCGGTTCGACTGCCTCCGCCGCACCGGCGGTGGTCGCGAGCGCCGAGCCCGTCAAAGATGCGCCCGACGCCATCCCGCCCGACCCGGCCGCGACGGCCGACTCGCCCGCGACCGAGGCGCCTCCGCCCGCGAGCCCGCGCCTCACCAGCCGCGGCTACATCAGCTTCATCTGGCGGCGCCCCAAGGTGGAGTCGCTGTTCATTGGCTATGTCCGACATGGTCAGTCCGTCGCCCTCAAGTCGACCGAGACCGTCGTCGGTGTCGGGTGTCCGGGCGGTTTCTATCGCATCGAGCCGCGGGGCTATGTTTGCAATGACCGCACGGTGACGACGAGCCCGAACGAGCGGTTCGTCGCCGCGGCCCGGGCGACCGATCCGGGGGCCGGGCCGTTCCCCTACCGATACGCCCTCTCGAACGGCTCACCCATGTACAACCGCGTCCCGACGCGCGACGAGCAGGTCCGCTTCGAGCGCACCTACGGGCCTGTCGGCAAGTGGCGAGCCCTGGACAGGGCCATTGCGGCGCACGGCGATCTGGCCTTCCCCGACATCATCGCAGCAAAAGACAGCGCGCCCCCGTTCTTGCTCGACGGAAAGCCCGCCGACACCGACCGGATGGGGCTGATCCGGCAGACCATTCCACTCGGCTCGATGCTGTCGTTCACCAGGGCCTTCGAGGCCGAGGGGCGGACATGGCTCCTCTCGGTGGACCAGACCCTGGTGCCGGCCGACCGCATGAAGCCTTTTCGGCCGAGCGCGTTCCACGGGACCAGGCTGGGCGGCGACATGAAGCTGCCCCTCGCGTGGATGCGAAAGACCGAGAAACCAAGGTACAAGAAGCTGGCGAGCGGAGAGCTGGAAAAGACCGGGACCACGTGGGCAGTGCGCACGTGGGTGGGGCTCTCCGGCGCAAGGGTCGAGTCGGGCAAAAAGACCTACCTGGAGACGCTGGAGAGCGACGGCGCGGGCGGGCGCTTCTACGTGCACGAGGCCGACGCGACGGTGGCCGAGGCCAAGGAGAAGCTGCCTTTCGGGGTGCAGCCTGATCGCAAGTGGATCCACATCAGCATCTCGAAAGGCACCCTGATTGCCTACGACGGAATGACACCCACGTATGCCACGCTGATGTCGCCGGGCAAGGGCGGATTGCCGCAGAAGGGCAAGAGCAACGTGGACGCGGCGACCACCCCGACAGGCACCTACAACATCACGTTCAAAGATCGGGCGGCCACCATGTCACCGGAGACCGGCGAGAACCGCTCGTTCTGGATCCAGGACGTGCCGTGGACGCAATATTTCGATCCCCCGTTCGCGCTGCACGCCGCCTTCTGGCACGAGCGCTTCGGCGAGCCGACGAGCGCCGGCTGCGTCAACGTCTCACCGATCGACGCAGAGTGGCTGTTCGGCTGGAGCGACCCGCCGGTGCCCGAGGGCTGGCAGGGCGCGACAGGAGCGGGCGCGACAAAGGAGAACGGCCCGACGACGACGGTGGTGGTGCAGCGGTAGCCAACCCCCGCGGTCCGCCTACTTCAGCATCAACGCCCCGGTGTGACCTTCTGACCTTTGCGGTCGATCTTGAAGCGCAGCCGATAGATGTCGGGAATGTCCACACGGTCCTTGGGGAGGCGATGAACGACGCCGAGGCGGGTGAGCTCGTCGAGGATACGCTGCCCGGCCGCGCCGAAGTCATCCTCGACCTCTTCCGGAAGCCTGGAGAACGCATTGACAACGTCGCTGACGGAGGCCGGCAACCGGACGTCTTTCAACAGGTCGAGCCGCAGGATCACCGGATGCTCCTCTTGCATCTCCACCACCCGACGATGCGACGTTTCGCGCAACCCTTCTTTCAGCTCCTCTGGAGCGAGCAGACGCATGTACTTGCCGCCTGGCGTCACGTTGAGCGCGTGACTTGCAGCGCTCTTGAACAGCGTGATCATCGAGCGGGGCGCGATGATGCCGTGCGCATCCCTCAAATGATTCGGTACCCAAGTCCACGAGTATCCCGATCTCGGATCTGTGCCACTGCCCATGCGCTCACCTACGATGTGCGCCATCAACATAGACTGTGACGGGTTGCCTTCCTCGGGAAGATCCGCTGGGGGCATCCATCCGAGCAACTCGTGCAACGTCAACTGAAGCTTCCACTTTCCCGAGGTCAACCAGACGCGCAGACCATCATGCGTCGCCAGATGCCGAACGAGAAGACGGTACAAGGACGAGACGCTCCACCGCAGAGTCTCCGCTCGGGCCAAGAGCTTGCTCACGTCCGCCGTGTTCGCCACGGACTCATCAAAGAGATCCCGCCGCAAGAAGATCTTGGCGCGCACGTGCCGGTAGCGGTTCGACAGAGACAACCACAACGCGAGCAATGGAGGTAACACGCGTCGTCGGATCTCGCGGCTTCGAACGCCTATCTTGTCGAGGTGGTCGTATGTGACGACGAGCGTTCGATCTCTCTCTGCAAGCGCGCGCTCGAGCTGATCGAGCCATGCGACGAGGCGCGCCGTATCATCGAGCGCCGGGAGCCAGTGCGCAGGATCCGCGGGAGCTTCTTGCCACTTTGCAACGAACGGCGGCGGTTCAATAACGACCCCGTGGTCCGCGATGGCAATGCGGCCGATGAGGTGCCCAAGCCAGAACTTGCGAATCGTATCCTCCACAGGCCCCGGGCCGCGCGCAAGATCCTCGAGCACGAAACGCGAGGCATGCTCCATTCCCGTTTCGCAGAAACCCACAGTCCAGGTGCGTCGGATCGCGCTCTCCGCGACGTCACGCCCCAAGAGGCGCGCCCCCTCGGGGGTCTGCAAAAAATGAAAAAGAGCAGACTTTCCCACGCCACGTTCGCCCAACACCAAGACGACCCGATCGTCCAGAACACGGCGATGCTCCGGGAGCGGGAGAAAAACCCTGGTGATGGCCTCGGGCGAGAGATCGGCATCGGTCTCGAGAGCGCTCATCTCCTCGATGAGCGCTCGACGTTCGGGCTCATCCAGCGACTTTGCCACCATCGGTCGGCTCCTCTTCCAGCTCGTCGTTGTCGGTGAGTGACGACCGCCCACACCGCTCGATGATTCGACCGCGAAGCGCCGCGAATGCCTCGCCGTCGATGACGGTCTTGTCGATGTCATCAATGCGGTCGACGCGACCGATGCTGTCGTACTGCGGAATGACCCAGGGGAAGTGCATTGCCGTCTCGTCGTTCACCTCCGGTAGGTCGTCCTTCCGCTGCGCATAGATGCGCTCGTAGATCGTAGGAGTGAAGGCTTCATGGAGCGAGAGCGCCCAACCATCTCGGATGCGGGCGTACTCTTCGCCCCTCACCGGCAGGGGCACGAAGCTTTGTACGACAACGACTCGGAGATCCTTTTCGTCTCGGCGACGCACGAGCGCTTCGAGTACGAGCTGGAAACCATCGAGCGTTGCCCGGGCGGCCCGCCCCACCAATACGTCGACATGCGCCAGTGCGTGGAGCGAAAGTCCACCAAGATCGTGCAGCCCTGCTCGCGCATCGAGGAAGATGTAATCGGGTTTCAGTCGCTGCTTGACGTCGGCAAGAATTGCCCGCAGCGCCGCCTCGACCGCGCTCGGCTCTCCGTTTGCACGCGGGGCATAGTCGAGACAGGCCAGACGCTCGACGTAGCTCCAATCCATGGCGCCAACGGGATACACCGTGATTTTGCCTTTACCTTCTTCAATGGTCGCAGAATAGAGCTCGATGTCCTCGCGATTTATCGCCCCCGTTGCGGCGTGCTCGGAGAGAAGGTCGAGGATGCCTCTTTCGGTCTTCACATCGAAAAAGCGCCCGAGCCCCGGCGCTTCCAGATCCAGGTCGATTGTCACGACGTGGTATCCTATCTTTGCAAGCTGGCGCGCCACGATTCCGAGCGTGGTTGTCCGGCCGACACCTCCTTTGAAAGAGTAGAAGGACACAATGGCCGGCGTCTTCGGATGAAGAGGCCAGGGAACCTTGACCGAACCCTGGTGAATCCAGATGTCTTTGGTTCTCGCCCGCTGCTCGCCACACCATTGGCCTTGTTCGCCCGTGGTGATTGCATGTTGTGCTCCCGTGACGTCCGTCCATGTCGCGGGCCAGCCGGCGGGCCATTTGGCCTGGAGCTTTCCAAAGATGTTTTGCGCGAGCCGGCGTTGCTCCAGCGTCGACAGCGGCCCCGTCCAGAGCACCGGGCCCGCAAACCACTTCCCCAAGCTCCCGGCGATCTCCCGCTCGAGGTCGGCTGAATCGGGCACCTTTCCCTCAACGGCCTGAACCGCAAGCCGGATCCGCCCTTGAAGGTCGCGCACGACGCAAATACGCCCGAGGTCGACCCGTCCCGGCCATGTCTCGACCACGCGAACCAGCGTGCTCAGCACGTCACTCCAGGCGAGGCTCATTGCAAGCCACCGGCAAGCAGCGCGCCGTCGCACCACAATTCGGTTACGCAGGCGTTCACGAAGGTCCGCGCCTCTTGCACCATGGTGGTGACGGACTGCTCAATCGCCTCCGGCTTGCCCGTCGCCATGTAGCGGCAGTCCGGTTTCCAGTATTTCGCCAGATGGGGCAGCGTCGACGAGTATGCAGCGAGCCCGTAGCGACTCGCCGAGGGATCGAGCGCGATGAGTAGATCCACCACGGCGTCTCCGGCGCCCTTGATGTCGTGGCCAAGAGCCTTGTCTGCGATCGTTTCGTCCAGACATGCCTTCCGTGCGCACTCGGGCCCGAACCCCACGAGGTGAAGTGCCTGCTCGACTGAGCGATATGAGCCCGGTGCGAGCAGGTGCTCGGCATCCCTCACATGTCGCAGCGCAGCAGAAATGAGATCCGACCTCGGCATTGGTGGTGAATGCCACATCGCGGCATCCAGCGTCAACGGCGGGCGAATTTTGGCAAACCGGGTGCCATCCAGCGCAGGGCCGTGGTTGCACCGGTGCCCCCGGGCAGGCCATCCTATTACTGGTCGGAATGCCCGTTCGTGCCCGCTCGCGGGACTGCCCCTCACCCCGCCAGCTTGAGCGGGGCGTCGCGCGACGGGAGGCCCATCGCGCGGACCACGCCGTCGCGGTATTTGAGCCAGGCGCCGAGGGCCTGAGTCATGGCGCGCACGACGGCGGGCTCGTGCCCTGCGGCGTGGGTCATCACCATGCTCCACGCGTCTCGCCGGTGGCCGCTCTCGACGGCGCGGTGGGCCCGGACGAGGCGCAGTTTGTCGGGCGGGCAGCCGTAGTGCAGCACCATGGGGTGGGCGGCGATCGCCTCGTCGATGGGCAGCACGACGCGGCGGCCCGACAGCTCGGCGCGCTCGTGGACGCTGCCCTCGACGAAGATGGTGAGCACCGCGGCGCCCACGACCCACGGCGTCGAGACGCTCACCTCGTCGAGGAAGGCGCGGTAGGCGATCGCCTCGGGCGCGAGGCGCGGCGCGGGCCCTTCGATCGCGGCGCGCGGGATGCCGAGGCCGTCCATCATCTCCAGGAACAGCGCGGGGTGCGCGACCCCGAGCGACAGCTTGCCGGTCTGCTCCTCGAAGATGTTCTCGGCGAGGGCGGCGCGCACGTCGTCGGGCGGGGCCTGGCCGAGCAGCCGCGAAAGCAGCACGGGGAAGTCGCGCACGTAGGTCTGGTATTCGTGGCGGAAGTGCGTCGTGAGGGCCTGGCGGGACAGGCCGGGGCGGGTGAAGCACTGCCACGCAGAGTGGTTCTTTCGATCCATCACGGCGAGCAGCGGCTCCACCAGGGAGCCTGTCGAGGCGACATTCGTGGCAGTTTGAAGTGGCACGACATCAAGCATGGGATCCATTTTCGCGGGGTGCACGGCGGGTGGCAAAGTTCCGCGGGGATCCAGGGCTTTTTGTCGGCTCATTTGCCCCTGAACACAGGCCTTCGCTTCTCCGCAAAGGCGTGCAGCGCCTCGGAGCGGTCCTCGCTGCGGAGCGTCTCGTCGTAGAACACGCGCTCCAGCTCCAGCCCGAGATCCAGCGACGTATCGTACGACGCGTCGATCGCCCGCAGGGCCGCGCCCTGCGCAATGGGCGCGCCGTTCGCAATGGGGTCAATCCACGCGAGCACATCGTCGAGCACGCTCGTTCCGTCCGGCGAGACGCGGTTGACGAGCCCCCAGGCCAGCGCCTGCGTCGCGGTCAGCTTGCGACCGAGGAGGATCATCTCCTTGGCGCGCGCCTCGCCGACGATGCGCGGCAGGCGCTGGGTGCCGCCCGCGCCGGGGATGATGCCGAGGGTCGTCTCGGGCAGGGCGAGCTCGGCCGACGGCGCCGCGACGCGCAGATCGCAGACGAGCGCCAGCTCCAGGCCGCCGCCGAAGGCGACCCCGTTGATGGCGGCGATCACCGGCTTGGGGCTCTTGTCGAGCACGCCCAGCTCGGAGCGGTAGAGCCCGACCTGGACGCGCACGTCGTCGGACGACATGCCCTGTCGCTCCTTGAGATCGGCGCCGGCGCAGAACGCCTTGTCGCCCGCGCCGGTGATGACGATCGCCCGCACCTCGGGGTCGGCCACGACCTCGCGCCCGAGCCGCCCGAAGGCCAGCAGGGTGTCCCGAGACAGCGCGTTGCGCCGCGTCTCGCGGTCGATCTGGAGCACCGCGACGGCGCCCCTCCGGGAAAGCTTTACAGGTGAATCATCCATGTCCTTACCTTCGCGTGGCTCCACATCAGAGGGAGAGTCGGGTCGCCATCGACCTGCGGAGGCGCAGAGCAAGGACCAGTGACGGGTATTCACCACGGAGGCACGGAGGACACGGAGGTTTCACGGAGGATTTTAATTTCCGAGAAGAGAAATTCTTCGTGCCCTCCGTGTCTGGTCTCCGTGCCTCCGTGTTGAAAATGGGACGTCACCCGATCGTCGCGCGGCGCTTCATGCTGCCGGCAGCAGCCCAGATTTTCACTACCGCCGCCGGTCGTGCTTCTTGTCCTTGGGGCCGCGGGGCGCGACGCGGGCGCCCTTCGCCCCGGCCTTGGCCTCGGCTGCCTTCGCCCCACTCTTCTCCTCGCCCTTGGAGACGGCTTCCTTGGTGCTCGGCGCACCCAGGTTCTTCGCCTCGTCTTCCTTGGGCGGTGAGACCAGCGCCTCGATCTTGCCGAGGCGCGCCTTGAGCTCGGCGTGCTCGTTGCGCAGGACCTCGAGGTCGTCGCGCAGCTTGTCGGCGTCGCGCTTGCCGCTCGTGCCGATGTCGCGCAAGGCCTCGCGGATGCGGCGGCGCACGCGGCCGTCGAGCTCGCGATCGAGCTGGCGGTGCAGGGCGCCGCGCGACTTGGCGTCGCCCAGATCGACGAGCGAGCGGACGACGTCGACGCGCAGGTACGGGTCGGTTCCGTCGAGCAGCTCTTCGAGCGTCTCGCGCGTCTTGCGATCGGACGAGATCTTGGGCAGCGCCATGATCGCGGCGCGGCGGCCGCGGGTCGAGATGCCGTAGCGGGTGCGGGCGAGCACGTGGGGCAGCGCGCGCTCGTCGCGCAGCGCGGCGAGGCCGTCGATCGCACCGGCGCGAATGATGTCGGCCCACGACGGGCGATCGAGCACGTCGACGAGGGTATCGAAGGCGAGCGGCTGGCGCGTCGCACCGAGGGCGCGGGCCGCGTCGGCCTCGACGACGTAGCTCGCGTCCGAGAGCGCCATCTTCATGAGCAGCTCGGCCGACTTCGTCGTGCGGAATTTGCCGAGCGCAGCGACGATCGCGCGGCGTACCTTGGGGTGTTTGGTGGCCGCGTTCGCGGCGAGGGCCTCGAACGCTTCGTCCGAGTGCAGTGTGCCGAGCGCGCCTGCCGCCTCGGCGCGGCCGCCCCAGAACTCGTCCTCGTTGGCGAGCGCCGCGGTCAGCGCCTTGGTGGTCGGCGGATCGTCGAGCTTGCCGAGTGGGGCCGCCGCGAGCATGCGCCCGCGCGCCGTCTTGGCGCCCGTGAGCTGGGCCCGCAGCATGTCGCCGGGGGCCTCGAGCTTGATCTCGGCGGGGACGGCGAAATCCGGATCGATCACCACGAACTTGGGCCGCTTGGTGGTGCGGAACACGAAGGTGTGGGCGGTCCCGTCGACCTGGCGGGTCTCGTGCCGCGTGCCGTCCTCGTCGACGATCTCGAACGTCAGATCGAAGGCGAAGATCGGCACGCTCGGATCGGCCGCGCTCGACGGCGTGCCCGGCGCGGAGGCCGACGCCTGCGTCTGCTTCACCGAGATGGTGAGCGCGTCGCCCTCGTGCTGCAGCTTCACCGTCAGCTCGGGGTGACCGGCCCGCAGCACCCATTGCTCGAAGAAGCGCTCCAGCGAGCGGCCGCTCACCTCTTCGAGGGCGCGCTGGAGATCGCGCGTGTCGACGACGCCGCGGGCGTGGCGCTTCAGGTAGGCGCCGACGCCCTTCCAGAACACCTCGTCCGAGAGCTCGCTGCGCAGCGCGTGGAGGACCAGGGCGCCCTTTTCATAGAGGTGGCGATCGAAGATGTCGATCGGCGCCTCGTAATCCTGGCAGACGATCGGGCGGCGATAGCGACCGTGGGCCTCGCCGACGTAGGCGTCGAAGTCGAGCCACATGCCGTAGTGGTATTCGTCCTTGCCGAGGAAGCTCTCGCGGTCGACGTGCTCCATGAAGGTCGCGAAGCCCTCGTTGAGCCAGCCGTGCGACCAGTCGCGGCACGTGACGTAATCACCGAACCATTGGTGCGCGAGCTCGTGCGCGATGAGATCGTCGGAGGTGATGTCGAGGGCCGCGCGCTCGTCGAGCAGGATGTGCTCGTACATGGTCGTCGCGGTGGTGTTCTCCATGCCGCCGAAGATGAAGTCGCTCACGACGACCTGGGCGTATTTGTTCCACGGGTAGGGGACGCCCGTGAGCTTGCCGAAATGGCGGATCATGTCGGCGGTGCGCTTGAAGGTGCGCTTGCCGTCCTCCTCGCGGCCGCGCGGCACCCAGTAGGTCAGCGGCAGGCCGTCGACCGAGTCTTCGAGGATGGTGAACTCGCCCGCGACGATGGAGAACAGGTAGCTCGGGTGCGGCTCGTTCATCTTCCAGTGGAAGACGTTGGGGCCGTCTTTTTGTGGGCGCGAGACCAGCTCTCCATTGGAGAGCACGGCCCAGCCGGCGGGCGCCGTGACGCGCGCCTCGGTGGTCTGCTTGACGTGCGGCTTGTCGTGGCAGGGGAAGAGGTAGCGCGCGTCCTCGTCCTGGCATTGCGTCCACACCTGGCTCGGGCGATTGCGCACGTGCTCGTCGGGCGCGAGGAAGTACATGCCGCGGCGCGGGGTGGCGCCGTAGGTCACGCGGACGCTCGTCTCGCTCACGGACGGCGCCATGGAGACGCGCAGCGTCTCGCCGTCGTAGGTGTGCTCGGCCTTGCGGAAACCGGCCGATTCCGAGCCTGTTTCGACGCTCTCGATCTCGAAGCCGACGGCGTCGAGGGCGACCTCTTTGGCCGTCCTGTCGACCCGCGTGAGGTCGATGCGGGTGGTCGCGCGGATCGATTTCTTCTCGGCCAGGAGCTCCATGTCGATGGCGATGTGCCGGATCGCGAAGGGCCGCGCCCGCTCGTAGACGCGCTTGGTGCCGGCGAGCGTGAAGGGTTTTGCGAGGGCAGCGCGCGAGCCGTAGTGCGAGAGCGTGGAGGCGCAGGCGCAGCGTTCGTGTTGGCGGTGCTCGAAGGGCATGGGGGCGGGCGGAGTAAAGTCGCGCGCCCCGTGGTCGGCAAGCGAGAAAGGGCGCCTTTCGCGAGCGACCGCTCACCGAGCGCGCGGCTCGGCCTTCGCGACCTCGGCGCTCGCCGCGGCCTCCTCGGCGAACACGGCCTCGATCGAAGCCTGATCCGGCTCGTCTCCCGCCACCCGGGAGAGCGCGATCCGCAGCTTGTCGCTGGCGCAGGCCTGGGCGGCGATCCGGACCTTGTCTCCGGCGTCGCGCTGGCCGCTCCCGACAAGCGCCAGCGCCGCGCCGATGCGCAGCGAAGCCCGAGCGTTTGGATCTTCGAGGATGCGGAGGGCGTCGTCGGGGGCGTGCGAAGGAGCGCGGTAGCCGCCCAGAGGTCGCAGGCCGGCGACCACCGAGGCGCGCCAGTTGGCGAGCGAGAGGCCGCGCCGATCGAGCCAGTCGGTGCGCTCCACGGGCTCGGCGCGCGCGGCGCTGTCCATGGCCTCTTTCACGCGCAGCTCGACGGCTGCCATCGCGGATTTCGAGGGGCCCGTGACGACCTCTTCGCGCCCGCTCCTGTAGCGCACGAGCAGGTTCCCCTGCGCCGCGATGACGTCGCGGAGGCTGTCGTAGGCGACGAAGCGAGTGGACCAGGAACGCTTGAAGACGAGCCCTTCGGCGCCGACGATGACCTCCGTGTGGCGCACCGCGCGCAGCATCACCAGCGTCAGGGCGAGCACGAGGAACGGCACCGCGCGCATGAAGGCGCTGATGAAGGGCTTCGAGCCGGCGGCGTCGGCCAGCAAGACCAGCGCGAGCGCGCCCATCATGCCGGCCACGAAGGTGACGCCGCCGGCCAGCGCCCTGCGCCACGCGAGGCCGCTGCGATCGCCGAGCGAGATCGCGACGCGACGGTTCGCGGCGCCAAGCTCGAGCGCTTCGAGCAAGGCCTGCGCGTCCTCGTTCGCCTGGTTCATGAAGCTCAGCCGCAAGATCTCGCCGCTCGTGAGGTGCAGCTCGACCTCCGGCTGGGCCCCCGGCCGCACCATCCCCTCGGCGATCAGGCCGCGCGGGATGCGACGCTCGCGGCTGCGCAGAAGGTAGAGCGAGCGGCTGTCGACGGCGACGGACGCCGGGCCGTCGGTGCGCCCGCCCGCGGAGATGAGCAGGAGGACGACCATCACGACGGAGCCGATGCACGAGTAGCCGATCACGTCTTCGGCCGCGCTGCTCAGCGGCTTGAGGGCGTGCTCGAGGAACGTGTCGTGGAGCATCAGGGGGAGCGTGGTGGCGATCAGAGGCAGCCACACGAGCCCGAACGCGAGGCGTCCCATCACGCGTTCGAGGCGGGGCCAGACGCGGTGCACCGATTTCAGCGACCACTGCTTGCGGAGGCTCGGTCTCGGCTCCTCCATGCTCGCCGTCTTGCGTACGCCTTCCGCTGCCGGCGCGGAAGGGCTACGAGCACGCCGCGATGGACTTCGGTTTCAGCGACGCGCAGCGCGAGCTTCACACCCGCATGATGGCGCTCGGCGAGCGCGCCGAAGGCGCCCCCGCGGCAGAGCGGCTGCGGCTGCTGGCCGAGGGCGGTGTGCTCGGCTTGTCGATCCCGCGCGAGCACGGCGGCGGCGGGCTCGACCTCGTGACGACGGCGCACGCCTACGAGGCGCTGGGACGCACGCTCGGCGACGGCGGCGTGCTGCTCGCGGCCGGCGCGCACCTGTTCGGCGTCGCGATGATGATCGCGAAGGTCGGGACCGCGCAGCAGAAGCTGCGCTGGCTGCCCGGGCTGGCGACCGGCGAGATCGTCGCGACGGTGGGCGCCACCGAGGAGGGCTCCGGCTCGGACATCGGCGCGGCGCAGGCGATCGCGCAGGCGACGCCGGACGGCTTCCGGCTGAGCGGCAAGAAGCGTTACGTGACAGCGGCCGGGCGCGCGGGTTTGTATTTCGTCGTCGCGCGGAACAGCCTGGACGGGCGCGGGTTGACCGCGCTGCTGGTGCCGCGCGGCGCGGGTGGGATCTCGGTAGGACCGGCGCTCGCAATGGGTGGGTTGCGCAATGCCGAGCTCGCGCCCGTTTCGTTCGAGGAAACCGTGGTCGAGGCGGGCGGGCTGCTCGGGCGGCCGGGGGCCGGGCTCGCCGTGTTCCAGATCGCAATGACGTACGAGAGGGCGTTGATCCTGGCGTTCAGGCTCGGGGCAATGGAGCGCGAGCTTGCGGACAGCATTGCATTCGTGAAGGCGCGGCGCCTGGGCGACACCCCCATTGCAAAGCACCAGGCGGTGGCGCACCGCATTGCGCGGATGAAGCTGCGGCTCGATACAGCGCGGCTCATGACGTACCGCGCGGCGTGGGTGCTCGATCGCGGCGAGCGCGGCCAGGCCGAGGCGGCGCTCGCCAAGTGGCACGTGGCCGAGGCCGCGACGGCGTCGGCGCTCGACGCGATCAAGCTGCGCGGCGGTGCGGCGTTGCTCGAAGAGAGCGGCCTGATGCAGACCCTCGGCGACACGATCGGCGGCGCGATGCACTCGGGGACGGAGGACGTGCTCGCGAACATCGTCGCGGCGTGGATGGGGGTGTGACGGGTGGGGCGAGCCAAAGCGAGAATTCGAATCGCGGCATGACCGGCGCTTCGGACACACGTTTGATCGCGTGAATGGCAAGCTCCGCCACTCGCGGCCCCGCAGCAGGGGGTGAGCGCTGTGCTTTGCGCGGGGTCCCCACGGTCGCTTTGAAACGGCTATCGTCGGCGCGTGGGTGCCATCCGCTCGGCCCTGAGGTGGCTCTTCCGGCGCGTCGTCGGGGTGTATTTTCGCGAGATCGAGGTGCTCGGCGAAGCGCCGGCGGCGAACGTGCGGGGGCGCGTGTTCGTGTCGAACCACGTCAACGCGATCATCGATCCCATCCTCGTGATCACCACCGCGCCCTGCGACGTCTCGCCGGTCGCCAAGAGCACGCTCTGGAAAGTCCCTGTCTTGAAGTGGTTGCTCGACGTCGTCGAGGCCGTGCAGATCGTCCGGCGGCGTGACGATCCGAGCAAGCAGGGCGGCTCCGACGACGTGGTCTTCGACCGCGTCGCGAAGTGGCTCCAGGGCGGCGGCAACCTCCTGATCTTCCCCGAGGGCAGCAGCCACAACGAGCCCCACCTCATCGAGCTGAAGACAGGCGCGGCCCGCATGCTCCTGCGGGCCTGCGAGGCCGGCCCACCCGACCCCGTGACCTTCCAGTCCGTCGCGCTGGAGTTCGACGCGCGCGAGAAATTCCGCTCGCGCGTCCTGCTCATCTACGGCCCCGTGCGCAGCACCGCCGCCTTCCCCCAGCGCGGCGCCGAGTTCATCGCCGCCGTCACCGCCAAGATCAAGGACGACCTCTCCGAGCTGCTCGTCGAGGGCGCCACCTGGGACGAGCGCCTCTTGATCGCGCGCGTCGCCGAGATGCTCGCGCATGACGCTGGCGACCCGACGCTCGCCGGCTGGAACGCCATCGGCCGCCAGGTGGAAGCCGCGCGCAAGATGCTCGCGGCCGACACCACCACGGTCGACACCGTCCGCGCCGCCGTCGACGCCTACCACGAGAGGCTCGCCGCCCTCGGCCTCACCGACGCCGAGCTCGCCGCCTCCCTCGCCCCGCGGACAATGGGCATCTTCCGCAAGCTCTACCTGTCATTGACTCTGCCCTTCGCCGCGACTGGCATCCTCGCCTACTCCCCACCCTACTGGCTCACCAACCTCATCGCCGCCCGCGTCACCAGCCCCGACGAGACCTCCACCATCAAGCTGGGCGCCGGCCTGGTTCTCTATCCGCTATGGGCGGCCCTTCTAATCGCCATTTCGCTATGGCTCGCCCCGCGCCCCCATGACTTCGTGCTCGCAGCCCTGGCCTTGCTCTCCCCCTTCGCCGCCGTCACCTGGCTCGACGCCTCCCCCGAGCTCCGCCGGTCCCTCCGCGCCATGTGGCAAGGCCGCGCCCGCCTCGAAGAGACCCGCGCCTTGCGCAAAGAGGCCATGATCCGCATTGGCGAGGCCCAGTCAAGACTCGGGCTCTGACGACGGGGATCGCCGCGTCACGGTACGCGAAGGAAGAACCAGGCGCCGCCGGCGACCGCGAGGAGGAGGCCAATCATGACCCCCAGCCAGATGTGGGACGAACGGCCGGAGTACGCGACTGGCGGCTGGCCCTGATTGGGTTGTGCAAGCTGCGCGGCCGGCGCGGCCTGCGAGAGCTGAAGCTGGGAGGTCGCGGGCGACGCGCCTTCGGACGAAAGGCCGGCTGCGGCCCTCGCTGCGTCGAGCGGATAGGTGAAGACGAACGGCTTCGCGGGGCCTCCCGAGAGGCCGGTGCTGGGCGTTCCCTTGCTCTCGGGAGGGCCGGCCGGCGGGACCTGGAGCCCTGGTTGATAAAAGAGCGTGGAGGCGAGCTCGCCCGTATCGCTCTCGACCAGGGCGAGGTCCGGCTCCGCCGCGCGCCCCGCGGCGGGGAGCGGGCCAGAGGCGCGGTCCGAAGGGGACGGGAAGTTGTCGAGCATGAGCGTGCCGGAGAGCGGCGACGCCTGGTCGTGGTTCGAGCCGCCGTAAGCAGAAGGGCTCGAGAACGGGGGGCTGCTCACCGGAGCCGCGGCGGGGCCGCTCGACGGAGGCGTGGTGGGGGGGCGCGGTGGAGCCGCGAAGGTGCCGCTCACCGGGCCCACGGTGGAGATGCGCGATGACCCCGCGGAGACAGAGGCGCCCGGCATGGGCGCCCCGGCGGCGTGGAGCACGTCGGAGGGGACGGTGACGCCGGCCGCCCTGCAGAAGCCGACGACGGCGGCGGAGGCGGTGGCGTAGCGCTGCGAGAGATCGCGCACGAACGAGCGCTCGAAGAACACGTTCAGCGGCGCCGGCAGCTCCGGCACGAGCGACGTGACCTTCGCGGGAACTGGAATGGGATCCGACATGAGCGCCAGGAAGAGCTCGAAGCCGGTCTCCGAGAAGGGGAACTGCCCCGTGAGCGAGCGAAACAGGACGACGGCGAAAGCCCACAGATCGGCCCGATGATCGACCGTCTTGGCGCTGCGGATCTGCTCCGGGCTCATGTACGAGGCGGTGCCGAGCATGGCGCCCGCGGCGGTGTATTCCGACGAGTCTGTCGACTCCGCCTTCGCGATCCCGAAGTCGAGCACCTTGAAGATCTCCTCGTCGCCCTGCCGCGCGATGAAGATGTTCGCGGGCTTGAGATCGCGGTGCACGAGGCCCGCCGTGTGCGCGACGTGGAGCCCTCGGCCGACCTGGATCGCGAGCCGCACGACCTGGGCGAGCGCGAGCCGCTTTTCGGCTTTGATTCGCTGCTGCAGATCTTCTCCGTGAAGCAGCTCCATCGCCATGAAGGGATCGCCGTCGTCGTCGACGCCCGAGTCCGTGACCTGCACGATGTGGGGGCTCACGAGCGTCGTGGCGATGCGCGCCTCGCGCTCGAAGCGCGCGCGATTTTCCTTCGAGTCGGCCGCCGCCGTCTTGAGCAGCTTCAGCGCGAGCTCGCGCCCGGTGGACAGCTCCTTCGCGACCCAGACCTCGCCCATGCCGCCCTGGCCGAGCAGCTTCTCCAGCTCGTATTTCCCCGCGATGGTTCGTGCTCGGGCGGATTCCATGAGGCGTGCCTCGTGCGATCGCGACGGTCGTACCCACGCGACCCAGAGGTCGAGCCCCGAGCCGACCATGGCGCCAAGCTTTGCGCAAGCCCCCACGCTCACGGCGCGCTTCGAGGGCTCCTCTCGATGGCCGATCGCCCGTCCCCCGCTCCGCATGCCGCGTCCCGGGCGACGTCGATCGATCCGCGCGGGCGCCGCCCCGAACGACGTCGCTCCGACCAGCGCGGGCGTCAGGCACTGCGTCGATTCAGCTCGCGGAGCGACGATCAGCGCGGGCGCCGGGTGCCTGTCGACTCCTCGCGCCGAGGGACGACTGGACCACGAGCCGTGACGGACTCGCCGCGCTTCGTCAGCTCGCGGCGCACCGCCGCGGGAGGCGACTGCTCGGCTTCCTCCGCGGAGGCGGCGCGGCCGGCGGACGCGACAGGTCGGTTCAGCAACCGTCGAACGGCTCCGAGGGCGTCCTCGCGAGCGTGCGGTCCCTGCAGGCGTTCGGCGTAGAGCACGATGCGCGCGGCGAACGTGGCGACGATGCAGCTCGATAACAGATCGCCGGCCGGGGCCACCGCGCGGCGCTGCTCGTGATCGCGCGCAATGACCGTGAGCTCGCCGGCTCGGGCTTTCGCGACTTGCGGCAGGGCGAGCCGCGCCATCCCTTCATTGCTCGCGCCGTCGAGCTCGGTCGCGAACCTCAATGCCGCCTGCACGTTGTCGCGGACCAACATCCGCACCAGGTACGGGCGGGCAACGCCGAACAGCTCGAACGCCAACGCCCGCTCGTCCACCACCCGCGCCCGCGCCGAGTACGTCTCGCCCAGCTCGTGCAAGAAGGCATTCAGCACGCGGGATCGCGTCGGCCGATCGTGCAGATAGACCCGCGGTGCCGCCCGTTGCCTCTCGGCAGCGTCCCGATCCGCGAAAACGTCCTTCACCAGCCGCAACGAGCCAACCGAGCGGACCTTGCGCTGGTGCCGCGCCGCAACCTTCGCCCGCCGCTCGATCGCCTCTGGATAGGCCGCGCCCAGAAGGACGTCGAGGTCTTCGGGAGAGGGCGGCTGGCTCGGGGATTTCATGATGGAGTGGCTGCTGAACGGAAGCGCCGCTACGCAGCAGGCACGCTATAATCTGTTCAGATGCGAATGGAAAGCGCCGGTTGTCGGTCGCAATCGCCAGCGCCGTTGCCCGCCCTTTCCCCCGGTCATTGGCATGCCTCGGCACCCGCGACCTCGCGCCCGAAGCGCACCGTCATCGCAATCAGCTCAGGTCTTCGCGGTGAGCGCGCGGAGGTCCGCGACGGCGACCCCGAGAGCCGCAAGGTGGCTGCGATTGGTGGTCGTGACGGTGCCCTGGACGCTGAGCGCTTGTGCTGCAAGGATCACGTCACCGTCCAACCCTTGCGGCGGCGCTGTCGGTACTCCCCGACTACGGGCTTCGGCCCAGAGTCGCGCGGCGTCTTGCATGATGGCGGTCGTGATCGGGAGATAGACCAGGTCCGTCGCCAGCCGGTCGAGCTGCGCCAGAGACCAGTGAGACTTGATGTGCAGCAGCTTTCGCCGTAATTCAAAATCTGCCAGCTCGGGTACGACGAGCTCGATCGGCTCGGAGGCACTTCGCTCAATCGCGGCGAGCAGCGTCTGTGCGCGACCACGCTGCTCCCGATCCTTGTGGCAGAGGACGCCAAGGACGTTCGTGTCGAGCAGCACCCTCACTGGTCGAGCTCGACGTCGCGCGTGTCGACCGGCTCGATGTCGAACGGTGACCAATCAGGCTCATCATCGGGCGGGTCTTGGGAGGCGCGAAGCGCGGCATGCAGAGCTTCCAGCGATCCGCGCTGGGGAACGGCCGAGGATGCGCGCCTCGTGCGGAGAAACTCGACGAAATCGAGAACCTCCGCCTGCATCGAAGGCGAGAGCTCGCGGGTGAGGTCGGCGATGCGCTCGGGGAGGCTCATGCAGGAAGTATAAAAT